>Ga0070741_10010698_pt1 | contig 17221 bp, 18 predicted proteins | sample Coa_R1_4_FD_66440 | JGI IMG/M metagenome (GOLD analysis project Ga0070741, IMG submission 66440) | Surface soil microbial communities from Centralia Pennsylvania, which are recovering from an underground coalmine fire - Coalmine... | ecosystem: Environmental > Terrestrial > Soil > Unclassified ...
TGGTGTGCTTTGTGAACGTCAAAAGCGTGGACCGAATCATCTACTCCATTTTCCAGAGATTTACCCTGGAATGGAAAACCCGCACCCTCAAGCTATTTACACAAGCCGCGTGACATCACCTGCCGGAAGGCGTCCGGCCTGACGCTTCATTATGGATCAAAGCCGCCCGCCACCACCATTCTCGTATTCGTTCGATGTGCGCCCGCCTTCCGCACGCATTGGCCCGGCCCATCGCCGGTGTCGGCAGCGCCGCGCAGCGGACCACGACCTCGTCGGGGAAGCCGGCGCCGGTCGCGGGTAGTGCCGAGTCTGCTCGCCGCGCTGGGGGGCCGCGACTCATGAGGTGGCGCCCGGCGCATCGCAGCGGAAGTTGTGCATTGGCTTTTTGGCTGCGGCCGGCAGATTTTCCTTGACATTCGCGAAAGCATAAATATACCTTGTAGTGAATAATTATTCATTGTGCAGGTGACGTCAGCGTAGATGTCGAAAGCTCTCAGGCAGCAGAGGATCCTTGAGATCGTCGCGGAGACCCCCGTCTCCAGCCAGGACGCGCTGCGCCGCGAACTGCACAAGGCCGGCCTGCGCGTGACGCAGGCCACGCTCTCCCGGGACGTCAACGAACTCGGTCTGGTGAAGACGCAGGAAGGCTACGCGCCGGCTGCCGAAGAGGCGCCGCTCACGCGCGTGCTGCCGTCGCTCGAGCGCCTGCTGCGCGAATTCGTGGTAGATCTGCGCCCGGCGGGAAACCTGCTCGTGCTGAAAACCGCGCCCGGCAGCGCGCAGCCCGTGGCGGCCGCGCTTGACAGTGAATCCTGGCCCGAGGTCCTGGGCACGATCGGCGGCGACGACACCATCCTTATCATCGCGACCAACAGCCGCAACTGCGGCAAGGTTGCGGCGCGCATTCGCGGGGTGATTGCGCCGTGAGCACAACCGTCAAGATGGCGCCGCGTTCGGCGGCGCAGCGCGGAACCGCGCTGCTGCAAAGCGCCGTTGTGGGCGCCACCGGCTACGCCGGCTTCGAGCTGACGCGTCTGCTGCTGCGCCACCCACGGATGAAGAAGCCCCTGCTGCTCTCGCGCGAAGGCGCCGAGGCGGGGAACCTGGATGACGCCTATCCGCAGATCGCCAATTCGCACGGCTCGGGCAACGGCTCGTATCCGCTGGAGCCGTTCTCGTGGGAGGCGCTGGCCGCCCGCGGCGTGGACGTGCTGTTTCTCTCCACGCCCCACGAGATTTCGCGCGCATGGATGCCCGAGGCCGAGCGCCGCGGCCTGCGCGTAATTGACTTGAGCGGCGCGTGGCGCCTGCGCCGGGCCGAGAACCGCGCCATCTACAAGTTTGAAGACGCCGACGCGGTCGCTGCCGAGCGGCTCATGCAGCACGCCGTCTACGGCCTGCCGGAGATGCATGCCGCCGCCATCGCCGACGCGCAGATCGTCGCCAATCCCGGCTGCTATTCCACTTCTGTGATTCTCGGGCTTGTGCCGCTGGCGCGCGGCGGATGGATTGATCGCGAGCACGGCGTGATCGCCGATTCCAAGAGCGGCGTGAGCGGCGCAGGCAAGGCGCCCACGCAGAAGACGCACTTCGTCGAGGTCGCCGACAATCTCAGCGCCTACAACGTTTTCGCGCATCGCCATACGGGCGAGATGCTGGAGCAGCTCGGCCTGGAAAGCAGCGAGCTGACGTTTACGCCGCACCTGCTGCCCATCCCGCGCGGGATTCTGTCCACGATTTACGTGCGCCTGGCGAAGCCCGCCACAGTGGCCGAGATTCACGCTGCATTCCGCGACTTTTACGCCGCGTCGCCGTTCGTGCGCGTCTTCGCGCCGGGCAGGCTGCCGCAAATTCAGCACTCGGCGCACACCAATTTCTGCGATGTCGGATTCACGCTCGCGCCCGACGGGCGCCGCCTGGTCGTCGTCTCCTGCCTCGACAACCTGCTGAAAGGTGCTGCAGGACAAGCCGTGCAGAACATGAACCTGATGTTCGGGTTCGACGAGCGGGAGGGACTCCAGTGAGGGTCGTCGTGAAAGTTGGCGGATCGGCCATCGAGCAGCCCGAGCTGCTGGCCCGCTGCATGCGCTCGGTCGCCGGTCTGGTGAAGGAAGGCCACCAGGTCGCGCTCGTGCACGGCGGCGGCGCGGCGCTTACGCGCACGCTGAAGCAGCTTGGCAAGACGAGCGAGTTCGTGAACGGGCTGCGCGTCACCGACGCCGAAACCCGCGACGTTGCCGTTATGGTCCTCGCCGGCCAGGTGAACAAGACGGTCGTCGCCGCGCTGGCCGCGGCCGGCGTGGCCGCTGTCGGGCTCTCCGGCGGCGACGGCGTCTCCTTTCGCGCGCGCAAGAAGAAGGAGGGCGGTGTAGACCTCGGCTTCGTTGGCGAAATTGCCGCCACCGACTCGCGCTGGCTCGAGGCCATCTGGCAGGCGGGCGGCGTGCCGGTGCTGTCGAGCGTCGCGCTCGGCACCGACGGTCAGTATTACAACGTCAACGCCGACCAGATGGCCGCCGCCTGCGCCATCGCCTGCAAGGCGAACGCGCTCATTTTCCTCACCGACGTGCCCGGCGTGCGCGGCGCCGATGGCGGCGTCATGCGCTGGCTGGTTGTCCGCGATATTCCCGAGCTGGTCAGTTCCGCGGTGGTCAACGGCGGCATGCTGCCCAAGCTGGAAGCCTGCCGCCAGGCGCTTTCGCGCGGCGTTGGCCGCGTACGCATTCTTCCTGCCGATCAAGTTGAGGTCCTGCCTGACTTCTACTACTCGCGCATCGATGCGGGAACGGAGGTCATGGTCCAGTGAGCCTCACATCCGTCGAGCGGGCCGAAGCCGGCCTGCTGTTGCCGACCTATGAACGGCACAAGGTGCTGCTGAAGCGTGGCGAAGGCATGTACCTGTACGACGACCACGGCCGCCGCTATCTCGACTTCCTGAGCGGGATCGGCGTGAACGCGCTCGGCTACGGACATCCGGCGGTCCGCAAGGCGCTCCATGACCAGGCGGACAAGCTGATTCACGTTTCGAACCTGTTCTTCCACGACTATCAGGCCGCGCTCGCGGCCAAGCTCACGCGCTTCTCCGACCTTGAGCGCGTGTTTTTCACCAACAGCGGCACCGAGGCCGTGGAAGGCGCCATCAAGCTGGCGCGCGCCTACGCGCGGCGCCGCTCCAACAACGGACACCGCCCGCGGTGGCGCCTCCTCGCGGTCGAAAATTCGTTCCACGGCCGCACCTTTGCCGCGCTTTCGGCCACGTGGACGAAGAAATATCGCGAGCCCTTCGGGCCGCTCGTGCCCGGCGTCCGCTTTGTCCGCTTCAACGACGTCAAGGACCTGGAGCGGCAGTTCGACTCCAGCGTCTGCGCCATCCTGCTTGAGCCTGTGCAGGGGGAGGGCGGCGTGAACCCACTCGGGCGCGAGTTCCTGCGGCGCGCGCGCGCGCTCACCCGCAGGTCGGGCGCGCTGCTCATCGCCGACGAGATCCAGTGCGGGCTGGGACGCACCGGCCGTTACTTCGCCTACGAACACTTCGGCATCAAGCCCGACGTCGTCACGATCGCCAAGCCGCTGGCCGCCGGTTTGCCGCTTGGCGCGATCCTGACGACCAACGAAGTCGCGAGCGCCATCCATCCCGGCCTGCACGGCACCACTTTCGGCGGCGGGCCGCTGGCCTGCGCCGTCGCCTGCGCGTTCCTCGACACGCTGGAGCGCGAACACCTGCTGGCGCACGTGCGCGACATGGGCGGATACCTGCTCGCCCGCCTCATCGAATTGCAGCAGGGACACACGGTCATCCGCGAAGTCCGCGGCATGGGACTGATGTGCGGATTGCAGATTGCCGACATCGAGTGCGCCAAGTTCATCGTGCGCCGCGCCCTGGAGAGCGGACTCATCGTCAACCGGACGCACGATGTCGTCGTCCGCCTGCTCCCGCCGTTCGTCGTCGAGAAGAAACACGTCGACGAAATGGTGCGGACGCTCGACGCCGTGCTGAACGAGTGGGAGTTGCAGCAGCAAAAGAGCGCGTCACAAAAAAGCAAACGGGCCCGCGGTAAGAACTGACGAGAAGCGAATGAGCACACGAGCTGTGCACCAGGCTCCTGCGGCCCGCAACCAAGCGCCGGCAATGCTGCCGGTCACCGACGTGGTTTCCATTGCCGACCTGGGGCCGGCGGGCGTTCAGTTGGCTTTGGAATTGGCTTCGCTCATAAAAGCTCGGCCGTCGGAATTTCGCACCGCGCTGGCCGGCAAGCAGCTGGTCCTGATGTTCGAAAAACCGTCGCTGCGCACCCGGCTCACGTTCGAAGTCGGCATCGCGGAGATGGGCGGTACGTCGTTCTTCATCGACCACCGCGGCGAGCGCATGTCCGAGCGCGAGCCGGTGCGCGACATCGCACGCAACCTGGAGCGATGGATCGATGGCGTCGTGCTGCGCACCTACGAACACGCCACGGTCACCGACATGGCCGAGTTCGCCTCCATCCCCGTGATCAACGCGCTCAGCGACATGGAGCACCCCTGCCAGGCGCTCGCCGACTTCCTCACTTTGCAGGAAAAGTTCGGCGACCTGCGCAAAGTCAAGCTCACCTACGTCGGCGACGGAAACAACGTCGCACACTCGCTTGTCCTCGCCGCAGCGTGCGTGGGCGCGTCCATTGCAATCGCCACGCCCGCCGGCTACGGGCCGAACGCGGACATCGTGAAGCGGGCGTGCGCCATCGCGCGCGACACCGGCGCGAACATCGAGGTGCTGAGCGATCCCGAAGCCGCTGTCGCCGCTGCCGATGCCGTATACACCGACGTGTGGGCCAGTATGGGCCAGGAAGAGGAAGGCGAAGCGCGCCGCAAGATATTCGCTGCCTTCCAGGTGAACGACGGCCTCATGTCGTGCGCCAAGTCCGGCGCGCTGTTCATGCATTGCCTGCCGGCGCATCGCGGCGATGAAGTGACCGGGTCCGTGTTGGAATCCCCGGTTTCGGTCGTTTTCGACCAGGCGGAAAACCGTCTGCACGCGCAGAAAGCCGTTCTGCTCATGCTGTTCAGCGACGGCGTTGGCCGTTTCGTCGCCCGCAAAAAATCGAAGACCCCGGCCCGGGGATGGAGAAATGCTCATGCCTGAAAAAATTGTGCTTGCGTACTCGGGAGGTCTCGACACCTCCATCATCATCCCCTGGCTGCTGGAGAACTACGACTGCGAAGTCATCGCCTTCGTTGGCGACGTGGGCCAGGGCGACGACATGCAGGCCGTGGCCGACAAGGCCGTGCGCACCGGCGCGAAGAAGGCCGTCATCGTCGATCTGCGCGAGGAGTTCATCCGCGAGTACTGCTACGCCGCGCTGAAAGCCGGCGCCGTGTACGAGGACAAGTATCTGCTCGGCACTTCGCTGGCGCGTCCGGTGCTGGCGAAAGCGCAGGTAGAAGTCGCGCTGCGCGAAGGCGCCACGGCCGTCGCCCACGGATGCACCGGCAAGGGCAACGACCAGGTGCGCTTCGAGCACGCCTACCAGGCGCTCGCGCCGGAGCTGAAGGTCATCGCGCCGTGGCGCGAGTGGAACATCGTGTCGCGCGAAGACGCCATTGACTATGCCGCGCGGAAAAAGGTCCCCATCACCGCCACGCGCGAGAAGATTCACAGCCGCGACAAAAATCTGTGGCACCTCAGCCACGAAGGCGGTGAGCTGGAAGATCCGGCCAATGCGCCGCTCGACTCCACCTGGCAGATGACGGTATCGCCCCAGGAAGCGCCCGACCAGGCCGAAGAAGTTGAGATCGAGTTCGAGCAGGGAAGTCCGGTCGCGGTGAACGGCGCCGCCCTCGATCCCGTCGCGCTGGTGGAAACGCTCAACCAGATCGGGGGACGCAATGCCATCGGCCGCGTGGATCTGGTCGAAAACCGTTTCGTCGGTATCAAGAGCCGCGGCTGTTACGAGACGCCCGGCGGCACGCTGCTGCTCACCGCGCATCGCGAACTGGAAGCGCTTTGCCAGGACCGCGACCTGATGCACTTCAAGCAGCAGGTCGCGCTCAAGTACGCCGAGCTGGTGTACTTCGGCCTATGGTTCACGCCGCTGCGTGAAGCGCTCGACGCGTTCGTCGCGCAGACGCAGTCGCACGTGAGCGGCGCCGTGAAGCTGAAGCTCTACAAGGGCAACGTGCTGGTGGCGTCGCGCACGTCGCCGCATTCGCTTTACCGGCTCGACATCGCGTCGTTCACCATGGGCGACAGCTACGACCAGAAGGACGCTGGAGGCTTCATCCGGATCCTCGGACTGCCGGCCCGCTCGCTGGCCGCGCTGAAGAGGCAGAAGGAAAAGGAGAACCGCATTGTCGAAGATGTGGTCCGGGCGCGTTAGCCAGCCGCTCGACACACAATTCGAACAGTGGCAGCGCTCGTTCGCCTACGACCGCCGCCTCCTGCCCTTCGAGTGCGCCGCCACCCGCGCCCACGCGCGCGCGTTGGCGGCAGCCGGCGTTCTTTCCGCCGCCGAGCTGAAACAGATCGTCGGCGGACTCGATGAGCTGGAGGCGCGCTGCGCGCGTGACAGCTCAATCTTCGACCGCAGCGACGCCGAAGATGTCCACCACTTCGTCGAGCAGCAACTGGTCGCGCTGATCGGCGACGCGGGCCTGAAACTGCACACCGGCCGCAGCCGCAACGAGCAGATCGCGACCGACCTGCGCCTGTTCGTGCGCGATGCCATCCAGAAGACGCGTCTCGCGCTTGCCGAACTTCAGTCGGCGCTGGTCGCCCGGGCCCGCGAACTGGGCGCCGCGTCCATGCCCGCTTACACGCACCTGCAGCGCGCCGAGCCGGTCCTAGCGGCCCACTGGCTGCTCGCCTACGTCGAGATGTTCGCCCGCGACGCCGAGCGCCTGGGCGACGCCTCGCGCCGCGCGGACACGCTGCCGCTCGGCTCCGGGGCCGTGGCCGGATGCGCCATCGCGCTCGACCGCGACGCGATGGCGCGCGACCTCGGCTTCTCCGGCATCACCGCCAACAGCCTCGACGCGACCAGCGATCGCGACTTCGCCGTCGAGTACCTGAACGCGCTCGCGCTCGCCGCTCTGCACCTGAGCCGCATGGCCGAAGACTTCGTGCTCTATTCCACCGTCGAGTTCGGTTTCGTGCGCCTGGCCGACGCCTTCTCCACCGGCTCCAGCGCCATGCCGCAGAAAAAAAATCCCGATCCGATGGAGCTGCTGCGCGGCAAGACAGGCCGCGTGCAGGCCGCCGCGCAAACCGTCGCGTTCATCGTCAAAGGCCTGCCGCTCGCTTACAATCGCGACCTCCAGGAAGCGCAGGAGCCGCTCTTCGCCGCCACCGATTCGATCCTCGGCTCGCTCCAGATCGCGACCGGCTTCGTGCGCACGGTCGGCTTCGACACGGCGCGTATGCGCCAGGCGGCGTCCACCGGATACCTGAACGCGACGGCGGCCGCGAATTATCTGGCGCGCCGCGGCGTCCCGTTCCGGCGCGCCCATGAGATCGTGGGCAAAGCGGTGCGCCTCGCGCTCGAGAAGAACGTCGAAATCGAAAAGCTGCCGCTGGTCGATCTCCGCGCGCTCAGCCCCGAGTTCGGCGCCGACTTCGCTTCGGCGGTGGCGCTCGATCGCGTCATCGCCGAGCACGATGTGGCCGGCGGTACCGCGCCCGCTCGCGTCGCGCAGGCGCTCGCCGCCGCCGAAGCGCGCCTGGCCGAGCAGCTCGCGGCGCTCAAGGAGGAGGCCGGTGCGCACGCGTAAAGCCACGCTGCCCGACGCGCAGGCCATCTACCAGCTCGTCCACGCCTATTCGGGCGACGGCACGCTTTTGCCGCGCGCCTACAGTGAAGTCTGCGAGAACATCCGCGACTTTGTCGTCGTCGAGGACAAGAAGAAGATCATCGGCTGCGGCGCGCTGCACCTCTACGGCCCGCACTTGGCCGAAGTCCGCAGCATCGCCGTGTCGCCCGCCGCCCAGGGGCGCGGCGCCGGTCACCGCGTGGTGCGCGAGCTTCTCCTTGAGGCCGAGCGCCACCGGGTGAGCCGGGTGTGCCTTTTCACCCGCATTCCGGAGTTTTTCTCGCAGCTTGGCTTCACCGTGGCCAGCCGCGAAGAGCTGCCCGACAAGATCTTCAAGGACTGCCTCGCCTGCCCGCGCCTGCACAACTGCGACGAAGTCGCCATGGTGCACGGTGAAGCGCAGGCGGAGAGCGCGCTGCGCCGTCCGGGCTACTCCCTGGTGCAAATCGGCAAATGAGACGCGCGCCCGACTCGGACATCCTGGTCCCGCGCGGCTTCCGCTTCGCCTCGCTCGCCGCCGGCATCAAGAAAAACGGCCAGCCCGACCTGGCGCTTGCCGAAATTCCCGCCGGAGCGACCGCTGCCGCGCTGTTCACCACCAACCGCGTGGCCGCGGCGCCCGTCATCGTCGGCAGGGAGCACCTGCGCGGCGGACGCGTGCGCGCGCTCATCGTGAATTCCGGCAATGCCAATTGCGCCAACGGACTCGCCGGAATGCGCGGCTGTCGCGAGGTGTGCGCCGCACTCGCCGGTGCGCTGCGCGTCCCGGCGCGCCAGATTTTTCCCTCGTCCACCGGCGTCATCGGCATGGCCTTTCCTGCCGACCGCGTGATCGCCGCGCTGCCGGCGATTACCGCCGCCCTGCAAGATTCCCCCACCGCCCTCGCCGGTTTCGCCCGCGCCATCATGACCACCGACACGCGTGCCAAGATCGCCTGCGCTCGCGTCGGCAAGGAAAACAACCCCGTCACCATCACAGGCGTCGCCAAGGGCGCCGGCATGATCCATCCCAACATGGCGACCATGCTCGTCTATTTGTTCACCGACGCCGCGGTGGCCGCGCCAGGGCTGCGCCGCGCCCTGCGTGCGGCGTGCGCCACATCGCTGAACAGCATCAGCGTGGACGGCGACACTTCCACCAACGACACCGCCCTGTTGCTCGCTTCCGGCGCCGCCGGCAAGCTCAGCCACTCGGCGAAGCGCGACTTTCAACGCGCGCTCGATGATGTCTGCCAGTCGCTGGCCGAGCAGATCGTCACCGACGGCGAAGGCGTGCAGCACGTTGTGCGCCTGCGCGTCACCAAGGCCCGCAGCGGGTCCGAGGCGCGCCGGATCGCGCAAACCATCGCCACCTCCGCGCTCGTCAAGACCGCGCTCGCCGGCGCTGACCCAAATTGGGGACGCATCCTCGCTGCCGCAGGACGCAGCGGCATCGCCTTCGATCCCGCGCGCGTGGACATCTGGTTTGGGAAGATTCCGGTGTGCCGGAAGGGCGTGGGCCTGAACTTCGACGAGGCCGCCGCGCACGCCTGCCTATCGCAGCCTGATTACGAGATCACCGTTTCGCTCGGCCGCGGCCGCGCTTCCACATCGCTGCTCACGACCGACCTCACCGCCGAGTACGTGCGCATCAACGCCGACTACCGCAGCTAGCGCGCCGCCTCTGCGCTCTCAGATGAACCTGGAGATGGCGAGGGTGATGTCGTCAGCTTGCTCCGCGCCACGGCAAAACTCCTGAAGCTCTGCGAGGATCTGCCGCAAAAGCGTCTTGCTGTCGGAAGTCAGGGCGGATCTGGCAACCTCCAGGAGGCGCACTTCACCAAACTCCTGGTTATCCGGGTCTGACGCTTCGGTGACGCCATCGGTAAACATCAGCAACGTCTCGCCCGCACCGAGCCGAAGCGTCTCCTGCTCGAAAGTCGCCTCGCGAAAACTTCCCAGAATTGGTCCGCCGATAGTGAGCCTTTGAATGCCGTCCGGCGTAATCAGCGCGGGCGGGTTGTGTCCGGCGTTCGAATAGACGAAGCCGCCATCAGGCGAAAGCACGCCGTAAACCAGTGTGGCAAAGCGCGGGTCGAGCCGTCTCGCGGAGAGGCGCTGGTTGATTCGCTCCAGCACTGACGCCGGGCAGCCGCCGCCTTCCGCCTCAACCGCCAGCATCCCCTGGATCAGGGCAGCGAGCAGAGCGGCTGCCGGACCCTTCCCGGCGACATCGCCGATCGCAATGCCGACGCTGCCGGAGGGCAGTTCAAGGAAGTCGAAAAAGTCGCCGCCAACCGTTCGGCAAGGCAGTGAGTCCCCGGCAAACTCGAAGAACGTGCCCGACGCCGAGCCGCGCGCGGCCAGCGCGCGTTGCACCTCGGCAGCCGTCCGCAATTCCTTGTCCAGATGCGCCTTTTGCAGCCGCTCCACAACGCCGGCGCTGTCGTAAATGCGCTCATCACGGACAATCTTGCCGTCAACGACGTCGAGCCGCAGCACAATCCGATAGTTGATTACGCCGCCGGTCGGTGCCAGGCCGAACCAGCCGCCGCCCTTGTCGGTGGCCGTGATCTGTCCAATCACCGCAATCCGTCCGCCTTCCACGATCATCTCCGAAACGGTCAGTGCGATATCGGGAAACATTTCGAACAACCTGAGCCAGCTTGCTCGGATGGCATCGCGCCCGCGCATCTCGCCCAGCATTGGCGTGACCGCCAGGGCATCATCGGCGTAGAACTCCATCAGGTGCGAAACGTCGTGGCGGCGGGTGGCGTCTTGCACGCGATCGAGCAGGGCTACAGCGTCGTCATGCGTCATGAAGGCTGGAGGTGAATGATAACGCATGCCTTGCGGCGGGCCGTGGCGGGACAAGGCCTCCAAAAGGCGCGGCTCTCCGGCAGCCGATTAGCTACCGGAGAGCCGCGTACCAACTGACTCCGCCCCTTCCCCTCTGCACCGTTTCCCCCAGGATTTTGTATGCAGAAGAGCCCGGCGGCCTCACTTGGATTTGGAGTTAAGGTTCGTGGAGTATGCGGCGGGTGACATTTCGCGCAAATGCATCAAATTGCCTAGACGAGGAGTGAAAGACACCTTAGATTCAATGCCGTAAGAACCGCTCGCGCTTCGGCGACATGAAAGCCTCGACCAGAAGGTCCATCCAGATTGTCCTTGCCGTGTTGCTGGTGGCCGCAGCCGCTCGCCTGGTGTTCGTCTACAACCAGCGGCAGTCGCCCACGCCGTTACAGCCGGCCCGGGCGTCCGAACCGGGTGCGCTCGATCCCGACGCTTACGTTGTGCCTCGGCGCGTGCGCGCCTTCGACCTGAACTCCCTGCAGCGCGAGGTCAAAGGCAAGCCGGCGTGGGCGCGCGAGGGCTACCGCTACACCTACTATCCACTGCGCGGAAAAGGCGTCGATTGGGCGCATGAGGCGGGAATGCTCGGCCCCATCGAGCGGCTCGATATTCAGGACGTGATCACCGCGCCCACTCCGGGCGCACCCAACCAGCACGACGTCCTGCTGGTTTTCAGCAAAGGCGGGCGCCGCTTCGGGGTTCCCGTTGGCGTCGAGCAGCGCGGCGATTACCAGATCTTCTTCGACGAGATCTTCTTCATTCAAGACCCGCGCGAGCTCTACAAGCACTGGCCCGCGAGCGTGTGGGATGCGGTCGCAAAACACGAGATCCGCGAAGGGATGAACGAAATCCAGGCTTCATTCGCAGCCGGCATGGGTGTTCCTCAGCCAGGCGGCGGCGCCACCGACAAGAAGGTCCATTACCCAAACGGCGGGCACCCGCTGCTTGTCGTCTATCGGAAGGGCAAGGCAGTCAGTGTTGCCACTACGAAGTGACTTTGCGACCGAGTGATTTGCGATCAGGACTGGCCGACCGCCACTCCCAGTGACAGCGGCTCTGGCGCAACTTGGCGACCCGCCACAGAATGGCCGGCCATCATCCGACGGCCCTGCCCCCATCTCATCCTAAGTAGAGGACACGGTTACGAGACGGCCGGCACTTCTGCTGTTTGTGGCGCTGCTCGTCTTTACCGCCGTCGCGGCGGCAGACGACGATTGCGCCTTTCACACGAAAGACTCGTCCGCGGCGCTCTTCGCCCGCTCCGCCTTCGCCCACGGTTATCTGCACGGCTACGAACAAGGATTCCACTCCGCCGACCAGGACATCCACACCGGCCACACTTATCTGCTTCCGGTGCTGCGCTCAACCGAACGCAAGCTGCGCTCTTCCTACCGCACTGATTTCGGTGATCGCGCACTCTATATGGCAGGATTCCGTGAGGGCGCCCGCGCCGGTTACGACGATGGGGTCGCCGGACGCGCCTTCCGTGCCATCGGTCCGCTGCGCTCGGCCGCGACCGGGCTGATTTCCGCTCCCCACGACCACAACTTCGATCGCGCCTTCGCCGATGGCTACTTCGCCGGCCGCAGCTTCGGGCGCAGCGACGCCCAGCCCATCACCGACTTCAACTTTGTCGGCGCCATCTGCCGCGCCTCCAGGCAAAGTCCGAACCACGGCGCCGATTACTGCGACGCCTACGCTCGCGGCTATCAGGTGGGATACGGCGATGGCCGCGCCGCAACGCCCGCTCCGCGCGAGGCGAACCAGACGGCCAGCCGTTAGCTTTTCGCTATTCCTGGTCCGCTTTCAACGGAGGCGACTGCGCCGTAGCCGGCTTGTCGGTCTCGAAGCGGAACTGGCCCGTGTCGTTGATGAAGAACGCCCGGTGCTGCGGATCGAATGCCTTCGGTGTCAGCGCCAGCCAGAAGCTGTCGGCCTTGCCGCCGAAGTGCACCGTATAGTCGCCGCGGTTGGGATTCACCATCCGCTTGGTGAATGAGCCCTGGTTCACCAGCGCGGCCAGCGATGTGGCGTACTGCTTGTGGCGCTTGTAGTAAATGCGCTGGGCGTTCACCACCGTGCGCATGTAACCGAGGGCTGCGGCCTCGGGGTCCGAGTGCGCCGGGTCGCCCGGGAACTTGGGTTTGTATTCCATTTGTGCCGACGCCATGGCCGCTAGCAGCCCCAAAACCAGTGCCTGCCGAAGGATTCGCATGCTATCGCTCAGGTGTTCCCGTTAGACTCATTGTCTTACCAAAGGACAGGGCCTCTTGCCACTTTCGCCATCGCCCGCTTGCAGGATATGCTACGCCCAGTTTCGACAAAGTTATGAAGCCGGCACCCGCTAAAACTCCCCGAATCGTGGTGGCGCTGGTCGAAAACGATCCTTTGCGCCTTGTGGGCTTTCGCAGCCTGTTCGATAAAGAACCGGAATTTGAATTGACTGCCCTGGAAGCGCACGAGGTCCGCTCGCGCGAGAACCTCGACGTCGCCCTCCTCGGCAGCCGAAACGGTCAGAACCTGTTCGACATGATCGCCGGTCTGAAGGCCGCCCGCCCTGACCTGCGCATCCTGGTCACCGGTTCCGGTGCAGACGACGAGACCATTCTCAAGGCCCTTGCCGCCGGCGCCAAAGGATACATCGATGAAGGCGCCGATCCGGGCGAGTTTGCCCAGGCCCTGAAGGTCGTCTTCCAGGGCTGGGTGTGGGCCCCGCGCCGCGTTCTCGCCATGTTCGTGGATCGCGTGGCGCAGTCCGGACGCATCTTCCCGGCCGGCCGCCTTACCTTCACCGACCGCGAGAAGGAAGTCCTGGAACTGCTCGTTGCCGGCCGCTCGAACAAGGAAATCGGCAGCGCGCTGGGCATTGAGGAGCGCACCGTCAAGGCGCACGTCGCCAAGCTGATGCGCAAGGTCGGCGTGCAGAACCGCATCGCGCTGTCGGTTCACGCCATTACCCATTCCCTCGTCACCAACAAATAACGAAGCAGCCAGCCGGACATGGCCTGAAAGCTCCCTGCCGTGTCCGGCTGTAATCTTTTCCGCGACTGCCACGCGGCGCATACTCGCGCCACCTGCCACAGACCTGGGAGACTGAGGGCTGGAGTGGCCCTGGCATTTGCCCGCAGGCGCGCTCCAGTCCTCCGTTATTTCACCGAACGCCCGGCTCGTATTTCACCGGGTGCCCGCCTCACCAACCCACAACCCCGGCTTCGGGTTTACTATCATTCAGAGACTCCACCCCGAGAGGCCGTATCGCTATGCGGAAGTTTGCTGCTGGATTTCTCCTTGCCGTAACCGTCCTGTTCACGCTCAACTGCCTCGCCGATGAAGACGAAGACAAGGCCAAGATCGTTGAGCGCGTCGAGAGCGCCGGCAACGTTCTGAACGAGGTAATGGCCGCTCCCGACAAGGGCATTCCCGAAGAGATCCTGTCGTCGGCCAAGTGCGTGGCCGTTGTGCCCTCGCTGCTGAAGGGCGGCCTGGGCTTTGGAGCGCAGTACGGACGCGGCGTCGCCAGCTGCCGCAGCGACAAGGGCTGGAGCGCGCCCGCTTTCTTCGTGGTGGAAGGCGGCAGCTTTGGATTGCAGATCGGCGGACAGGCCGTGGACCTGGTCATGATCATCATGAACGACGACGGCATGAAGAGACTGCTGACGAGCAAGTTCAAGCTCGGCGTGGACGCCTCGGTGGCTGCGGGCCCAGTGGGACGTCATGCCGAAGGCATGACCGACCTCACCATGCGCGCGCAGGTGCTCACTTACTCGCGCGCGCGCGGCGCGTTTGCCGGCCTGGCGCTAAACGGTGCGGTTATCAAGCAGGACAAGAGCAGCACTCGCACCTTCTACGGACACATGGTCCCGTATCGCAGCCTGCTTACCGGCGCCACCCCGGTTCCCGCTGCCGCGCAGCCATATCTGGGAGCGCTCAGCAAGTACGCGGCGCACAAGGCGGAAGGGAAGTAGGCTTGCGAGTTCTCGGTTTCTCGCTGCTCAGTTCCTCAGCCAAAACTTAGCTTCTCGCTGGGCGTGAAATTGCTTCGAATTGATTCAAGCCCATATGGCGCAACGGCGATCTCACGCCGCCTGACCAGGAATTTGTCGAGAGATGGCTTTCCGAAGACCGCGGCGGCGAGGTCGTAACACGCGATCTCGCCGCGATCGACATTCCTGCCATCGATGCGCCATGGGTGGCGGCCAACTACACGCCGAAACCTTTGCGCACGTGCCAACAGAAGGAGATCCTCAGGCTCTCGGGTGAATCCATCACGGAGCTGACGGAGGCAGACGAATACGTCATTGGAATGCCCATGCACAATTTTGGCCCGCCCTCCCGATTCAAGCGGTGGCTGAATCACATCGTTACTCCGTCAACAATTGCGGAAAGGCCGCTCGCCGGAAAGCGCGGTACTTTCATCATCGCGGCCGGGGTTTACGCTGCCAGTTCGCCAGACTCCTGCAAAAACTACTTAGTGCCATGGCTTCGCACGCTGTTTGGATTTCTTGGCATGAGCGAGTTACGTCTTGTAATTGCCGACGGATCCAAAAAACTACACAGTGGGGAGTCAGACCGGGCAACCTTCATGAACCAACACTTCGAGGCCATTAGCGCGCTCTTCGCCAAGGCGCAAAACGCGATTGTAGATCAGCCTGAATAGTCGGTCGAAATTCAGGTCACTTTGTCGCCCTCGCGCTTCATCCTCCACTTCGCGAAATTTTCCTTCGATGCTAGGAAAAGGGACGACCTCCATGTATGTGCTTACTGAAGTGTACTCGTTCAAGACTATGTCGTGACACGCATATGCCATGTATAAAATACACGTAACATGGAATCCGTATTCGAGATCATTGTCGACTTTGCCGCGATCCTCAGCCTGCTGGGTTCCTCCAACAGTCGGTCGGCGAGATCGTGACCTGATCCCGTAGATCCGCCGACATCTGAGTATGATGTCACGCTTCGCGGAGGCGGAGAGCGAGGGGAGGAGCGTGTCTCGGAGCATGCAAGTCACTGCCGGGCTCACTGCAAGGCATGGTCTTTTTCTCTCCTTGGTTGCTAGGAACGCCTCGCAAACAGGTGCAAGATGTGATATTTGTGAGCTTCCCTTTTCAACGCTTTTCTATGGCCAGCTCAAGCCAAGTCGAGAAGCAGTTTCCTATTGGCCAGCGAGTCTCGCTTCCGGGACACTTCTCAGAGCCCGTCAGTTTGGAGGCTGCTCGGGCTATTGGATCGGTCTTCGAGTGTGGGGTTCGACTAGCTGACGGCACGCCCGACGAAGCCGTTCTGTCGCCAGGAGAAGCTGCCGCGCTAATCGGAGCGACGGTTGCAGCCCCTAATGCCGTCCAGCCAGCAGATGCGGAAAAGATCAGATTGCTCGTAGAATCGGCAGTAAACTGGAGGACGGTGTGCTCGAACCGCTCCGCGAAGCCGATTTGATCGAGTCCGGGAACGAACATTGAAGGGCTCTTAATTCGGTTGAGGGTAAGTACATGCCGCAAGATCTCACCGAATGCGCGATACGTATTGGACGCTTTCGATTTCTGATTGCGCCCAGGGAGCCGCTCCTAGTCCCGGCGATCAATAAGGGAAACATGCTTCGAGGCGGCTTCGGACATGCATTCCGGCGCCTTTGTTGCATCCCGCAATGCAGAGATGCTCGGACCTGCCCAGTGGGAATGTCGTGCCCGTACAAGGCAATCTTCGAGCCTTCCCCTCCGCCGGAAGCAGAGGCTCTTTCCAAGAATCAGGACGTCCCGCGGCCGTTCGTGTTCCGGGCCCCAAAGACGCAACAGACGCGATTCGAAACAGGTCAGCGGTTCGAATTCGAGCTGGTGCTTATCGGTCGCGCGCTCGATTTCCTGCCATACTTCGTGCTGTCGTTTCGAGAGCTAGCGGCTGAGGGGTTGGGGCTCAATCGCGCCAAGTGCAGTCTTGAAAGGGTCGAGCAGGTGGACCTGACCAGCGAAGCAGCAGACGCTTCGAACTACGAGGCTATGGTTATCTACACGGCCGAGGACCAGGTTTTCCGAAATGCGGCGACGTCCGAGACGGGCGAATGGATAGGGAGGCGGATACGGAACCGCTCGACATCCCGAGATAACGATTCAGTGCAGCAGGTCAGCATCCGATTTTCGACACCAACGTTCCTGAAGGCCGATGGCGAAATCATCCGACAGCCGGAGTTCCACCACGTTTTCAAGCGCCTGCGGGACAGGATCAATGCCTTGAGCACGTTTTTTGGTGAGGGGCCAATCGAAGCGGATTTCCGGGGCCTTGGCGAGCGCGCGGAAAAGATTCGAACCGTTTCGGCCCGCACCGATTGGGTTGAGCGTTTCCGCACGTCGTCAAAAACGAAACAACGCCACGAATTGTCTGGCTTTATCGGTGACGTTACTTACGAAGGTAACTTGAATGAGTTTTTGCCCTGGCTCACGCTCGGTGAGCTGGTGCATGTGGGCAAGCACACGGCATGGGGAAACGGCTGGATGCAGCTAGAACGCGAGGTGTCTCGTGGTTGCGTGTGACACCTTCTTCGCGCCGATGACCGACTTCAATCTGGCTCGGCATCAGTCTGAATGCGCTGGGGCGCTCGCGAGTGGCAAAT
>Ga0070741_10010699_pt1 | contig 17218 bp, 14 predicted proteins | sample Coa_R1_4_FD_66440 | JGI IMG/M metagenome (GOLD analysis project Ga0070741, IMG submission 66440) | Surface soil microbial communities from Centralia Pennsylvania, which are recovering from an underground coalmine fire - Coalmine... | ecosystem: Environmental > Terrestrial > Soil > Unclassified ...
CGGCGGCAAACGCCAGCGCACCGAGATCGTCGCAACCCGCGTCCAGTTCCTCGGCGCCCCGCCGGCGGAGCGGACCGACGCGGCCGCGATTGAGGAGCCGCCCATCCCGTCGGCGGAAGAGGTTCCGTTCTAATTGGCGGCGTTCACGCGCGAAGTCGGAGGCCCTGCGATGACGATCGCGGGGCCTTTGTTTTCGTGCGTCCGCAGGTGCGCGGCCTGACACCTGCAAAATGATAAGGTATTGCTCAGGTGGCCGGCTGGACCTTCGACGAACATACGACGGCTACAGGTCAATCTGTGCGGGATTGCTTTGCGGAAACGTCGCGGCCTTACCCAGGCAGCGCTAGCCGCGCGGTTGGGCGTGAGTCAGCCGATGATTGCTCAGATCGAGTCGGGCAAGCTGAACAATCTCACGCTCAAGACGTTGGCAAGGACGGCGCGAGCGCTCGGAGCCTGCCTCAAGATCGATCTGGTACCCCGTTCGACATCGCGCAAGCCAACCGGCAGGGCGACGTATTCAGTAAAAAGAGCCAGAAGCGGCCGGCGGGCTTGATTAAGCGCTGCCAAAGTCGCCTTCGAGACTATGACGGCGCGACGCGGAAGAGATCATGACGATGGATAACCGGACAAAGAAACGGGTGGAATCTGCCGGATGGGAAATCGGTGACGCAGTGGAGTTTCTGGGCCTCAGCGCCGAGGAGGCGGCGCTTATGGAGATCAGGTTTAAATTAATTCGCCCGGCGGTCAGGGAGCAGCGAAGCGGGGAACCGACGCCGCTTGCCGCGATCATTCTCGACTCGAAATCCTGCAATCTCGAAGCTAGGTACAGCGCTGAATCAACCGCTCTAGCCGTTCCTGCCGAGTCTTCGTAAGTATCTTTTGAAGTGGCCAGTGGCTAGTGTCGAGCCTGTCGTGGTTTGGCCAAGCCTCGCTCCCAGCCGCTGCCGCGTGCAATAGTCCTTAGAGCGGAGGTGATCGTCTTATCCGAAGCGGCCCCCAACTGGTGCGAGATCGCGAAAAGCCCGGTTTTGAACCCGCTTGGATTCCCGACACCGGTAACTTTGCGCACGGCAAACGCTGGCAGGTTTCGGGCGCCGCGCAGCCGGTCGAAGAGATCCCAGTCAAAGTGGATTTCCTGGTCAGCCAACAAGTAACAGCAGCCCATCTTACCCAAAAAGCCATAGGCCACAGACACTGACTTGCGATTTCCGCCTAAGCCGCAGCCCTCTCGAACCTTGAAAATATGGGATACGGTCAGGCCACGCTTAAGTATAATCTTCTCCAAAAAGTTGATATTCTCCCAATAAAAGACAAAATGGAGGCCTTAATCTCTCCGAGCACGTTAGATGCCACTTTTACGTCGAGAAGGTCTGCGGCTGGATTGCGGTTCGAAAGCTCTGGAGAAGTGGCATAGCCGCGATTAACGCAGTAATCGTCGTCATCGACATCGACGGCCAGATGGTGAATAGCGAGCAAGGTCACAGAAGTGCGGCCGTCATTGAATATCTTGCTAACCCGGGCAGGCCTTAGCCTATGGTTATAGTCGTAGTCCGTATGGATATATATTGAGGGTTTCCGCTCTATATGGTCAGCAACCCATTGCCAGTATAACAAGTCGCGGAAGCAGTGACCCGCCGAAGGATACCAGGACACGTAAGGCTGCACGCTATCTAAGTACTCCTCCAGGCGCCCGGATGCCGACGCGTCGCTTCCTTTCAAAAGGCCGCGTAAAATCTTGATTGGCGACATAGTGCTGCCCCTTAAAACGATGTCGGTACCTTGTGGGATTAGTCGTTAAAATCGTCCCACGTGCAAGCCGCACCAGCCCTTGAAACGCCCGAGCGGTGCGAAGCAGAATGAGCGGTCTACCGTCAATGGGGCGGCGCTTCGGGCGACGACTCGTTGACAAATGCGTAATCGTTGCCAGCTCCGATCAAATCGAGCTCAGCGCTTCGACCTTCCAAGGTGCTTGGCTCTTTCGCCGCTGTTCCGAGCTGGGCGTCGGATAAGGTCCGACCTCTGGCGACGTACTGCCGCTCCGTCTGGAGCCGCTGCCACGAGTTAAGGTTCGCGGACACGGATGACGCTTTGAGGATCGGCTACCCAATCGACTTGGGCACCATCGTGACCATCGACATATCAAAAAGAGCCAGAGGCGGCCGGCGGCCTTGATTAAGCGCTGCCAAAGTCGCCTTCGAGACTATGACGGCGCGACGCGGAAGAGATTGTGACGATGGACCAGGAGACAAGGAAACGATTGGAATCTGCCGGATGGAAAATCGGTGACGCGGGCGAGTTTCTTGGCGCCACCGCCGAGCAGGCTGCGATCGTGGAGCTCAGGCTCAATCTGCCACGCGCGGTCAGGGACCGGAGAATTCGGCGAAGCCTAAGGCAGGAGCAGCCGCCGAGGCTGTATCCTTCCTACCAAGATCGAAGACGGCATCTTCGTGGTAGTGTACACGCGGCGCAGCGGAAGGCGTCGGATCGTCTCCGCACGGCCGGCGAAGAGGCAGGAACGCGATGAGTATCATAAGGCGTACCCGGACTGAAATCCGCAAACGAGGCGGCGGCCAGGTTGATTGGGCACGCGTGAAGAGCGCGACCGACGAAGAGATCGACAAGATGATTGCGTCCGACGCGGACACCGCGCCGGATATGGCGCGCAGCAGGGATTGGCGGCGTTTTGAAGCCGCGTGTTCCCGATGTGCAGGCGATTCGCCGCAAGCTCGGGCTGTCGCAGTCAGAGTTCGCGGCGCGATTCGCTTTCAGCGTGCGGACCGTTCAGGAATGGGAGCAAGGCCGCGCCGTACCGGACCGCCCCGCGCGGATCCTGCTCCGGGTGATCGACAAATCGCCGAAGACCGTTGAGCGCGCCGTGGCCGCCGGCTGATTGCGACGTCGGGAAGTTGTCGCCTCCGAATCCGCTTCAAAGCTTCGACATGAACCAAGAAAGCGCCGACCTATGGAGGCAAGCTCTTTTCGCGTACTCGTATCCGATCGCCCGTGAGCGTGTTGTGCGCTTCGGCAAACGGATTGGCACGCCGTCTCAATGGTTCAACTTCAATCTCGAACACGGCACGCGCGGCGAGACGATGGAATTCGAGAAACGGTTTCGGGCGTCGGCACCCGACTCGGTCGAGCCATGGTTTGAAGTGATTTTCTGGAAGCTGGCGAGCACGGGAAGCGTGGGCGAGTCTCGGGCTGAGCGGATGATTGAAGACTTAAGGGACTTCAGGCCGTCGGCCCCACGAATGTGGGCGGCGTGCTCGGATTTCGTTGCAAGCGGAACGCGCGAGGCCTTTAGAGGACTGCAATTTAGTCTGTTCATCGTGGCCGGGGCGTTCCCGTGGCGGCAACATTTCCAGCCTTCATGGCTCCCGAACGGTTTCCGATGGTCGATAGCTGGATCGCCAAGTGGGTGCTTCGTTATCGCGACGCCTATCCGAGCGATTCGGCAGTGGCCCACTTGGTCGCTCAGTCAGAAGCGTTCACTTCGGGAAGGAGGAAAACTCTCGTAGTGTCGGCCGACTGGAGCTTCTACTGCGGATGGATCGAATGGTGCCGGGCCGCGGCCGGGATCCTGAGCGAAAAGACCGGCTTCGCGTGGCGCGCGCGCGATGTCGAGATGGCCGCCTTCCAGAACGCGCGGTCTGGTTCGGAGCTGCTCCCACCGCTAGGCCTCCGCCAATAGAGGAGCGACGGCAACGGCCTTTCTACCGCGCGGGGAGGGGGGCGCCGACATTGGGCAAAATAAGATCAGATGGTATCTTTTCGGGAAGTTCTGTTCCGACGGGGGACCGCGGTTCGATTCGAAGAGCTGACGGGTAGCGCGTCAGTTAACTAAGGTCAGTTAACTAAGGGTTGGGCCCTGCAAATGCCTTTTGCAGTTGGAACTATTGTAAACGCGCGTGGACGGGACTGGATCGTCCTGCCATCCGCGACGAATGACGTTCTGAACCTGAAGCCGGTGACCGGCGCGGACGGCCCGGCTGTCGGTCTATTCCTTCCGCTTGAAGGCGAGAGCGTCAAGCCGGCGACCTTTGGCCGTCCTGATCCCGCCGCTGTCGGCGATCCTACTGCCAGCCGCCTTCTCCTCGACGCGACCCGATTGTTACTGCGGAGCAGCACTGCGCCTTTTCGATGCGCGGGTCGGCTCTCGTTCAGGCCGCGGCCATATCAGTTCTTGCCACTCGTTCTGGCCCTCAAGCTCGACCCAGTCCGGCTGCTCATCGCCGACGATGTAGGCGTTGGGAAAACCATCGAAGCCGCGATGATCGCCCGCGAGATGCTCGATCGCGGACTCATCCGACGCATGCTGGTCCTGTGCCCCGCACATCTCTGCGACCAGTGGGCACAAGAGCTGTCCGAGAAGTTTGGCCTTCATCCTGCCGTCGTCCAGCCTTCGAATCTCGGTCGGCTTGAGCGCGAACTTCCGCGGCCGGACATCACGATTTACCAGCACTTTCCGTGTCTCGTGGGCAGCATCGATTTTCTGAAATCGGACCGTCATAAGGCGATGCTTCTCCACAGCCCTCCGGATCTTCTGATCATTGACGAGGCTCACCTCGCGACGAGACCACGCGGCGCCGATCCCAAAGCCAAGGGTCAGCAGCAGCGTTACGACCTGGTTAAGGCGTTGACTTCTGATTCGAGCCGCCACGCCATCCTAGTTACCGCTACACCCCATAGCGGCATCGAAGAGAACTTCCGGTCGCTTCTCGGCCTTCTCAATTCCGAATTCGACATCGGCGCAGCGCGCGAGTTCACTCGCCAACGCCTCTTGCCCCATATAGTCCAACGGCGGCGCGCGGATATCGAAAAATGGATGAACAGCGAGACTCCCTTCCCTGAGCGTCAGGCCGCCGAGGAGCGGCCATACTCGCTTTCGCCCCAGTACCGCGATCTTTACAACAGCGTCATCACATATCTTCGCGGCACTTTCGCGCAGCAATCGGGTCTGCGTGCAGGTCAGCAGCGAGTCCGTCACTGGGCCGCCATCGCCATCTTGCGCTCGATTCTTTCGAGTCCGGAGTCGGCGCTCGCGACTCTGACGCGGGACCGTAAAGATTCCTCGAAACCGGAAGAGGCTGAAGACGCGAGCGAACCCGATGAAATCTATCGCCCGCAGGTCCTTGACGAGCTCTTCGCCGAAAACGTCACCGATCAACCGCCGAGCGCGCCGCTCGATGACGCTCGCGCGCAATTGGGAGAAAAGGAGAGGCGCGCGCTTGCCGATTTCGCCCGCAAGACGCAGGCCGTTATCGATTCAGAGGCCGACAACAAACTCCACGAGGCGGTTGCGGCCGTGCGTGATCTGCTTCACGCAGGATTTCAACCAATCGTCTTCTGCCATTTCATCCCAACCGCAAATTATGTGGCGCGTGAGCTCAAGCGCCGGCTAAACGACCAGTTTGCCGAGCTCGAAATCGCCGCCGTCACCGGCGACGATCCGGACGAGGTGCGCCGCAAACGGATCGAAGAGCTTGAGGCTCACAAGCGGCACGTCCTGGTCGCCACCGATTGCCTCAGCGAGGGCATCAATCTCCAGAAAGAATTCGACGCGGTCGTTCATTACGATCTCCCTTGGAATCCGAATCGCCTAGAACAGCGCGAGGGCCGCGTCGATCGTTTCGGCCAACGGAAGCCGAAAGTTCGCCGCATCACAATCTGGGGACGCGACAACGAAATTGACCAGGCTGTGCTTGACGTTCTGGTCCGGAAGGCCGAACGGATCCGGCGGGACCTCGGGATCGCCGTTCCCGTTCCAGCCGACGCCGCGCAAGTGATCGAGGCGGTGGTCGAAAACGTCCTGTTCAGGCGTCCTACTGGAAAGCAGCTCGCCTTGGGACTCGCCGGCCAGGGCGTATCTCGCCTGCATGAGGAATGGGACCGCAGCGCCGAACGCGAGAAGGAAAATCGCGCCTACTACAAGCATCCCGAAATCAAGCCTGAGGAAGTTGCGGCCGATCTGGAAATTAATGACCGCGTGCTCGGCGATCCGGACGCCGTCCGCCGATTCATCGCCGAAGTATGCCAACGGTTCAACGGCTCGCTGGCGCCGGAAAAGCGTGACGGCATTTTCGTGATGAACCCCGGCGATCTCGCGCCGCGCCTGAACAACATCGGCAGCGACCGATTTCCGGCCCGCGTCACGTTCGACCGTCTGAAGGATGCCGACGCGCTGTACCTGGGCCGCGCGCATCCCGCCGTTGAAGCGGTCTGCCACGCGGTGCTGGCCAAGGCTTTCGATCGCAAGCCAGCTCCGTTCTTTGCGCGAGCCGGCGCGAACTTCACCTCCGCCGTGCAACGGCGGACCGCGCTGGTTCTGATGCGCATTCGCTACATTATCCGCGAGGCGGCGGAAAATTTCGCGGAGGAAGTGGTGCTCGGCGCCTTCGAGCAGGTTGGGAACGCTATCCGCTGGCTGACTCCACTTGAAGAAGCGGCAAAGTTGATCGACGCTCCGCTGGTTCCGGGCGTCAACATGCCGACAGCCGAACGAACCTCGCATGTGCGCTGGGCGCTCGAGCTTTTGGCCCAGAACGACGCCTTCGCGGCGGTTCTGAACGAGCGGCGCACGGCTATCGAGGAATCGAACAACCGGCTGCGCGGGATGCTCAAGCAGGGGAAGATAGAGGTCGTCGCGCATCCACCCGACATTCTCGGATGCTACGTGCTGGTTCCGGGGGCGAAGCGATGAGCCGCGTCACGATCAACGTCGAAGGCGGGCTTCTTCCCGACGACCTGCTCGAAAAGATTGCCGACGGCTCCGTGCCGGGGCAGCGCGCCGCCGACTTCGGCGTCACTTCGGGCCGTCTGTCAGACGAGATCATGCGCGCCTTTTCCGACGCGCAGTCGTATTGGACTGCATTCAACCATCGCTACGAGCGCGCGTCGAAGGGCGGGCGTGAGTCGATCACGACCGTCACCCGCGACGGCTTCGTAATCCCGTTGCTCGCAGCGCTGGGCTACAGCCTCGAATTCAGGCGCTCGCTCGCCGCCGGCGATCAGAGCTTCAGCATCTCGCACACCGCCGGCGACGATCCGACCGCGCCTCCCGTCAATATCGTCAGCGCCGACGAGAGCCTCGACGAGCGCGGCTCGGCGCGCCGCAGCGCGCACTCCGCGGTCCAGGAATATCTGAACCTTTCCGATTCCGTATGGGGAATCGTCACCAACGGGCGCAAGCTCAGGCTTCTGCACAAGAGCTCGCGCCTGGCCAAGCCCCGTTATATCGAATTCGATCTCGTCGGCATGATGGAGTCCAACGTCTACAGCGACTTCCATCTGCTCTATCGGCTGCTCCATCGGACCCGCCTTCCTAAATCCGCCGCCGACGCGTCCGAATGCTGGCTCGAAAAGTACCATGACGAAGGCGTCGTACAGGGGAGCCGCGTGCGCGACCGCTTGCGCGACGGCGTGGTCGATGCGCTCAAGATTTTCGGCAACGCCTTTCTCACCCATCCCGCGAGCACTTACCTGCGCCAGGAAATCGCATCGGGGCGGCTCACGGCGGCGGCCTACTATCGCGAACTGCTGCGGCTGGTTTACCGGCTGCTGTTCCTGATGGTCGCCGAAGAGCGCCGCCTGATATTCCCCGACTCGGGCGAGAACCAGGAGCGGCGCGCCATCTTCACCGAGCACTATGGAGTCAATCGCCTCCGCGCGCGCATCGAAGCCTACGTCGGCGACGACCCGGAAATCGACCTGTGGGAAAGCCTGAAGCAGACCTTCCGTATTCTTCGCGACGATCGCGTCGCGCGGATGCTCGGGATGGCGGCGCTTAACGGCGAGCTGTTCGGCCCGCACGGATGCCCGCACCTCGACGGCGGCGGCGATCCCGAGCGCGCGGCTTTCTGCCGCAACGACGACCTGCTGCGCGCGATCGATTGCCTTTCCAAGTTCGACGACGACGGCGTGCGGCGGCGAGTTAACTTCGGTGCGCTCGACGTTGAGGAGCTGGGCTCCGTTTACGAAAGCCTGCTCGAATATCACCCGCGAGTTTCCGCGCAAACCTCCGATTCAGCGCCGTCGTTCGACCTGGCGTGGGGCAGCGAGCGCAAAAGCACGGGATCCTACTACACGCCGCCCGACCTGGTGCGCGAGCTGATTAACAGCGCGCTCGTGCCCGTGATGGAAGAGCGGCTCAAGACCGCGAAGACCAAAGAGGAGCGCGAACAAGCGATCCTCGCGATGCGCGTGATCGATCCGGCGGCAGGATCGGGCCATTTTCTGCTAGCCGCCGCGCGGCGGATGGGCCGCGAGCTGGCCAAAATCCGCACCGGCGAAGAAGAGCCGTCGCCGAGCGCGTTCCGTCGCGCCGTCCGCGACGTGATTCGCGAGTGCATCTACGCGGTTGATAAGAATCCGCTCGCGGTCGATCTGTGCAAGGTCGCGTTATGGATCGAAGGCCACAACGCCGGCCAGCCGCTCAGCTTCCTCGACCATCACGTCAAATGCGGCGACAGCCTGGTCGGCGTATTCGATCTCAAGGTGCTCGAAGAGGGCATTCCTGACGATGCGTATAAGGCCGTCGAGGGCGACGATAAGGCGGCGGCGAAGCACTACCGCACGCTCAATCGCGAAACCAAGAAAAACCAGCCGACGCTGCCCCAGTTCAAACTGACTGGTAACGTGGCCTCCGCGCTCGAGGCGCTGTCGCATCGCGACGAACGCACCCCGGAGGATGTCGCGGCGAAGGAGCGCGAGTACGCTGATCTGGTGAACAGCCCTGTGATGCAGAATCTGGAGCACGCCTGCAACGCATGGACGGCGGCGTTCTTCGTGCCGCTTAGGATGCCCGAATTCCGCGGACGGGACCTGGTGCCGACCAGCGGCACGGTATGGGAGCGTCTTTTGGGCCGCCAAATTTACGGCCCGCTCGACGGTGAAATCGCCAAGGCCAAATTTGACTATTCGTTCTTCCACTGGCCGGTGGAATTTCCTGACGTATTCACGCGCGGCGGCTTCGACGTGGTCCTGGGCAACCCGCCGTGGGAGCGGATTAAGCTTCAGGAGAAGGAATTCTTTGCGAGTCGCGAGCCCGAGATCGCGCGCGCGGCTAACAAGGCGGCGCGCGAAAAGCTGATCAAGGAGTTGCCGAAGCGAAAGCCGGAGCTTGCCACCGAATTCGCGGCCGCGGTTCACGGCGCGGAGGCGCAAAGCAATTTCGTCCGCGCGAGTGGACGGTTTCCGCTATGCGGGCGCGGCGACGTCAACACCTACTCGATTTTCGCCGAGCTGGCGCGCTCGCTCGCAGGAAGGGCCGGCCGCGCCGGGATCATTGTCCCTTCGGGAATCGCGACCGACGACACCACCAAGTTCTTCTTCCGCGACCTGATGGAGTCGCAGGTGCTGGCGAGCCTCTATGATTTCGAGAACCGGAAGGGCCTATTTCCCGGCGTCCACCGCAGCTACAAGTTCTGCCTGCTGACGATGGCGGGCGGGGGCAAAGCGGACACGGCGGATTTCGTGTTTTTTGCTCTGGGCGTGGACGAACTGCGCGATCCCGAGCGCAGGATTTCACTCACCGCCGAAGAGATCGCGCTCCTTAATCCGAACACGCGCACCTGCCCGATTTTCCGCACCAAGCGCGACGCGGAAATTACCAAGGCGATCTATCGGCGCGTGCCGGTGCTGATCAAGGAAGGCCCGCCGGAGGAAAACCCGTGGGGCATCACGTTCTTGCGAATGTTCGATATGTCCAACGATTCGCATCTGTTCCGCACGCGCGAGCAGCTCGAACGCGACGGCTGGAAACTCGAAGGCAACATCTTCGTCAAGGGCCGCGAAAAATACCTGCCGCTGTATGAAGCGAAGATGACTCAGCTATGGGACCACAGAGCGGCGGATGTCGTACGGAGCACAACTGCCGAACACAGACAGGCCCAGCCCAGGCCATTGACCTTAAGCGAACACCAAGATCCTAATCGCCTCGCCGAGCCGCTGTATTGGGTAAGTCAGCGCAACGTAGGCCAGGCAAGCGGTCAGCTTCCTCTTCACGGGTGGCTGCTGGGATTCACTAACGTGACAAGTCCTACTAACGAGCGGACTCTTCTGCCAACGATCATTCCACTCGCGGGGGTCGGCAATAGCATGCCGCTCGTGCTCATGCGGGACCCAGGCCGGGCAAACGCGGTCTTAGCCGCCAACCTTTCGTCGCTTCCTTTGGATTTTATAGCTAGGCAGAAGATCGGCGGTGTAAACTTAAATTTCTTTATCGTACAGCAACTTCCCTGTATGCCACCGGCGATGGCTGCGAAACCCACGGGTTGGTCGCTCCATGAATTGCTAGCGCATTGGGTCGGAAATCGCGTTTTGGAACTGAGCTATACCGCTTTCGACCTAACCGCTCTTGCTCGTGACCTTGGCTACGACGGGCCGCCGTTTCGATGGGACGAGGAACGCCGCTTTCTCATCCGATGCGAACTTGATGCCGCGTTCTTCCATCTCTATGGCGTCTTGCGCGATGACGCTGACTACATCATGGAGACCTTTCCGATCGTCAAGCGCAAAGACGAAGAGCGCTTCGGCGAGTACCACACCAAACGCGTCATCCTCGAAATCTACGACGAGATGGCCGAGGCGATCCGCACCGGCCGCCCCTACCAGACCCGCCTCGACCTTCCTCCCGGCGACCCCCGCGCCGCCCATCCGGCCCCACAGGTGGCTTCCGAGAGTACTGCCCCGGGAACGTAGGCGAGACCATGAACTGTTGCCCGCACTGTTTCAACCACAAGTGGGTTAAAGAGCACGTGAGGTCCAAGGCGATGGAGAAGGGTGATTGTGATTATTGCGGTGCGACGAATGTACGCTTGATAAGTGTCGGTGCGCTGCGCGGCGCCTTCTCAAATTTACTCGACATGTACGCCCCGTTGGAAAACGAGGTGAACGTCAAGTTGTTCAGGGAATCCCACCCGCTCGATCACGGCAGCCCCTTGGTGGATCTGATACAGGAAGATTGGGATGTGTTCAGCGAAGCTGTAATAGCGCGCGACCGAGCCTCCGCCCTGCTAGAAGATATAGCCAACAGTGATTGGGACGACGACAGCGCGGAGTCGCTACTTGACGCGGATGATCTATGGACCCGCGACAACTCTTTGTGGCATGAGTCCCTGAGCGAAAAATGGATGGACTTCCGCGCACGCGTCTTAGCGCATCCGGACCTTGAGCCCGATTTTCACGAACTGCTCGGTGAGGATATCGGTTGCACAGAAGTCACGATTCCACCCGGATCTACGTTTTTCCGAGCGCGGATAGGATTTGCAACGGATCAAGACGGGACGTGCGTTGCCTATAGCGGCTCGGAGATCGGAGCGCCACCTTCAGAAAAATGTCGCTCATCAAGAGCCGCTCCGGACGGAAAACGCGTTCTGTACTGCGCGAGCAACGAGCGGACAGCGATAGCGGAGATTCGGCCACAGCGAGGCCTTAACGTATCAGTCGCGACCATGCGCTCGACGAGGGAGCTTAGGGTTCTCGACCTGCGCAAGAGCCGTCCCCCTCTCAACCCGTTCCTTAAAGGTTCCCTTCGCTACGAGCTGGAGCTGCGTGAGGTACTTAGAGACTTCGGTCAGGAGCTATCAACTCCGCTTCGGCGAACTGATAATCCCGCGGACTATTTGCCCAGCCAGAAGGTTTCCGCGTTCATAGAGCAGGCTGGCTATGACGGGATAATCTACGGCAGCGCAATGGCGCCCTCTGGCAAGAATGTCGTTCTGTTTGATCCCGGCGCCGCCACTCCGATCGACTCGAAGCTCGTCACAGTAAAAAAGGTTTCAGTCCGTTACGAAGAGTACGATGGCGAAGAATGAAACTTCGGGTGATGGAGACCAGCGAGAAAAGAGATGCCTTTTGACGTTTTCGCGCTGCGCGACGAAGTCGCAGGCGAATATCAGAACTACGTAAAGAGCTTCATCAATATCCTCGACACGCGGCTGTCTGAATTTGTAACGCACGAACTCGATCAGGGGCGGCTCTGGCCCGACCCGGTCGTGCAACTGAACCCCGCATTCGAGCGCGGCGCGGGCCTCAGGACGCTCGCGCGCGAGGGGGTCATTCTCCCCGAGACGGCGCGCTTTTTCGGCAAGGACCTCGTCCTCTACCGACAGCAAGAGGAAGCGCTCCGAGTCGCCCGGCGACGCAAGCACTACATCGTTTCGACCCGACGACCCCCGCGCGCCGCCCACGGTGCGACTCTTGGACCGAGGCATAAGAGTCTCACACTGGAAGGCCGATGATAAAGCGCCGCTAAACGTTAGACGACACTAATTTGCTATATTCATCTATGGACGAAGCGCTGGTTTTGACGTAATCTCTATTCGGAGGTGTCGCCTATGCAGCAACACCGTCACTCTGCCTTGGAAGAGCAACTCGCCCACCTTCGTGCTCTCTCCGCCGCTCCCGCCGAGTGGAGCCCGAGTCGCCCCACCGAGAAGGTTCTGGACATCGCGCGCTCGCTCGCGGAATCGGGCTGGCACGATGACATCCCGACCCCGTCATTGATCGGCACGTCAGATGGTGGTGTGCATGTTAAATGGCTGCGCGGTTCCCGTCACGTCTCCGCCTTCATCTTCCCGGATGGGAGTATTGAGTATTTGGCGGTCGAGAACGGGCACCCAGTGTCCGAGAACGGTCGCTTGTCAGAGCTGCTGAATTGGTTGATGGGGTAGCGCATTTTCTTCATCTGGAGGCAGGCGGGGTAGATGGGTGGTGGGCCGACCGCATCACAACAATTGGACGACCCGGAAGTAAAGGACGACGAAGAGCTTTGGCGGCTCATCGCGCCGGATTGGTATCCGGCAGATTCTTCGACCGGTCTTCGCGCGATCGACGAAGCCGCCTTCTCGCACAACAAGCAGGTATCTGCGCTTCGGAGCTCTCTGGTTACGGAAGCTGAGGTCAAGCGACATTTCCCGAATCATGGAATTGCTGCACTTCCCGTGGCGGCCGTTCGGCAGTCTGGCTGCGTAATTCAGATCGACGATCAGCCACCTTGGCCGACGAAGGCTCACGTCGTTATCCGAAAATCCCCGAATGGAAGCCGTCTGAAGCCGGCGCAAATTCTCGCGCTGACGCAAATCGCAAACGCGAATTTGCGGGTGCCTCCGAACGTGCCCTGAAACAGGCCGCCTCCACGTCTTCCGCGAATCGACAGCTCTTTTCTTGAAGGCGTTAAAGATTTACAGCTGTAACAGCTAGTGTTACGCTTTGTGGATGATACGGAGCTTCCGCCACAAAGGCCTTGACGAATTGTTTCGCAAGGGAGAAAGCCGACGGGTGGCGGCAAAGCTTCAACAGAGGGCGCTTCGAAGACTCGATGCCTTGGAGCAGGCTGCGACGCTGCGCGACCTCAACATCCCCGGCTTCGATTTTCACCCTCTGAGGGGTAAGCCGCAGCGCTACAGCCTTCATGTCAACGGCCCTTGGTGCATCACCTTCGAATGGCGCGAGGGAGATGCATGGCACGTTGACCTGGAGCAATACCATTGAGGGAGACAAGATGGCCCGTGATTCAAGAAATAGGGCTCGCATGGAGCGAAAACCCACGCATCCGGGTGCGATCCTGCGCGAGGATATTCTGCCTGCGCTCGGTCTCTCGGTGAGTGAGGCGGCGCGGCAGCTTGGCGTGACGCGCCAGACGCTTCATCGGATTATGGCCGAAAAAGTATCGATTACGCCGGAGATGGCGATGCGGCTCGGCCGTTTTTGTGGGAATGGACCGGGGTTGTGGCTCCGGATGCAGCAGGCGTACGACCTGTGGCGCGCCGAACGTGATCTTGGCGCCGAGCTTGAACGGATTCCAGTTCACCGGGCGTCCTCCGCAGCCTGATTTGAAAAAAAGCGATTGGAGGGGGACCGTCGATGCCATTTGACGTTTTCGCGCTGCGCGACGAAGTCGTCCGCGAATACCAGAGCTACGTAAAGAGCTTCATCAACATACTCGATTCGAAGCTCCTGAAGTACGTCACCAAAACCCTCGATCAAGGACGCCTCTGGCCCGATCCTGTTCTGCAACTCAATCCTGCATTCGAGCGCGGATCCGACCTGAAGACCCTCGCGCGCGAAGGCGTCATTCTTCCCGAAACGGCGCGCTTCTTCGGCGAGCACCTCCTTCTCTACCGGCATCAAGAGGAAGCGCTTCGCGTCGCCCGGCAACGCAAGCACTACATCGTTTCGACTGGCACCGGCTCGGGCAAAAGCCTCACGTACCTTTTGCCGATCGTCGACGACATCTTCCGCAACGATGCCAAGAACCAGACTGTGCGGGCGCTTATCGTCTATCCGATGAATGCGCTCATCAACAGCCAGCGCGACGCTCTCAGGGAATTCGCGAAGAAGTGGGGGGCAGATTGTCCGATCAAATTCGACCGCTATACGGGTCAGGACAAACAGGAAGACAAACAGCGCGTCCGCCTAAATCCGCCGCACATCCTGCTCACCAACTACGTGATGCTCGAATACATGCTGCTCAGGCCTTGGGACCGCGACATGCTCCACAAGGCCACGGGCAAACTCCGCTTTCTCGTCGCTGACGAAATACATGTGTATCGCGGGCGCCAGGGCGCGGACGTGGCGATGCTGTTGCGCCGTCTGCGCCAGGCGTCGGGCCAACAGGATCTGATCTGTGTCGGCACGTCGGCGACGATTTCGACCACTGGCGGCGGAGATCAGCGGCGCGCGGAGATCGCAGAGGCCGGGAGGCATCTTTTCGGCGTAGACATCGAACCGCAGAACGTCATCGACGAATCGCTGCAACGTGTAACGACCGTCGCTGCGCCAAATGACGCCGCTACCGCACGCGCCGCCGTCGAAGCTCCGCGTCCCGGCAGCAACGTCGACAAGTTACGCGCGCATCCGTTGGCGGCCTGGGTCGAGACCACGTTCGGAATCAAGGAAGAAGACGGCCGACTTGTTCGGCGAGAGCCTGTGACCTACCACGAGGGGCTGAAAAGCCTCGCGGCTCTCAGTGGGCTTCCGGAGCCGGCTTGTGACACTGCGTTGAAGGCGGTGCTTGAAGATGGCAACGCCGCCACACTATCCAAGGATGAGCGCTTCTTCGCCTTCCGGCTCCATCAGTTTCTATCCTCAGGCAGCAGCATTTTCGCAACGATCGAAGCTGCGGATAAACGGGAATTCAGCATCGACGGAAAATATGCTCTGCCGGGCGACACGAATCGGCTCCTGTTCCCGCTCTCGTTCTGCCGCGAATGCGGCCAGGAATATTATTTAGTCGCGCTTAGGTCGGAGAAGGACGGAGATTCGTTCCAACCTCGCGCGCCGGAGCTCAGCGCCCCCGACGACGAGGATTTGGGAGAGTTCGGCTACGTCACTCTGGATGCCGACGGACTCTGGGAGGATGACGACGAAGATCTGCCTTACACCTGGTTCGTGCAACGCCGAGGCGGGCGTACTCTGAAGCCGGAATACCGGGCCAAGCGACCGCGCAAGTTCTTCGCCGCGGCTGACGGAAAGATCAATGCGAGCGCCAAAGACGACTCGATAGCGCTCTGGTACCAGCCCAAACCCTTCCTGATCTGCGTCCAGTGTGGAGCGGCATACGACAAGCGCGAAAGCGAGTTCGCAAAGCTCGCCACACTCGGCCAAACGGGCCGCTCAACCGCCACGACGGTTCTAACCGGCGCGATCATAGCCGCGCTCGGAGCTGACCCCGGCATTCAGGAGGACGCACGGAAAGCCTTGAGCTTCACGGACAATCGCCAGGACGCGTCACTGCAAGCCGGGCATATCAATGACTTTAGTCAGATAATGCTAGTTCGCAGCGCGATCTATGGCGCTGTCGAAAAGCATGGACGACTCGGCTTGGAGGATCTCGGAGTCACGGCGTTCGACGCGCTCGCTCCCAAGCCTGAAGACTTCATGCGCGAGCCGGCGAGAGAGGGAGATCCCGGTTGGCGCGAGGCGCGCCGTGCGTTGATCAAGGTGCTGGAATATCGCGCAGTTGCCGATCTCGCCCGCGCGTGGCGCGTGATCCAGCCTGACCTCGATCAATGCGGGCTCGTGAGCATCGACTATGAGGGCCTGTCGCAACTAGCTGCCGATCCAAGATGGGAAGAAGTGCCGGCGATGGCAGCCGCGAGCGAAGCCACTCGCGAGTCGGTGTTGCGGGCAATCCTGAACTATCTCCGCCGCAATCTGATCGTCAGCACGCCGATTCTCAACGAAGACCATCGGAAGAAAATCGTTCGCAACAGCCAGCAGTGGCTCCGAGAGCCGTGGGCGCTCGATGATGCGGATGTATATAAGGACGACGCGGTCGCTTACCTTCCCGGCGTCGAACCAGAAATGAACGAACGCGCCGGAATAAGGCTTGGTCCGCGCTCGGCGCTTGGCATGTTCATTCGCTCAGCCAGAAGATCCGGCTTACCAACCGACCTGAAGCAGGACGAAGCCGAGGCGCTGATGAAGGCCATCATCAACGTCTTGCGGGGCAATATTCTTAACGTGGTAAGCCGGAAGGGGGAGGAGCGCGCCGTTCAAATAAATGGCGGAGTGATTCGTTGGGTCAGGGGGACCGGCAAGGCGCCGGGTCCCGACCCCGTGCGGGCTCGCCATCTTTACCTCATCAATCCGGACATCGCCAAGCGTCAGCCGAACCAATATTACTCCCGACTATACCGAGAACGCGCATCTAAACTAGCTCGGCTTCATGCCCAGCCTCACACCGGCGCAGTCTCCGCAGAAAATCGCGAGCGGCGCGAAGACGATTTCCGAAGGGGAAAACTGCCGATCCTTTGTTGCTCACCTACGATGGAGCTCGGTATCGACATCCGTGATCTCTACGCCGTCCACCTCCGGAACGTTCCTCCCACGCCTGCGAACTATGCCCAGCGCAGCGGACGTGCCGGCCGCGGCGGCCAACCCGCTTTGATCGTCGCCTTCGCATCGCAAGGGAACGCCCACGACCAATATTTCTTTGCTGCTCGTTCGAGAATGATCCACGGCTCAGTTGCTCGGCCTCGCTTCGATCTCGGCAACCAGGAGTTGATAGAGGCGCATCTTCATTCGGTCTGGATGCAACATGCTGGTGTCGGTCTCAAAGAGTCGGTCGCCGACGTGATCGATATCGATCAACCTCCGACATATCCGGTTCGCGCCGACCTCAAAGCCCAGCTTGAATTGAGCGATACCGACAAGGCAAAGGTACTGAGCGACTTCCAAGCCATCGCGGCTTCAGTCGGAGATCCGCTCCTAAAAG
>Ga0070741_10010700_pt1 | contig 17217 bp, 15 predicted proteins | sample Coa_R1_4_FD_66440 | JGI IMG/M metagenome (GOLD analysis project Ga0070741, IMG submission 66440) | Surface soil microbial communities from Centralia Pennsylvania, which are recovering from an underground coalmine fire - Coalmine... | ecosystem: Environmental > Terrestrial > Soil > Unclassified ...
GCTGCGACGCCCGTCGAAGCCATTTGAATTCCAGGCGACAATTGCGTTAGGCGCATCGCACGATAACGTTCCGAAGCCGCGTCGTCCGGACGCGGGGAAAGTCAAGGAGACGTCTATGCAGACCCGTGCCGCGGTGGCCTGGAAGGCGGGAGAACCGCTCAGCATCGAGACGATCGACATCGAGGGGCCGAAGGCAGGCGAAGTCCTGGTCGAGATCAAGGCAACCGGCATCTGCCATACCGATGCCTACACGCTGTCGGGGGCCGATCCCGAGGGATTGTTTCCGGCAATCCTCGGTCACGAAGGCGCAGGCATCGTGCGCGAGGTGGGTGCGGGCGTCACAACGCTCAAGGCCGGCGATCATGTCATTCCGCTCTACACGCCGGAGTGCCGGCAATGCAAAACGTGCCTGTCGCGCCGGTCCAACCTATGCACCGCCATCCGCGCGACCCAGGGAAAAGGCGTGATGCCGGACGGCACCAGCCGTTTCCGCTGCGACGGCGACCCGGTGTTCCATTACATGGGCTGTTCGACTTTCTCCAATTTCACGGTGTTGCCCGAGATTGCGCTGGCAAAGGTGAGGCAGGACGCCCCGTTCGACAAAATCTGCTACATCGGCTGCGGCGTCACCACCGGCATAGGCGCCGTCATCAACACCGCGAAAGTGTGGCCCGGAGCCAACGTCGCGGTATTCGGCCTCGGCGGCATCGGCCTCAACGTCATCCAGGGCGCGCGCATGGTCGGCGCCGACAGGATTGTCGGCATCGACACAAACCCCGCAAAGCGCGCCATGGCCGAGAAGTTCGGCATGACCCATTTCATCAATCCGAACGAGATCGGCCGTGACAAGATCGTGCAGGCCGTCGTCGACCTGACCGACGGGGGCGCGGATTTCTCGTTCGAGTGCATCGGCAACGTACAGACGATGCGACAGGCGCTCGAATGCTGCCACCGTGGCTGGGGTGAAAGCATCATCATCGGCGTCGCCGGCGCCGGTCAGGAAATCTCGACGCGCCCGTTCCAGCTCGTTACCGGACGTGTCTGGCGCGGCACGGCCTTCGGCGGCGCACGCGGTCGCACGGACGTGCCCAGGATCGTCGACTGGTACATGGAGGGCAAAATCAATATCGACGACCTGATCACGCACACCATGTCGCTGGATAAGATCAACGAGGCCTTCGACCTCATGCACGAAGGCAAATCGATCCGATCGGTGGTCATCTACTGAACGCGAGCGCGGAACCGCGCGCCTACCAGGGCCGGCGCCAGCGGAACCGGAACATATCGTCCGCCCCGTCGTCGTCCTCTTCGGAATCGCGCCGCGCGCGCCGGCTCGGCTCGCGCAGATCCTCGTGGCTGCTGCCCGCGCGGTACCGCGGCCCTTCGGCCTGCTCGCGGTCGGCGCGCTGCCCGGGTACCTTGCTGCAAACGCGGCGCGGACCCTCGAACGGCTGATAGGTACAGTCTGACGCGCGGAACGACTTGTAGGCACCCGCACAAGCCTGAATGTCGCAGCGATTAGTGGACCTCGCGGGTGCACCCTCATCGTTTTGCAACGGCGCCGGCGCATATGCCTGCGCATTCCGGGCGTTGTCCGACGACGACGTTGCGGCGTCTGCCGGTGCTTTCCCGGAAGTGGTCGGCGCGCCATTGCTTTGTGCTGTCGGCTGCGTTGGCTCCAGCCTCTTGGGATAGATCGAGCTGAGCTCCGCGTTCGGTCCCTCAGCCTTGGGGCGGGCCACACTGGCTCCCTGCGCAGGGTTTGGCTGCGGTGGCGGAGTTGTAAGCCAATGAATTTCCAGCAGCACCGTGCTGACCGAAACCATGAGAACCGCAAGGTAGACGAGAAACTGCATCGTTCGGGCCAAGGTGAAGGGGAAATGCCCAAACGAAACGCCGGCGACGGTATGCCGGTTCCACGCCCGTGTCCCTGTCTGCGGGCACCGAGGTTGAATTCCAGGAGCCTACTTGGTGCAGAGGCGCCGGGGGCCGTCGGTTGGCTGGTAGGTGCAATCGGACGGGCGGAAGGAGCGGTAGGCGGCCGTGCACGCACTGACATTGCAGTGCACTTGCTGTTCAGGCGCAGCGACCGGCACCGCCGCCCTTGCGGCAGCCGCGGGTATTTCAGGAACAGCTGGACTCGCCGGCGGCGAAAGGGCCGGTGGAACAATGGGCGCGCCCATTGTCGCAGTCGGAGCGGAAGGCGGCGCAGGGGGCGGCGGAGGCACGGCAGCTTGCAGCCCCGCAACGGTATCGACCATGGGGGACATCGGCGCCGGAATCCTGTCCAGGCCCAGCAGCACGCTGCCAAGCGCAATCACCAGCACGGCACCATAAACGGCAAGCCGCATCGCTTCGACCCCGGTCACATAGTACCATGCGCCGCCTTTCAGGGACTATTTTGATTTGCGTTGCGGTGCGGCGCGCCAGTCTGGCAGCGCCGGGTTCCGCATCGAGTCCGCGCCTGATCCGCACCAAGACCGCACCAACACCACGCCTAGTCCGCGCCAACACCCGTGCCCCGCAGCTGCGAGGGCACAAATTTGTGAGTTCTTGTGAGCACCCTCTCGCCCTTCCCCGCCTAGGCACGGCCATGCGTGTCGGCCATAGTATCGTGGGAAACTCCTGGTGGGTCCCGCGGGGGGAAACGGAGCGGTGACATGGCTTCTTACACATTGCGCATCAACGGCAGTGCGCAAACCGTCGAAGCGACGGATGCCGCCAAACCACTTCTCTATGTGTTGCGTGAGCTCGGTCTGACGGCAGCGAAGTTCGGCTGCGGCTTGGGCCAGTGCGGCGCCTGCACGGTCATGATTGACGGTGCGGCGGCCCGATCGTGTCAGACCACGGTTGCCGACGCGCAGGGCAAGCCGATCGTCACCCTCGAGGGGCTTGGCTCTCCGGAAAAACCGCACCCGCTGCAAACCGCCTTCATCAACGCGCAGGTGCCGCAATGCGGCTACTGCACGAGCGGGATGATCATGAGCGCGGCCGCATTGCTGCAGACGAACAAGACCCCAAGCGAGGCAGACGTCCGGAACGCTCTCGACGGCAACCTCTGCCGCTGCGGCTCGCATGTGCGAGTCGTGCGCGCCGTCATGGCGGCATCAGGACAGGGAGGCTGACATGAACGCGCCGGTCAGGACATCCAGGGTCTCCCGCCGCACCGTCCTCAAGGGCGGAGCGATCACCGTCGGCTTTGCGCTCGCCGGACTGTCACCGCGCGTGCGCGCGCAAAGTGCCGCCGTCGCAAAACGCGTTCTCGATCCCAAGGAGGTTGATGCTTTCCTGGCGGTGAATGGCGATGGCACGGTGACCTTGTTCTGCGGCAAGGTCGATCTGGGCCAGGGATTGCGCATCGCCATCCCGCAGATCGCCGCCGAGGAACTCGGGATCGACGTCAACAAGATCACATTCATCGAAGGCGACACAGCGCTGACGCCTGATCAGGGCCGCACGTCGGGTTCCAACGGAATCCAGCGCGGCGGCATGCAAATTCGGCAAGCGGCAGCGACCGCACGCAAGGCCCTCGTAGAGCTGGCCGCGCAGCGGCTCAATGCCAGGCCTGAGGATCTCGAGGCCGCCGGCGGCATGGTCAGGCCAAAGTCCGGCGGCGCCGGATTGTCCTTTGCCGACCTGATCGCCGGGAAGCAGTTCGACCTCAAGCTCGACCCAAAAGCACCGCTGAAGGACCCGGCGAGCTACACCATCGTCGGCAAGCCGCTGCCCAGGCCCGACGTTCCGGCGAAGTGCTTCGGCACGCACACCTATATGCACGACTTTGCCGTGCCGAATATGCTGCATGCCCGCGTGATCCGGCCCGCAGCCGTGGGTGCGAAACTTGTGTCCGTCGACGAATCCTCGATTAAGGACATTCCCGGTGCGAAGGTCGTGCGCGTAAAGGACTTGCTCGCGGTCGTTGCGGACGAGGAGTGGAATGCCGTTCGCGCATCGCGGGCGCTGCGCGCCCAATGGAGCGAGGGAACGGGCCTCCCTGCGCAGGGTAGCCTCGTCGACTCGTTACGAAACGAGCCAGGCATCATCGACGAAACGTTGGTCAATAAGGGAAATCCTGCCGCGCAGCGGCCGGACGGCGCCAAGGCCCTCACCGCGACCTATTACTGGCCGATGCAAAGCCATGCCTCGATCGGGCCATCGTGTGCGATCGCCGACGTCAACAGCGAGTCGGCGACGGTATGGACCGCTTCGCAGGGCACGCACGGAAATCAGAAGACATTCGCGCGGTTCCTCGGCTTGCCGCTGGACAAGGTGCGCCTGATTTATCTCGAGGGATCCGGCTGCTACGGCATGAACGGGCACGAGGATGCGGCCGCCGACGCGGCGATCCTGTCACGCGCCGTCGGGCGCCCGGTGCGCGTGCAGTGGATGCGGGAAGACGAGCTTGGCTGGGATCCGAAAGGCCCACCGCAGCTGATCGCCATTTCCGGCGCGGTCTCCGCCGACGGACGTATTCTCGACTGGCGGACCGAATTGTGGATCCCGAAGACGACGCGCGGACTGCCAAATATCCCGTTGCTCGCGCCGGAGGCTGCCGGTCTTGATCATGTGCCGGGATTGAACACCGGCCTTATCTCGCAGAACGGTGATCCTCCCTATTCGGCCGAGAGCATGCAGGTGGTCGCGCATTGGCTCAAGGACGCGCCGCTGCGTCCGGCACCGATCCGCTCACCCGGCAAGCCGGCGAATTGTTTCGCCGTCGAGAGCTTCGTCGACGAGCTTGCGGCCGCGGCCGGCGTCGACCCGGTCGAATTCCGGCTGCGCGGCCTGAAGGACCCGCGCGCGATCGAAGTCATCAGGCGCACCGCAGCCTTGATGAAGTGGCAGCCGCAGTCTTACCAGGTCGCGAGCGCAAACAACGCCGTTGCGCGCGGGCGCGGCATTGCCTTCGTCCATTACAAGCACAGTGAAAGCTACGTGGGCATGGGCATGGATGTTTCCGTGGAGCGGGCGAGCGGCCGTATCACGGTCGAGCGCGTCGCCTGCGCACACGATTGCGGCCAGATCATCAATCCCGACGGCGTGCGCGCCCAGATCGAAGGCAGCATCCTGCAAACCCTGAGCCGTGTGCTGATGGAAGAGGTTACGTTCGACCGCGCGCGCGTTCTCAGCGTCGATTGGGGGAGCTACCCCATCCTGCGTTTCTCCGGCGTACCGAAGATCGACATCGATCTCATCAATCGGCCGACGGAAAAACCCATGGGCGCCGGCGAGGCGGCCTGCACGACCGTGGGAGCGGCTCTTGCCAATGCCGTCTATAACGCCACGGGTGCACGGCTGCGAACCGTCCCGTTCACGCCGGAACGCGTGAAATTGGCATTAACCGGAAAAGCATGAGATCGCCGGGTACGATCCACCCGGCGCCGAGTTGGCCCTGACGGACTATTTTCGCCGTGCTAGACAACGGCGCGTTCAATGACGTCTGTCGCCGGAGCCATGTCGAAACCGCCGTTGCTCAAGGACTTCCACCGTATCGTGGTGAAGGTCGGCTCTTCGTTGCTGGTGGATTCTTCCGCCGGCGGCCTCAAGCGCGACTGGCTTGCTTCGCTGGCGACCGATATCGCCGGTCTGCACCGGCAGAAATGCGATCTGCTGGTCGTTTCCTCGGGCGCAATCGCTCTCGGCCGTGCTGTTCTGAAACTGCCGCCGGGTGCCCTCAAACTCGAGGACAGCCAGGCAGCCGCCGCAGTGGGGCAGATTGCGCTTGCGCGCGCGTGGTCGGAGGCACTCGGTGCGCATTCGCTCACTGCCGGCCAGGTGCTGGTGACGCTCGGCGATACGGAAGAGCGCCGCCGCTATCTCAATGCGCGCTCGACGATCGCGAAGCTCCTCGAGTGGCGCAGCGTGCCTGTGATCAATGAAAACGATACCGTCGCCACGACCGAGATCAGGTACGGCGACAACGATCGTCTCGCCGCCCGTGTTGCCACGATGATGAGCGCCGACCTGCTCGTGCTGCTGTCCGACGTTGACGGCCTTTATGATCGGCCGCCAATTGCCGGAAGCGGCGCCAGGCTGGTGCCGCTGGTTTCCCGCATAACGCCCGAGATCGAGGCGATGGCCGGAGCGTCGGGTTCGGAACTCGCGCGCGGCGGCATGCTGACCAAGATCGAGGCAGGCAAGATCGCCACCACCGCCGGGACACATATGGTGATCGCATCAGGCCGTGTGCTGCACCCTCTGCAGGCGATTGCGAACGGTGCGGCGTGCACCTGGTTCCTGACGCCGGCAAACCCCGTGACCGCACGCAAGAAATGGATTGCAGGCTCCCTCGAGCCGCGTGGCGCGCTGATGATCGATGCCGGCGCCGTGCGTGCGCTTCGCAACGGCAAGAGTCTGCTGCCGGCGGGCGTGATCAAGGTCGACGGCAGCTTCGGGCGCGGCGATGCTGTCGTGGTGCGCGGCCCCGACGGGCATGAGATCGGCCGTGGACTTGTCGCTTACGACGCCGAGGATGCGGAAAAAATCAAAGGACGCTCGTCAGCGGATGTGCTTCTCATCCTGGGCTATACCGGCCGGACCGAGATGATCCATCGCGACGACCTTGTTCTCGGCGGGGAGTAGCGCCCACCGCCAGCCGGAACATGGCCATATCGCGGCTAGGCCACTGGCCGAGCCGACAATGCGAAACCCCGGCTGCTGGCTGCTGGCTGCTGGCCGTCGTCCATAAGACCACGGCGCCTGGGCCATTGGCCGACCTGGTAGGTCATTGGGCCCGTATGCGGCGCAAATGCCGTGCTGGCCTGACCGTTTTGCGCTTGCCAGAGCGAGCCGGCAGCGAAAAAAACGTGCCATCGGGGAATTCCAGATACCTGCTTGATATCTGTACCTGCCCTTTCCCGCGGGGCTTTCCCTCGATCACGAATTTGGTGCCGACAGGAAACCGGCTCGGAATGCGACCTGAACCGTACGCCATGACTACCTCCTAAAATGCCGCCACCCTGACACTGCAATGTGCAGCTAATTATACGGTTGCGTGGCACCACCGATTGTCCACGCTATCCCCAGGGTCGAACCTGCTATGCATCGGCCCGGCCCGACCTCGCGGCCCGACACCCGACGTGATAGGAAGTGCCTCAGAACAAGGGATTTCACGGCTTCTTGCGAAAATGACCGCACCGCTCAAGAGCATCGAGGGATCAGGCGATATCGCCGCGGCAATGGGCGAAATCGGCCGGGGTGCCCGGGCGGCCGCCCGGATCCTGGCACTTGCGTCCGCGGAGCAGAAAAATCGTGCTCTTGGGTCGATGGCCGCGGCCGTACGATCTCAGGCCGCGGCCATTCTTGCAGCAAATGCCGAGGATGTGGCCGAGGCGCGCGCGGGCGGGGTCTCGGGCGCGTTCCTCGATCGTCTCGCGCTTGATGCCAAGCGGATCGAAGCCATTGCAGCCGGGATCGATGTCGTGCGGGGTCTGAAAGACCCCGTGGGCACTGTCACGGAATCGTGGCGGCGGCCGAACGGCATGCAGATAGAACGGGTTCGCGTGCCGCTTGGGGTGATCGGTATCATCTACGAGAGCCGACCCAACGTAACGGCGGACGCAGGCGTGCTGTGCCTGAAATCAGGCAATGCCGCGATCCTGCGCGGCGGATCGGACAGCATGCGGTCCAGTCGCGCCATCCTGGCTGCGCTGAGCGAGGGCCTGCGCGCCGCCGGCCTGCCCGAAACCGCAATTCAGCTCGTCCCGACCCGCGATCGCTCGGCGGTTGGCCTGATGCTGGGCGGACTCGACGGTAATATCGACGTGATCGTGCCACGGGGCGGCAAGGGACTGGTTGCACGGGTCCAGGCGGAGGCGCGTGTACCGGTATTTGCGCACCTCGAGGGCGTCTGCCACGTTTATGTCGACAAGGCAGCCTCGCTCGATATGGCCAGGAAGATCGTGTTGAACGCAAAAATGCGCCGCACCGGCGTCTGCGGCGCGGCCGAAACATTGCTGGTCGATCGAGCCTGCGCGGACAGTCATCTCAAGCCGCTGGTCGAGATGCTCATCGACGCCGGCTGTGAAATCCGCGGCGATCAGACAACGATGGCAACGAACAAAAAGGTCAAGGCCGCGACCGAAGACGACTGGGGCACCGAATATCTCGATGCCATCATTGCGGTCAAAGTCGTCGACAACATCGATGCCGCGATCGATCACATCGAACGCTACGGATCGCATCATACCGACGCGATCATCACGGAGGATCAGGCAGCCGCCGAAAAGTTCCTGCGCGAGGTGGATTCGGCCATCGTCCTTCACAACGCTTCAACGCAATTTGCCGATGGCGGCGAATTTGGCTTCGGCGCCGAGATCGGTATTGCCACCGGACGGCTGCATGCGCGCGGCCCTGTCGGCGTGGATCAGCTCACCACCTTCAAATATCGCATCCACGGAAGCGGTCAGACGAGGCCGTGATTGTAAAGAAACCCGACACGTCCGAGCGCTTACTGCCTCCGCATGCGCCCGGCATGAGGATTGGGCTGTTCGGTGGAACTTTCGATCCACCGCATCAGGCCCATCTTGGGGCGACTCTTCTTGCTCTCAAGCGCCTCAAGCTCGACCGGGTCTGGTGGCTCGTCACCCCGGGAAATCCGCTCAAAAACACCCAGGGTCTCGCCCCGCTGCCGGATCGTCTTGCCGCCGCGCGCGCTCTTACCCATCACCCGCGAATCGATGTGACGGGGCTCGAAGCTGTCATTAAGACGAGATACACTTACGATACGATATCGTGGTTGCTGAGCCGCTGCCCCGGTGTCCGATTCGTCTGGATTATGGGCGCGGACAATCTGCGGAGCTTTCATCGCTGGCAGAAATGGCGCAAAATTGCGGAGTCGGTGCCGATTGTCGTTATCGACCGCCTGGGTCCAAGTCTCTACGCAGCCGCCAGTCCGGCGGGCAATGCTTTCGCCCGCGTCCGCATCCCCGAACACGCCGCCGCGTCGCTTCCCGGCCGCAAGGCGCCGGCTTGGACCTTTTTGCACGGCCTCAAGTCGCCATTGTCCTCAACCGCCCTGCGCGCGTTGCGGCGGCGGCACCGCTCGTCGCGACGCAAGGCGTCGAAGGCATCAAAACGCCCGGCATCGAGCGCCGGAAGACGTGGAAAGACACGCGCCTATACCGCAGCAGTCCGCCGCAAACGGGGTAGCAAGAGACGAACGAGGTAACTATGTTGATTGAAGCCCCGGCGTAGCCGGGGTGGGTGCAACGCAAGGAAAGGATCTGACACCCTGAGCACACCTGCACTCTCTCGGGCACCGCGTCGTAAGCCCGAAACCGTCTCCCGGCATCCGTCTGCCGAGGCGACACTTAGAACCGTCCTCGCGCGTCTGGAAGACATGAAGGCCGAGGACAGCGTCGTCATCGATCTCACCGGCAAATCCTCCATAGGCGACTACATGGTCGTGACCAGCGGCCGCTCGCAACGTCATGTCAGCGCTGTTGCCGACCACATCATCAAGGACATCGAGGGCGCCGGCGGCCCCCGCGTCCGCGTGGAAGGAATGCGCCAGGGCGACTGGGTTCTGATCGATGCGGGAGACGTCATCGTGCACGTCTTCCGGCCTGAAATCCGCGCGTTCTACAATCTGGAAAAGATGTGGGCTGCCGGAAGCAGGGACGCGCGGCGCCCGGGCTGATAGTCTGCGCGGCACGATGCGCATCGTCGTTGCCGCCGTCGGGCGTCTGAAGCAGGGCCCGGAATCCGAACTGAGTGCGCGCTACCGCAAGCGTGCCGCGCAAACGGGCCGGCATCTCGGCCTGCGCGATGTTGAAATCGTCGAAATCCGGGAAAGTCGCGCTGGCGATGCCGGCAAGCGCATGCTCGAGGAATCGATTGCCCTTGCCAACGTCATTCCGCAAAACGCCGTAGTGGTCGTCCTCGACTCCCGCGGCGAAGATCTCGACAGCGCCGCGCTGGCGGCCCAGCTTGCCAAATGGCGGGAAAACGACCGGCCGGCAGTCGTCTTCCTGATCGGAGGGGCAGACGGTCTGGCGACGAACCTGAGTGAGAAGGCGAGTTTACGCCTGTCTTTCGGCGCGGCGACCTGGCCGCATCAGCTCGTCCGCATCATGCTGCTCGAGCAGATTTACCGCGCAACCACCATTCTTGCCGGCCATCCTTATCATCGGGCCTGAATTTGGCGATATATTATGAAGCGTCACCCCGATTTGGTCGCAATCCGGACCGATAGGTTCGCTGCAAAATGAACTTGTCGTTCAAACCTGCGGGCGTAACGTGCCGCCGATGATTTGCTTCGGGGGATTCGGTAGTGCCGATGCGCGCGCCGCAATCATTGCGGGCCTTGGGTTTGTGTTGCCCGTGACGCTCGGCGCCGCGGTGCTGGCGCAGGAACAATCCGCCCCGGCGGCCCAGAACGAGACCGCGGACCCCCTGAAAATTCTGAAACAGAGGGACGAAGAACTGAAGTCTGCGCGTGACGAGCAGCGCAAATCCGCGGAAGCGGAAGCCGCCCTTAGACGCGAGATCGAGCAGATCGGGGCCGACCGTGCAAAACTCAATCAAGATCTGATCGACACCGCATCGCGGCTGCGCGGCGTCGAAGCAAAGGTCGAGTCGACCCAGGAGCGTCTGAAGCCTCTCGATGACAAGGAACGGAACATTCGGAAGTCGCTCGACGGACGCCGCGCGGTGATCGGCGAAGTCCTGGCCGCGCTGCAACGGATGGGCCGGCGTCCGCCGCCGGCACTGATTGCAAGTCCCGAGGATGCACTGCAATCGGTGCGGACGGCAATCGTGCTCGGCGCGGTGCTGCCCGAGATGCGCCAGGAGGTGGAATCGCTGGCAAGCGATCTGTCCGAACTGCTGGCGGTGCGGCGAAAGATTGACGCGGAGCGCGAGCAGTTGAAGGCGGAGATTGCGGCACTCGACGCGGAGCGCGCGCGCATGTCGGTACTTGTCGAGGAACGTCAAAAGCAGTTGACCGAAAGAGAACGGGCTCTGGAAGCCGAACGATCGCGCGCAGGCGCGCTGGCACGCCAGGTCGACAATCTCAAGGATTTGATCGTCAAGCTCGAGCAGGGACTGGAACCTGCGACACGTGAAGTGCGCGAGGCGGCGCGGGACAGCCGTCCCGAACTGTCAGCATTCAGGGATCCCGGGCGCCTGGCGCCGGCCGTTGCTTTCGCATCCCTGCGCGGCCGAGTGCCGGTTCCGGTTAATGGCGTGAAATTGAAGGAATTCGGTGCGCCGGACGCCAATGGTGGTTCCGAAAAAGGCATTTCCATCGCTACCCGTGCCGGTGCCCAGGTAACCGCACCGGCCGACGGTTGGGTGGTTTATGCCGGTCCGTTCCGGTCATACGGGCAACTATTGATCCTTAATGTCGGCGGCGGATATCATGTCTTGCTTGCCGGGATGGATCGGATATCAGTTGACCTCGGGCAGTTTGTGCTGACCGGGGAACCGGTTGCAGTCATGGGGAACGGCTCCCATATCGCCGCCATCCTCGCGACAGGTACCAGTCAACCGGTGCTCTACGTCGAGTTTCGAAAGGACGGGATTCCCGTCGATCCAGGCCCATGGTGGGCGACTGGCGAAGGCGAAAAGGTTCGCGGATGATGCGCAAGACCTCACTCATTCTTCTTGGCGCGGCAGCGGGAGCGGCAATGACGCTGCTCGCGGTTCAGCCGCGCATGGTGCTCGTGGGCGCGACTGCCAAAGCGGCGGCGGCAGATACGTACCGCCAGCTCAATCTGTTCGGCGACGTGTTCGAGCGCGTACGCGCCGACTACGTCGAGAAGCCGGACGATGCCAAGCTGATCGAAACGGCTATCAACGGAATGCTTGCCGGCCTCGATCCGCACTCGAGCTACATGGATGCCAAGAGCTTCCGCGACATGCAGGTCCAGACCCGTGGCGAATTCGGCGGGCTTGGAATTGAAGTCACGATGGAAGATGGCCTGATCAAGGTCGTGGCGCCGATCGACGATACCCCGGCAGCCAAAGCCGGCATCCTGGCCAACGACGTCATCACGAAGCTCGACGACGAGCAGGTGCAGGGACTTACCCTGAACCAGGCCGTCGAAAAGATGCGCGGACCGGTGAACACCAAGATCAAACTCACCATCATGCGCAAGGGCCAGGACAAGCCGATCGAAGTCTCGATCACGCGCGATATCATCCGCGTGCGCTCGGTGCGCTCGCAGGTTGAAGGCGACGACATCGGCTACATCCGTCTCACACAGTTCAACGAGCAGACCACCGAAGGCCTGAAAAAGGCAATCGCGGACATCAGTGCAAAGATTTCCGACGACAAGCTGAAGGGCTTCGTGCTCGATCTGCGCAACAACCCGGGTGGCCTGCTCGATCAGGCCATCTCGGTATCGGACGCGTTCCTGCAGAAGGGCGAAATCGTCTCCACACGCGGACGCAATGCCGAAGAGACGCAGCGCTTCAACGCGCGTCCGGGCGATCTCACGAAGAACAAGCCGCTGATCGTGTTGATCAACGGTGGCTCAGCGTCCGCCTCTGAGATCGTCGCCGGTGCACTGCAGGACCACAAGCGTGCAACCGTGATCGGCACGCGTTCCTTCGGCAAGGGATCGGTGCAAACCATTATCCCTCTTGGCTCGGGCAACGGCGCCCTCCGCCTCACGACCGCGCGCTATTTCACGCCGTCGGGCCGTTCGATTCAGGCAAAGGGGATTTCGCCGGACATTGAGGTCCTGCAGGACGTGCCGGATGATCTCAAGGCAAAGACCGACACCAAAGGCGAGGCGTCCCTGCGGGGTCACCTGAAGGGCGATGCCGGCAAGGAGCAAACGGGCTCGCAGTCGTACATTCCCCCCGACCCGAAGAACGATAAGGCACTCCACATGGCCTTCGACCTGCTGCGCGGAACGCAGGTCAATTCGGCCTTCCCGCCGAATGCCAAGTCGCCGATCCCGAACTGATCGCGGGTGAGCTACCGAATGCCGATGGGGCGGCCCCCGAGGGCCGCCCCATCGGCTTTTCAGACGTCGGCGGCCACCCGGCATGGATTCGTCGCGTGGTAGACTCCGCCGATGATTCGCAAGGGTCCGTCGCCGTGGCCTCCGATGACCTGAACGCGCCGCTTGGCCTGGGCAAAGCAAAGCAGCTTTTCAAACTGCCCGTCACTGGGCCGCAAATGCTGGCGGGTGTGCTCGGATTGTCGGGCCTCGTGGTCGTCGGATGGGCGATGTTCGTCAACGACCCCCTCGGAGGTCAGCCGGTCGCAGTCGTCGCGACTAAGCTCGTTGCGCCGACGCAGGCGGAAGGCGACGGAGCAGTCAGTCAGGCGCCCGGTCACGATATCGCAATCAAAACGCCGGACTCCGCAAAGGCCGCCGCACCGCCACCGGGCTCCAAGACGGTCACCATCATTGACGGATCAAGCGGCACGCGGCAGCAGGTCATTATTCCGGACAACAGCGCCAATGCCGCCATGCCGCTCCTCGACGCTAAACTGCTCGAGGCGACGCGGCACGGCTCGATTCCGAAAGTGGGTCCGGATGGCAGCCGTCCGTCGACACGCTATGCGCAAACGCGCGATTTGCCGCCCGAAAAGAAGGACGCCCCGCTTGTTGCCATTGTCGTCGGCGGGCTCGGAATAAGCGCGTCAGGAACCGCCGAGGCATTTGCGAAACTTCCCTCGCCGGTGACATTCGCGTTGGCGCCCTATGGCGCCGATCTCGAGAAGCTCGCCGAGCGCGCCCGGACCGGCAAGCACGAGGTTCTGCTCCAGGTACCGATGGAGCCTTTCGACTATCCCGACAACGATCCCGGTCCGCAAACGCTGCTTACTTCGCTGACGCCGGAACAGAATATCGACCGGCTCCATTGGCTGATGAGCCGTTTCCAGGGCTATGTCGGATTGATCAGCTACATGGGTGCGCGGTTCAGCGCCTCGGAACAGAGCATGTCGCCTATATTGCGCGACGTCGCCAAGCGCGGGCTGATCTACGTGGATGACGGCTCATCGTCGCGCAGCATCGCCGGGCAGCTCTCCGGAACGCAAAACCTGCCGTTTGCCAAGGCCGATGTCGTGCTCGATACGGTGCCGACCGCTACAGAAATCGATCACGCGCTGGCACGGCTGGAGATGAAGGCGCGCGACAGCGGTATTGCTGTCGGATATGCAACGGCAAAACCGAACACGATTGCACGCATCGCCGAATGGATAAAAAAGGCCGAATCGAAGGGCGTCATACTGGTGCCGATCACCATGGTGGCGATCAAGGCCAAGTCGTCATAAAGCGTCCGGGGAATGGCGCGCAGCGACTAGAATGCCTATGTTGGGACGGGCCGCCAGCCCGTCATTCGCCATTTCACTGTCCGCCTGCCAGACCATGCCCTCTTTCGAAACCCTGCCATACCGTCCCTGCGCCGGCATGATGGTTCTCAATCGCGCCGGGCTTGTTTTCATCGGGCGGCGGACGGATGGACCCGAGCATGTCGATGCCACCCACGTGTGGCAGATGCCGCAGGGTGGCATCGACGAAAACGAGGATCCCTATGCGGCTGCCTTGCGCGAGCTGTACGAGGAGACCAGCATCCGCTCGGTGCAGAAGCTTGGCGAGATCGCCGAGTGGCTGACCTACGATCTTCCGCGCAAGGTGGCAAAAGAGGCCTGGGGCGGCAAATATCGCGGGCAAAAGCAGAAATGGTACGCGCTTCGTTTCACCGGCAGCGAGGGCGAGATCAACATTGCGCAGCCCGGCGGCGGTCACAAACCGGAATTCGTCGAATGGAAGTGGGTTGCCATGCGTGAGCTGCCCGAACTGGTCATCCCGTTCAAACGACCGACTTATGAACGTGTGGTAAGAGAGTTCGAGCGCTTCGCGCGCTAGGCTAATGCATCGCGGTGCCGGTAAGGTGCCGGTCGACGTCCCTGTAGTGGTCGAGCCGCGTGATCAGCTTGTCGAGCTCCGATCCCGGCTCGGTCCTGGCGATCCGGCTTTCCAGCTCTCCGATCCTTGCCGTCACAACGGCGCGATCAATGCTCTCGACTGCTTCGGCGAGGTCGGCCAGAACCGTCAGCCCCCCGGACGACACTTCGGCAAACCCGCCGAGAACGACAATCTTCTGCGCGCCGCCTGCGCCGTGCACTGTCAGGATGCCGGGCCGCAGCGTGGTCACCATCGGTGCGTGATCGGCGAGCACACCGAAATCGCCTTCCGCCCCGGGCACGTCGACCTGTTCGACTTCGCCGGAAAAAAGCAGTTTCTCCGGAGAAACGAGCTCGAAATGGAATGTGGCCATGATGCTTTAGCGAATAGTGGATAGCGAGTGGCGATATAGCTGCCCGCCGTTATCCCCGTTTCTATTCGCTACTCCATATCACTGTTTCGCCCACGTCAGGCCGCTTCAGCCGCCAGTTTCTTGCCCTTTTCGACCGCCTCCTCGATCGTGCCGACCATATAGAAGGCAGCCTCGGGCAGGTGGTCGTACTTTCCTTCGCAGAGGCCCTTGAAGCCTTTGATGGTGTCCTGGAGATCGACAAGTTTTCCGGGCGAGCCGGTGAACACCTCGGCGACGTGGAACGGCTGCGACAGGAACCGCTCGATCTTGCGTGCGCGCGCCACGGTAAGCTTGTCTTCTTCCGAAAGCTCATCCATGCCCAGGATGGCAATGATGTCCTGCAGCGCCTTGTAGCGCTGGAGAATCTGCTGCACCTGGCGGGCGACCGCATAGTGCTCTTCACCGACGATCATCGGCGAGAGCATGCGCGAGGTCGAATCGAGCGGATCGACCGCCGGATATATGCCCTTTGCCGCGATGTCGCGTGACAGCACGGTCGTCGCATCAAGATGCGCAAACGATGTCGCCGGCGCCGGGTCGGTGAGGTCGTCGGCAGGAACGTAGATCGCCTGCACGGATGTGACCGAGCCCTTGGTCGTCGTCGTGATGCGCTCCTGCAGCGCGCCCATATCCGTCGCAAGCGTCGGCTGATAGCCCACCGCCGAAGGAATGCGGCCCAGCAGCGCCGACACTTCCGAGCCGGCCTGCGTGAACCGGAAGATGTTGTCGACGAAGAACAGCACGTCCTGGCCCTGATCGCGGAAATATTCGGCAACGGTCAGGCCGGTGAGGCCCACGCGCGCACGGGCGCCTGGCGGCTCGTTCATCTGCCCGTAGACCAGCGCGCATTTCGAGCCTTCGACCGAGCCCTTCTTCGGATCCTTGTTCACGCCGGACTCGATCATCTCGTGATAAAGGTCGTTGCCTTCGCGCGTGCGCTCGCCGACGCCGGCAAACACCGAGTAACCGCCGTGCGCCTTGGCGACGTTGTTGATCAGTTCCATGATCAGCACCGTCTTGCCGACGCCGGCACCGCCGAACAGGCCGATCTTTCCGCCCTTGGCGTAGGGAGCGAGCAGGTCCACGACCTTGATGCCGGTGACGAGAATCTGTGCTTCCGTCGACTGCTCGACGTAGGAGGGCGCCGGCTGGTGGATCGCCCGCCTTTCCTTCGTCTTGACCGGGCCCGCCTCATCGACGGCTTCGCCCACGACGTTGATGATGCGGCCGAGCGTCTCATTGCCTACGGGCACCGCGATCGGCTGGCCGGTGTCGGTGACTTCCTGACCGCGGACGAGCCCCTCGGACGAGTCCATCGCAATCGTGCGTACCGTCGATTCACCAAGGTGCTGCGCGACCTCGAGCACCAGGCGGTTGCCGCCGTTGTTGGTCTCGAGTGCGTTCAGGATCGCCGGCAGGTGGTCCTCGAACTGCACGTCGACAACGGCGCCGATAACCTGCGTGATTTTTCCGACTGCGTTGGGTGTAGCCATGTCGTCCTCGTTACGAAATTAGAGCGCTTCGGCGCCGGAGATGATCTCGATCAGCTCCTTGGTGATCATCGCCTGGCGCGTGCGGTTATAGGTGAGCGTCTGCTTGCGGATCATCTCGCCGGCGTTGCGCGTGGCATTATCCATCGCGCTCATCCGGGCGCCTTGCTCGGAAGCGGCGTTTTCCAGCAGCGCCCGGAATACCTGGACCGAGAGATTGCGCGGCAGCAACTCGGCGAGAATCTCTTCTTCCTCCGGCTCATACTCGTAGGCGGCCGAGGCGCCATTTTCTCCGGCTTTTTCGAAGACCGGCGGGATGACCTGCTGCGCGGTCGGAATCTGCGCGATCACCGACTTGAAGCGCGAGAAAAAGAGCGTGCAGACGTCGAAGGCGCCCTGGTCGAACAGCGTGACAACCTTGTTGGCGATCAACTCGGCATGC
>Ga0070741_10010701_pt1 | contig 17217 bp, 15 predicted proteins | sample Coa_R1_4_FD_66440 | JGI IMG/M metagenome (GOLD analysis project Ga0070741, IMG submission 66440) | Surface soil microbial communities from Centralia Pennsylvania, which are recovering from an underground coalmine fire - Coalmine... | ecosystem: Environmental > Terrestrial > Soil > Unclassified ...
CATCCGCGCACGGCCCGGCTTCGTCCGCACTCTGACACGGCTCCCTCGGGCCGGGCCGTCCCGCGCATCCGCGCACGGCCCGGCTTCGTCCGCACTCTGACACGGCTCCCTCGGGCCGGGCCGTCCCGCGCATCCGCGCACGGCCCGGCTTCGTCCGCACTATGACACCTCGGAACGGACGGGAACCGGTTCCGGGGTGCGGGCCCACGCCGGCAGCTCCGGAGGTGCCTCGTCGACGGGCTCGCGTGTGGCGAGGTACAGCAGCACCGCGTTGAGCACGCCGAGCATCACGCCCGGGATCGAGATGCCGGAGTCGTTCAGCGCGAACCCGAGCACGCCGAGGACGAGGAGCCCGGTGAGCGTCGCGCGCAGCTCGGGGATCCGCTGCTCCATCATTCCGAGACGGCCCGGCGCGCGGTACGCGAGAAACGCGATGAAGACCAGCACCGCGGGCAGCATCAGCGTCCAGATGGAGGTCGTGAGCACACCGAGGTTCTCGTGCAGCTTCCGCTCGATGACGGTCGTGAAGCCGGAGAAGTCGCCATTGCCGATCTTCTCGAACAGCCGGCCGAGGTGCGTGCGCTGGTCCGCCGGTCGTGCGAGGTCGAGCAGCCCGAGCGCGACGACCGCGGCGACGCCGGCGCCGAACCACGCGAGCGCGGCGCGCCAACGCACGCGGAAGCCGAGCAGCAGCATGACGAGCACGCCCGCGGCGGGGAGGATCGACAGCACGCCGCCGACGTCCGCCCCGAACATCGGGAACCCGTCGACGACGACCAGCAGCGCGAGCACCAGCGCGGCGGCGACCACGCCTCGCCGACGCGTCCCCCACCGCGCACGCGTCACGGTGTGCGCGACGAGCCCGGCGAGCAGGAAGCCGGCGGCCGCGTACAACGCGTATGCGAGGTTGCCCATCCCCTGGAACCGGCCGGCGACCGTCGGCGAGTAGCCGAGCGCGGTGTTGAACTGCAACCGACCGCCCGTGAGGATGTCGACGCTCAGCAACGCGACGACGAACCCGAGACCCGCGAGCAACGGGTCCAGCGGACGTCGTCGGAGAAGCGCACACGCGCCGCCGATCACGATCGACGCGCCGACGAGGAACAGCCAGTACGGCGCGATCCCGTAGCGGTCGAACGACAGCGCGCCGGCGAGGAAGGTGACTGGAAGGAAGGCGAGCAGCGCCAGCGCGGTCCACTCGAGCACGCGCAGCCAGCGCCGGCGACCGGGTATCCACAGCACCACCATCGCGAGCGCGACGACCGAGACGGTCACGAGGACGTACACCTTCGACACGAGCGGCGTCTGTCGGTCGCGGAAGTTGGCCGCGTGGTTCGCGTCGGCGAGGAACCTTGCCCGCGACGCGAGCGACGAGCCGCTCCGGACCGCCTCGTAGGGGCGGCCCTCCATCGAGTCGGGCCGCGCGACACCGAGCTGCGAGAGGATCGTCGGTGCGACGTCGACGAGCTGCACGAACCCGTCGCGCCGCGTGGTCGCGGAGCGGACGTAGCCCGCCTGTACGCCCGGCGCGTGGAGCGCGGTGACCGTCAGCGCTGCACCGGCCTGCGGCGTCGACGGACCGACGACGACGACGGCATCGCGTGACAGGTCGACGCGCGACAGGAGCGCGCCGACGAGCGCGTCGGTCTCGTCCATCGCGGCGTCGAACAGCCGGGTTCGTTGCGCGCTCGTCGCGTACTGGCCGTAGAGGTCGGCGCGCGCGAGATCGGACGCCTCGACCAGCACGGCCGCCCTGTCGCGCCAGACCGCGTCGAACGCGTCCGTGACCGCGCGCTGGTCGAGGCGGACACCGAACGGCGCGGCCGGGTCGGGTTGGAGCAACCCCGCATCGACACGCCCTTCCGGCACGCGGCCGTCGTGGCCCATCAGCGCGCGCACCGCGGTGCGCCGGAGCGACGTGAGACCGCCGTCGGGCTCGCCGCCGTCCGCGTTCGCGACGACGGCACGCGAGAAGCCAGCGCGGTCGAGCGCGTCGCCCATCGCGCCGATCTGCGCGTCGTACAGCAGCGACGCGTTGTGGCGGACGACGGCCGCGATGCCCACGTCGACGAGCCCGTGCCCCGGGTCGCGGCCCGTGCGCGACCGGTAGACCTGGCCCGCGGTCTGCGTCCCGTACGGCTCGCCGACCCCGAAGGCGAGACCGTCCACCGTCGCGACGCCTTCCGTCCGGGTCCCGGCGCCGAGCGTCGTGTAGCCGTCGCCGAGGTTCGTGCTGCGGCGGATCCCGCGCGTCGTGAGGTCGCCGACCGCGGACGTCGCGAGCAGGCGCTCGAGGTTCGGCATCGGGTGCGCGCGGAGGTCGGCCCATGTCAGCGCGGGGACCGAGAGGATGAGGACGCGCCGCGGTCGACTCGCGGTGGCGGGCGCGGCGACGGCGAGCGCGGGTGTGTCCGCGAGGACGACCGCCGCGACCGCGACGAGCGCAGCAGCGGCGACGAGCGCGCGCCGAAGACCCGTGCCCGGGATCACGGTGCGGCCGCCTCGGGGACTGCGGGCCGGCCCCACCATCCCATCGCACGCGTCACCGCGGCGTACGCGACGCCGCACACCACGAGGACGCCGACCAGCAGGCCCGCCGTCGCGAGGCGGCCCGCCGGCGACACGACCCGCACGACTGCCCATGCACCGAGCGCGAGCGTGCCCGCGACCGCGGTGATTCCCGGGAGCGCGCGCGGGACGACGACGCGCCCCGTGCGCCGGCTCAGCATGACGGCGAGCGTCACCGCCGCGATCGCGTACGCGGCGGTGTGGCCGAAGCCCAGGGCGGCGACGCGCGCCGCGCCGTGCGTGAACGGCACGAGGACGGCCATCACGACGACGCCGATCACCGCGCTCGCGATCCCGACGAGCGCGGGCGTTCGGCTGTCGCCCAGCGCGTAGAACGAGTTCGTCAACAGGAAGAACGCACCGTACGCGTACAGACCGAGCGCGAGCGACGCGAGCGCGGCAGCGAGCAGCGCGATCCCACCAGCCCCGGCGGCGTGGCCGAACGCGAGGACGCGCATGATCGGCACCGACAACGCGACGAGCGCGGCGGCGCACGGCACGACGAGCAGCGCGATCGTGTCCAGCCCCCAGCGAACGGTCGCGTTGAACTGCTCGTCGTCGCGGCCCACGTCGTTCGCGAGCTCAGGGAGCACCGCGGTGTGGATCGGCTGCGCGAGCACGGCGTACGGCGCGAGGAAGAAGACGAACGCGACCTGGTACGCCACGACGCCACCCGCGACGGTGTTCCCGAGCACGATCGCCGCACCGAGCAGCACGCCCTCCCCCGCGTTCTGCAGGACCGTCCAACCCGACAGGCGCAGGAGCCGGGTGACCGCGTGGTCGCCGAGCGCCCACCGTGGCCGCAACCGGAACCCGCTGCGCCAGGTCGCGACGATCGGGATCGCGACGAACGCGGCGACGCCGAGGGTCCCGGCCGCCGCGAGCAGGAGCTTCGGGGTCGTCGACAGCTCCAGGCCCGTCTCCCCACCGTGCACCGCGTGGAACGCGAGGAGGCATGCGACCATCACGACGGTGTTGCCGATCGGCGCGAGCGCGGTGACGACGAAGTGCCGCTTCGCGTACAGGACCGCGATCGCGATCGCACCCCATGCGTAGAGGAGCACCTGCGGCACGAAGAACCGCAGCAGGAACGCCGACAACGCGCGCTGCGCGTCCGCGACGTCGGCCGAGGCGCCGCTGCTGAGCAGGCGCGCCAGCCACGGCGCAGCGAGGATCCCGGCGACCGTGATCACGCCGAGGACCGTGAGCGCGAGTCCGAGCACACCGCCGGCGAGACGCTCGGCCTCCTCACGGTCGCCGCCGTCGAGCAGCGTCACGAACGTAGGTACGAGCACCTCCGAGAGCGCGCCCGCGGCGATGAGCTCGAACAGCACGTTCGACACCGAGTTCGACGCCTGGAACGTGTTCCCCAGGTACGTGGTGCCGAGCACCGCCGCGACGACGAGCACGCGCACGAAGCCCAACGCGCGCGACGCGGCGGTCGCGACGCCCATTCCCGTCGCGGCACGTGACACGGCACGGGTCCGTGACCCTGGCGTGTCGCTCACGGTCCCGCTCTCGGCGCCGTCGGCGCCGGGCGACGCCGCTTGTCGCGCTCGCTGCTCGCGCGGGGTACCCGGCTCGCCGACGCTCGCCGCTCCCGGGGCCACGCTCCCGCTCACGAACCTTGGGCGGGCGGCAGGATCGCGGTCGAGCCGTCGCCGTAGCCGTAGTGACCGATGCGGGTCTCCAGCTCACCCAGCGCGAGCACCGACGCGACCTGCCCGGCGCCGAGGTCGAGGTCGTCGACCGTCGACACCTGCCGCGACAGCGTGCCGTCGCTGCGGATCGGTGCCAGCACGGACGAGCGCCCCGGCTTGCCCTGCTGATCGTGGTACACGGACGCGACCGCGGTCGGGACCTTCGCCGTGACGAGCGCGCGCGCGAGCGGTTCGACGAGCGTCGTGGTGTCGACCGAGCCGTCCGTGCCCGTGACGAGGAGCACGCGCGCGGTCGTCCCAGGGAAATCGGCGAGCGTGAACGTCTTGCCCGCCTGCCCGCCGACGTCCTCCAGCGACAGGAACCCGGCGTCGACCAGCTCGCTCAGGAGGTCGGGCCCGCCGGCGCCCGCAGGCGCGACGGTCGTCGTCGTCGGCGCGAGCGGTGTGACGGACGCCAGCGCGGGTGACTCCGATCCCGACAACCGGCGCGCGAGCGCGTTGATCGCGTCGTCACGGATGCGGCGTGCGGGCGCGTCGGGCTCGCCGAGCAACGCGCCCAGCTTGCGCGCGTCGGCCGCGTTCTTGAGCGCCCACGTGGGCTCCAGCCACAGGATGCCCGGCGTGAACCCGCCGGCCTGCTGGATGAGCTGCGCGGTCGCCTTGGTCGCGCCACCGTCGACGCCGCGCACCGCGACGACGGCGACGGTCACACCGGCGAGCGTGCCGCGCACCGTGTAGGGCGCGGACTGGCGCAGGTAGTCGTCGAGGTTGTCGATCTGGCCGCGGAGCTGGTCGTTCGTGCGCTCGCGCGCGTTGGACGTCCGCTCGACGCGGTGGATCTGGGATCGCAGCACGTCGACCGTCGCCTCCTTGATGACCGTCGAGCCCATCACGATGCCGATTGCGAGCGCGAGGAAGACGGCGATCAAGGACGCGAGGTGGAAGCGGAAGTTGATCATCGCTGATGTGTCGACTTCAGAACTTGCGGACGATCGAGGTCCACAGGTCGTGCAGCGTGAAGCGGATCCCGTCGAGGAAGACACGCAGCGACGGCGACACCACGACCATGACGATCACCGCGAGCAGCGCGGCGCCGACGAGCATCGCGACGTCGCGCCGGCGGATGCGCCCCTCGTAGAGACGGCTCACGCCCTTCGCGTCGACCAGCAGCGGGCCGAGCCGGAGCCGGGTCAGGAACGTCGACGACATCCCGCGCCGGCCCTTGTCGAGGAACTCCACCATGGTCGCGTGCGTACCGACCGCGACGATGAGCCGCGCACCCGCCTCGTAGGCGAGGATCATCGCGACGTCCTCGCTCGTGCCGTCCATCACGAACTCGTGGTACGGCACGCCCCAGCCGAGGAGGGCGTCGCGCCCGGGTGCCCGTCCGTCGAGGTGCACGTGGTGGACCAGCTCCGCGCCCGTCGCGATCGCGCGCTCCGAGACCGAGTCGAAGTCGCCGATGATCACGTCGGGCGTCAACCCGATCTCGAGCAACGCGTCGGCTCCGCCGTCGACGCCGATCAGGACGGGCCGGTACTCGCGGATGTACGAGTGCAGCGCGCGCAGGTCGCTGCGGTAGTCGTGGCCCCGCACGACGACGAGCGCGTGGCGGCCGCGGAAGTCGGTGCGGAGTGGCGGCAGCTCGACGGGCTCGAAGGTCAGGCGGGCTTCCTGCTTGATGTAGTCGAGCGTGTTGACCGCGAATCGCTCGAGCTCGATGCCGATCGCGGCGCGCGCGGTGTCCATGCGCGACTCGATCTCGTCGCGCGTCATCACGTCGCCCTTCGCGACGAGCTCGTCGCCGCGCCACACCTCGCCGTCCTCGACGCGTACGACGTCACCTTCGGCGAGCACGTCGAGCAGCTCGCTGCCGGCGTCGTCGATCAGCGGGACGTGCGCCTCCGCGAGCTGGATCGGTCCGCCGTTCGGGTACCGGCCCGTGATCGAGGGTGCCGCGTTCACGACCGCGGCCGCGCCGGCGTCGACGAGCGCGTCGGCGGCGACCCGGTCGAGGTCCGCGTGGTCGATCACCGCGATCTCGCCCGGCTGCAGCCGCTTCACGAGATCCTTCGTGCGCTTGTCGACGCGGACGGCACCGACCACCGCGCCCGTCTCCGGTGCCCGCCTCCGCCGCCGGAGGGCCATCACCCGCGCCGCCCGGCACGCGCTGCATCGCGTTGGCGGCGGGCCTCGTCCATCAGCTCCTCGGCGTGACCACGCGCGTGCCGTGAGACGTCCGACCCCGCGAGCATCCGGGACAGCTCGGCGACGCGGGCGTCGCCCTCGACCGGAGCGGCCGACGCGACAGTCCGGCCGCGCGCCGTCGACTTCGAGACGACCACCTGCGTCTCGGCGAATGCCGCGACCTGCGCGAGGTGGGTCACGCACAGCACCTGCTGCGCGTCCGCGAGCGTGCCGAGGGCGCGCCCGACGGCGACCCCCGCCTGCCCGCCGATTCCCGCGTCGACCTCGTCGAACACCAGAGTCATCCCGTCACCGGCCGCGCGTGCCCCGGCGAGCACGACGCGAACCGACAGCATCGCACGTGCCAGCTCGCCCCCGGACGCGGCCCGTGCGAGCGGGCGGGCGGGCTCGCCGGCGTTCGCGGCCAGCAGGAACACGACCTCGTCGGCGCCGTCGTCGCCGGGTGGGGCCGGCGTGACCTCGACCGCGAGGGTCGCCGCCGGCATGGCGAGCTCGTGGAGGCGTCCGGTGACGGCGGCAGCGAGGCGCGGCGCGGCCTCGCGACGCAGCGCGGACAGGCGCTCCGCGGCGGCCACGACGGCCTCGTCCGCGGCGGTCCGGGCCGCCTCCAGGTCGGCGGCCCGGGCCTCGTACCCCGAGAGCTCCTCGATGCGCGCCGCCGCGTCCCGCGCGAACGCCATCACGTCGGCGAGCGTGTCGCCGTACTTCCGTGTCAGCTCGCGCAGCAGCCGGCGGCGCTCGCCCACCGCGGCAAGCCGATCCGGGTCGACGACGACGTCGTCGTGCGCGACACGCAGCTCCGAGGCGACGTCGGCGGCCTCACCCTGCAGCGCGTGCAGACGCTCCGCGAGCGCGGCGAACGGGCGCCGGCCCGCGAGGCGCGCGTACGCCTCGCCGAGCGCGTCGAGCACCCCGCCGTTGACCGCGCCGAGCGCCGCCGCGAGTGCCTCCTGGTGCGCGACCGCGTCCGCGAGGAGCTCCTCCTCGGTCTCGAGCGCCGCCTCCTCGTCGACGTCCACGAGCGCGGCCGACTCGATCTCGTGGAGCTGGAACCGCAGCAGGTCGAGCTCGTGCGCGCGCGTGCGCGCGTCACCGCCGAGCGCGGCCAGCGCGTCCTCCGCGCGGCGACGTTCGGCGCGCGCCTCCCGGTACGCGCGGAGAGCTTCCGTCGCGGCCTCACCCGCGAGCGCGTCCAGCGCGCGGCGTTGCGCGGCGGGGGCCAGGAGCGACTGGTGCTCGTGCTGGCCGTGCAGGTCGACGAAGCGGGCCCCGATCTCCGCGAGCTCCGTCGCGGTCGCGAGCCTGCCGTTCACGTACGCGCGGCTGCGTCCCGACGCGGGCACGACCCGCGCGACGACGACCTCCTCGTCGGTCGCCGGGTCGACGAACCGCCCCTCGACGCGGGCCTCGTCTTGTCCCGCGCGCACGAGCCCGCCGTCGGCCCGTCCACCGACCAGGAGCTCGACGGCCTCGACGAGCAAGGTCTTGCCCGCGCCCGTCTCGCCGGTGATGACCGTCATCCCGGGCCCGAGCACGACGCTCAGCTCGTCGACGATGCCGAGCCCCTCGACCCGCAGCTCGCTCAACATGGGGCTATCTGTCCGCGAGCCCGAACTTGGCCTTCAGGATCTGGTGGAAGTCGCGCGGCTCGAGCGTCACGATACGGGCCGAGCGGCGGCCGCCGGTGCAGGTGACGGTGTCGCCCACGCCGAGCTCGCCGATCTCACGCCCGTCGATCGTCAACACCGCCGCCTGCGCGTTCGTCACCGCGAACCGCAGCTCCTCCTCGTCGTCGAGCACGAGCGACCGGTCGAACAGCATGTGCGGTGATACCGGGGTCAGCAGCAGGCACCGGTGACGCGGCGACACGATCGGGCCGCGTGCCGAGAACGAGTACGCGGTCGACCCGGTCGGTGTCGCGACGATGACGCCGTCGGCCGCGTACGTGGTGAAGAACGAGCCGTTGATGTCGACCGAGAGCTGCACGATGCGACCGGGCTCGACCCGCTCGAGGACGGCCTCGTTCAGCGCCCACCAGTGCCCGTCGGCGGGGCCGGCGGAGTGGACGACGACCTGCAGCACCATGCGCTCGGTGACCGTGAAGTCGCCGGCCAGGAGCCGGTCCAGCGCGGCATCCAGCTCGGCCGGCTCGACCTCGGTGAGATAGCCGAGGTGGCCGACGTTGACGCCGAGCACCGCGGTGCCCGACTCGTAGACGAGGTCGACGGTGAGCAGCATGGTGCCGTCGCCGCCGAGCGAGATCGCGAGGTCGAGCCCGTCGGAGAACTGGACGCCGTCCTCGCCGTCCCATCGGCGGACCGTGACGTCGCACGCGCGCAAGCGCTCCTCGGCGCGCGCCGCGAGCTGCTGCGCGTCGGCACGGTCGCGATGCGCCACGAGGCCGACGACGCGCGGTCGCTCGTTCACGAGCCGTCCTCGCCGTGGGCGCGCGCGACGACATGCGCGAGCTCCCGGTCGTCGACGGGCCGGCCGCTCTTGGTCGCGTACAGCACGAACTCGAGGTTGCCATCCGCGCCGCGCAGCGGCGAGGCAATCACGCCGTGGGCCACGAGCCCCGCTGCCGCGAGGCCGGCGCCGACGTCGCGCAGCACGTCGAGGTGGACGGCCGCGTCGCGGACGATCCCGCCCTTGCCGACGCGGTCGCGACCGGCCTCGAACTGGGGCTTCACGAGGAGCAGGAAGCCCGCGTCGGACGTCGTGAGCCGGGCGAGCGCGGGCGCGACCAGCCGCAGCGAGATGAACGACAGGTCGGCGACACAGATCTCCGCGGGCTCGCCGATGGACGCGAGGTCACGCACGTTCGTGCGCTCGAGGACCGTCACGCGGTCGTCGTTGCGGATCGACCACGCGAGCTGACCGTGACCGACGTCGACGGCCACGACATGAGCGGCACCGCGCTGCAGGAGACAGTCGGTGAACCCGCCGGTCGAAGCACCCGCGTCGAGGCAACGGCGGCCGGCGACGTCGAGCGCGAACGCGTCGATCGCGGTGTCGAGCTTCTCGCCGCCGCGCGACACGAACCGGGCCGGAGGACCGGTCAGGCTGATCGGCTCGTCGTCGCGCACCTGGCGCGACGCGCTGAGCGCGGGTGCACCCGCGACGAGGACCCGGCCCGACGCGACCGCCTCGGCGGCCTGCGACCGGCTGCCGGCGAGCCCGCGGCGGACGAGCTCGGTGTCGAGACGCCGCCGCACCCGTTACGCCGCGCCGCCCCGTGTGGCGCGCGTGGCCGTCGACCTCTTCGCGGCCGACTTCTTGGCGGTGGCCTTCTTCGCGGCGGACTTCTTCGCAGTCGACCTCTTGGCAGTGGCTTTCTTGGCGGTCGACTTCTTGGCGGTGGCTTTCTTGGTCGCCGCGCGCTTCTTCGCACCGGTCGAGCGCTTCGTGGCCGCGGACCTCTTCGCGGCCGGCGGGCGCTCTCGGCCGGCCCGCAGCCGGGCCTCGAGGTGCTCGAGGTCGTCGCGGGTCACGAGACCGAGCGCGTGCATCTGGCGGCGGATCTCGGCGCGCACGACCTCGCGCAGGTCGTCGGCCGCGCTCCGGCTCCGATCGAGGAGCTCGTCGACGACCCCCTGGACCCGCTCCTGCGCGAACTCCCCCCGACGGACGAGCTCCTGGACGCGACGCTCGGCCTCCGCCCGTGTCATCGTCCCGAATTGCCGGCCCGCTTCGAGCAACTGGTTCCAGTCGGGCGTGTCGCGCATCGTGGTGCTCCTCGGTCGTGATCCGCCGGGAGAGTACGCAGCGTCGCGCGCGGGGGCCACCGGTGCGACAACCGGAGCGACGCCCGCTCCGCGTATCGTCGCTCGCCATGGTCATCCCCTTGCGGGACGACAACCCGACGACGCGCGCGCCGGTCCTCACGATCATCCTCATCGTGGCGAACCTCGCGATCTTCGCGTTCGTCCAGCCGCACGGCAGCGACAGCGGCGCCCGCTTCGACTACGAGCACGCCGCGATCCCCTGCGAGATCGTGCACGGACGTCCGCTGTCGTCGGCGCAGGTCGCGTCCCAGACGTGCAACCCGGGCCCGTTCGCGTCGGCGCGCTACTCGAGCGCGCCGCTGTTCGGGACCAAGAACGTCTACCTCGCCGTCCTGTTCTCGATGTTCCTGCACGGGTCGTGGTTGCACGTGCTCGGGAACATGCTGTTCCTCTGGGTGTTCGGCAACAACGTCGAGGATCGCTTCGGTCACGTCGGCTACGCGCTCTTCTACTTCGCGGCGGGGCTCGCGGCGGCGGCCGCGCACATCGCCGCGAACTCGACGTCGACCGCGCCGTTCCTCGGCGCGTCGGGCGCGATCGCGGGCGTGATGGGCGCGTACCTGGTGCTGTGGCCGCGCGCGCGGGTGCTGACGTGGATCGCGGCGTTGCTCATCGTCGTCGTCTACCTGCCCGCGTGGCTGGTGCTCGGCGCGTGGTTCGGGTTCCAGTTCTTCACCGACCCGAACACCGGCGTGGCGTGGGTCGCGCACGTCGGCGGGTTCGCGTTCGGGATGGTCGTCGGGTTCGCGCTGCGCGACGTGCTCCGTCCGCGCCCGCGCCCGCCGTGGTCGTGACGGTCACGCGTGCCGGTCGAGCGCGCGGAGGAGCAACGGCACGAGGTGCGCGAGGTCGTCCGCGACGTACGGAGGCGGCGGGTCGGGCACGTCCTCGCCGCCCTTCTCGGCACCCCGACGCGCCACGCCGCTGAGGACGAGCGCGAACGGCCAGCCGAGCGCGGCGGCGAGCGCGCCATCGGTCGACGGCCGGTCGCCGACCATCACCCCGGCGTTGCCGAGCCGCTCCCGTACGAGCGCGACCGTTGGGGGCTCCGGCTTGCCGGCGACGACCGGCTGGGTCCCCGACGCGGTCGCGACGGCGGCGACGATCGCGCCCGCGCCCGGGAGCAGGTGGTCGCGACCCGGGTACGTCGCGTCGAGGTTCGTGGCGACGAACCTCGCGCCGTCGCGCACGGCCGCGGACGCGCGGTCGAGTCCGTCGAAGTCGAAGTCGTGATGCCACCCGACCACGACGGCCTCCGCCGGGCCCTCGTCGACGATCTCGAAGCCCGCCGCAGTGAGCGCGTCGCGCACACCTGGGCCCGCGCACGCGAGAACGCGCGCGCCACCCGCGAGCTCACGCGTGAGCAGGCTGACCGCGGCGTGCGCGCTCGTCAGCACGTCGTCCGCGTGCGCGGCGACGCCCATCGACGCGAGCTGGTCGAGGATCACACCGACCGTCCGGCTGGAATTGTTGGTCAGGAACGCGACGCGCATCCCCGCGTCGCGCAGCGCCGCGACGGCATCCGCGGACCCGTCGATCGCGCGGTCACCGCGCCACAGCACGCCGTCGAGGTCGCAGCAGACGACCGGAGCACCCGACGCGGTCACGACTCGTCGACAGCGGTCGCGAGCGCGTCGCGGTACGCCTCGACCTCGGGACGCATCACCGTCGCGAGACGCAGGTGTCCCCGAGCCGCGGCGCGGTCACCCTCGCGCAGCAGGCACAGCCCGAGCCCGAAGTGCGCGTAGTCGTTCACGGGGTCGATCTCGACGGCCTTCGCGAACTCCGCGCCCGCCGCGCCGAAGCGTCCCGTGTGGAAGTACGCGCGGCCGAGCGTCTCGCGGATCGACCCCTTGTCCGGCTCGAGCTCGCGTGCGCGCTCGAGCGCGACGACGGCGGCGTGCGCGTTGGCGCCGTCGAGCAGCCGCAGGCCTTCCTGGTACGCGTGGTAGGCGTCCACCGTCATGTCTCCTGTTGCGTGGGACGGGTCGGGCGTTCCGGGTGGTGCGCGCGACAATCGGCCGTCCCCGACCGGTGAAGGTGAACCGTCCCGTGCCCCAGTTCCTTCCCTTCCGCGGCATCCGATACGACCCGGGCGCACTCGGCCCGCACGGCATCGGCGCGGTGGTCGCGCCACCCTACGACGTCGTCGACGACGACGAACGCGAGGAGCTCCTGCGCCGCGATCCGCACAACTCGGTGCGGCTCATCCTCCCCGACGGCGACGAGTCGGAGCGCTACGACGTCGCGGCAGCCGACTTCGCCGGGTGGCAGCGCGACGGCGCCCTGCGCCGCGACGCCGACGAGCAGCTCTACGTGTACCGCATGGCGTTCCGGGACGACGACGGCCGGCCCCGCCGCACCCTCGGTGTCCTCGGTGCGCTCGCCCTGCCCGGCGGGACCGGTCGGGACGACGGCGAGCCGATCCTCCCGCACGAGCGGACGCTCCCGAAGGCGAAGAGCGACCGGCTCGCGCTGCTGCGTGCGACACGGGCCAACTTCGACCCGATCTGGGGACTGTCGCTCGCCGACGGGCTGTCGGATCTCCTCGCGACGGCCGGCGACCCGGCCGTCGTGTGCGAGGACGACGACGACGTCGAGCACGCGCTCTGGCCGCTCGCCGACCGCGAGCGCGTCGCCGCGATCACGCGCGCGGTCGCGTCGGCGCCGGTCGTGCTGGCGGACGGTCACCACCGGTTCGAGACCGGGATCGCCTACCGCGACGAGCTCCGTGCCGCGGGCGAGGAGCCCGGCGGCGCCGGAGCGATCATGGCGTTCGTGGTCGAGCTGGCCGAGGACCAGCTCGACGTCCGCCCCATCCACCGGCTGATCCACGGACTGCGCGGCAGCGACCTCCGGCGCGCGCTGGCGGACGCGTTCACCGTCACCGACGCGGGGCCGAACAGCCCCGAAGGCGTGGACGTGCTCCGCCGGCGGATGCACGACGAGCGGGCGCTCGGTCTCGTCGACGGCGACGGGCTCGCGCTCGCCGTGCCCGAGCGGGCCCGCGTCGACGAGGCGCTCGCGTCGCTCCCCGACCCGGTCCGAGGCGTCGACGCCGCCGTGTTCGAGCACCTCGTCGTGCCGGCGTTGGCCGGCGCGCAGGTCGCGTACCGCCACGACGCCCGCGAGGTCGCCGCGCTCGTCGAGAAGGGCGCCGCCGACGCCGCCGTGCTGCTGCGGCCGGCCGACGTCGCGCAGATCCGCGCCGTCGCGTTCGCGCGCGAGCGGATGCCGCAGAAGACGACGTTCTTCAACCCGAAGCCGCGGACCGGCTTCGTGTTCCGCACGTTGGACTGAACGGTGGGGTCGCGCCTACGCGACGTCCCACACGTTGTTGCCCTCGACCAGTGCGCGCAGGTCACCGGGCCCGTCGCGGTCCTGCGCGGCGGCCAGCTGCCGCTGCACCTCACCCTCGTACGTCGGGCGGGCGACCTCGCGGAACACGCCGACCGGCGTGGGCACCGTCGGCTGGTCGGCGAGGCGTGACAGCGCGAACGCGACCGTCGGGTCGGCGCGGTGCGCATCGTGCACGAGCAGCTTGTCCTCGCCGACGTCGGCGACCGTCACGATCTCGGCCTCGCCGTGGCCGTTGAGCACGATGCCGAGCTCGCGATCGGCACCGAAGCGGATCGGCTCGCCGTCGACGAGCTCGATCAGCATGCGCGGCCGCGCGTCCTTCGACAGGATCTGCTCGAACGCGCCGTCGTTGAAGACGTTGCAGTTCTGGTAGATCTCCACGAACGCCGCGCCCTGGTGCTCGTGCGCCCGCCGGAACACGGACTGCATGTGCTTGCGGTCCATGTCGTGGGTGCGGGCGACGAAGGTCGCCTCGGCGCCGAGCGCGAGCGACACCGGGTTGAACGGGTGGTCGAGCGACCCGAACGGCGAGCTCTTCGTCACCTTCCCGAGCTCGCTCGTCGGCGAGTACTGCCCCTTCGTCAACCCGTAGATCTGATTGTTGAACAGCAGGATCGTCAGGTTGACGTTGCGGCGCAGCGCGTGGATCAGGTGGTTGCCGCCGATCGAGAGGGCGTCACCGTCACCGGTGATCACCCACACCTTGAGGTCGGGCCGGGCGATCGAGATGCCGGTCGCGATCGCGGGCGCCCGCCCGTGGATGCTGTGGATCCCGTAGGTGTTCATGTAGTACGGGAAGCGGCTGGAGCAGCCGATGCCCGACACGAACACCAGCTCCTCGGGACGCACGTCGAGGTCGGGCATGAGGAGCTGCACGGCGGTGAGGACCGAGTAGTCCCCGCAGCCCGGGCACCAGCGGACCTCCTGGTCCGAGGAGAAGTCCTTGCGCGTCAGCGTGGGGGCGCCGCCCCCGGCGGCCGTGTCAGCCATCGATCATCTCCAGGATCTTCGCCTCGATCTCCGCGGCCCGGAACGGCAGGCCCTGCACCTTGCTCAGCGTCTGCGCGTCGACGAGGTACTCCGCCCGGACCAGCTTCGAGAGCTGCCCGAGGTTCATCTCCGGGATCAGGACCTTTTCGTAGCGGGCGAGGACCTCGCCGAGGTTCGGCGGGAACGGGTTGAGATGGACGAGGTGGGCGCGGGCGACCTTCTTGCCCGCGCCGCGGACGCGGCGCACGCCGGCCTTGATCGCGCCCCAGGTGCTCCCCCAACCGAGCACCAGGACGCGCGCGCCGTCCTCGCCGTCGACCTCGATCGGCGGGATGTCGCGCGCGACGCGCGCCACCTTCTCGGCCCGCAGCCGGACCATCAGCTCGTGGTTCTCGGGGTCGTAGTTGACGTTGCCGGTCCCGTCCTGCTTCTCGAGACCGCCGACACGGTGCATCAGACCGGGTGTCCCAGGGATCGCCCACGGGCGGGCGAGCGTCTCGGGGTCGCGCAGGTAGGGCCAGAACTCGCCGTCGTGGTTCGGCTCGGTCGCGAACGGCACCGCGAGGTCGGGCAGCGCGTCGACGTCCGGGAAGCGCCAGGGCTCCGCGCCGTTCGCGAGGTAACCATCGGTCAAGAGGATGACGGGCGTCCGGTACTTCAGCGCGAGACGGACGGCCTCGAACGCGGCGTCGAAGCAGTGGCTCGGGGTCGACGCGGCCACGATCGGCAGCGGCGCCTCGCCGTGCCGGCCGTACATCGCGAGCAGCAGGTCGGCCTGCTCGGTCTTGGTCGGCAGACCGGTCGACGGCCCACCCCGCTGCACGTCGATCAGCACGAGCGGGAGCTCGAGGCTCAACGCGAGCCCGACGGCCTCGGACTTGAGGTCGACGCCCGGACCGCTCGTGGCCGTCACCCCGAGCTGACCGGCGAACGCCGCGCCGATGGCGACGCCCGCGGCCGCGATCTCGTCCTCGGCCTGGATCGTGCGTACGCCGAAGTTCTTGTGCTTCGACAGCTCGTGGAGGATGTCCGACGCGGGGGTGATCGGGTAGCTCGCGTAGAGGATCGGCAGCTTCGACTGCTGCGCGGCGGCGATGAGCCCGTACGCGAGCGCGACGTTCCCGCTGATGTTGCGATACCGGCCGGGCGGAAGCTGCGCGGGCTGGACCTCGAACGGGTGGTCGAACAGCTCCGCCGTCTCGCCGAAGTGGTATCCGGCCTTGAACGCGGCGAGGTTCGCGGAGCGCACGAGCTCGTTCTTGGCGAACCGCTGGTCGATCCACTCGAGGATCGGCTCGACGGGCCGCGTGTACATCCACGCGATGAGCCCGAGCGCGAAGAAGTTCTTCGACCGTTCGGCGTCGCGCGGCTTCGCGCCGGTGTCCTTCGCCGCCTCGAGCGTCAACGACGTCATCGGCACCAGGTAGACGCGGTACGCGTCGAGGGTCCCGTCCTCCAGCGGGTTGCCGTGGTAGCCGGCCTTCTGGAGGTTGCGGTCCTCGAACGCGTCGGTGTTGGCGATGATCGACGCGCCGGGCGGCAGGTCGCGCAGGTTCGCCTTGAGCGCGGCGGGGTTCATCGCGACCAGGAGGTTCGGAACGTCGCCGGGCGTCAGGATGTCGAAGTCCGCGATGTGGACCTGGAACGACGACACGCCCGCGATCGTCCCGGCCGGTGCGCGGATCTCGGCGGGATAGTTCGGCAGGGTCGCGAGATCGTTGCCGAACACCGCGCTGACGTCGGTGAAGCGGTCGCCGACGAGCTGCATGCCGTCGCCGGAGTCTCCGGCGAACCGGATCACGACACGGTCGAGCGCCTCCGGACGCCTCGTGGGCGTGGTGGTGGTCTCTGCCGTCACACGGACCTCGCTTCCGCGCGCGCGTCAGGCGCGTGGTCTGCCTCGGCCGGCGTGCGGGGGGACCCGGCCGGCGCGACATCGTTGTCGGTCGCCGTACCCGATGATATCTCCGGCGATTCCGCACCTCGGATCCCGGCGGCGCCCCCCGTCCGGCGGCGCGGACCGTCATGCGAGCGCGTCGGCGGCGCGCTCCAGGCGCTCGCGCACCGCCGCGACGCGTCGCCGGTCGCCGCCGCGGGCGAGCGACTCCGCCTCGACCTCGACCTTCGCGCCCCGCCCACCCGCCGCGGTCTGGAAGAACCGCCGCCGGATGCGACCGATGACGACGAGCTCGTCGCCGGCCGTGACCGTCTCCACCCAGGCCGGCGGTTCCCAGACGGTCACCGGGACCGACGTCGCGGGCTCGTCACCCGTCTTGACCCGGATCGACAGCGACGCCAGGCGCCGCCCGGAGTCGAGCTCCCGCACCTCGGGCTCCGTCGAGCAGACGCCCCACACCACCGCCACGTTCACCATCTCCGCCTCCCTGCTGATCCCGCGGCTGATCCCGCGGCTGATCCCGCGGCTGATCCCGCGGCTGTTCCCGCGCTCGGTCACGAGGGGAAGCGTCGGGGAAGCGACACGACGACCGTACCGGTGGGGTGTGTCAGTCATCGATCGTGCGCGGGTGAGCTCGCGTAAACGGGCGACGAGGTGCTCGCGCAGGTCGCGCCCGCCGTCACCCGAGAGCGGCAAGCCGTTCGGCGACGTCCGCGAAGGCCGGGTCGTGCGATCGGATCCGCTGGAA
>Ga0070741_10010702_pt1 | contig 17217 bp, 16 predicted proteins | sample Coa_R1_4_FD_66440 | JGI IMG/M metagenome (GOLD analysis project Ga0070741, IMG submission 66440) | Surface soil microbial communities from Centralia Pennsylvania, which are recovering from an underground coalmine fire - Coalmine... | ecosystem: Environmental > Terrestrial > Soil > Unclassified ...
TGGATATCCGAAGGTTTTCAGGAGTTCCTCCCTGACCATCTCTTATCGCAAAATCTCGAAAGAACTTTTCTGGGGCTTTGAGGAGAAACGAACGCGATACAACACCTATCAGATTGCCCTGCCGGAGAAGGCACTGCTGGACTGGATTTATTTGAGCCGCCAGGAAGGACTACCCACCCCGATTGACGAGATCAATATTCAGTTTCTCAATCGTCGCAAGCTCCGAGAATTTGCTGAGAGGTTTCCGCGGACCGTCCAGGAGGTCGTCAATCGAGTGCTTCTTGATCACGCAGTCCCCGCCTAACGAAGGCGCCAGCCAGCAGCCGAACAAGCGAGTACACGACTCGATTCGGCCACAACATCCGGAGTGAATCGGATTAACCACGGCGGTCGCTGTTGCTCGGTTATCCTAAATTCATCAAACTCGTCCCAATCGTACGCGTCAGATGAATCAGCGCAGCAGGAAGCTGAAAAACCGGTCAACCCGACTGCAGTAGCGCGCGTACGCTTCTTTCCCAACTTTGCCGGCCTCACTTCTTACGGCGGTGATTTCTGTTGGCCACTTGTCCCTGCCTCCAGGCAGATGAAAACCCGATGAAGAGTGGAGTCTCAAATTCGAGGAGAATTCAATCATCAATTCGAGGAGAAGGGAAGTGGCGGGCGCGACGGGACTCGTTCCGACAAGGTGTTAGGATGAGGGCAAAGTCTATTCAAGAAAACCTTCCGACAGCTGAATACTCCCAGGCTCGCGAAAGCAGCGTTTCTCTTACTATGCCGTACTTGTTTTCCAGCAGCGTGAGTCCCTTCCGCCGCTGTTGCGCAAAAGGGTGCGGCACCCGCGGCTCGCGGTAACTCAACCCTCTACGCAATGCCTTCGACAATGCTGTACACGCCGTGGGTCGGGATGACGCGGCTCAAGCGGAAGCCTCCATCTGCAAAAAGGCGCGTGAATTCGTCGGGCGTGCGCTCGCGACCGCCGGTGAGCACCATCATATTGATGTCAAGGTGATGCGCGAAGTGCGGACGATTGTCGGGCGGCAGCACGGTTTCGACGACCAGCAACTTCGCACCCCCTGGCGCGGCAGTGCGGACCTGTCGCAGGATGTCGACGCATTGCTGGTCCGTCCAATCATGGAGGACTTCCATGAGCACGTAGCAGTCGCACTGCGGCTGGGAATCGCGGAAAAAATCGCCGCCCCGAAGCTCCAAACGGTCGACCGGTGCCACTTGGGCGACGACATGCGGCTGATCGAACAACACGCCCCGAGTACTGGGCGCAGTTTGAAGAATCGCTTTCAGCAGATGGCCAAGGCCGCCTCCGACGTCGGCAATGCTTCGGAATGCGGAAAAGTCATATGCAGCGAGCACCGGGCCAATCGCACTCTCGGCTTTTCCGCGCATCGCCCCGTTGAATAGTTCCACGATGCCGGGATGATCGTTCATGTACGCAAACACACCGCGTGGCTCGATCTTACTTACTCCGGTGTTACCGGTGCGAATGACGTGCTCCATCTCGCGGTAGCTGTCCCAGAACAGTGGACTGCCGACAAAGCGAACATAGGAGCGGAGAGAATGTGGGTGATCGGCGCGCAGCGCGCGAGACAATGGGGTGTGGCAATAACGCCCATCTACAAACGCAAAAATGCCCTGCGAACTCAGCAACCGGAGAACGCGATTGAGCGAATCGGCGTTTGCGCCCACTGCCTGTGCGAGCTCCGCAGCGGACTGCGGCTCGTCGGAGAGAATATCGGCAACACCGATTTCCGCGATTGCCTGCAGGCACCGGGAAAACCAAAAACCGGTCGCAAGTTGTACGACCTGCATGACGGCGTTCGCCGCATCGGCATGGCCGGCCCCTTTCACTTCTGCGTGCAGCGGATGATCACGCTGCAATTTCGGATCTGTAGACATCAATGACCTCCAACTCCGTGTCCGGGCAAGCCACTTTTATGGCGAGCAATTCTCTCACGGTCTATGCGAATAGCTGTCGGCTCTCTTGCTCCGGCACAGCTGTCGTTCTCGGTTGGACAGCGTGGAACGCCGCCTGCCGGCAGCAGAAGCTCATCTGCATCGCAGGGTCGCACGTCGGGCGAGGTCTATACGCTCCAGTAATCCATTTTCCCCGGCAACTCTAACCCAGGTTGTTGCGCCCATAATGGACCCAAATGGATCGGCAACTGGGACCAGGAACTTCAGCCGCGGCGGATCGGTGTCGCCCGATTCCGTTGTTTGAGAAGCTGATCCCACGCGGGCACATATTGATCGCAGATCTGCGTTTTTTCGTGTTCGCCGATGCGAGCGCGGTGTTCAGATCCGTGATGCTGTATCAAAGATATTGACATCAGTATCAAATGTCGGCATCACTTATAGATATGCGCACCACTATTTCACTGGATGATGATCTCATTCATCAAGTGAAGATGTATGCAGAAAGCCGCGACATCTCTGTTGGCAAGGCCGTCTCCGACTTGGTTCGTCGAGGCTTGCACGCGCCGTTACAGACCCGCGTGGTCAATGGCTTTCATGTCGTTGATTTGCCGGCAGGGTCGCCACCGGTGACCACCGAGCTTGTCCGCAGACTCGCGGAAGAACTTGAATGAGCGCTGTCTATTTGCTAGACGTGAATGTAGTCATTGCAGCCGCCTGGCCCACCCATCAAGCTCACGAAAAAGTTCAGCAGTGGCTCGCTCGGCACGCCCGGGAGGGATGGGCTACGTGTCCGCTCACTCAAAGCGCATTTGTACGTATTGTCTCGAACCCGGCTTTTTCCGCGAGCTCGCTTACCGTTGCCGAAGCACGCGACCTCCTGCGGGTGAACTTGGAGCATCCCTCTCATCACTTCTGGAAGGACGACATTCCATTCCTACGGTCTGTAGAGCCGTTCGAAAATAAGCTTGTGGGGCATCAACAGGTTTCAGAGGCTTACCTTCTGGGACTTGCTATTCACAACCGGGGAAAGTTTGTAACCTTGGACCGCGCGATCCTGTCGCTGCTGCCGGAGAAAAACCCGAATCGCGACAGAATCGTCGTCATTTGAAAGACTCTTCTAGGTCACTCTCAGGACGATAACTGGCTTCGCATTCAAAGGAAGTAGTCACTAAGGTTTTGTTCACGCCATGCGTTACTCGTGGCGCAAGGCAACCATCGGATCAATCAAGGAAGTTCGCCTTGCTGGAAAAATAATCGGCGATCAGCTTGGACTTGTCGACGAATGGTCGGCAAAACTAAGAAACTGAGAATTTCTGTCTTCGAGGACTTTATTGATGTGCGTGAATTCCGCCCCTTTTCTCCATTGCGTCCTCTATCCCGGCCAACGCGGCTGACCAGCGACTTGGGGAGGGTTGAAACTGCCGGGAGTAGCCTCGGTGGGGCTCTCCCCTTGTCCGCCGCTTTCGGGAACGTGCAACGTCCTTTTTTTCTATCGTGAGGATCGGTCTTTCGTAGCGGGCCAATTCCTGGCGGCAACCGAATCGGCAATCGATCCTGGCTATCTTTCCCTAGCCGGCGTTCCGCTGCTCCACCGCCGCAATCTCAACCTGCACGACGAAGTCGGCTCCGACAGCAAGAATCCTAAACTAGGCAGCATTCTGATGAACGAAGCTATGGCTCGGGAATTCTTTCCGGGAGAAGATCCCATCGGGAAGCGCATTTTCTACGACTATGAGGTACAGCGGAATAAGTTACAGGGGTGCCGATTCCCAAATACGAAATCGTGGGTGTGGTTGGCGATGTCCGCGGGCAGCTCGACCGCAATCCGCAGCCGCAGATGTACCGTCCTCTGCTCGGTGTAGGTGGCGGCAACGCTACCGCACTGCTACACACCCTGGTAACGCCACAATCTCTGACCGAAGCGGTCTTGAATGAGATCCATAAATTGGATCCGTCGCTCGCTGTTTATGACATCCGCACAATGGAGGAAGCGACGGGCCTCGCTGCCGCCGACCGGCGGTTCGTACTGTTACTGTTCACTGCGTTTGCGGAGCTGGCCGTACTGCTGGCCGCAGTGGGACTCTACGCCGTACTGTCGAATGCGATTGTGCAGCGGCGCGCGGAAATCGGTATCCGCATGGCCCTTGGTGCGACGGGCAAGGAGGTTGCGACCTTCATCGTCCGCGAAGGAATGAAGCCTGCTGCTGTCGGAGTGGTCTTCGGTGTACTAGCGGCCCTCGTTGCCTGCCGGGTTCTGAAATCCTTGCTGTTCGGCATCGGACCGCTCGACCCGCTCACGTTCGCCCTCGTTCCTCCGCTGCTCCTTGCGGTGTCCTTGCTCGCTTGCTATCTGCCGGCGCTCCGCGCCACTGGCATCGACCCCATGCAGGCTCTGCGCAGCGAATAATCGGCGGGTTCGTCTAGACAGCCAGCGGATTCCGGTCTACACTTCCTTTTGGAAACCCAATAGAAGGAGTATGAAAGAAAAGACTGAAGTCCAGCAGGGCACGTTAGCGTTGATGGTGTTGAAGACGCTCAACGTGCTTGGACCCCTGCATGGGTACGGAATCGCAAAACGTATCGAGCAAATCAGCGGTGACCTGCTCAGCGTTAATCAGGGCACCCTTTATCCCGTCTTGCTGAAGCTTGAGCAGGAAGGTTCGATCGCTTCGGCGTGGGGGAGTTCTGAGAATAATCGTCGGGCCCGCTTCTATCGATTGACGCGCTCTGGCCACAAGCAATTGCGCAACGAAACTGAGAATTGGGAACTGACGACAAGCATCATTGCGCGTTTCTTTGCCGTTAGGCGGGAGGATCTGGCATGAGAGCTCTGAATCGCTTCTTGTCGCGGATCCGGAATTTCGCCACCAGAAGCCAGAATGAGGAGCGTTTGCGCGAAGAACTCGAGCAGCATGTGGCCCTGCAGACCGAGGAAAATGTTCGTCTAGGCATGTCGGCCGGGGAAGGTCGCCGCCAGGCGCTGATAAAGCTCGGGGCCGTCGAGACAGTTCGAGAGCGCTACTCCGAAGAAAAAAGCTTGCCTATTCTCGAATGCCTGCAGCAGGATTTTCACTTCGCTTTGCGTCAATTGCGAAAAGCTCCGGGCTTCACGGCTGTTGCGGTGCTGACGCTCGCGCTTGGAATCGGAGCAAATACCGCCGTCTTTTCTGTTGTGTATTCGGCGCTTCTGCAGCCGCTTCCTTATCGAGATGCGTCGCGGTTGATGGTCTTGAATGAAACCACTCCCAAGGTCGGTGTGGTCAGCGTTTCGTATCCGAATTTTCTCGACTGGCGAACCCAGAGCCACACCTTCTCAGAAATCGCAGCGCTGCAGGAGGTCAGCTTCAATCTTTCAGGGATCACCGAGCCGGAATCCGTCAGCGGCCTCGCCGTCTCGCCGAACTTTCTCGCAATGATGGGCTTCCGCCCGGTGATTGGACGCGATTTTGAATCGGCGGAAGAGCAAACAGGCACAGCGCCGGTAACGATTCTGAGCTACTCGTTGTGGCAGCGTCGGTTTGCCTGCGACCCAGCCGTTCTTGGCCGAACGATCGTGCTCGATGGGCACGACTTCACGGTTGTCGGCATTCTGCCATCAGACTTTCTCGCACCCGCCAACACCGATCTCCTGATTCCGATCGGGGTATGGATTACAAACCATTCGGAAGCAGCTCACCAGCGCGGCGCGCGCGGTGACATGCCCGTGATCGGACGGCTCGCTCCAGGTATCACCAGCAAGCAGGCGAAGGCGGAGATGGAAGGCATTGCGGCGCGGCTTGCCAAAGAATATCCAATAGCCAATGACGACTTTGGAGTCGCGCTGCAACCGATTCGCGACGCTTTCGTGGGAGAGACGCGGCCAGCATTACTCGTGCTCTTTGGCGCAGTGATTTTCGTCCTGCTGATCGCGTGCGCAAACGTGGCGAACCTCTTTCTGGTACACGGTACAGGACGCACCAAAGAGATGGCTCTTCGTATCGCTTTGGGCGCCAGCAACTCCCGCATCTTTGCGCAAATGCTGACCGAGAGCCTGGTCTTGTCGCTGTTCGGGGGACTTTTGGGAGTTGGTGTTGCGTTCGCCGCAGTTCGCGGCATTGGGAAGCTGATCCCGGCCAGTTTGCTGCGTGGCGGCATCGTGGCTCTGAACATTCCGGTACTCGTTTTTGTGGCCGCAATTGTGCTGCTGGCAGCTTTTGTGTTCGGCATAACGCCGGCGCTGCATTCGAGCCGCACCGATGTGCAATCGGAGCTCAAGGAAGGCGCCCGCACTTCGAGCGCCGGCACAGACCACAGCCGCATACGCAGCGCGCTGGCAATTGCCCAAGCGGCGCTCGCATTGGTCTTGCTGGTCGGCGCGGGGCTGATGATGAAAAGCCTCTATCGCCTGCTTCAGGTTGACCCTGGGTTCCAACCCAACCAGGTCCTCGCCATGACAATCTCATTGCGCCGCGATCAATATTCCAAAGATGCTGCAGTGCGGAATTTCTGGGCACAGGTGCTGCAGCGCGTGCGCGAATTGCCGGGCGTGGAAAACGCGGCAGTATCTACCAATACGCCCATGACGGACAATCACGACCGCACCGATGTCACGATTGAAGGTGTGGCCCAACCGAGGCCGGGCCATTATCCGCACCCTGATCTTCACATTGTCAGCCCCAGCTACTTGCAGACGCTTGGCATCGCGTTGTTACATGGACGCAGCTTCACTGAAGCCGACAAGGAAGATGCGCCGCCGGTGGCGATGATCAATGACAGGGTGGCGAAACAGCTGTTCCCGAATCAGGACCCGGTCGGCAAGCGCTTCATGTTTGGCCATGCCAGTACGGATCAGCCAAAATGGCTCACCATCGTTGGCGTAGTAGCTGACACCAAGTTATATGGGCTGGCAAACTTGTCGCGCCTCGAAGTGTATGTTCCGGTTCGCCAGGAACCTTCCGGCCAGATGGATCTCGTAGTCAAATCGCGCGTCGATCCGGCGGCGATGACCTCAGCGGTGCGCTCGGCTGTGTACTCGGTCGATAAAGACCAATCCATCGCTTCAGTCGCCACCATGAAACAACTCGTCAACAATTCCCTCGCAACCCGCCGCATGACGCTCGTGCTGCTGGGGCTGTTCAGCGCGCTGGCGCTCATGCTGGGCGCGATCGGCATTTACGGCGTAATTTCATATGCCGTGGCGCAGCGCACTCGCGAAATCGGCATTCGCATGGCGTTGGGCGCGTCGCGAGCCGGCGTATTTCGGATGGTCATGGGTCAGGGCATGAAACTCGCTGCCACAGGCATGGGGATCGGCATTCTGGCTGCGCTCGGGCTGACGCGGATGATGTCGAGCTTGCTCTATCAAGTGAGCTCTGGAGATTTTGAGATCTTCACAGTCGTTGCCGTTCTGCTCCTGCTGGTCGCAGTTGCGGCATCCTACATTCCCGCCCGGCGTGCAACTTCAGTTGAGCCAATAGTGGCCCTACGATACGAATAACCACGCACGCTCCGAAATTGTCCAGAGGAAGCGGAGTTCCACTTAATTCTAGAAATTACTTTCAACGCGAGCCGTCGCTCCCTCACTCCCGAACGCTCGGCGATCCAGAAGTTGAGAGCTAATTACCCCTGTAGCCCGTCAACCGCAGGTCGATTGCTGCATGGTATCGGACACTAAGGATCATGATGCATCTGGCAGCTTGCGCATTGTTAGATCCAGTACCTGGTCATCAAGCGTGACAGCGCGAATGGCACAACTTTGCGTGCTCCCACGATGCTCTTCGAGGCTAGGCTCTCAGCCGTGGCGGAACATCCAATGTCGAACCACATCGAACGCGGCAATTACACCGCTGATGTCTTGCATCACACAGGTCCGGAGCCTTTCTGGTACTACGTCGTTCAACGGAAGGATTCCAATGCAGTCATTGACCTCGTGAAATTCGAGAGTTACGAGCAGGCGATCACGGCATCCCAGAACGTTCTGGAAAAGCTCAACCGAGTAATTACCGACCGGCGTTAGCCGTCTATGCTGAAGGCTCAGCCCGCAGCTCCGTTGCGGGCTGCGAGGAGCGATGAGCCGGGCTTCTGTCGATCTATGCGGTCGCAGCGATTCAGGCCGCGACTCGTCTGCGGGGTACGTCATTACCTCGCAGGACACGATACGTGGTGCAGCCGGTAGCCGCCGGGCCGTGAAGAGCAGAGAGGTTACGCTGATCGCCTGCTGGTATTGGAGCTCAGCAGGTCCTCGCGCCTTCTCGATCAAAGGTATCTCGCCTTCTTCAGGTTTCATCTCTATTTCAGATGAACCCTCGTTACGCGCCCTTCAAGGCAGATGCTGGCTGCCGCGTGGTATAGAACTCAGCAGGGCTCCGCCTTCTCGACCAAAGCGTATCTTGCTTTCTTCAGGTTTCATCTCTATTTCAGATGAACCCTCGTTATCAGAGCCTTTCAAGACCAGGCTGGCGCCGCCCCGGGGAGCCGCGCAGATCGGAATTATGCAGGCGCTCCTCTCGCCTGAAAACCGCCTCGGTTTGCGTAAATGTTCTCGCTGGCTTGCCAGTCCTGGTCACGTTCATGTCCGTTGCTGCAGCGCCCGATAATTGCGGCTCCAGCCTCGAACGCCGCGCCGCAGATCGCGCAGGTATCGGTGGTGTGAGCGGCGGGAACCTCTTCAATGACGCCTCCGGCTTTGATGACGGCATTGCGCACCAGCCGGAGCAGGCGGCCGCAGGCAGCCAATGTGCGGCGCTCCGCAGCCGCCCTGAGTGCATGATCGCCTTGGTTTGCCTTCGCGTCAGCCATCTCGCGAAAGCTCACCTTTTCGATGCGAACCGTGCCGTAGCTCTTCGCCACACCGGCTGCCCAGTTCTGATAGAGCCAGTCGTAGCGGCCCCGCATCCGGTTTTCGATCCATCGCGCCAGTCGAACATAACGGTCGTTGTCCCGCTGCCAGTCCTCGAGCAGTTGCTTTACCACAGCATCCTGAGTATCACGCAAGAGGCGGATGAGCGCTCCGTTCCGCGCCTGCGGATGCTGCGGCACGGCCACAGCCTCTAACTTTCTCTTGGTGCGCTCCAATAAAAGATCGCGCTGCTGCTGGATGTTGGCCAGACGTTCCAGCGAGACTTCGCCGAATCTCTGATCCCGCCAACGCAATGGAACCACCAGTTCGTCATGATTGTGTCCGTTGTATAGCACGGCCACCCTCATATGCGGTGTTCCCGGCAGGCAAGTCGCTTTGCAGCGGCAGGCAGCGACCTTCCTCCACCCCACATCGATTCCGCAAGTCCGGGAGTTCGCGTTCGGTTCCGCTTTGGGAATTTCGATGGTAATGGCGAGATAAAGCTCCCATGCCAACGTGGGACTCTGTTTCTTGCCGACCAGCGCCACCTCTTTGACGATTGCCGCAGCCGGTATTTGGCGGTGGATCACCGCATTGAGGCGTAACGCTTCCCCGTCCACCCTGAACCAAAACGGGCAGAGTCGCTGGTAGCGCAGCCACCTGGAGTTGTTGCGATAAAGAGAGGCATCGGGGAGCAGGATGCGAAACCGTTCCGCCTTATCTCCGCCCAGGCGCTCGACCGGCAGCCCGCCGGCACTGAAGCGATGATGAACCGCAAAGTGGCGCATCTTTTTGGGTTTGGGAAAACCTCCGCCTTGCTTCACGCGCTTGTACACGGCGACGAGGCGGTCAAGAATCTTGTCTCCAAGCTCGTCGGGCAGTGATTCCACCCGCTGCCTGGCGTAAGCGTGGCGTTCGGCCCAGAAGGCCCTTTTTTCCGCCGCCGTGGGGGCAGGAACGCTCGCCTTCTCATTCAACGATTTGCTCCCCGTCCACGTGGGTTTCCAGGCGGCGTAAGCGGTCTCAAGCTTGCGGGCTATGTCCGACCATGCGTCGTTCATGCCCTTGGCCGCACGGAAGAGAGCTTCCGGCAGTTTCATTCCGTCGCACAAGCTGCCGTCGAATTTGCACCGGAACTTCATCACTCGAACATCGTGTGTATCTGCCCGTTTGCGCTGCCGCATCGTTTTCCGACTTTTAGCGAATCCGCCCGCATCCGTGCCTTCAGCACTCTCAGGTCTCGCCCTGGGCGCACGATCCTGGTCGCTCCGGTTTCTCTCCAACCCCGAAGCAACCCACCAGGACGTTCAGGCTGATGCGATTTTCCTACGATTTTCTCCCCCCATGATCGCATCTTCTGCAAGTGCCTGGTAATTGTTTGGGGTCCTGCCGTTCGCGGCAATTCGGATGCTTCACCGAACTGAAGATGCCGATCCCCCCATCCGAGCATCCCTACCGGAAGAAAGCGTTGCCGGGTGTGGAACCGCGGCACCCGGGCAAGCGTTTTTCGCGGGCAAGAGGATCAGGCTCAAGCGCAAGCATTCACCGCACGCGCGCCGCCAGCGCCGAACCTGTGTCCCATTTTGGGAAGGGATTGCGGGTCGAGCGGCGAAACTCTTCGATGAGATCGCGAATGATCAGCCGTCGCCGATAGAGCTGCTCGATCAACCGCTCCAGGCCGGTGCGGTCGCCGTCGTACCACTCCTCGGGCAGACCGGCGGCGCACTGCCACAGATCGGTCGCGCTCGCCCGCTCGGCGCGGCTCAGGACCGGCTCAAAGGCGTCCCATCCCTTCACTCCGGCATAGACGGCCGCATTGGCGAAGACCCCGCGCAGCGCGGAATCGCTGAATGCCCAGTCGCCGCCGTTGAAGCAGTAGCCCTGGTCGATGAAATCGACATGAAATTTTCTCCGCCCCTTGGCTCTGCGAAAGATCGCCTGCCGGCCGTCGTTGTTGGCCGTCCACTTGTCGAGCACCAGCATGCGCGCGAAGTCGGCGAGATTGCCGACTTGGACCAGGCTCGGCTCGGGAAGATAGTCGAAGAGCGCTCCCTCAAAGTCCGGCATCCCGTAAAACGAGGCCAGCTGGCGGCCGCTGCGGCACGGGCTGGAGCCGCTGGCAATGTGCACGCGCATCTCCGGTGAATGCTCGATCAGCCATGCCGACACGGCGATGATCTCGACCGGCGGAAGCGGCAGCCCCAGCCAGCGCCCCAGGCGTCCGGCGATCAGTTCGTTGGCCAGCACGCGCACGTGCTGCGGGTTGTTCTGAAACTTAACCACGTAGTACGCGCCGTCGGAGGCGCGCATCAGATGCGATTGTGAACCGCCGCGCATGGGACGGATGTGCTGCACGGCGGCAAGTGGAGGGTTCATAAATTTCCTGGTGAAGAAAGCTCGATGGCGGAAATTGCAAGGGGAACTTGTGCGGCGTTGGGAAAAGAGGAAAACGGCGGATGCAGGGTCGGGGTCCTGCGCTGCTTACCGGACCCAAATGGAACTCAATGCGAGAGCTGAGTGAGCTGTTGTATTTAGATTCAACGTGCTTGTGTGCTCAAATCTCTACTGCCGCTGCGGTGAGAGTGAGAGAGGACCGTTATGAGAGAAGCCCTGCGATGAGATCCGGCCGGCGCTAAGCGGACAGCGCAGAGGCAGCCAAGGCAGTTAGGCGAGTGAGCTGGAGCGCGGAAGTTGGGTACAACGGCAACAACGGCGAACGATTACCTTTTTAGCTACGCTAGCAGGTCAATACCTAACTTCCTGGCGGCTTTTCGCAGGTCCTCATCGAGCGTCGCCAACGCCAGTCCGCGCCGAATTGATAGATCGAGGTAGATTGCGTCGTAACTTGTGACGCGGTGTGTTCGGCACAGCCCAAGCAGATGGGTGAAGGCGCGATCGGGAGCCTCGTGATCGCGTTCGATTCTCAAGATGCCGAGTGCTGCAATGAAGGCATCCGACTGTGTGGGACTGATGCGTCCCTTGCGCTCCGCCGTCGCGAGAACCTTCGCCATTTCAATGCAAGGCCGCCGTCTTGGGCGTCGCCTCGTCGTGGAACAGCCAGGCCATGGCAACTGAACAAATCCAGCACAAACGCTACGCTCATCGGCGGCCCTCGCGAATGAGATTCCTGATCTTCAGACCGCGCAGCGAAAGCCCGCGAGCGAGCTTCTGAATCTGCTCCACGGCCGCGTTCCGCTCCGCCAAGCTTGCCTCTTTTTGATGGGCACGAGCCTGGCAATCGGGGTGCCATGCTTGGTGATGGTGATCTCTTCGCCCGCCTCTACCTTTTCCAGCAGTTCCGACAGATGTGTCTTCGCCTCATAGGCCCCGACGATCTTGCTGTCCTCAAACGCAGGCATTTCTTCCTCCGACCATCCAGACTAGTGTGCGACTAGTTTAAGATGCGGGACTGGATTGCCGACGCGGTTCGGGCGCTGGCGCCGGTGCAGCAAGCCAGCAGACGCATCTGCCCGCATTGTCGCCGGGCTGGGATCTCCTGAGAGGAGCTGTTCCCGCATGGTTTTGGCGCAACTCCTCTGGGCTATCAAAGCCGCTTCGATCCCTTCCTAAAGTTGCATCCGCGATGCACCGCCTGGATATTGTCGGGATGATCGTCGTGCCTGCCGCCTCCCATCCCCTTGGGTGCGATATGGTCGGGAACCGCATCCTCGCAGCGGAGGAACTGGCGGCCGCAGATTGCGCAGCGCGAGTTCTGTTCGCGGATCTTCTGCTTAAGCAGCCGGCGCATGGCCGCCGGAGAGCGATATTCGCGATAGCCGCGGGGGTGATGCGGATCTTCGATCCGGCGTACGCCCGTCAGCGCGCTGCATCGATGGCTGCGTCCGCAGCAGAAACGTGAGCGGTGGATGGGGCAAAGCTCGTTCTTGGTGAGTTTCATTCTGGGAACCTCCGAGGATTCAGGTTCGGGTGAGTCGGGAAAGAACTCCGAGATCTGCCGGCGGTTTACGGTGCCGATTTGAGGGCGGGCGCGCAGACGACAAGAATTCGCCGAGCGCCTTTTCGGCGCATCGCCGAGATGCCTGCCGGCAAACCCTTCGAGCTCGGCTCCGGTGACGAAGAGCCATGAATCGCGACAGATCTCGTTGCCGCTCAGGGGTGTCGCCGCGCCGGCGATCCATTCTGGGAACCATGATCGGAGTCGATCTTTTGAATGGCGCCGGAATTTCTGGAGTAAGCAGATCGATGGCGTCTTCCTTGCCGAATTTCCTGTAAACCAGGCTCAGCAAGTTCTACTCATGACTACTACGCCGCGCCTCGGCTGGGCTCATGGAGTTCGCGCGGTTACTCTGTATCGATCCTGACCGTCTCTCCCATCGGCGCTCTCCGCTTCGAATTGGTCACCCACAACACCGGGTACTCGACCGCGTCAGGAAAGCAATGGCAGCCGAGGTCGGTGAGGTAAATCAGGCATGCGGGCGCCATGCGCTTTTCCTCCACCCAGCGGAAGACCGGCCGGAAATCGGTTCCCCCGCCGCCGCGCGCCTCGATCCTGATCGCTTCGCCGGCAGAGAACTCTTGCTCGGTTTGCACGGCGGCGTCGGCGCACACCACGTGGACTCTCTCCGGCTGCGCCTCCGCGGCGATCGCCGAGATCTCGGCTACAAACTGATCGAGTTCGGCTCTGCGAATCGAACCTGAGGTGTCGACGGCCACCACGATCTCGCCCAGGCGGGTCTTCTTGAGCGAAGGAAGATAAAGTCCCGCGGGGACATAGCGTCGGTTTGGCGGACTCCAGCGATAGTCATGGGGCGCCTGTACCGAAATGAAATCGTGCAGGATCGCCCGCCAGTCCTGCCGGGAGGCGCGGGTTTCTTTAAGCGGCCGCTCCACTCCTGCCGGGTTCCTCCCGCACGCAGCGGCCGAGCGCTGCGCCTGCTCGGCGGCCACGCTCCACTGCCGCTGCTGTTCGAGCTTCTCCGCCGGGGAGGCGCACTGCCCGTTGCCGGCAGTCGCGTCGAGGACTTCGCCGCAGCTGGCTTCGCTCCGCCTCGCGCGCGTCTCAGCTGCTGCCTGCGTTTCAACCCCTTTACCGGAACCATCGTCGCCGGCGGCTTCGGTTTGCCCCCGGTTTTTCTCCGTTCCCGATTCGGAACCGGCGGAACCGGTGACGCCGGCTCCACCCGCAGCTTCACCATCTTCTTGCTTGCGTTTGAGCTCAGCATAGATCTCTTCCGCGCTCATGCCGGAAAACGAGGCGTCAATCAGCGCCCCCGCGGGCAGTCGAAAGCCGTTGCTCACCAGCAGGGGATTGATGGCCAGATCGGCCGCCCGGTTCCACAGCCGGGCATCACGCTGGCCGCGCCGGCAATGGTGCCCGAGCGCGCAGTGCATGACTTCATGCGCCAGCACCGCTTCCAGTTCTGCCCCCGTCAGCTGCCTGGCAAACTCCGGGTTATAGAGGATCCGCCGCCCGTCGGTCGCCATCGTCGGCACGTCTCCCTCCTGCATCTTCAAGCGCAGGCAGAGGCTTCCGAAGAAGGGCTGCGCCAACAGCAACTGAATGCGGGCGTGGACAAGTCGCGATGGAATGTCCGGTTCGCGTCTCATGCTTCCCTCCGGTTGAAAAATCCCGCGCGGATGCGTGTGCTGGAAGCGACCTTCGGCCAAGACCCCGCTCCCGTTATCGATGGCGAAGTCGCCCTGGCTAGGAAGCGCAACTCGTGCCCCTTCTTCCGACCAGCAGCTCCCGATTGGAAATTGTGCGTCCGCGGCGATGATCATTCAGACGCTTGCGAAAGAGGTCTATGGAACCAACGAATAGCTGGTGCTGCGCCCGCCGCCGGAATCCTTGATCAGCAGGCCCTGATCGATCAACCCCTGAATATCGCGATGGGCGGTGTCCTGCGACGATTTCGTGATCTTTGCCCATTTGGTGGAGGTGAGTTTTCCCTCGAAACCATCGAGAAGCTTTGCCAGCATCAGACGTTGCCGCTCATTGATTTTCTTGCCCGCGGCTCTCTCCCAGAACCGAGCCTTGCGGAAAACATCCGCCAGCGTGTTTTCCGTGGCGGCAATGGCTCGATCGAGGCAATCGAGGAACCATGCCATCCATTCGGTAATGTCGAGCCGGCCTTTCTGCGTGTGTTCCAGGATCTCGTAGTAGGCGTTGCGTTCCAGACGGATTTGCGCCGACATGCTGTAGAACCGCTGCGAGCTGTTTTCCGAGCGTGCCAGCGCCCAATCCGCAATCGCTCGGGCGATGCGGCCGTTGCCGTCATCCAAGGGGTGGATGGTCACAAACCACAAGTGCGCGACCGCCGCGCGCAGAACCATGTCAACTCCATCTTCTCGATTGGCCCAGTCGATGAAATCACGCATTTCGCCGGCCAGGCGGTCGGCGCTGGGTGCTTGAAAGTGGAGCTTCTCGCGGCCAATAGGGCCGGAGACAACCTGCATGGGGCCCTTTGAATCCTCGCACCACGCTCCGACCACGATTCTGTGCATGCCACTCCGGCCGGTCGGAAACATCGCCGCATGCCAGGCGAAAAGCCGTTCGCAGCTTAGCGGCTGCGCGAAGTTCTGGGTAGCATCGAGCATCATCTCGACGACACCTTCGGTGTGACGGTCCGCCGGAAGCGCCCCGCCGAGATCCATGCCTAAGCGCCGCGCGATAGAGGAGCGGACCTGACTAGGGTCGAGCTTTTCTCCTTCGATTTCGCTCGATTTCAGAACGTCGAGAGTGAGAGTTTCGAGCACGGCCTCGTTCCTGAGCGGGAAGCCCAGCGCCTCCATACGACCAAGAAGCCGGCCTTGTCGATGGCGAACTTCGCCCAGCCGCGCAGCCAGCCGGTGCTGATCCCAGTGGAACTTCGGCCACTCCGTCGGTTCGTAGATGTACTTCATTTGCAACCTTTGCGCCCGTTGCGGAGCTTCGGCCATTTATTATCCGCAAAGTATGCGGACAATAGTACTACGAAAGCCGGCGATCTTTGCGGGCAAATAACCTCTCGACTTGATCCCGTGCCGGACTACGCTGCTCCCGATTCGGGAATCGAATATCCTGCCATGTATCCGGCCATGCGCTGGGCGATCTCGGATGCCGCCCGCGCGGTCGCTTCGCGAACCTTGTCCGATCGCCGCAGGCGCGCCGGATCGACCAGCAGGGAATCCTTCACTTCCGCTGCCAGCCGCTCCAGGTCGGCATCGCCGGTCAGGTTCAGCTTGGGCAGGACCTCGACCAGCTTGACCAGGTTGGTCACCAGCGAGTCGCGAAACGGATGTTCGACTCCAGCCTCGGTCACTTTGTAGGCGTTTAACCGCTCCGCGATGTGCCGCACCGCGTCGTAGAGCCGGAACCACAGCTCGCGGCTCCCGACCTGCAGGGAGGCTTCGACTGAAGCTCTGATCTGGCGCTGGATGCGTCCCTTCTCCTCATCCCCAAGCGTCACGCGAAAGTCGCCCGCCTCGGGCAGCGGCATCACCTTGGTGGCGAAGGCGAACTTCTCCCTGAGTTCGGGAGAAGAAGGATAATCCTCGAAGCGGAACAGGCTTCCCAATCTGGAACGCGCCTCTTCCACCAGACTGGCGAATTGCGCGGTGAATACTTCTACGGCGGCCGAAAACCGCGCCCGCAGCCGGTTCATGCGCTCCACGTGATCCATGTACGCCGCCGCCGGAAGCACGCGGTAGCCGTTGTCATCCCAGGGCAGGGTAAGAAAGTAATGCTCCTGCCGCGATTCGCTGACGATCGCCTGGATCTCGGCGAGCGCCGCTTTGGGCAGCAGGATCTTGTGATAGCGTCCGGCGTCGGCCTGGGCGCCGTGACGGGTGGCGATCTCCTCCGAGGCCTCGGCGTCGTGCTTGCGCGCCGACCACATGCGGATCGAGAGCGAGCACAGCATCGCCCGGGAAGAGAGCGAGGGTTCCGAAATGGGACTGATATTCACTGCTGGTTTCCTCCGAAATGTGGTTCCCGGGAAATGGTTGGGATCGGCCGTCTTCCGCCGTGGGTTGCGGCACTAACAAGCGCTTTCAAAACAGGGGTGCATGCACATGGTGTCGGCTGCAGATCGCGCCCAGAAGCAACGGCGCAGTGCGGCCAGGAACAGATTGTTTTGGACTAGCTTTGACCCCTAGACAATGCGGGGAAGGAACTCCGCCGGAGTGAGTACTGGAACGCGATGTTTACCTCGGATCTGACGGCAGAAATTGGCCTCGCCAGTGATGAGGGCTCCCGATAACTCCGCCACAGCCAGCTCCAGAAACGAACTCATCCTCATCGACCAGGACCATCATAATGACGGAAGCATCGGAGCCGCAGGACTAGGTTGCTCCGGATTTGGCGTAAGCCGCAGTTATAGGAAGTTGGGAAGAGACTCCTCAGGCGTCACGACCAAACCTGGTGTTTACCTCCCACCAGGCGGCAGTTTTTCTGTCGCCGGTGATCAGGGTTTCGACCACTCCCGCCACAGCCACCGCAGAAGAAGAAGGTCATCTCCGATGGGCGGACC
>Ga0070741_10010703_pt1 | contig 17216 bp, 12 predicted proteins | sample Coa_R1_4_FD_66440 | JGI IMG/M metagenome (GOLD analysis project Ga0070741, IMG submission 66440) | Surface soil microbial communities from Centralia Pennsylvania, which are recovering from an underground coalmine fire - Coalmine... | ecosystem: Environmental > Terrestrial > Soil > Unclassified ...
CGCTCGAAGACGATCTGCCGCTCGTCGGGCCGATCGAACACCAGCGCGACGCTGTCCTCGTACGCGCGGGTGGCGTCGAGCACCTGGCGCGCCACCTCGCGCGACAGCGTCCGGCGGACCAGCGTCTCGCCCTGCTTCGCCTTGACCAGCGCGCCGTTGTTCGTGATGAGCGTCAGCGGCACCGGCAGGAGGTCGGCAATCGGCTTCGTGAAGTGGAAGCTGCGGCCGGTCACCAGCGCGATCTCGACGCCGCGCGCGGCGGCGTCGACCAGCGCGTCGCGGTGCGCGTCCGGCAGGCGCGCGCGGCTGTCGAGCAGCGTGCCGTCGATGTCGATCGCCAGCAGCCGTATCACTGGCCCGGGATCGACGTGTAGGCGACCGCCGCGATCTTCCACGCGTCGTTCTCGCGGACCAGCGTGAACTGGTCGACGCCGTGCGAGACGACCTGTCCGTCTCGCACGACCTGGAAGTCGGCGCGCAGGTAGGCGAGGTGCTCGCTGTCGATCGTCACCCGGACGTTCGCGATCGGCTCGCGGAAGGTGACCGGATTCGGATTGCGCATCAGCGCGCCCAGCCATTCGTCGCGTGTCTGCAGGGTGTTCTGCCAGGCGGCTGGCGCGGACCCCGTCGCCGGACGCTGACGCGTCACGACGATCAGCGCGGTCGACGTCAGGCCGGCGGCCACCTGGTCGAACTGGTGATCGCCCAGGTGCTGCAGGAACGCCTCGACCGTCCGCCGCACTTCCGCTTCCTGATCGACGACCACGGCGCCCCCCTTCATCACCCATCGCACGTCGTGGATCAGCACGTCGACGTCGGCGAGCGGGTCGCCTGCGACGGCGACGATGTCGGCGTACGCGCCGGGCGCGATCACGCCGAGGTCCGCGGCGTGGCCGAGCAGCGCCGCGGGCACGGTCGTGGCGGACGCGAGCGCCTGCGCCGGCGTCATGCCGGCCTTGACCAGCCAGGCGAGCTCGCGCGTGTTCTGACCGAACATCGAGTAGACCGCGTCGGACCCCATCGCGATCTTCACTCCGGCCTTCACCGCGCGCGTCGCCGACTCGAGGTTCTTCTCGATGTACTCGCGCAGCGGCGGAATGGCGTCGTCGGCGAAGCCGTACTCGTCTTTCGCTTCGGCGTAATAGCGGTTGTGGTCGATCGTCGGCACCCACACGGTGCCGCGCCGCACCATCTCGGCAAAGGTCTCGTCGTCGATGTCGATGCCGTGTTCGACCGAGTCGGCGCCGGCCCGCACCGCGTCCTTCACGCCCGAGGCGCCGTACGAGTGGATCGCGACCTTGTGTCCCGTTGCGTGCGCCGCGTCGACGGCCGCCTTCATCTCCTCGAACGTCACCGTCTGGGTCGTCTCGACGCTCTGGAAGCTGCCGCGCGAGCCGAACACCTTCACCCAGTCGGAGCCGGCGGCGATGCGCGCTTCGGCCTGCTGCCGAAACCGATCGGGGTTCGGCGTCGTGCGATCGCGCGGCGCCGACAGGCCCTGGCCGGCGACGAACATGCGCGGCCCGACCATGCGGCCCATGTTGATCAGGTCGCGCATCGCGTAGTCGGTGTCGTTTGCCGCGTTCAGGTCGCGCACGGTCGTCACGCCGGTTTCGAGCGTCCGTCGCGCGTTGTCGGCGGCGAGCGCGACCGTCACGCCCGCGGGGCGCCGCGGCTGGCCGAGCGGCCTGGTCCCCGGCGTCCGGTCCCAGTAGTACGTCATGTGCGTGTGCGCGTCGATCAGCCCGGGCACGACGGTGTAGCGGCGCAGATCGATCACCTCGGCATTCGGAGGCGCCGACGTGCCGACCGAGACGATTCGCTCGCCGTCGACGACGATCACGGCGTTCGGCGTGACGTGGCCGGATCCGTCGACGAGCTTCCCGACGAGCAGCGCGATCAGCGCCAGGCTAGGAGGCATATCTCGCCCGTGCCTCGTCGAACTGTTCGGCGATCTCGCGCGCGAGGCGCTCGGGCGAGATCACCCGCGCGAACGGGCCGAAGCTGAGAATCCAGCTCTGGAGCGCGCGGTCGAGGCAGACGTCCAGCGTCATCACGAGGTCGCCCGACGGCGTCTCGCGGATCTGCTGCGACGCGTGCCAGTCGCGCGTGCGGACGTAGTCGGCCACGGCCGGCTGGAATTCGATTTCGACGCGCTCGGGCGGTCCCGAGTGGACGCCGAGCGAGTGCGGAAACGCGGCGTCGGGCAGGTCCTCGATCGGCGTGAAGCGCTCCTCGGACGGCGAGAGCTGCGCGATCCGCTCGAGGGCGAACGTCCGCACTTCCCCGTACTCCGGAACGTACGCGAGCAGGTACAGCCCGCCCTGCGCGTACGCCAGGCGATGCGGATGGACGACGTAGTCCTTCGTCCGCTCGCTCGAGCGCGAGTGATACGTGATCGTGACGACGCGGTGCGAGAGCGTCGCTTCGAGCGCGCGCGAGACGATCGCCTGCTGCCCCGGTTCGTCGGCGCCGACGCGCCGCCGCAGCGGATCGGGCTTCGTCGCGAGGACGCGGGGCAGCTGATCGAGGAAGGCGCGCATGTGCGGCGTCAGGACCGCCGAGAGCTTGTCGAACGCGCTCTCGACTTCGTCGCGAAACGGCGTGCCCGCCAGCGAGCCAACGAGCGACCGGCTGAAGTGCAGCGCGCACAGCTCCGAGACCGTCAGGCCGGCGGCGAGCCCCTTGAACGCCTGCCCGTTCACCTTCCACCGTGTCTTCCCGTCGTCGCTCGACTTGTCGTCGAAGAGCGGGAAGCCGGCTTCCTCGAGCGCCTGCAGGTCCCGGCGGATCGTGCGCGTGGTCACGTCGCACATCGCGGCCAGGTCGTCGATGGTGACGCCCGCGGCGCGCGCGCGCTCGATCTCGCGCAGGATCGTCCACTGCCGGATGACCTCGGCGTTTCGCGGCACGCACGGATTGTACGACGGGCGCGGAGAATCCGCCGCCGCGGGAGGCCCAGCTCCTCTCCGTGTCCGGCGGGTTCTCCGCGCGCCGCGCGCGCTAGTCGAGCGAGATTCGGCGGAGGAGGTCGAAGTCCGAGAGCATCTTGCCCGCGCCGAGGACGACCGACGAGAGCGGGTCCTCGGCCGTCTGCACCGGCAGGCCGGTTTCTTCGCGCAGCCGCTTGTCGAGGTTCTTCAGCAGCGAGCCGCCGCCGGTCAGGATGATCCCGCGGTCGTAGATGTCGGCCGACAGCTCCGGCGGAATCCGCTCGAGCGCGTCGTGCACGGCCTGGACGATGGCTTTGATCGGCTCGGCCATCGCGCTGCGGATCTCGCTGTCGGTCATCGTGACCGTCTTCGGCCGGCCCTCGGAGAGGTGGCGCCCCTTGACTTCGAGCGTCAGCGGCTTCTCCAGCGGGTACGCCGATCCGATCTCGATCTTGATCTGTTCCGCCGTGCGTTCGCCGATCAGCAGGTTGTGAGCCTTGCGCGCGTGCGCGACGATGGCGTCGTCCAGCTCGTTGCCGGCGACGCGCACCGACTTGCCGTAGACGACGCCGGCCAGCGAGATCACCGCGATGTCGGTGGTGCCGCCGCCGATGTCGACCACCATGTTCCCCGACGCCTCGGTGATCGGCATCCCCGCGCCGATCGCCGCCGCCATCGACTCTTCGATCAGGTGCACTTCGCTGACCTTGGCGCGCATCGCGCTGTCCTTGACGGCGCGGCGCTCGACCTGCGTGATCTCCGACGGCACGCCGATGACCACGCGCGGCCGCAGCCAGCCGCTGCGCTTGTGCGCCTTGCGGATGAAGTGCGTCAGCATCTTCTCGGCGGCCTCGAAGTCGGCGATGACGCCGTCCTTCATCGGGCGGATCGCGGTGATGTTGCCCGGCGTGCGGCCGAGCATTTCCTTCGCTTCGGCGCCGACGGCTTCGATGCGGCCGTTGACCTTGTTCAGCGCGACGATCGACGGCTCGCTGACCACGATCCCCTTGCCGCGCGCGAACACGCACGTGTTTGCCGTGCCGAGATCGATCGCGAGATCATGCGAGAAGCGGGAGAGCAGGGATGAAAGCACAATGCGCGACAGGCAACAGCGATGCCGCACGCGATTGTTCGCGGGATGACGAAAATCGGCCCGACGTGATGTAATGAAGGATCGGATCTCAGCGGTATGTCGTTACAATTTCGTCGTTCGCCGACTATTTTTGCAATCGCCGCCGTCGCCGTTGCGGCCGCCGCTGCCGCGTGCGGCCGCAGTCAGAGCCAGGCGCCTCCGTCGTTCCCGCCGACGCCGGTCACCCTCGTGACGGCGACCATGCACCCGATCGACGACACGACCGAATACGTCGCGACGTTGAAATCGCTCCACTCGACGACGATCCAGCCGCAGGTCGACGGGCAGATCACGCGCATTTTCGTCAAGTCGGGCGACCGCGTCAGCCAGGGCGCGCCGCTCGTGCAGATCGATCCCCAGCGGCAGCAGGCGGCGGTCTCGAGCCAGGAGGCCGAGCGCGCGGCGCGCGAAGCGGCGGTCGCCTACGCGCGGCAGCAGGCGCAGCGCGCCCGCGACCTGCTCGCCGCCGGCGCGATCAGCCGCCAGGAGGCCGAGCAGGCGGACACGGCGCTGCGGACCGCCGAAGCGGACCTGCAGGCGCTGTCGGCCCAGGTGCAGCAGCAGCAGGTGCAGCTGCGCTACTTCACCGTCGGCGCGCCGACCGCCGGCATCGTCGGCGACGTGCCGGTCCGCGTCGGCATGCAGGTGTCGCCGGCGACGCTGCTGACGACGATCGATCAGAACGAGACGCTCGAAGCGTACATCTCGGTCCCGGTGGAGCGCTCGGCGGAGCTCCGCGTCGGCCTGCCGGTGCAGATCGTCGCCGCCGAAGGCACCGACGTGCTGGCCGCGACGAAGATCTCGTTCGTCTCGCCGCACGTCGACGATCAAACCCAGTCGGTGCTCGTCAAGGCCACGGTGCCGAACCCGGCCGGCACGCTGCGCGCGTCCCAGTACGTCCGCGCGCGCATCGTCTGGCGGTCGACCTCCGGCATCCTCGTCCCGGTCACCGCGGTGCTGCGGATCAGCGGCCAGTTCTTCGCGTTCGTCGCCGAGGAGAGCGGCGGCAAGCTCGTCGCGAAGCAGCGGCCGATTCGCGTCGCGGCCATCGTCGGCGACAGCTATCCGGTGACCGACGGCCTCGAGCCCGGCGATCGCGTCATCACGTCGGGCACGCAGAAGCTGGCCGACGGCGCGCCGATCCAGCCAACCACGAGCCAGCAGCCGCCGGCCGCCAGCCGCCCGTAGCCACGCCCGTGTTTGTCGATACGTTCATCAAACGGCCGATCCTGGCGAGCGTCTGCTCGCTCGTGATCATCCTCGCCGGCGTGGTGGCGATCCCCACGCTGCCGATCGCGCAGTTCCCCGAGCTGGCGCCGCCGCAGGTGCAGGTCACCGCCTTCTACAACGGCGCCAACGCGCAGACGGTCGAGACCGCGGTCACCGTGCCGCTCGAACAGGCCATCAACGGCGTCGAGGGGATGCAGTACATGACCTCGACGAGCGGCAACGACGGCACCTGCGGCATCACCATCACCTTCGACGTCTCGCGCAACCTCGACGTCGCCGCCGTCGACGTCCAGAACCGCCTGTCGCAGGCCGAAGGGCGGCTGCCGAACGAGGTGAAGCAGGTCGGCATCTCGGTGCAGAAGGTGTCGACGAACTTCGTGCTCGCGGCCGCCGCGTATGCGGAGCACGGCGAGTACGATCCGCTCTTCGTCAGCAACTACCTCGATCGCTTCGTCGTCGACGAACTGAAGCGCGTGCCGGGCGTCGGCGACGTGCAGGTGTTCGGCGTCGGCCGCTACGCGATGCGCATCTGGCTGGATCCGGAGCGGCTGGCGTCCCGCAACCTCACGGCCAGCGAGGTCGTCGACGCGCTGCGCGAGCAGAACGTCCAGGTCGCCGCCGGCGCGGTCGGGCAGGAGCCGGCGCCGGCCAACCAACGCTATCAAATCAGCGTCCGCGCCGCCGGGCGGCTGAGCGATCCGGCGCAGTTCGACGACGTCATCCTGAAGCGGTCGTCCGACGGCGCGCTCGTCCGCGTGAAAGACGTGGGGCGCACCGAGCTCGGCTCCGAGAGTTACGGCACCGCGTCGCGCTACCAGGCGCGTGACGCCGTCGGCATGGGCGTCCTGCAGCTGCCGACGGCGAACTCGCTGCAGGTCTACCGCGACGTCACCGCCGCGATCGATCGCCTGTCCAAGCGTTTTCCGCCGGGCCTGAAGCTCGAGGTCGCGTTCGAGACCACCAGCGTCGTCTCCGAATCGATCCGCGAGGTGGTGCAGACGCTCGGCATCGCGATCCTGCTCGTCGTCTTCGTCATGTACCTGTTCCTGCAGAACTGGCGGACGACGCTGATTCCGACGATCACGATTCCGGTGTCGCTCGTCGGCACCTTCGCGTTCGTGAAGCTGTTCGGCTTCTCGATCAACACGCTGACGCTGTTCGGCATCACGCTCGCCACCGGCCTCGTCGTCGACGATGCGATCGTCGTCATCGAGAACATCGAGCGGCACATCCACGACGAGCGCCGCGAACCGGCCGACGCGGCGTCGACCGCGATGGCCGAGGTGACGAGCGCCGTCATCGCGACGGCCCTGGTGCTGGCGGCCGTCTTCGTGCCGGTCGCGTTCTTCCCCGGCACGACGGGGCGGCTGTACCAGCAGTTCGCGCTGACGATCGCCGTCTCGATGGGCATCTCGGCGTTCAACGCGCTGACGCTGACGCCGGCGCTGTCGGCGCTGCTCCTCGGCCGCGTCGAGAAGCCCAAGGGCATCTTCTTCCGATCGGTCAACCGCGTGATCGAAGGCGGCACGTCGCTGCTCGTGACGGCGCTGCGGCAGTTGATCCGCGCGCGCGTGCTGGTCGCGCTGGTCTTCGTCGTGCTGCTCGGCGTCACCTACTGGGTGGCGACGCGCGTGCCGACCGGCTTCGTGCCCGAAGAGGATCAGGGCTACCTGTTCATCCTGATCCAGGCGCCGCAGGGCGCCTCGCTCGAGTACACGATGAACGTCGTGAAGCAGGCCGAGCAGATCATGAAGCGGCAGCCCGAATCGAACCGGATGTTCGCCGCCGGCGGCTTCAGCTTTGCGGGCTCCGCGCCGAACCAGGGGATCATGTTCGCGCAGCTCAAGGACTTCTCCGAGAGACGCGGCGCCGAGCACTCGGCGCAGGCCGTGCTCGCGCGGCTCTACGGCGAGTTCAGCCAGATCACGGGCGCGATGGTGATTCCGTTTCTGCCGCCGTCGATCCAGGGGCTCGGTCAGTTCGGCGGCTTCACCTACGAGCTGCTGGACCAGAGCGGCGGACCGATCGAGAACCTCGCGTCGGTGGCCGAGCAGGTGATCGGGCAGGGCAACCGGACGCCGGGCCTGACGGCGCTCTTCACCCAGTTCACCGCCAACGATCCGCAGTTCGTCGTCGACATCGACCGCGAGCAGGCGAAGAGCCTCGGCCTGTCGCTCGGCGCCATCACCGACACGATGCAGGTGCTGCTCGGGTCGACCTACGTCAACGATTTCGACTTCAACAACCGCTCGTACCGCGTCTACGTCCAGGCGGATCAGCGGTTCCGCGCCAACGTGGCCAACATCGAGCGGTACTACGCGCGCGCCGCGAACGGCGCGATGATGCCGCTGAGCAACGTCGTCTCGGTGCACGAAGCGACGGCGCCGAAGAGCATCAACCACTTCAACCTGTTCCGATCCGCCGAGATCGACGGTGCGGCGGCGCCGGGCTTCAGCTCGGGCCAGGCGCTGACGGCGATGGCGCAGCTCTCGGACCGCGTGCTGCCGCAGGGCTTCTCGTACGCGTGGTCGGGGATCTCGCTCGAGGAAATCAAGGCCGGCAGCCAGTCGCTGCTGATCTTCGGCCTCGGGCTGCTGCTCGTATATCTGACGCTCGCGGCGCAGTACGAGAGCATCACGCTGCCGTTCATCATCCTGCTCTCGGTGCCGCTGGCAGTCCTCGGGGCGCTGCTCGCGCAGTGGGGCCGCGGGCTGATCGACGACGTGTACTGCCAGATCGGCCTCGTGATGCTGATCGGCCTGTCGGCGAAGAACGGCATTCTCGTTGTCGAGTTCGCCGAGCAGCTGCGCGCGCGCGGGTTGACGATTGCCGAAGCGGCCGTCGAGGCGGCGCGCATCCGGCTGCGGCCGATCCTGATGACGTCGCTCGCGTTCATCCTGGGGGTCATGCCGCTCGTGTTCGCGAGCGGCGCCGGACAGGAAGCGCGCCACTCGGTCGGCACGGCCGTCGCCGGCGGCATGATCGCGTCGACGTTTCTCAACCTCGCGTTCATCCCGGTTCTGTATGTCGTGGTCAAGAGCATTGGACGCAAGCAGCGGTAGCGGCCGCTGCGACGCCGCCGCCGAACGGACGCGGTACGTGCGGCTGCTCATCGTGGTGTGGCTCGTCGTGCAGCCGTTCAGGGCCGCCTCGGCGCAGCCGCCAACGCCGTCCAAGCGGCTGTCGTTTGCCGACGCGGTGCAGCAGGCGGTCGAGCGCAATCCCACGGTGCGCGCGGCCGCGTCGGCGATCCTGCGGGCGGAGGGGCAGATCCGGATCGCCCGCGCCGCCACGCTGCTGCAGGTGTCCGGCAGCGCCACCACCACGACGCTCAACACCGGGGTGGAATTCCAGGGGACGACGGTGACGCCGCAGAACTCGGTGCAGGCGCTGATCACGGCCGACATGCCCGTGGTGGCGGCGGCGGCCTGGGCCCGGCGCGCGCAGGCCGAGGACCAGCGCCAGGTCGCCGAGCTCACCGTGGCCGACACGAAGCGGCAGATCGCGGCCGCCACGGCCGACGCGTACCTGACGATCGTCGCGCTGCGGCGCGTCGTCGACGCGGACGTGCGCGCCCGCGACGTCGCGAAGGCGCACTTCGATCTCGCCACCGAGCTCGAGCAGCGGGGCAGCGGCAGCCGGCTGAACGCCCTCCGCGCGCAGCAGCAGTATTCGTCGATCCAGACGCAGCTCGAATCGTCGCGGATCGCCGTCTATCGCGCGCAGGAAGCGCTCGGCGTCCTCGTCGGCGACAACGAGCCGGTCGATGCGGGCGACGAACCGGCGTTCGACGTGCCGCCAGACGATGCGAGACTGGAACTGTTCCGCACCGACCTCAAGCTCTTTGCCGCGGAGCAATCGGCGGCCGAGCGCGTCGTGCGCGACAGCCGCAGGGACTGGTGGCCCACCGTCGATGCCGTGTTCGTGCCGCAGACCACCTACCCGAGCCCGTTCTTCGTGCCGGCGAACAGCTGGCAGTTCCAGCTGCGCGCGAACGTCCCGATGGTCGACAGCGGATCGCGCGCCGGGACGCGGATGCAGCGCGAGGCCGCGGCGGCGCAGGCGCGGGAGACGCTGGCCGGCGCGACGCTGCAGGCGGGGTCGCAGGTGCGCGCCGCGCGCGTGGCGATCGCGAGCGCCGAGCGCGGGCTGGGCAGCGCTCGAGCGGCTGCCGAGCAGGCGGAGCAGGTCGTGACGATCACGAACATCAGTTTTCGGGCCGGCGCGGCGACGAACATCGAGGTGATCGACGCGCAGCGCGCGGCGCTCGACGCCGAGACGCAGGCGGCGGTCGCGCAGGACGTGCTGACGCGCGCGCGGTTCGAGCTGCTGAACGCGCTCGGGCGGTTTCCATGAGAGCGATGGTGCTGCAGTCGGCCGGCGCCGGGCGCGTGGAGGCGCTCGACCGCGAGGTTCCGGTCGCGCTTCCCGGCGAGGTCCTCGTCCGCATCGGCGCGTGCGGCGTCTGCCGCACCGACCTGCACATCGTCGACGGCGAGCTTCGTGGCGGCGACCTCCCGCTGGTGCCCGGGCACGAAGTCGTCGGCCGCGTCGAGGCGCTCGGCGACGGCGTGACGCACCTGCGCCTCGGCGATCGCGTCGGCATTCCGTGGCTCGGCTACACGTGCGGCGAGTGCGAATACTGCGCCACCGCGCGCGAGAACCTGTGCCCGCAGGCGCGCTTCACCGGCTACACGATCGACGGCGGCTACGCCGACTACGCCGTGGCCGACGCGCGCTACACGTTCCCGCTGCCCGAGGGGTACAGCGACGCGGACGCGGCGCCGCTGTTGTGCGCGGGGCTGATCGGCTATCGCGCGTATCGGATGACGGGCGAGGCGAAGCGGCTGGGGCTGTACGGGTTCGGCGCGGCGGCGCATCTGATCGCGCAGGTCGCGCTGCACCAGCGCCGCGACGTGTTCGCCTTCACCTCGCCGGGCGACGCGGCCGCGCAGTCGCTGGCGCGCGAGTTGGGCTGCGCGTGGGCCGGTGCGTCGACCGACCCGGCGCCGTCGCCGCTCGACGCGGCGATCATCTTCGCGCCGGTCGGTCCGCTGGTGCCGAAGGCGCTGGCGGCGATCGTGCCCGGCGGCGTGGTGGTGTGCGCCGGCATCCACATGAGCGACATCCCGTCGTTTCCGTACGAGCTGCTCTGGCGCGAGCGCGTCGTCCGATCGGTGGCCAACCTGACGCGTCAGGACGCCATCGACTTCCTCGCGCTCGCGCCGACGGTGCCGGTGCGCACGCACGTTCGGCCGTACCCGCTGGCGGACGCGAACCGCGCCCTCGACGATCTGCGGGCCGGACGTGTCACCGGCGCGGCGGTGCTGACGCCATGACCGATCAGGAACGCGCGGTCGTCTCGCGGCTCGAGGCGCTCGGGATCGCGTACGAGCGGCACGAGCACCCGGCCGTCGCGACCGTCGAGGCAGCCGAGGCCCACTGGGCCGGCATCGACGCGACGCACTGCAAGAACCTGTTTCTGCGGAACCAGAAAGGGAATCGGCACTACCTCGTCGTGCTGACGCACTCCAAGATGGCCGATCTGCGGAAGGTGGCCGAGCAGGTGGGCGACGGCAAATTGAGCTTCGCGTCGCCGGAACGCCTGCTGACGCACCTCGGCCTGACGCCGGGGTCGGTGTCGCCGTTCGGCCTGATTCACGATCGCGAGCACGCGGTGCGCGTGGTGCTCGATCGGGACCTGAAGTCGGCCGAGCGGCTGTCGTTTCATCCGAACATCAACACGGTCACTTACGTGGTGAGCCGCGCCGATTTCGAGCGGTTCCTGGCGGCCTGCGCCAACCCGGTCCAATACGTCGTCGTCTGACGCCGCCGCCGGGCACGTCGCCGTGACCTACCCTGTCACACCCCCGCACTACGATGCGGGGCATGGCGGACAACAACGTCCAAACGTCCTCGAATGAATGGGTTGGCTTCCCGGGCGGGGAGCTCGAAGGCAAGCGCCCCAAGGCGCTCTGTCCGTCCTGTCGCGAGGCGCTGAAGCGGGAGGCGGCCGCGCCCCTGGGCCCCGCCGCTCGCACCGCGCACCCCGCACGCCGCACCCTTTGTTTTGCGTGCTACCGCGCCGAGCTGGAGCGGCAGCGGGCGATGGCGGCCGCCGGGGCGCTCGATACCGGCAGCGACGCGCGGTTCCAGTACCAGCTGCCCTTCGAGCCGGTCGATCAACCGCGCCTCGAGATGTTGAAGGTGGATCGGGAATCGTCGCGCGCCGCGGCGCGCGCCACGGCGGCGGGGCCGTCGATCGACAGACGGCGCCGCGCGCAGATCGACGCGCGCCACGCGCTGCAGCAGATCGCCGCGGGGCTCCGCGCGCGTTCGGTCGCCAGGGCCGAGCGGGATCAGGCGATGGCCGCCGTGTTTCACGCCGCCGAGCTGCAGCTGCCCGATGCGTGGATTCCGTTCGTGATGTCGCGTTGACGTCGCACGCGCGCGTTGGTCTGGCGTAAATGGTTGGCCGAGCGTAAGATGATGCCCATCGAACCCATCCTTCTCCTCACGCTGGCGGCCGCCGCGCTTGGCGTCGGTGTGCTCGTCGGCTGGCTCCTCGCGCGTCCCGCCCTGGCGCGCGCCGCGTCCGAGCTCGAAAGGGAGCGCGCGATTCATGCCGAGCGGATCAAGGCGCAGGACGAAGCCGGCGCCCGCCTGCGCGACACGTTCCAGGCCCTCAGCGCCGAGGCGCTGAAGCAGAACAACGAGCAGTTCCTGTCGCTCGCCGAAACACGCCTGCAACAGACCCGTACCGAAGCCGCGGCCGACATCGAGGCGCGCAAGCAGGCGATCGAGCATCTCCTCACGCCGCTGCAGAAGACGCTCGAGCAGGTGGACCGCGAGATCAAGGAATCGGAAGGCCGCCGGCGCGAATCGACCGCGCAGCTCGCGCAGCGCATCGCGTCGCTCGACACGATGGGGCAGAACCTGCGCGACGAAACGCGCCGTCTCACCGACGCGCTCAAACGTCCGGGTGTCCGCGGCCGCTGGGGCGAGCTGCAGCTCAAGCGCGTGGTCGAGCTCGCGGGCATGCTCGAGCACTGCCACTTCACCGAGCAGGAAACGATTCAGTCCGAGAACGGCCGCATCCGCCCCGACGTCAAGATCAATCTCCCCGGCGGCAAGCACATCATCGTCGACGCGAAGGTGCCGCTCGACGCGTACCTGCGTGCCCTCGAAGCGCCGGACGAGGAGCAGCGGCAGAAGCTGCTGGCGGATCACGCGCGGCAGGTGCGCGCGCACATCGCGCAGCTCTCGGCCAAGAGCTACTTCGACAAAGTGCCCTCCACCCCCGACTTCGTCGTCATGTTCCTGCCGGGCGAGATGTTCTTCAGCGCCGCGCTCGAGCAGGACCCGGCGCTGATCGAGTACGGCGTCGACAAGCGCGTCATCCCGGCGAGCCCGACGACGCTGATCGCGCTGCTGCGCGCGGTCGCCTACGGCTGGCAGCAGGAAGCGATGGAGGAGAACGCGCGCAAGATCAGCGACCTCGGCAAGAACCTCTACGAAGCGGTCCGCACGCTCGGCGATCGCTTCGGGACGCTCGGCGGCCGGCTCAAGTCGACGCTCGAGGCCTACAACGAAGCCGTCGGGTCGCTCGAAGGCAACGTGCTGATCAAAGCGCGGAAGTTCAAGGAGCTGCAGGCGGCGAATGGCGGCGAAGACATCAAGCCGATCGATCCGATCGATCGCGTGCCGCGCATGCTGCAGGCGCCCGAACTGACCGACGGCCTGCCGTTCCACCAGGAAGAAGAAGTCGAGCACGTCTGACGTGCCGCGCGCCGTCAAAGCCGCACGGAACTCAGAAACGACCGCCGTCGATGCGGATACGGCGCGTTCCTCGTGCAGGAAGTGAAAACGGCGTGCTACCTGGCCGGCAGGGTTCCGGCCGCGCGCTGCAGCCTCGGCAACTCCGCGTCGTGGGCGACGCTGCTGAAGGCCGGGTTCAGGCTGAGCGGATTCCTGCTGACCGGCGTTATTCGCGCGACCCGGTGATCACCGGCAGCTCGCGAACGTTCCAGCCGCCGCCGAGCGCCTTCACCAGCTGCACCGTCGCCGACATGCGGCGCATCAGGATGTTGACCGCCGCCCGCTCGTTCGCCAGCGCGAAGCTCTGCGCCGTGATCACCTCGAGGTAGCTCGCCACGCCGCCCCGGTAGCGGTTGTTCGCCAGCGCCAACGACCGCTCCGATGCGGCGACGGCGTTCGCCTGCACGCCCGCTTCCTCGTCGAGGATGCGCAGCGCCGCGAGCTGATCCTCGACCTCGCGAAACGCCGACAGCACCGACTCCTGGTAGTTCGCCGCCGACTGCGAGTAGAACGCGACCGCCTGTGCCTTCGCGGCCCTCCGCCGGCCGTTGTCGAACACGTTGACCAGCAGCTGCGGTCCGATGGCCCAGAAGCTGGCCGGACCGGCCAACAGGCTGCCGAACGCGCTGCTCTCGAACCCGGCGGACGCCGAGAGCGTCAGGATTGGATAGAACGCCGACGTGGCGACGTCGACCTGCGCGCCCGCGGCGGCGACGCGCCGTTCGGCTGCAGCGATGTCCGGCCGGCGCTCGAGCAGCGCCGTCGGAACCTCGACCGGCACGCCCGGCGGCTCCATGTCGAGCGGCGCCGGTGGAACCGCAAACGTCGATGCCGGCTGGCCGACCAGGACCGCGATGGCGTGTTCGAGCGCCTGTCGGCCGACGCCGACGTCGATCGCCTGCGCGCGCGTGGTCTCGAGCTGCGTCTCGGCCTGCGCGACGTCCGCCTGCGACGAGAGGCCGCCGCGGAACCGGTTCTGCGTCAGATCGAGCGCCTGCTGGAACGCATCGACGGTGTTGTTGAGGAGCGCCTGCTCGCGGTCCAGCCCGCGCAGCGTGAAGTAGTCGATCGCCAGCTCGGCGTGGATCGACAGGCGCGCCGACTCGAGGTCCGCCGCCGACGCCTGCGCCAGCGCCGTCTGCGCCCGGAGGATTCCGTGCAGCCGTCCCCACACGTCCGCCTCGTACGAAACGCTCAGCGGCACGACAACATCGAGATAGGGATCGTGAAACGACGAGATGGCGCGGTCGCCCGACGGCCGCACGCCGCCGACCGACGGATTGAATCCGACCTGCGGACCCAGATTCGCGCGGGCGCCGCGCGCCAGCGCGCGCGCCTGCTCGAACTGCGCCGCGGCGGCGCGCAGCGTCTGGTTGGAGACGTCGATGCGCGACTCGAGATCGTTCAGCTGCGCGTCGCCGAACACTTCCCACCACGCGCCGCGAATCTCGGCATCGCGCGGCGCGGGCGCCTTCCAGTTCGCGTTCTCCTTGAACGCCGGCGGCGTCGGCGTTTCGGGCGCGGCGTAGTGCGTTGTCGGCGCGCACGCGATCGCGGCGAGCAGCAGGGCGGTCGTGCAGCCTCTCAGCGCTGCCGCCGGCAGACTGGACGCCCGCACGCCAGCGTCTCGCCTCATCGGGTTGTCGTCTGCGCGACGCGCACCGTCTGCCCGTCCTGCAGCGAGTCGGGCGGGTTGAGGACGATGCGCTCGGTCCCGCTGAGGCCGGAGACGATCTCGACGCTGTCGCCGAAGTCGCGTCCCGACGTGACGTTGACCATCTTCACGCGATTCGCGCCGTCGAGCGTCGCCACCTGCAGGCCGTCGCCTTTGAAGATCAGCGCGTCGACCGGCAGCTTCATCGTGGTCGCCGGCGTCGGCAGCTTCAGGTGGACTTCGGCGTACGAGCCCGCGAGCAGCTCGCCCCTGGAGTTGTCGATGTCGATCTCGGTCAGCAGCGTGCGCGACGATACGTCGATCGCGTTCGACGTGCGGACCAGCCGGCCGGTGAAGTGCCGGCCGGGAAACTCTTTCAGCGTCAGCTCCGCGGTGAGCCCCGGCGTCGCGGCGCGCGAGTACACCTCGGGGACGTTGATGAACACGCGCAGCCGGTTCATCTGGGCGACGTGGAACAGTTCCTTCGCGTTGCTGCCCGAATCGATCAGCGCGCCCACTTCGGTGTTCCGCGCGGTGATGACGCCGTCGAACGGCGCCTCGATGCGCCGGAACGCCATCAGCTGCTCGAGGCGTTTGACGTTGGCGCGCGCCGACTCTGCGGCGGCCTGCTTCGCCTCGAGGTTGCCGTTGGCGTTGTCGAGGTCCTGCCGCGACACCGAATCGGTCTTGATCAGATCGCGATAGCGTTCGGCGGTCGTCTGCGCCAGCCGCGTGTTGGCTTCGGCGGTGGCGAGGTCGGCGCGCGCCTGCATCAGCTGCTGATCGATCTCGGGCGTGTCGATTTCGGCCAGCGTCTGGCCCTTCGTCACGCGCGCGCCGATGTCGGCGGTCCACCGCTTCACGTACCCGTTCACGCGCGCGTACACGCCGGCGTCCGCGAACGCCTGCATCGTGCCGGGCAGCGAGATTTCCTGCTGCGGCGCCGCCTGCTCGGCCGCGGTGACCGCGACGGTGGGCATCGCCACCTCGCGCGTCTCGTTCGTGACGACGGTCAGCGCCTTGGTGCGCGCGCTGACGCCCCAGACGGCCGCGCCGACCGCGGCGAGCAGGAGGATCGTGCCTCCGACGAGTGGTCCTTTCATCAGTCGTTCGCCTTCCGATGGAATATCGCGAACACCGCCGGCACGAAGAACAGGGTGGCGACGGTCGCGAGCGTCAGGCCGCCGATCACCGCGCGGCCGAGCGGCGCGTTCTGTTCGCCGCCTTCGCCGAACCCGAGCGCCATCGGCACCATGCCGATGATCATCGCCAGCGCGGTCATCAGCACCGGGCGGAAGCGCGTGAAGCCCGCTTCGACCGCGGCCGCCGCCGCCGACGCGCCCTCGCCGAGCTGATCCTTCGCGAAGCTGACGACGAGGATGCTGTTGGCCGTCGCGACGCCCATGCACATGATCGCGCCGGTCAGCGACGGCACGCTGATCGTCGTGTGCGTCATGAACAGCATCCACACGATGCCGGCGAGCGCCGCCGGCAGCGCCGAGATGATGATGAACGGATCCAGCCACGACTGGAAGTTCACGACGATGAGCAGGTAGACGAGGACGATGGCGAGGCCGAGGCCCGCCAGCAGGCCGACGAACGACGACTGCATCGTCTCGACCTGGCCGCGCACGACGATCTGCGAGCCGCGCGGCAGCTCCGGCTTCGACGCGTCGAGGATCGGCGCCATGTCGCGCGCGACGCCGCCGAGGTCGCGGCCCTGGACCGCGCCGAAGATGTCGATGACCGGCTGCACGTTGTAGTGGGTCACGACCGCCATGTGCGCTTCGCGCTTCATCGACGCGAGCGCCTCGAGCACCTGCGGCTTCATGCCGGGCGTCGAGGGGTTCAGCGGAATCGTGTTGATGTCCTCGACCGACGACACCTTGAACTGCGGCGTCTGCGTCGCGATGAAGTAGCTCACGCCGGTCTGCGGGTTCAGCCAGAACGTCGGCGTCGTCTGCGCGCTGCCCGACAGCGAGATGAGCAGGTTGTTCGCGACGTCGCGTTGGGTGAAGCCGGTGTCGGCGGCGCGGGTGCGGTCGACGTCCAGGTGGAGCAGCGGCTGGTTGAACGCCTGGTGCACCCGCAGGTCCACCATGCCGGGCACCTGCGCGAGCTTCGTCACGAGCGCGCCGGCGAAGCGGCGGTTCGCCTCGAGGTTGCGCCCGACGACCTGCACGTCGATCGGCGCCGGCAGCCCGAAGTTCAGGATCTGCGTGACGATGTCGGCCGCGATGAACGAGAACTCGACGCCGGGGTACTCGTGGATGAGCCGCAGCCGCAGATCGTGGATGTAGGTGTCGGTCGGCTTGTGCTCGGGCCGCAGCGCCACGAGGATGTCGGCGTCGCCCGATCCGATCGGCGCCGAGTTGGTGTACGCGAGGTTGATGCCGCTGTAGGGCAGCCCGATGTTGTCGATGACGCTGACGATCTCGTCGTTCGGGAT
>Ga0070741_10010705_pt1 | contig 17215 bp, 16 predicted proteins | sample Coa_R1_4_FD_66440 | JGI IMG/M metagenome (GOLD analysis project Ga0070741, IMG submission 66440) | Surface soil microbial communities from Centralia Pennsylvania, which are recovering from an underground coalmine fire - Coalmine... | ecosystem: Environmental > Terrestrial > Soil > Unclassified ...
CGCTACCTGCGCGCCCTTAGCTATCGGCTGGACAAGATGGCCGACGATCCATACCGCGATCAGGCCAATGTGGCGAAGATGCAGCAACTCGAGGAGGAGTACGAGGCGGCGCTGGCCCGGGTACCGCGCGGACGCCGTCCCGACGCACAGCTGCTCCAGGCACGCTGGATGCTTGAGGAGCTGCGGGTAAGCCTGTTCGCACAGCAGTTGGGGACGGCCTACCCGATCTCGGAGAAGCGTGTACGCAAGGCGCTGAGCTCCTGACGATCCCCGACGCTTCGCCACTGCTGGCTCCAGCGGTCCTGGGAGCGCGAAACCGGCCCGCGCGGTGTCTTCCGCGCGGACCGGCTTTGTCTTTCCCGTGTGTTGCCGGTGCTCCCGTAGCGGCTTTCAGCCCTCGGTGCGCTGCGCCGGGATGCCGGCCAGCAGCGCCCGAACCTCGGCCTCACGGTAACGGCGGTGCCCGCCGAGCGTGCGGATCGAGGTGAGCTTGCCGGCCTTCGCCCAGCGGGTCACCGTCTTCGGGTCCACCCGGAACATCGTCGCGACCTCAGCCGGGGTCAGCAGCGGCTCCGCCTCAGGCGTACGCGCGGTCATGAACGGCCTCCTCCAAGTGAACGGGACGCTCCGCGCCCCGATTCGGTTGGATCCTCCCCGATGGCCCGTCATGCCCGTGCTGTCCGCTTTTGGGCGTGTCGGTGATCGGACGAACGTCTTGTCGTTCAAGAACTAGAACTACACCATCCGGAGCGGTTTGGCGGCGAAGTCTATGAAATCGATACACAGGACCCACAACTTCGCCGAAACACCCGAGCCTGTCATTTGCGGACAGTAGCGACACGGTGACGGGTCGTCACGCGCAGTACTCCCGTGCGAATCCCCAGCCCCGAACCGGACAAGTCATGACAGGATATGGATCCGCACGGCCTGGGGGAAGCCCCGGTGCGCACCGAACGGCTCGAGCGGCTCTACGCTGGGCGCAGGCTTGACTGCGCACTCGAAAAGGAGTCCCGAGCAGTGACCAACACCGTCGCCACAAGCGCCCCGGTAACCACGCCTTCCCCCTCACCCTTCCAGACCGACGGCCCCGAGCAGGTCGTGTACTGCCACGACGAACCCAGCGGGCTGCGCGCGATCATCGCGATCCACTCGACCGCGCTCGGCCCGGCCCTCGGCGGAACCCGCTTCTACCCGTACCCGAACGAGGCCGAAGCCCTGGCCGACGTGCTGAACCTTGCCCGCGGCATGGCCTACAAGAACGCCCTGGCCGGCCTGGACCTCGGCGGCGGCAAGGCGGTGATCATCGGCAACCCGGCCACCGACAAGAACGAGGCGCTGCTGCGCGCCTACGGCCGTTTCGTGCAGTCCCTCGGCGGCCGCTACTACACCGCCTGCGACGTCGGCACCTACGTCCCGGACATGGATCTGGTCGCCCGCGAGTGCGACTTCGTGACCGGCCGCTCGCCGGAGAACGGCGGGGCCGGCGACTCGTCGATCCTGACCGCGTTCGGCGTCTTCCAGGGCATGCGCGCCTGCGCCCAGGCCACCTGGAACGAGCCGACGCTGGCGGACCGCAGGGTCGGAATCGCCGGGGTGGGCAAGGTCGGCCGGCATCTGATCGCCCACCTGCTCGAGGACGGGGCGCGGATCACGGTCACCGACGTGAACGCGGCCGCGCTCGACTGGGTCCGCCGCAACCACCCCGACGTCAAGGTCGTCGAATCCACCGACGAGCTGATCAAGGCCGGTATCGACGTCTACGCGCCGTGCGCGCTCGGCGGGGCGCTGGACGACGAGACGGTCGCCGCACTGTCCGCGTCGATCGTCTGCGGGGCCGCGAACAACCAGCTGGCGCACCCCGGCATCGACAAGGCGCTCGCGGACCGCGGGGTGCTGTACGCCCCGGACTACCTGGTCAACGCCGGCGGCGTGATCCAGGTCGGCGACGAGGCCGCGCACCTGCACCGCGGCGGCTTCTCCTTCGAACGCGCGCGCAAGCGGGCCGAGGGGATCTTCGACACGATGCTGAACATCCTGAAGCTTTCGGGTGAAGAGGGCGTGCCGCCGGCCGCGGCCGCCGACCGGCTCGCCGAGAACCGGATGCGGAACGTGTCGCGACTGCGCGGAATCCTCCTGCCGGAAGCGGCACACGCCCGCCGCAGCTAGCCGGAACGGGCGGTTTGCGTGCATCGGGTCACGGCCCACTCGGCCGAGGCTTGATGACCGCTGTGTGACCGCCGAGGCACCGTTCGTGCGCGGCGCCGGACCGGGCGATCCTCGGATCCGGCGCCGCCACGGCTTCGCGGGACGTTGTCGGACGCCGCCGCGTCCGTGTGCCAAATCGACCTGGTACGCCGCCGCACTGTATCCTCGTGCGAGGTGTCCCTTCCCCGCTGATTCAAATCGCGGCTCGCGTGGCGTACCGATCCGGCGGGGAACCAGGTACCTTTGACTTTGTGACCGGTCCCGCGATCCCCACCGAGGCGCCGGTCGCAGAAGTGACTGCTGTCATTGATCATGTGTCGAGACCCGGGGCCGAGAGCGCCCCGTCGTTGAGGGGGTCGAGCCAATGGGGCGCGGCCGGGCCAAGGCCAAGCAGACTAGGGTCGCCCGCCAGCTGAAGTACAGCGGCGGTGCGACGGATCTTGAGCGTCTGCGGTCTGAACTGGGCGTCGGGGATTCGCGAAGGAACGGCGCCGAGGACCACGACCTCGACGAGCGCTACGCGACCTGGACGGGACAGGACGACGAAGACGACGACGAGGAAGCAGAAGAGGACGAGGAGGACGAGAGTCCTTACCGGCCTCAGGGGAGCAACGGCAGCCGTCATCGCGCCGGTTAGTCGACCTTCAAGGCGCTCGACTCGAGTCGAGCGCCTGCTTTTTGCTCAGAACCCGCGCTTCTAGGCACCATTCCGGGTGCCGTCCTGCTGGACCGAGCTGGACCGATCCGCGTGCGTTAGATCGGTCACACACTAGATCGGTCACACTGGGGACCGATCTGAGGCGGGGTCAGCTCGCGTAGTCGCCGTTCAGGGCAGCGCTTCCCGGGGCTTCGACGCTACCGCCCCGCTCGATTACGCCGAGCAACCAAGCGTGCTGTTCCAGATCCCGTAGCGCTGCCAGCGTCGCCTCCGCCGTGTCTGCTGGCACGACTGCCACCATGCCGACGCCCATGTTCAAGGTGCGCTCCAGTTCCTCGCCGGCCATCTGCCCGACCGCGCCGACCAGCTCGAATACCGGGGCCGGGCGCCAGGTCGAGCGGTCGAGCCGGGCGTGCAGACCGGCCGGGATCACCCGGGCCAGGTTCGCGGCCAAGCCGCCGCCGGTGATGTGCGCGTAGGCGTGCACTTCGACCCGCCGGGCGAGTTCCAGGCAGGTCAGCGCATAGATCCTGGTCGGCTCCAGCAGTTCCTCGCCGAGGGCCCGGCCGAACTCGGGCACCTGGCGGTCCAGCGACCAGCCGGCCTGGTTCAGCAGCACGTGCCGGACCAGGGAGTACCCGTTCGAGTGCAGCCCCGAGGAGGCCAGCGCGATCACCGCGTCGCCCTCCCGGATGCGCTCCGGGCCGAGCAGCGCGTCCGCCTCGACGACGCCCGTGGCAGCGCCCGCGACGTCGTACTCATCGGGGTCGAGCAGACCGGGATGCTCGGCGGTCTCTCCGCCGACGAGTGCACAGCCCGCCTGCACACACGCCTCCGCGATACCGCGCACGATCGCCGCGATCCGCTCGGGCACGACCTTGCCGGTGGCCACGTAGTCGGTCATGAACAGCGGCTCGGCGCCGCACACCACCAGGTCGTCCACGACCATGCCGACCAGGTCGAAGCCGATGGTGTGGTGAACGTCCATCCGCTGCGCGATGGCCACCTTGGTGCCGACGCCGTCGGTGGAGGTGGCCAGCAGCGGCCGCCGGTAGGTCGTGAGCTTCGAGGCGTCGAACAGGCCGGCGAAGCCGCCGAGCCCGCCGAGCACCTCGGGCCGGGTGGCCTTGGCGACCCACTGCTTCATCAGCTCGACCGCGCGGTCGCCGGCCTCGATGTCGACGCCGGCCGCCGCGTAGGTGGCGCCGCCGGGACGGGGGTTGTCGGTCACGGTGGTTCCTTCGTCGGCCGCGAACGGCGCGGTCACGGTCAGGGGGCGGGCGGCGCGAGCCGCGGATGGGTGGGTCGGTGAGCGGTCGGTGAGCGTCGGGCGGGCCGAGGTCAGGGCCGGGCGAGGGCGGAGGCCGCCGCGGCGGGCACCTCGAGCAGGTGCTTGCCGAGCTGTTCCGGGTTGGGCAGCTCGACCGGGTAGACGCCGTCGAAGCAGGCGCGGCACAGGCGCTGCGTCGGGATCGTGGTCGCCTCGACCATGCCCTCGAGGGAGATGTAGCCGAGCGAGTCGGCGCCCAGGGACGCGGCGATCTCCTCGGTGCTCAGGCCGTTGGCGATCAGCTCGGCGCGGGTGGCGAAGTCGATGCCGTAGAAGCACGGCCACTTCACCGGCGGCGAGGAGATCCGGACGTGTACTTCCTTCGCGCCTGCCTCACGCAGCATCCGGACGAGCGCGCGCTGCGTGTTACCGCGCACGATCGAGTCGTCGACCACCACCAGGCGCTTGCCCTCGATGACCTCGCGCAGCGGGTTGAGCTTGAGGCGGATGCCCAGCTGACGGATCGTCTGGCTCGGCTGAATGAAGGTGCGTCCGACGTAGGCGTTCTTGACCAGGCCCTGGCCGTAGGGGATGCCGGACTGCTCGGCGTATCCGATCGCGGCGGGGGTGCCGGACTCGGGGGTCGGGATCACCAGGTCGGCCTCGACCGGGTGCTCGCGGGCCAGCCGGCGGCCCATCTCGACCCGCGAGGCGTTGACGGAGCGTCCGGCGATCGTGGTGTCGGGGCGGGCCAGGTAGACGTACTCGAAGACGCAGCCCTTGGGGTCCGGCACGGCGAAGCGCCGGCTGCGCAGGCCGTTCTCGTCCACGGCGATGAGCTCGCCGGGCTCGACCTCGCGCACGTAAGCGGCGCCGACGATGTCGAGCGCGGCGGTCTCGCTGGCCACGACGTAGCCGCGTTCCAGCCGGCCGAGCACCAGCGGCCGGATACCCTGCGGGTCCCGGGCCGCGTAGAGGGTGGTCTCGTCCATGAAGACGAGCGAGAAGGCGCCGCGCACCTGGGGCAGGATGTCGGCGGCAGCGTCCTCGATCGACCGGCCGGTCTGGCTGGCCAGCAGCTCGGTCATCAGGTCGCTGTCCGAGGTGGCGCCGCGGTCCTTGCCGATCAGCTCACCGTTGGCCCTGGCCTCGGAGACCAGGCGGGCCAGCTCGGCGGTGTTGGTGAGGTTGCCGTTGTGGCCGAGCGCGAGCGCGCCGTGGCCGGTGGCGCGGAAGGTCGGCTGGGCGTTCTCCCAGACCGAGGAGCCGGTGGTGGAGTAGCGGGTGTGGCCGATCGCCAGGTGGCCCTGCAGCGAGCCGAGCGTGGCTTCGTCGAAGACCTGGGAGACCAGGCCCATGTCCTTGTAGACCAGGATCTGGGTGCCGTTGGACACCGCGATGCCGGCTGATTCCTGGCCGCGGTGCTGCAGGGCGTAGAGGCCGAAGTAGCTGAGCTTGGCGACTTCCTCCCCCGGAGCCCACACCCCGAACACCCCGCAGGCGTCCTGCGGGCCTTTTTCGTGGGGGAAGGTTTCGTGAGAGAGACGTCCGTCAGGGCGAGTCACGCTTCCAGCTTACGTGATCGGCGGGCGCTTTCAGACCGTCGGTTGATACCGCTGGTAGACCGTCGGTTTATATCGCAACGTCAACCTCATGCGACCGGGCACCGGGGCGCGACCTGCTTTCATCCCATCGTGTCGGACAGTGCTCGATCGCTCACGGGAAAGGCAGGTAAGCGGACAGGTCGCTGCGCGGCCCGCTGGCGCTGATCCGACCGGTGGCGACGCCTTCCGCCCAGTCCAGGTCGCCGAGCGCCAGGTCGAGCCAGGTGGCGGCGTCGAGTTCGACGACGTTCGGGGGCGTGCCCCGGGTGTGCCGCGGCCCTTCGATGCACTGCACGGCGACGAACGGCGGCACCCGCAGCTCGACGGCGTGGCCGGGGCTGCGCTCGGCGAAGGCCCGCACGCTGGTCTTGACGAGTGCGCTGAGCGCCGCCCGGTCGCCGGGGACGAGCCCGGCGCGGGCGGCGCTCAGCTCCTGACGGTCCATCAGCTGATCGTGGCCTAGCCGAAGAGCGCCGGGAAGGTACCGGTGTGCGCGCGACGCAGTTCCTCAAGCGGGATGGAGAACTGGCCCTGCACCTCCACCGCGTCGCCGTCGACGACGCCGATCCGCGCGACCGGAAGCCCGCGGAACCGGCACATGTCGGTGAACCTCAACTCCTCGCTGCGCGGCACGGCGACGACGGCCCGGCCGGCGGACTCGGAGAAGAGGGCGACGAACGGGTCGAGCTCGTCGGGCAGCACGATCCGAGCGCCGTGGCCGCCCCGGAGCGCCGACTCGACGATCGCCTGGATCAGCCCGCCGTCGGACAGGTCGTGCGCGGCCGAGAGCATCCCGTCGCGGGAACCGGCGATCAGCACCTCGGCGAGCAGCCGCTCGCGCTCCAGGTCGACCGTGGGCGGCAGGCCGCCGAGGTGGCCGTGCACGACGTGCGCCCACTCCGAGCCGCCGAACTCGTCGCGGGTGTCGCCGAGCAGCAGCAGGATGTCGCCCTCGTCCTCGAAGGCGAGGCGGGTGCGCCGGGTGACGTCGTCGATCACGCCCAGGACTCCGACGATCGGGGTCGGGTGGATCGCCTGGGATACAGCCCCGCCGGCACTTGAGGCAGAACGCTGTGTCTGGTTATAGAAGGAGACATTGCCTCCGGTGACCGGCGTGCCGAGCACCTGGCAGGCGTCGGCCAGCCCGCGGGTCGCCTCGGCGAACTGCCACATGACCTCGGGGTCCTCCGGGGAGCCGAAGTTGAGGCAGTCGGTGACCGCGAGCGGCCTGGCGCCGGTGGCGGCCACGTTGCGGTACGCCTCGGCGAGCGCGAGCTGCGCGCCGGCGTACGGGTCGAGCTTGGTGTAGCGGCCGTTCCCGTCGGTGGCCAGCGCGATGCCGAGGTTCGATTCCTCGTCGAGGCGGAGCATCCCGGAGTCCTCGCCGTGCGCGAGGACCGTGTTGCCGCGCACCCGGTGGTCATACTGCTCGACCACCCAGCGCTTGTCCGCGAGGTTCGGGCTGGCCAGCAGCCGCAGCACGGTCTCGCGCAGCTCCTCGCCGGTCTTCGGGCGGCTGAGCGAGTCGGGCGCGGCGGCCTGGAGGCCGTCCTGCCAGTCCGGGCGGTGGTAGGGACGGTGGTAGACCGGGCCCTGGTGCGCGAGGGTGCGCGGATCGACGTCGACGATCGTCTCGCCGTGCCAGGTCATCCGCAGCCGGCCGGTGTCGGTGACCGTGCCGATGACGGTCGCGGTGACGTCCCACTTCTCGCAGAGCGCGAAGAAGCGCTCTACGTTGGCGGGGATGACCACCGCCATCATCCGCTCCTGCGACTCGCTCATCAGGATCTCTTCGGGCACCAGCGTGGCGTCCCGCAGCGGGGCGAGGTCGAGTTGGACGTCCATGCCGCCGACGCCCGCGCTCACCATCCCGGCGGCCGCGAGCTCGGTGGTCGCGCAGGACAGCCCGGCCGCGCCGAGGTCCTGGATGCCGACTACGAGATCCTCGGCGAAGATCTCCAGGCAGCACTCGATCAGGACCTTCTCCATGAAGGGGTCGCCGACCTGGACCGAGGGGCGCTTTGAAGGCCGGCCGTCGTCGAAGGTGGCCGAGGCCAGCACCGAGGCGCCGCCGATCCCGTCTCCGCCGGTGCGCGCGCCGAACAGCACCACCTTGTTGCCGGGTCCGTGCGCCTGGGCGAGCTTGATCTCGCTCTTCTTCATGACGCCGACCGCGAGCGCGTTCACCAGCGGGTTGCCCGCGTAGCAGGGGTCGAAGACGATCTCGCCGCCGATGTTGGGCAGGCCGAGCGAGTTGCCGTAGCCGCCGATGCCGCGCACCACGCCCGGAAGCACCCGGTGCGTGTCCGCGGCGTCGGCCGCGCCGAAACGCAGCGGGTCCATAACTGCGATCGGCCGGGCGCCCATGGTCAGGATGTCGCGGACGATGCCGCCGACGCCGGTGGCCGCACCCTGGTACGGCTCGACGTAGGAGGGGTGGTTGTGCGACTCGATCTTGAAGGTGACGGCCAAGTCGCCGCCGACGTCCACGACCCCGGCGTTCTCCCCCGGTCCGACCAGCAGGAAGTCGACCTCGGGGGCCTTCTCGCCGAACTGCTTGAGGTGCACCTTCGAGGACTTGTAGGAGCAGTGCTCGGACCACATGACCGAGTACATCGCCAGCTCGGAGGAGGTGGGCCGGCGGCCCAGGATCTCGCGGATGCGGTCGTATTCGTCGGGCTTTACGCCGAGCGCCTCGTAGGGCTGCTCGACCTCAGGCGTCACGGCGGCGTTCTCGACGGTATCGACCGTGTAGTGCTGCGGGGCGCTCTGCGCGGGCTGAGTAGTCATCAGGCGGCCACCAGCTGCTTGAGGATCGAGGTGAAGAAGGGCAGTCCGTCGGTCGCGGGGCCGGGGTAAGGCCCGGTCAGCTCTTCGACGGCGTGCTCCGGGTGCGGCATCAGGCCGACGACGTTGCCGGCGGCGTTGGCGATCCCGGCGATGTCGCGGGCCGAGCCGTTCGGGTTGTCGAGGTAGCGCGCGATGACCCGGCCCTCGGCTTCGAGCTCGTCGAGCGTGTGCTCGTCGGCGGTGAACCGGCCCTCGCCGTTTTTGATCGGGATCAGGATCTCCTGGCCGACGGAGTAGTCGGCGGTCCACGCGGTCGCCGTTGACTCGACGCGCAGCCGCTCGTCGCGGTTGATGAAGAGCATGCCGCCGTTGCGGATCAGCGCGCCGGGCAGCAGGTGCGATTCGCAGAGCACCTGGAAGCCGTTGCAGATGCCGAGCACGGGCAGACCTTCCCGTGCACCGGCGATGACCGCTTCCATCACCGGCGAGAAGCGCGCGATGGCTCCGGCACGCAGGTAGTCGCCGTAAGAGAAGCCGCCCGGCAGGATGACCGCGTCGACCTGACGCAGGTCGGCCTCGCGGTGCCAGAGCGCGACCGGCTCCGCGCCGACGAGGGCGACCGCCCGCAGCGCGTCCTGGTCGTCCTGACTGCCGGGGAAGGTGACCACACCGATGCGTGCGGACATCAGCCGGCCGTCCGCTCGGTCGAAGTTGCAGCCGCGGCCGAGTCCACTGCGCCGTCGAAGCGCACCTCGAATTGCTCGATCACCGTATTGGCGAGCAGCTTCTCAGCGATCTCGCGGGCCCGGGCCAGTGCGGCGTCGTCCGCCGGGCCGTCAAGTTCGATCTCGAAGCGCTTGCCCTGGCGCACGTCCACGATGCCGTCGAAGCCCAGTCGGGGCAGTGCCCGCTGCACGGCCTGTCCCTGGGGATCAAGAATTTCCGGCTTTAGCATGACATCGACCACGACACGTGCCATGTGCACTCCCACTGGTGTCTGCAACGGCTCTCGGCAGCCCACGGCCGCGGGCTGTCCTGCTGTTGGCGGTAGGACAAAGCCTACCTGGGCGCGGCCGATGGCCCTGCCGCACCGACTCCCGTCACCCAGGTGCGAATGCCCGACCGACCAGCCGGTTGGCCAGGCCGGAGCTCCACCGCGAGCCTGCGGATAGAGCCGGAGAGCTCGCGGGCGGACGGACCTGGCGGCTAGCCGGGCCGGATGGGCGGCTAACGGCGCCGCGAGCCGCGGACCACCCCAGCGCTGCCGGACCCGGGCACACGAGCTCGAGTCCGGCGGCGCTGGGCTCGCTACGGAGACCCGCGGCGCGCTGCTACTGGAAGCGGCGGCCGGTGAGGCGCTCGTAGGCCTCGACGTACCGGTCCCGGGTGCGCTCCACCACCTCGGGCGGCAGCGGGGGCGGGGGCTGGTCGGACTTCGGGTCCCAGCCGGACTCCGGGGAAGTCAGCCAGTCGCGCACGAACTGCTTGTCGAACGACGGCTGCGACCGCCCGGGCTGCCACTGGTCGATCGGCCAGAACCGGGATGAGTCCGGGGTCAGCACCTCGTCGGCGAGCACGATCGTGCCGTCGGCCCGCCTGCCGAACTCGAACTTCGTGTCCGCCAGGACGATCCCGCGGTCCAGCGCGATGTCCCGGGCGGCCGAATACACGGTCAGCGTGAGGCGGCGCAGTTCCTCGGCGATCGCGGCGCCCGTGCGCTCGACGACCTCGGCAAAGGAGATGTTCTCGTCGTGCTCGCCCAGATCCGCCTTTGCTGCAGGGGTGAACAGCGGCTCCTCCAGCCGTGAGCCGTCCACCAGCCCTTCGGGGAGCGGGAGTCCGCACACCGTGCCGGACACCCGGTACTCGGCGAGACCCGAGCCGGCCAGGTAACCGCGGGCGACACACTCGATCAGGAGCATGTCGAGCCGCTCGCAGAGCATCGACCGGCCGCGCAGCGCGTCCGCGGCGCCGGCCAGTTCGGCTGGGTACTGCTCGGGATCGGCCGAGATCACGTGGTTCGGGACCAGGTCCGCCAGACGCTCGAACCACCAGAGCGAAAGCTGGGTCAGGATTCGGCCCTTGTCCGGGATGGGCGTCTCCAGGACGTAGTCGAAGGCCGAGATCCGGTCGGAGGCGACCAGGAGCAGGTGATCGCCGACTGCGTAGAGTTCGCGGATCTTTCCGGAGCCGAGGTGCACTGCGCCGGGGATTGCGGCGCCGTCGGTTGCCGGCGTGGTGCTTGTCGCGGTAGTGGTCGGGGCCGCGGTGCTTGTTGCTGGAGTGCTTGTCGCTTTGGCGGTCGGGTCGGGAGCGGACTCGGACGCCGCGGAAGGAGGAGTCGTCGCCATGTCAGCTCAGCTCCGCCAGCCGGTCGAACATGCCGGACAGGTTCGCGACGAACCGCTCGGGGCGGCACACCTCGTCGAGCCGGGCCTCGTCGATCTTCAGGCCCGCCGTCGCCGCTTCCTCGCGCAGCGTCTCGCGGAACGGGCGCCCGGTCTCCCAGGTCTTCATGGCCGCGCGCTGGGTGAGCGGGTATGCCTCGGTGTCGCGGGCAAGACCCATCTCGACCAGTTCCAGCAGGACGGTGGAGGTGTAGATCAGCCCGCCGGTGGATTCCAGGTTCGCCTTCATCCGGTCGGCGTCCACCACCAGCCCGCTCATCAGGCGGATCGTCAGATTGAGCATGTAGTCGAGCCCGATGGAGGCGTCCGGCAGCGCCACGCGTTCGGTGGAGGAGTGCGAGATGTCCCGCTCGTGCCACAGCGGGATGCCCTCCATGACCGGCACGACCTGGGCGCGCACGATGCGCGCCAGGCCGGCCAGCCGCTCCGACATGATCGGGTTCTTCTTGTGCGGCATGGCGGAGGAGCCCTTCTGGCCCTTGCCGAAGGGTTCCCAGAGCTCCCGCACTTCGGTGCGCTGCCCGTGCCGCACTTCCAGGGCGATGGCCTCGAGCACGGTGGCCATGACCGCCAGCGCGCTGACCCACTCGGAGATCCCGTCCCGGATGACCACCTGGGTTGAGACCTCCGCCGCCTTCAGCCCGAGCTTGCCCGCGACGTACTGCTCCACGGCCGGATCGATGTTCGAGTACGTACCGACCGCTCCGGAGATCGCCATCACGCCCACTGCCGCGCGCGCGGTACGGATCCGGTCACGCGACCGCGCGACCGCGAAGGCGAAGTCCGCCACCCGGTGGCCCCAGACGTCCGGCTCGCCGTGGATGCCGTGCGTGCGCCCCACGCGCAGCGTGCCGCGATGCGCGAGCGCGTGGTCGCGGAGCACCGCCACCAGCCGGTCCGCCTTCTCCAGGAGCAGATCGCTCGCCTCCACCAGTTGGAGGGCGAGACCGGTGTCGAGCAGGTCGGAAGAGGTCATCCCGAAGTGCACGTAGGCGGCCGCCTCGCGCGGTTCGGTGTTGTCGGCCCAGGCGGAGAGGAACGCGATCACGTCGTGCTGGGTGACTGCCTCGATCTCGGCGACCGCCTCCGGCGTCGGGGCAGGTGCTTTGCGCACGGCTTCCAGCGCATCGGCCGGCACCGTTCCTGCGGCGGCGTGCGCTTCCATCACCAGGGTCTCGACCTGGCACCACAGCTCGTATTTGTGGGCCTCGCTCCACACGCGGCCCATTTCCGGGAGGGTGTACCGTCCGATCACGGCGGACTGCTCCTTATCAACGAGTTCAGCGGGACAGACCTGGCCCGCCGAAGTCCATTCTCCATGAGCGCAAGTGGCCGCGCGGATTTCGTCGTGAAGCTGTGGATAAGGGCTGTGGATAACTGATTCGCCCCACGGATGCGCAGGCGGCGGTGGAGAGGGCCGTGGCGCGCGATTCAGGCTCGGAGGCCGCCCGCGTGCGCGATCCAATCCCGCAGCGCGGCGAAATCGGCGTTGTCCAACAGGCCGTGGACGAGCTCGTCGACCGGCACGACGTGCCCGGCCCCATCGCGCAGGATCACACCGTCGAGCCAGTCGACGTCCCACTGCGCGAGATCGAGGTCGACCATTCCGCACTGCATCACGGCGCGCAGGCCGGCGGCGAGTTCGCCGAGGCCGTGCGGCCCGGCGTCGGCCTCAAGCAGCGCGCGGACCTTCGCTATCAACGGATGGTCCGGAGCGTCCGCCGCCTCCGCGCGCAGCGCCGGCTCGGCTACCTCGGCCACGTAACGCGACCACGGCAGCGGCTGGTCGATCCGCTTCCCTTCGTAGACAAGAGGCGCGAGCGCTGACACGGCACGGTCCACATCGCCCGGCTCGTCGAGCAGATCACAGGCCGGGCGTTCGGTGAGCCGGTCCGCGAGGCCGAGCCCGACCCGGTCGCGCTGGCCGAGTTCGGTAAGCGCGGCCACCAGCGCGGCGTTCAGCGTCTCTGGCGCTTGTCCGCGGCGCCAGGCCGGCATGGCGAGCCTCGTCAGCAGTCGGTCCCAGCCGACCGCGACCAGCCCGGCCTGCTCGTGGGCGTAGACGCGGCTCGCCGGTTCGACGATGCGCGCCCGCTCGGCCGCCGCCGCACCGATCGCGCGCTCCATGGCCTCAGCGCGGATCCGGCAGGCCTCGGCCACCGCGACGATCACGGAGCGCGGCCACGGCGGGCAGCCGTGGACCTCGGCGATGTCGAGTCTGCGGACGAGCCTGCGCGCTTTGCCGATGAGGGCGTCGTGGGCCGCGTCCATGCCGGCCAGCACTGGAGCGAGCAGCCCGCGCAGTTCGCTGACCCGCAGCCACCAAAGGAACGGCGCTCCGATGACCAGGACCGGGCCCTCGGGCCGTGGTTCGAGCCAGGCGTCGCAGTCCGGGGACAGCTCGAGGCCGGCCGGCTCGCTCACCCCGAGAGCGGCCGTGACCTGGCGTACCGCGAGCATCAGTTCGCCGTAACCGCCGTCCTCCGGAGCGACCGTGGGTGAAAGCGGCGGCACGATGCGATGGAAACGCAGCAGTGGCCACACGCAGAGCGCGGCTATCAGCGCTGTGGCGAGTAGGCCGATAAGGAGTGGCAGGACGGAAAGAGCAGCGGCCGATATGGCACCGGCGGCCGCGATCCAGCAACCCGCGGCCAGCCGGCAGATCCGCGTAATGGCGCGGGCCTGGCGGACGGCGCTGGTCGAGGCCGCGGTCAACCGTGCTCACCCCGAATCGTGAACGCGGGATCGCCGAGCCGCCGGCCGGGACACCGCGGGTCGGCCGATTGCGGCCCTGCCCACTCAAACACCCCGGTCGCGCCGCCGATCAGCCAGCGCGATCCTTGCGATGGCCGAGCGCGTGAAACGCTCCCTGCTTCGCAGCGTAGCGCCGGCCGAGAATTGTGGGCATGCGGGCCGTCGGCTTTTCCGCTCGTTCGGGTGAGGTTCTTGATCCGACTGAACCGCGTGGTCAGAAGCGTAACCGCAGAGCATCTACGGACGGTTGCGGATCTGTCACGGAACGCTGATCAGACCCGAGATCGCTTTGGCCGCGATGTCCGTTCGGTGGTGTCCACCGGACAGCTCGATCCGGCCGAGCGCGGCGTACGCCAGATCGCGAGCACTCGCGAGATCGGCCGCTCGGCCGGTCACGGCGAGCACGCGGCCACCGGATGCGACGAGCTCTCCCGCATCGTTCGTTGCCGTACCGGCGTGATACACGGTTACCGCACCGGTTGCCTCGGCTTCGTCGGTGCCCGTGATCCGATCACCGCCGCGAGGCGTGCCCGGGTAGCCGGCCGCGGCAAGCACGACGGTGACCGCAGCGCCGTCGTGCCACTGAAGCGGCTCGACCTCGCCCAGCGTTCCCGTCGCCGCATGGTGCAGCAGCTGCGCGAGCGGACTCTTGAGCAGCGGCAGAACCACTTGCGTCTCCGGGTCGCCGAAGCGCGCGTTGAACTCGATGACTCGCACGCCACGCTTCGTGAGAGCGAGCCCCGCGTAGAGAAGGCCGACGAACGGCGTGCCTTGGCGGCGCAGCTCATCGACAGTCGGTTGCAGCACGCGCTCCAGGACTTCGGCAACCAGGTTCTCCGGCGCCCAGGGCAGCGGCGAGTAGGCGCCCATGCCGCCGGTGTTCGGTCCCTCATCGTCGTCGCCCACTCGCTTGAAGTCCTGAGCGGGCTGCAGCGGCAAGACCGTGGTGCCGTCGGTCAGCGCGAACAGCGAGACCTCCGGCCCGTCGAGATACTCCTCGATCACGACGCGGACGCACGCGTTCGCGTGGGCGAGTGCGGCGTCCCGGTCTTCCGTCACCACGACGCCCTTACCCGCCGCGAGTGCATCGTCCTTGACGACGTACGGCGGACCGAAGGCGTCCAACGCACGCGCGGCTTCCTCAGGCGTCGAACACACGAAAGCTTCGGCGGTCGGTACGCCGGCCGCGGCCATCACGTCCTTTGAGAACGCTTTCGAGCCTTCAAGTTGCGCAGCCGCCTTTGACGGGCCGAAGACGGCGATGCCTGCCTCGCGTACGGCATCTGCGACACCTGCTACGAGCGGTGCCTCTGGGCCGACGACGACGAGGTCGGCGCCAAGCTCAACGGCAAGTTTCGCGACCGCGTCTGGATCGAGTGGATTCACCGGGTGCAACTCGGCGACCGCGGCGATTCCGGGGTTGCCAGGGGCGCAGTACAGCGCGGTCACGGACTCGTCGAGGCTTAGCGCGTGGCAGATGGCGTGCTCGCGTCCGCCGCCACCGATGACCAGGATCTTCACGCACCCACCCTATAAGCCACCGGGCTTGACGCAGGCCGTCCGGGCGCGCATAAGGTCAACGGCATGGAACTTCAGGACGCGATCCGCAAGCGCAGGATGGTCCGTACCTTCGACTCCAGCCGCCCGGTGCCTGAGGAAGCGTTGGAGCGGATCCTGCACAACGGAACGCGTGCACCCTCGGCGGGTTTTTCGCAGGGGCAGGCATGGCTCGTGCTGCGCGACGCGGACCTGGAGAAGTTCTGGCAGTTCGGCTCGGACGCGGTGTCCGACTCAGTGCGTACCGCGCCGCTGGTCATCATTCCGTTCTCTTGCAAGCGCGTATACCTTGACCGTTACGCACAGCCGGATAAGGGGTGGACGGACCGCGACGAGTCACGGTGGCCGGTTCCGTTCTGGCATATCGACACTGGAATGGCGGCAATGCTGCAACTGCTCACTGTGGTCGACGAAGGCCTGGGGGCGCTTTATTTCGGGATCGTGCCCGAGCAGGTACAACCGTTCAAGAACGCGTTCGGGGTACCGGACGACTACGAGCCGATCGGCGCCATCGCGATCGGTTACGACGCCGAGACCGAGAAGCGTGACCTGCGCGCCCGCCGCAGCCCGATCGAGAGCATGGTGCATTACGGGACGTGGTCGCGTTGAGCAGTGCGATGGCCAAGACGACGGCCCCCAAGTTCGCCTTCTTCGACCTCGACAACACCCTCGTGGACCAGAGCGGCGCACTGCGGGAATGGGCCGAGCACTTCGTCGCGGACCGCGGGCTGGACCCGGCCGCGGTGGACTTCCTCGCGGTGAAGAGCTCGATCGCGGCGACCTGGACCGAATACGCGGCCGACTTCAAGCGCCACTTCCAGCTGTCGGACAGCGTCGAGCAGCTGGTCCGGGACGTGACCGAGACGTATCCGCGTTACTTCGCACTGGATGATGCGGTAGCGGAGGGACTGCGGCTGCTACGGGCAGACGGTTGGCGGTTAGGCATCGTCACGAACGGTGCGACGACCATGCAGAGCGCGAAGATCGACCAGGTGGGGCTGCGCGACCTGGTCGACGGCGTGTTCATCTCCGAGGCGGAAGGCTCCCGCAAGCCGGAACGGCGGATCTTCGAGCAGGCGGCCGCCAAGCTGGGAGTGCAGCTGGGCCAGCGCAACGGCTGGATGGTCGGCGACACGCTGGACGCTGACGTGGCGGGCGGAGTGGGCGCCGGGCTGCGGACGGTTTGGCTGCAGGGCGACTATGCGCTGACCACGGCGGACCCCCAGCCGCACCACATCTGCTCCTCGATCGCCGACGCCCTCAAGCTGCTCGCCGACGCGTGACCGACCGGCCGGAATGATCCGGATCGCGGCTGCGATCCCGGGCCCGGTCGCAGTCGCAGTCGCGGTCGCGGTCGCGGTCGCGGTCGCGTCCATCACGATTGTCGGTGCGGGCGGCGAGACTTGTAGGCATGGCAACCTGGGAGCAGTTCGCGCAGGCGGAACCGGAGTTCGCGGAGGCCGTGTGGGCACGCTTCGCCGCGACGAAGCACCACGTCCTCGCCACGTTGCGCCAGGACGGATCGCCGCGCGTCAGCGGCACGGAAGTGAGCCTCGTCGGGCCGAACCTCACCATCGGCTCGATGCTCAACGCGATGAAGGCCCTCGATCTGCGCAGGGACGGCCGCTTCGCACTGCACGCCAACCCGGGCGACGGATCGATGGCCGGCGGCGACGCGAAGCTCGCGGGGACAGCCACCGAGATCACCGACCCACAGCTCAAGGGCGCCGCCCTCGACGGCATGGAAGGCGACCCGGGCCCGTTCCACCTCTTCCACCTCGACCTCACCCAGGTCGTACTCACCTCGCTGTCCCCGACCAACGACTACCTGCGCATCCAGACCTGGCATCCCGGTGAGGCGATCCGGGAGGAGCGCCGCTGACCCGCAATCGCTTAGGCAACGCGCAGAGGAGACCGGAGGAGCAATGTCGTACCCCACAGAGGCGCAGCGCGGCACTGCCCGATACCG
>Ga0070741_10010706_pt1 | contig 17215 bp, 20 predicted proteins | sample Coa_R1_4_FD_66440 | JGI IMG/M metagenome (GOLD analysis project Ga0070741, IMG submission 66440) | Surface soil microbial communities from Centralia Pennsylvania, which are recovering from an underground coalmine fire - Coalmine... | ecosystem: Environmental > Terrestrial > Soil > Unclassified ...
GCCGCTCAGGTCGGAGCCGAAGCGGTCGAGGATGTAGGCGCGATACGCCTCGGCGGCGCCGCCGAGCTCGCCGACGGCGCCCTCCTCGTCGGCCGCGGCCGCGTCGAGGCGCGCCTCGACGGCCTCCTCCTCGTCGTCGGTGAGCTTCGCCCCGGCGCGGAAGAACTTGACGCCGTTGTACTCGGGCGGGTTGTGCGAGGCCGAGATGACGACGCCGAGCTCGCGCGCCTGCAGCGCGACGGCCGGCGTCGGCAGCACGCCGCCGAGGCGCGCGTTCGCGCCGGCCGAGGCGATGCCGCGGCCGACGGCCTCGGCGAGCTCGAGGCCCGAGGCGCGCGTGTCCCGGCCGACGAAGACCTCGCGGGCGCCGCTCCACAGCGTCGCGGCGCGGGCGAGACGCTCCGCGAGGTCGGGGTCGAGCGCCTGGCCGTAGATCCCACGGACGCCGTCGGTGCCGAAGTAGCGCCGCGCCACCGCGCGAACGCTACTCGCGCGGCCGGTCGGCGCGCGCTCGGTCGGGCCGTCAGAGCCGCTCGCGCGGCTAGCAGTCGCTGTCGACGCAGTCGGGCGGCGGGCCCGCTGCCTGCGGGAAGTCGCTCGGAGCGCTCGGCGTCGGCTGCGACGTGCTGGAGTCGACCGGCGGCGGCGCCGTGACGGCACGCGCCTTCGTCACCGTGCCGGCGGCGGTGACCGCGTACCAGACGCGCTGCTGGCCCTGGCCGTTCACCTCGCCGGCGGACTTGTCGTAGTAGTCGCGGTAGAGCGTCAGCCCGTTGTAGGTGACCTGGAGCTTCCCGTCGGGCCGCCTCACCGTGCCGAGCTTCGCAGCGGCGAGACCCGGCCCGGCGACCGGCTTCGTGCCGGCGGGGACGACGAGCGGCGGGAAGAGGACCGCGCACGGGCCGGTGCACTTGACCGTGCGCTTCGTGTCGGGCAGGTAGTGGTAGAGCGTCAGCCCCTTCGAGGTGACGACGATGGTCGCGCCCAGCGCCGCGTTCGGCGACGCCTTCACCGTCGGCACGGCAGCCGACGGCGCGGCGATCGCGGCCCCGCTACAGACGGCGGCGAGAGCGGCGACGGTTGCCGAACGGCGCGTGATCCTTCCCCCCATGGCGTCTCCTTTCCCTTCTCCGCCTAAGGATACGCCGGACGCGCCGCCGCGGTTTTCGGCTCCGGGAGCCGCGTCGCGAACGATCGACCGGCCGTACGATCGGTCGCTGCCGTACGACCAGGACCCCGCCGAGCGAATTCGCGACCTGGTCGCAGGCGGGCAGGTGACGGAGAAGACGATGCAGCCGTTCGGGTGTGAGAGCAGACGGCTGGGCCGCCAAGCAGCCTGTTACCGCTTGCTGAACTGCGGCGCCTTGCGCGCCTTGTGCAGGCCGGCCTTCTTGCGCTCGACCTGGCGCGCGTCGCGCGTCAGGAACCCCTGGCGCTTGAGCAGCACGCGGTAATCGGGGTTCACCTCGACGAGCGCTCGCGCGATGCCGTGCCGCACGGCGCCCGCCTGGCCGGACGGGCCGCCGCCGTGGACGCGCACGCGCAGGTCGTACTGGCCCTCGAGCGCGGTCGTCTTGAGCGGCGCGAGCACGATCGTGCGATGGGTCAGACGCGGGAAGTAGTCCTCGAGCGTCCTGCCGTTGATCCACGTCTTGCCGTCGCCGGGACGCAGGATCACGCGCGCGACCGACGTCTTGCGCTTCCCGGTGCCGAGGTACTGGGCGGGCGTCGACATCAGCGGATCTCGAGCGGCTTCGGGGACTGGGACGCGTGCGGGTGCTCGGGGCCCGCGTAGATCTTCAGCTTCGTGAGCTGCTGCCGCGCGAGCCGGTTGCGCGGGAGCATGCCCTTGACCGCGGCCCGGAGCACCTCGGTCGGCCGGCGGTCGAGCTGCTCGCGCAGCGGGCGCACTCGGAGGCCGCCGGGGTAGCCGGAGTGACGGTAGTAGAGCTTCTCGTCGAGCTTCTTGCCGGTGACCGCGATCTTCTCGGCGTTGACGACGACGACGAAGTCGCCCGTGTCGACGTGCGGCGTGTACTGCGGCTTGCCCTTGCCGCGCAGCCGGTCGGCGATCTGGGTCGCGAGCCGGCCGAGCGTCTTCCCCTCGGCGTCGACGAGGTACCAGTCGCGGGCGATCTCGCCGGGCTTGGCGCTGTAGGTCTTCATCGCGAGAAAACGGCGGACGAGCCGTCCGCCGAGGGCGCATGGTAGCAAGCAAGCGCCGCAGCCAGACCGGCTCGGAACGCGGCCGCGCCGCCGTGCGACGGATGGCGGACGTACGCCCCGCCGAGGAGCGCCTGGGCCACGCGCCCGACGGGGACGACGACCCGGCCGCGGGCGAGCACGCGGGCGAAGACGACGCCGGCCTCGGCCTCCGCGCGCGTCGGCGGCCGGTTCGAGCGCTCGTCGCCCGGATGCGTCGGGACGACGTTCCAGAGCAGCACCTCCTCCTCCGCCCCGTGCTCTGCGAGCACGCGGTGCACGATCGTCGCGGTCGCCTCGGCCGGCCCGACGCCGGTGAGCTGGCGCTCGGACGTCAGCGGGATGCCGGAGACGCGCGTGCCGCGGAAGCCGGGGGCCTCGCCGACGACCAGGAAGGGCGCGTGCGCCCGCTCGTCGAGGTACCGCTCGAGCCGCTCGCGCAGCAGCGGCGCCCGCTCGCCCAGCCGGTAGAAGTTGTGCGTCGCGCCGATCGTGGCGGCGGCGAGCCGATCGATGAACCCCGACATCGAGCTCCGTACTCTGACCGACGGCGGCCAGACCGCGGATGACGTCGCGGTCGCGGTCGCCGACTTCCTCGACGGCGCGCGCCGCACGCTCGACCTCGCGCAGTACGACTTCGACCTCGGCGCCGACACGGCACGCATCGTCGGCGACGCGCTGCGGCGCGCGGCCGCGCGCGGCGTCCGCATCCGGCTCGCGTACAACGTCGACCACGCGAAGCCGATCCCGGTGCCGCCGCCGCCGTCGCCGGACGAGACGCTGATCGCGTCGCTGCCCGTCGACGCGACCGCGGTCCCGGGCGTGCCCGACCTGATGCACCACAAGTACGTCGTCCGCGACGGCGACACGGTCTGGACCGGCTCGCTCAACTGGTCCGACGACGCGTGGTCGCGGCAGGAGAACGTCGTCGCGATCGTGCGCTCGGCCGAGATCGCCGCCGACTACGCGCGCGACTTCGCCCAGCTCGTGGCCGCGGTCGACGTCGCCGGCAGCGGCGCGGTCGAACCGGTCTGGCACGAGAACGTCCGCGTCTGGTTCACGCCGGCGCACGGCGCCGACCTCTCGCACCGGATCGCGCAGGCGATCGGGCTCGCGCGACGGCGCGTCCGCGTCTGCTCGCCCGTGCTGACGACCGGGCCGGTGCTCGGCGCGCTCGCCGCGACACGCGTCGACGTTGCCGGCTGCGTCGACCAGACGCAGGTGCGCGGCGTCGTCGAACAGTGGCGAGAGGACGGCCGTCGACGCTGGAAGCTGCCGCTGCTCGAGCGCGTTGCCGCTCGCTCCTTCAGCGCGAAGCGCTCGACGCCGTTCGGGAGCGGCGTGCGCGACTTCATGCACGCGAAGGTCACCGTCGCCGACGACACCGCCTTCGTCGGCTCGTTCAACCTCTCCCGCTCCGGCGAGCGGAACGCCGAGAACGTGCTCGAGATCGCGGACGCCGAGCTCGCCGAGCGCCTCGCCGGCTTCGTCGACGAGGTGCGCGCGCGCTACCCCGCGCTCTCGCTCAGCTGATCCCGGCTCCGGCGTCGGCCGGGAACGTGCGCGACCACGCGTCCACGAACGCGGCCGCGTACTTCGAGCCCGGCGGGATCAGCTCGGACGCACGCGCGAACGCGGCGCGCGCCGCCGTTCGCGAGCCGGCGGCGGCGAGCGCCTCTCCGAGCGCCCATTGCGCCCGCCCGCGCAGCGTCCCGTCCTCGCCGTCGTCGAGCAGCTCGACGGCCTCGCTCGCGTGGTCGATCGCGGCGGCGGCGTTGCCGCTCCGCGCCTCGACGAGCGCAGCCTGCAGCGCGTGCCAGGCTCGGTCCTGCGCCGCCGCGGCCGGGCCGGGCGACGCCGCCTCGAGGTGCGTGCGCGCGTCGTCGAGGTCGTCCTCGTGGAGGGCGAGCTCGGCCGCGAGGACGTGCGCGCGCGCGAGCGAGCCAGTGTCCTCGCTCGTCTCGAGCAGAGCGATCGCGCGGTTGATGCTGACGCGCGCGGTCTCGTGGTCGCCGGTCAGCGAGGCGAGGCGCGCCCCAGACCAGTACAGCCGGACGCGCGTGTAGGCGTCGTCGGGGGCGTGCGCGTGGCGGAGGGCCTCCGCGAGCGCCGCGCGTGCGCCCTCGACGTCGCCGAGGTCGGACAGCGCGTAGCTCAGGTAGCTCGCGAAGCGGACGATCGCCGCGCTGTCGATCGGACGACGAGCGGCGACGTCGTCGAGCGCGCCGCGCAGCAACCGGACGGCGTCTTCGGCCCGCCCGGCACTCGCGTACGAGTGGCCGAGCGTGGCGTAGACGTCGGGGTGCGTGTGCGGGGCGATCCACGGCCTCGCAACCGCGTGCTCGAGCGAGGCGATCGCCGCCGGGTGATCGCCGCGGTGCGCGGCGACGAGGCCGAGCCCGATGCGCGCGCGGGCAGCGGCGCGCGCGTCGCCACCCACCGTCGCCTCCGCGAGCACGTCGCGGAAGACGGCTTCCGCGCCCGCGACGTCGTGGTCGAGTCGCAGCGCGAGCTCGGCCTCCCCCAGCCGCAGCTCGCGCGACGCGGCGTCCCCGAGCTCGCGGCCGGTCTCGAGGTACTGCACGCTGACGCCGAGGCCGCGGGCGAGGACGCGAAGCGCCTTCATCGACGGGAGCCGCTGTCCGAGCTCGACCCGCGAGATGTATCCGTAGCTGACGCCGGGGCCGGCGAGCGCGCGCTGGGAGAGCCCACGCTCGAGGCGAAGGCGGCGGAGTCGCTCCCCGATCGTCTCGGAGGAGGTCATTCGCGGCGATCTTGCCCGTTCGGTTGACAACGGTCAATCACCCGGGCGAGGCGGCAGCCTTGCCGGACCTCCGGGGGATCTGTCAACTTTTGTAGACACGTCCGGCGGATTGGGACGTCTTGGCGGCGGCACCTGAAAGGAGGTGAACCATGAGGCTCAAGGCCCTGTGGCTCCTGCTCGTCCTCGCGACGGTCGCGGCCTTCATCGCCGACACCGGCTGGGGTCCGTAGCGGCGCCTCGGCGGGAGCGGCATCCCCGACGCCGCTCCCGCCGCTCCTTCCGTTTCGCCTTTGTCGACGCGTCGGACGCTAGGCCCGACCCCGTTCGCTCACTCCCATTCGATCGTCGCCGGCGGCTTCGAGGTGACGTCGAGGACGACCCGGTTCACGGCCGGGATCTCGTTCACGAGCCGCGACGAGACCTGCTCGACGAGGTCGTACGGCAGCCGCGCCCAGTCGGCCGTCATCGCGTCGTCGGAGGTGACGGCGCGGATCACGACCGGGTAGCCGTACGTGCGCGAGTCGCCCTGGACGCCGACCGAGCGGATCGCCGGCAGGACGCAGAACGACTGCCACAGCTCGCGGTAGAGCCCGGCGCGCCGCACCTCGTCCTGCAGGATGGCGTCCGCCTCCCGCAGCGTCTCGAGCCGCTCGGCGGTCACCTCGCCGATGATGCGGATCGCGAGCCCGGGCCCCGGGAACGGCTGCCGCCAGACCATCCGCTCGGGCATCCCGAGCTCCTCGCCCACCCGCCGCACCTCGTCCTTGAAGAGGAGCCGCAGCGGCTCGACGAGCTTCAGCCGCATGTCGGCCGGCAGGCCACCGACGTTGTGGTGGCTCTTGATCGTCTCGGCGACGCCGTCGCCGCCGCCCGACTCGATCACGTCCGAGTAGAGCGTCCCCTGGACGAGGAAGCGCACGTCGCCGAGCTTCCGCGCCTCGTCCTCGAACACGCGGATGAACACCTCGCCGATCTGCTTGCGCTTCTCCTCCGGATCGGTGACGCCGGCGAGGCGGGCGAGGAAGCGCTCCTGCGCCTCGACGTGGACGAGCTGCACGCCGAGACCGGAGAACGTCTCGACCACCTGTGCGGCCTCGTCCTTGCGCAGCAATCCGTGGTCGACGAAGACGCACGTGAGCTGGTCGCCGACCGCCTTGTGCACGAGCAGCGCCGCGACGGCGCTGTCGACACCCCCCGAGAGGCCGCAGAGCACGCGCCCGCGCCCGACGCGCGTGCGGATCCGCTCCACCTGCTCCTCGATCACCGCCGCCGGCGTCCACGACGGCGTCGCGCCCGCGATCCCGAAGAGGAAGTTCTTCAGCACCTGCTGGCCGTTCGGCGTGTGCACGACCTCGGGATGGAACTGGATCCCGTACAGGTGTCGCTCCTCGTCCTCGAACGCCGCGATCGGCGTCGTCTCCGACGACCCGGTCACCGTTGCACCGGCGGGCGGCGCGACGACGGAGTCCCTGTGACTCATCCAGACCGTCTGCTCCTCGGCAAGCTCTCTCCCCAGCGCCCCCCGCAGGCGGAGCGCCGTCTTCCCGAACTCGCCGACGCCGGTGCGGTCGACGCGCCCGCCCGGCAGGTCCTGCGCCATCAGCTGCATGCCGTAGCAGATGCCGAGCGTCGGCACGCCGAGCTCGAACAGCGCGGGGTCGGTGCGCGGAGCGCCCTCGGCGTACACCGACGCCGGCCCGCCGGAGAGGATCAGCGCGACCGGGTTGCGACGGCGGAGCTCCTCCGCGCTCGCGCGATGGGAGACGAGCTCCGAGTAGACGCGCGCCTCGCGCACGCGCCGGGCGATCAGCTGCGCGTACTGACCGCCGAGGTCGACGACGAGGACGGGACGCTCCTCGGGGAGCGCGTGCAGGTTCGCGACTTCCTCACGCGCGGCGATAGTTCGGCGCGTCCTTCGTGATCGTGATGTCGTGCGGGTGCGACTCGCGCAGGCCGGCGCCGGTGATGCGGACGAACCGCGCCTGCTTCATCGCCTCGATCGTCGGCGCGCCGCAGTAGCCCATCGCCTGCCTGAGGCCGCCGACGAGCTGGTGCAGCACGCCGGCGAGCGGGCCCTTGTACGGCACGCGTCCCTCGATCCCCTCGGGCACGAGCTTCTCGACGTCCTCGACGTCGCCCTGGAAGTAGCGATCCTTGGAGAAGCCGCGCGCCTTCATCGCGCCGAGCGAGCCCATGCCCCGGTACTCCTTGTAGCGCTCGCCCTGCGCCACGATCACGTCGCCCGGGGCTTCGTCGGTGCCGGCGAGCATCGAGCCGAGCATGACCGTGTCGGCGCCGGCGGCGATCGCCTTCGCCACGTCGCCGGACGACGAGATGCCGCCGTCGGCGATCACCGGCACGCCGAGCCCGGCCGCCACGTCGGCGACGTCGTAGACCGCCGTCACCTGCGGGACGCCGACGCCGGCCACGACCCGCGTCGTACAGATCGCGCCCGGGCCGATCCCGACCTTGACGGCGTCGGCGCCTGCGTCGATCAGCGCCTCCGCCGCCTCGCCTGTGCCGATGTTCCCGGCGACCACCTCGAAGTCGCCGGTCAGGTCCTTGATGCGCGCGACCAGCTCGAGCACGCCGCGCGAGTGGCCGTGCGCGGTGTCGACGACGAGCACGTCGGCGCCGGCCCCGATCAGCGCCTCCGCACGCTCGCGCGCGTCGGGCCCGACGCCGACCGCGGCGCCGACGCGGAGGCGGCCGGCGGCGTCCTTCGTCGCGTGCGGGAACTCGATCCGCTTCTGGATGTCCTTGACGGTGATGAGACCCTTGACCACGCCCTCCCCGTCGACGACCGGCAGCTTCTCGATCCGGTGACGGTGCAGGAGCCGCTCGGCCTCGGCCAGCGTCGTCCCGACCGGTGCGGTGACGAGCCCGTCGGCCGTCATCAGCGCCGATACCGGCTGGTTCACATCCTGCTCGAACCGCAGATCGCGGTTCGTGAGGATGCCGACGAGCCGGCCTTCGTCGTCGGTGATCGGGACGCCGGAGACGTGGTAGCGCTGCATCAGCGCGAGCGCGTCGGCGACGAGCGCCGTCGGCGGCAGCGTCAGCGGCTCGACGATCATCCCCGACTCGGAGCGCTTCACCTTGTCGACCTCGGCGACCTGCTCCTCGATCGAGAGGTTGCGGTGGACGACCCCGATGCCGCCCTCGCGCGCGAGCGCGATCGCCATCCGCGCCTCGGTGACCGTGTCCATCGCCGCCGACACGACCGGCACCTCGAGCGCGATCGTGCGCGTCAGCCGCGTGACGGTCGAGACGTCGTTCGGCAGCACCGCCGACTCGGCGGGCACGAGCAGCACGTCGTCGAAGGTGAGCCCTTCCTTGCCGAACTTCTCGGAGGCGGAGAGCTCCGACGAGGCCGGGAATCTCTCGACGTCCATCCGTGAATGGTACCGGGGCGGCTAGACGGCGACGGAGTGCAGCTCGGCGACCTCGACGCCGCCCTGGATTCGGCTGGCCTGGCGCGGGTCGAAGCGGCCGGCGCCGAGCTCGAGCGTCGACGCCGTCGCGGCGGCGACGGCGGCGCGCAGGCACTCCCCGGGCGGCCGCCCGGCGCTCCGCGCGGCGAGGAACGCCGCGAGCAGCACGTCCTCGGCCGCAACCGCCGAGACCGGCTCGACACGTGGCGCCGTTGCACGGAGGCGCTGCGCCTCCCGCCCCTCGCGGAGAAGGGCGACGCAGCCGTCCTCGGTCGTGACGATCACGTTGCGCGCGCCGAGCTCGGCGATTCGCTCGAGCCCGAGCTCGAAGTCCTCGTCGTCGTGGAACTCCTGCCCGACGAGCGACTCCGCCTCCGACTGCCTCGGGCAGACGAGGAACGGCTCCGCCTCGACGGCGAGCCGCAGCGGCTCACCCTCGCAGGCGATCACCGCCGGCACGTGACGGCGCGCGAGCTCGTGGACGACGTCGGCGTAGAGGCCGTCCTCGACGTCGCGCGGCAGCGACCCGGCCAGGACGACGAGCTCCGCGCCCTGCGAGAGGTAGCGCAGCTTCTCGCGCAGCGTCTCGAGCTCCTCCGGCTTCACCGTCGGCCCCCACTCGTAGATCTCGGTGTACGTCCCGCCCGTCGGGTCGACGATCGCGGTCGAGGTGCGGGACTCGCCCTCGATGCGGACGAAGTCGTTCAGGATCGACTCCTCGCTCAGCCGCTCGACGATGCGCATCCCGGTCACGCCGCCGGCGAGGCCCGTCGCGACGACCGGGACGCCGAGCGTCTTCAGCGCCCGCGCGATGTTGATCCCCTTGCCGCCTGCGAGCGGCAACCCGGCGCTCGCGCGGTGCCGCTGCCCCCGCTGGAAGTTCGGCACGGTGATCGTGCGGTCGATTGCCGCGTTGAGGGTGACGGTGACGATCATCGGAAGAACGCCAGCACGTGGTGCACGGTCCGCGTCGCATACCAGCCTATCCGGCCGATCGCGCCCGGCCGAGCCACGCTGCGGGCGGCGACGAGCGCGCGGCTGCCGAGCAGGCGGTCGCCGGCCCAGACCTCGACGCGGCCGAGCGGCTCGCCCCGGCGCAAGGGCAGCGCCGCGACCGCCGGCGCGAGCACGCGCTCGGTCAACGGCCGGCCGAGGCGGACGAGGTCGAGCTGCGGCGTCCGCGCGACGAGCGGGAGCGACCGCTTGCCGTAGGGCAGCCGGACCCGTGCGTAGACGCGCATGGGGCTGATCGCGGAGACGACGCGGTACTGCTCGAGCCCGTAGCGGAGCAGCCGCTCGAGGTCGGCGTTGCGCTGAACGCGCGAGGGGCTGCCGAGGATCGTCGCGTAGATCGTCAGCCCGCGCTCGCGGACGGCGGCGACCTGCGACCAGCCGGCGAGCCCCGTGTGCCCCGTCTTGACGCCGATCACGCCCGGGAAGACGCCGAGCAGGTCGTTCCAGGTGTGCAGCGTCCGGCCGCCGCTGATCACGTCGGTGCTCTCGCCGACGGTCTCACGGACGACCGGGTTCCGCATCGCGACGAGCGCGAGGTGGGTGACATCGCGCGCGCTCGAGTACTCGTCCGGCGCGTCGAGCCCGTCCGGCCGCACGAAGTTCGTGTCGCGGAGGCCGAGCGCGCGCGCGTTCGCGTTCATCAGCCGCGCGAACGAGGAGAAGCTCGGCGCGACCGAGAGCGCGAGCGCGTCGGCGGCGTCGTTCGCGGACTGGATCAGCGCCGCCTTGACGAGGTCGCGCACGCTGATCTCCTCGCCCGCCTCGAGGCCGACCGACTCCTGGCCGACGCTCGTCACCTCGGGATCGACGGTGACGACGTCGTCGAGCTTGTGGTGCTGGAGCGCGACGAGGACCGTCATCAGCTTCGTGATCGACGCGATCGGCACGCGCGCAGCCGCATCGTGCTGGGCGAGCACCTCCCGGCTCGTCGCGTCCTCGACGAGCCACGCGTGCGCCTCGACTCGCGGCGGCGCGGCGACGGCCGGGCCCGCCGCGCAACAACTCGTCGCCAGGCAGAGGAGCGCGAGGCGCCTCACCGCAGGCGGATCTTCTCGCCGACGAAGAGGGCGGTCGGCTCGAGCGCCGGGTTGAGGGCCCGGATCCGGGCGTACGGCACGCGCGTCTTCGTCGCGATCGCGATCAGCGTGTCGCCCGGCGCCACGCGGTAGAAGCGCGGCCCGGCCGGCCTCGCCGCCGGCCGCGGGTGGTGCGAGCGCACCGGCGGCGGGGCCGGCCGGTGCTGCGTCGAGTGGAGGAGGACGATCGCGACCGTGACCGCGAGCAGGAACGCCGCCGGGCCGACCAGCGCCCGGCGCTCCGCTACCAGCCGGAGACCGCCCACAGGTCGCTCCGCAGCCGTGCCGCCTCCGCGCCCGCGGCGCTCCGGTAGTCGCTACCGGTCTCGCGGAACGCGTAGATCACCGTCCGGGAGACGTTGACGACCGCGCTCGCCGGGCCGCTCGTGAACGCGCGCTCGAGATCGCCGAGCTTCGCTCCCTGCGCGCCGACGCCCGGGAGCAGCAGCACCGTCTGCGGCATCAACTTCCGCGCGTCGCCGACCGCGCCGGGATGGGTCGCGCCGACGACGGCGCCGACGGACGAGAGGCCGTGCTCGCCGACCAGGTCCTCGCCCCACTCGGCGACGAGCCGCGCCACGTGGTGCCACAGCGGCTGCCCGTCCGAGAGCCGGACGTCCTGGACGTCGTCGCCCGCGTTCGAGGTCTTGACGAGGCAGAAGATGCCGGTGCCGGAGCGGCGGGCGGCGGCGAGGTAGGGCTCGATCGACTCACGGCCGAGCCACGTGTTCACGGTCAGCGCGTCGGCGCGCGGCTCGGGCCCCTCGATGTACGCGGTCGCGTAGGCGCGGGCCGTCGAGCCGATGTCGCCGCGCTTGCCGTCGGCGATGACGAGCAGCCCGGCGCGGTGCGCGTACCCGCACACCTCTTCGAAGGCGGCCATCCCCTCCGCGCCCAGCACCTCGAAGAACGCGAGCTGCGGCTTGACGGCGACGACGTGCGGGGCGACCGCGTCGACGATCCCGCAGCAGAAGCGGGCGACGTCGCCGCGCAACTCGACCGGCAGCAGGTCCGCCACCGGGTCGAGCCCGACGACGAGCTGGCTGCGCTTCCGCTCGACCTCGGCGGCGAGCCGGTCGGCGAACGTGAGCGTGGCGACGGCCATCAGCGGTCCAGGATAGAGGGCGCTCCGGAACGACCGAGGGCCGCGTCCCGCGGCCCTCGAGCGGCACCGCCAGGGAGCGTCCGCACTAGCCCTTCAGCGCCGCCTTGAGCTGGCTGCCGGCGCTGAACTTCGGCACGGTGGTCGCCGCGATGTGCACCCGCTCGCCGGTACGGGGATTCACGCCCTGCCGTGCAGCGCGCGAGGCCGCCGAGAACTTGCCGAAGCCCGTGAAGTTGATCGAGTCGCCGCTCTTGAGCGTCTCGGTGACAGACTCCATGAAGGCGTCGACGGCCTTACCCGCGTCGCGCTCGGTCAGGTTCGCCTTCTGCGCGACCTTCTTGATGAAATCCTGCTTCGTCAAAGCCTTCCTCCTGATCGGGGATTGGCGTGGACAGACCTTGGCGAACACCCTAACAACGGCGTCGGATATCGCTCAACCATGCGCGTTTGCGGCGTCTTTCCGCAGCTCGGCGGCGGTCAGGAGCGGCTCCAGCCGCACCGCCGCGCGGGCGAGCTCGTCCGCGCCTCCCTCCTCCCGGTCGACGACGCAGACGGCGTGCGAGACCCGCAGGCCCGCCTCGCGGAGCGCCTCGACCGCCGAGCGGACGGCGCCGCCCGTCGTGACGACGTCCTCGACGAGGCAGACGAGCTCGCCCGGCTCGAACGGCCCCTCGAGCCGGTTCGCGGTGCCGTAGCCCTTGGCCTCCCTGCGGACGATCACGAACGGAAGGCCGCTCGCGAGCGAGGCGGCCGCCGCCAGCGGGACGGCGCCGAGCTCGGGCGCCGCCAGGCGAACGGCCTCCGGCTCGCAGGCGGCGACGGCGGCGGCGATCGCCTCGCCGAGCCGGCGGAGCAGGTCCGGCTGCGTCCCGAAGCGGTACTTGTCCAGGTAGTAGGAGCTGCGGCGCCCGGAGCGGAGGACGAAGTCGCCCTCGAGGTAGGCTGCGTCGCGGATCGCCTCGGCGAGCGAGGTCATCGCGACTGCCGGATCAGCTCCCGCGCGAGCGCGAGCAGACGCTGCGCCTCGGGAGCGCCGTCCGTGACCGACGTCAGCGAGCCGTCGGCCGCGTAGAGGTCGACGCGCTCGCGGTGACGAGCCGCGCGCCGGCGGTAGAGCACCGAGCCCGCGAGCGAGCCGAGCCCGAGCAGGACGGCGGTGACGAGCCTACGCCGGGGCATCCGCTCGCGCGCGCGGCACGTGCGGCTCGGCGTGCTCGATCGAGCGCAGGCAGTGCTTCAGGTCGTAGAAGACGAGCCCGACCGTCGGCTCCGGGCGCGTGACGGCCGCGACGAGCCGCGGCCGGTCGCCGTCGCGGACGACGAAGACGCTGCCCTCGAGCGTCGCCGCCTCGAGCTGGGTCAGGCCCGGCAGCCCCTGCGCCTGACGGACGGCGTCGGCCTCGGCGAGGAGCCGTTCGACGCCGGCGACGAAGCGCTCCGCCCGCTGGTCGTCGCCGAAGGTCGAGGCGAGCACGGCGCCGTTCTCGCCGACGATCGCCGCCTGCACGATCTGCGACGAGATCTCGGTCAGATCGGCAAGCGCCTGAGCCGCATCCACGGCCCGGAGCATACTGCCGCACATGCGGGCCGTTCTCGGCAAGTTCTTCGCGGATCGCGGCACGCACCTGGCGGCGATGATCGCGTACTTCGCGCTGCTCTCGTTCGTGCCGCTGCTGCTGCTCTCGCTCGCGCTGCTCGGGCTCGCGCACGAGGCGACGCCGAACTCGTTCTTCGTGCGCGAGCTGAAGAAGGACTTCCCGAGCACCTCGCTCGACTCGATCCTGCGCGCGGTGCGCGCGATCCAGGACAACGCGACCGCGCTCGGGCTCGTCGGCGGCTTTTTCCTGCTCTGGTCGTCGCTCTCGTTCTTCTCCGTGCTCGAGAGCGCCTTCAACATCGTCTACGGCCGGCCGAACCGCGGCTGGCTGCACGGCAAGGCGCTCGCGACGATGCTGATGGTCGGCTCGCTCGTCGCGCTGTTCGTCGCGCTGGTCGCCGGCTCGATCGGCGCCGAGGTGTTGAAGCGGTACGCCGGCTTCAGCGGCAGCGGCGTGTTCGCCACCGTCGTCTCGATCGCGGTTTCGATCCTGGGCATCCTCGTCTTCCTCGCCTCCGCGTACTACGTGCTGACGAACGTCGACCTCGAGTGGCGCGAGGTGCTGCCGGGGGCGGTCGCGGCGGCGCTCGCGCTCGAGGCGACGTTCCAGGTGCTGCCGCTGTTCGTGAAGGTCTCGAAGCACAACCCGGTCCTGCAGACCCTGTCGGGGCCGGCGGTGCTGCTCGTGTGGCTCTACGTGATGGCGAACGTGATCGTGCTCGGCGCCGAGGTCAACTGGCACGTACGGGGCCGACCGCCGCAGCGAGCGCCTGCGCCGCGCGCGCACGGTGCGAGTGCGCGGCCTTCCATGCCTCGCCGAGCTCGGCGACCGTCTGCGTGAGCCCGGTCGGCACGAAGACGGGGTCGTAGCCGAAGCCGGCGTCGCCGCGGCGCTCGCCGGCGACCGTACCTTCGAGTACGCCGCTGCCGTGGAACTCGTGGCCCTCCGGGTCGATCGCGACGAGCACCGTCACCATGCGGGCGCGCCGGTCGCGCTCGCCTGCGAGCCGCGCGAGCAGCGCGTCCGCTTGGTCGCCGGCCGCCCAGCGCGCGGAGCGGATGCCGGGGCCGCCGGCGAGCGCCGCCGCCTCGATGCCCGAGTCCTCCCCGAGCGCCCAGCAGCCGGGCGCGCGCTCGTGCGCGAAGCGTGCCTTGATCCGCGCGTTCTCCTCGTACGTGGCCCCCGTCTCCTCCGGCCAGTCGCTCGCCTCGAGCGCCTCCAGCTGCCAGTCCGGCAGCGCCGCCCGCAGCTCCTCCAGCTTGTGCCGGTTCTGGGACGCGAGCAGCGCCTTCATCGACGCCAGCTGACGCCGGCGACCGCGTCGAGCTCGCCGAGGCGCGCGATCAGCTCTTCGTCGACGCCCGGCAGCTCGGCGGTGATGACACGGCGGCCGGCGTAGTCGCGCAGCTCGAGGCGGCGGGCCTCCCTGCCGATCAGCTGCAGCACGCCGCGGCCGCTGTGGCCCTCGCGCAGCTCGATCACGAGCCGCCGTTCCTCCGGCCGCACGCGCTCGAGCGCGCGGTAGGCGATGACCCGCAGCGGCCAGAGCGCGAAGATCGTCAGGCCGGTGCCGATGGCCGCGGGCCAGTAGTAGCCGGCGCCGGCCGCCATCCCGATCGCGGCGACGACCCAGAGCGAGCCGGCGGTCGTCAGGCCGCGCACGGACAGCCCCTCGCGCAGGATCGCGCCGGCGCCGAGGAAGCCGATCCCGGTCACGATCTGCGCGGCGATCCGCGTCGGATCGGCGCGGACGACGTTCGCGCCGCTCGTCAGGAAGTCGTGGAAACCGTACGCCGAGACGATCGTGAAGAGGGCGGAGCCGAGCGCGACGAGCAGGTGCGTACGGATGCCGGCCTCGCGATCGCGGATCTCGCGCTCGATCCCGACGGCCGCGCCGAGCGCCGCGGCGACGGCGAGCCGCAGGAGCGCGTCCCCGCCGCCGAGGGCGGGGACGCTACTCGCGAGGAGCATCGATCGCCTCCCGCTGGACGAGCGCGAGCTCCTCGATGCCGCTGTGCGCGAGGTCGAGCAGCTCGTCGAGCTGCTCGCGTTCGAACGGCACGCGCTCCGCCGTCGCCTGCACCTCGACGAGGCGCCCGTCCCCGGTCATGACGACGTTGAGATCGACGTCCGCGTTCGAGTCCTCGGCGTAGTCGAGGTCGAGCAGCGGTGCGCCGTCGACGACCCCGACCGAGACAGCGGCGACGGAGCCCGTCAGCGCCTTCGAGAGCGCGAAGCGGTCGAGCGCGCGGTAGGCGGCGACGTAGGCGCCGCAGATCGCGGCGCAACGGGTGCCGCCGTCCGCCTGGAGGACGTCGCAGTCGAGGTAGATCGTCCGCTCGCCGAGCGCCTCGAAGTCGGCGACCGCCCGCAGCGCCCGGCCGATCAGCCGCTGGATCTCGACCGTGCGGCCGCCCTGCCGGCCGCGCGCCGCCTCGCGCTCGGACCGCTCCCCGGTCGAGGCCGGGAGGAGCGAGTACTCGGCCGTCATCCAGCCGCGGCCGCTCCTGGAGAGCCAGCGCGGCACGCCCTCGGTGATCGAGGCGGTGCAGAGGACGCGCGTCTTCCCCTGCGACCAGAGCACCATCCCGTGCGGCTGCTCGAGGAACGTCGGGTCGGCGACGACCGGGCGCAGCTGGTCGGGCCGCCTGCCATCGCCGCGGCTCATGCGGCCCGCTCGAGCTCGGCGAGCGCGACGCGCTCGACCTCGCCGAGCGGTAGCTGCAGGAACCGCTCGCCGAGCGAGCGGAAGGCTGCCGGGTCGCCGGTCGTCAGGAAGCGGTACTCGCCCAGCCGCCCCGGCTCGTTCTCCCACCCCTTGCGCGCGAGCGTCTCCGCGACCTCGCGCGCGGTCTCGTCGGCGGAGAAGACGAGCGTCACCTCGCGGCCGAAGACGCGCTCGAACACCGGCCGGATCAGCGGGTAGTGCGTGCAGCCGAGGATGACCGTGTCGCAGCCGGCGCGCCGGAGCGGCGCCGCGTACGCGCGGACGGCCTCGACCGTCTGCTCTCCCGCCTCGATCAGCGGCACGAGCCCGGGGCAGGCGACGGCCGTGAGACGAACGCCTGCGTCGAGCGCGTGCACGAGCGACTCGTAGCGGCCCGCGTCCACCGTCGCCTGCGTCGCGAGCAGCCCGATCCGCCGGTTGCGGGTCGCGCGCACCGCGGCGGCGGCCTCGGGAGCGATCACGCCGACGACCGGCACGGCGAGGCTCTCCTGCAGCGCGGGCAGCGCCGCCGACGTGGCGGCGTTGCAGGCGACGACGATCAGCTTCACGCCCTGGCTCTCGAGATAGACGGCGATCTCGTGCGCGAAGCGACGGATCTCGTCGAGCGGCCGCGGCCCGTACGGCAGCCGCGCGTGGTCGCCGAGGTAGACGAAGTCCTCCGCCGGCAGCGTCACCAGGCACTCGTGCAGCACGGTCAACCCGCCGACGCCGGAGTCGAACACGCCGATCGGCCGCCGGTCCACGACCCGATTCTAGGATCTGAGCATGCCGGCGCCGGTCCGGATCGGGACGTGCTCGTGGGCGGACGAGGCGCTCGTCGAGCACTGGTACCCGGCCGGCCTGCCGGCGCGCGAGCGGCTGCCGTACTACGCGGAGCGGTTCTCGACCGTGGAGGTCGACTCGACGTTCTACCGCGTGCCGACGGTCGAGATGGTCCGCGGCTGGTGCGAGCGGACGCCGCCGGGTTTCGTGATCCACGTCAAGGCGTTCGGGCTGATGACGCGCCACCCGGTCCCTCTCGAGCGCCTGCCGCCGGAGCTGCGCGAAGCCATGCCGGTCGACGAACGGGGTCGCGTCGACCGACCGCCACGCGAAGCGCGCGCGCACGTGTTCCGCGCCTTCCTCGACGCGCTCGAGCCGCTCCGCGCCGGCGGCAAGCTCGGCGGCATCCTCTTCCAGCTGCCGCCGTACGTCGTCTGGAAGCCGTCGTCGCTCGACTACCTCGACTGGGCGCGCGGGCAGCTCGGCGGCGAGCGGATGCTGGCCGAGTTCCGGCACCGGTCGTGGTTCGAGG
>Ga0070741_10010707_pt1 | contig 17214 bp, 16 predicted proteins | sample Coa_R1_4_FD_66440 | JGI IMG/M metagenome (GOLD analysis project Ga0070741, IMG submission 66440) | Surface soil microbial communities from Centralia Pennsylvania, which are recovering from an underground coalmine fire - Coalmine... | ecosystem: Environmental > Terrestrial > Soil > Unclassified ...
GCCCACACCCCGTATCTTGCACTCCGCTCTCCCCCTCCCCCCTCTCCGGGGAGAGGGGGATTTGTGGTCAAGGGAGTTCATGGGGAGGCGGCGAGCCGGGGCGGGCGCGGCTGGCAGCGGCGCGGATGAAGCTGGGGTCGATGGCCTTGGCGAAGTCGACGCGAGCGTCCAGCAGGTGCTCCCGGGCGTAGTGCTGCTCCAGCGCGGCGAGGCTGCGCAGGTTCGGCTGCCCGTCGGCCGGGTACAGGACGAGGCTCAACTCCTCGCCGGAGCGCGGGGAATCGAGCCCCAGCGCCTCGGCGAGCTCCCGACGCAGCGCTGCACGCCCTGCGCGCGAGCCGAGCGCGACCCGATATTCCTGCTGGCCGCGCCAATAAGCAGTCAGCAGGCGCGTGCCAATCGAGCGCCGATGGACCGCGAAGTTCGGCGAGAACAAGACTAGCGCCATCTCCTGGCCGGGGTCTAGCTCCCCGACACTCATCCAGCGTACCGCGCGCCCCTCCGCGAGCAGCGCCGCGATCTCCGGCTCCACCACGTAGGCCGCGTCGAGCTGGCTGTCGCCCAGCGCACTGGCGGCCGGCTCGGGCGGTAGGTCGACGACGTAGACGTCGTCGCGGCGTAGCCCGAGGCGGGCGAGCGCCAGCTCGAAGCTGCGCCCGGCCGGACCGTAGACGTCGACGGCGATAGCCCGGCCCCGTACCTGAGTTGGTGCGAGGCCGGCCAGGTCAGCACGTAGCAGGAACGCCGCGGGACTGTAGTCGGGCCAGGCCTGGCCGGCCGAGGCCACGATGCGCGGCGTCCCGCGGTCGCGGCCGAGCGCGGCGAACAGGTCGACGCTCGGCGGCACGGTGCCGGCATCGAGCTGACCGGCGACGACCGGGGGCAGCACCGCGGCCAGGCTGGGGAAGGCCACGATCTCGACGTCCAGTCCCTGCTCGACGAAGTAGCCGCGCCGCGCGGCGAGGAGCACGGCGGCGTCGTACACGCTGCCGCCGCTGCCCAGCTTCACCACGGGCGCGACGGGTAGGCCGCTCGGCGGGCCGCCGAGCGGAGCGATCGGCAGGCCGCAGCCCAACGCTGCCAGCAGGACGGCCCCGAAGGCGCCGGCGATTACTGCGCGGACGGAGGGGACCACCGATCGCCGGATGCGCGCTCCTGCGGCGAGCCATCGCCGGGAGCGAGTGGCTCCGGGCGGGACTCCGCGGGCGAGGCCGCCGGGGCCGGCCGCGCCGCTGGGGATGGCACCTGCCAGACCGGCGACGCGGGCTGCGGCCTGGTGGGCACGACGAGCAAGTCGACGACCGCCGCCAGCACGGTCTCGGCGCGCACGCGCAGCTCCTCGGGCCGCAGCCGCCCCATCGGGTGGGGCACCAGCAGGAACGGATAGTCGGGCAGGCCCGCCACTTCGGCCGTGGCACGTCCCATGTGGATGAACGGCTCGGTACACACCACCGCTGCCGGGATCCCGCGCCGCTCGAAGGCGATTCCGTCGTGCACACTGCACGAGCTACACGACCCTCAATCGCCGGTCGCAGTCACTACCGCGTCGCAGCGCCCCCCTAGCTCGTTCAGTATCGCGTCCGGAGCGACGCGGCTGGCGTTGGGCTTCCGCGCCGGAACCAGCTCGGCAACCCCGTAGCGCTCACGCAGCAGGGTGCCGAGGGCGGCGAGGAACTCTTCGGAGTTCGGCTTCCCGTTGGCCAGGAGGCCAATGCGTTTGCCGCGCAGCTCGGCGAGCCGCGGCGCCCGGACGGTCCCGCGCGGCCGGGCGTCGACGCGCGGATCGAGGAGCGTTAGCCGCTCTGTCGTCTCGACAGCCATCTCACCTCCTACTCGCACTCCACGCAGGCGCCCACGGCCCGCGTGACCGGCGCCGACGAGCGCCCGCCGGCCCATGGAGGCACCACGGCCGAGAAGGTGCCGCCGCTGCCACCCGCGGCCACGACCAGGACCTCGTCCTCGGAGACCAGCGGCGGGAAGCGCTGGTTATCCCCGGCCTCGATCTTCCCCCGCAGGTAGCCCACTCGCTTCAGCTCGGCGGCCGAGCGCCGCGCGTGCTCGGCCAGGTAGGCGCGGACGTCGGCCTTGGACCAGCCGGCGCGCTCGATGACCGCCCGGTGCTCGGGCGCCAGCACGACCAGATAGGCGCCCTGAGTGTAGCTGGCGTGCGCCATGACGTCCGCAACCGAGGTGAGCACCTCCTCCGGCGTAGTGCCGAAGGCGTTCTTCACGTAGTGCGGCGCTTCGCCAGCCAGCACGGTGACGGCGCTCAGCTCGCGCGGCAGGCCTCGCTCGACGTGGAGCGGCTGCCAGACCGTGGCCTCCTCGTCCTCGGCGATGCAGTAAGAGTACTTGCCTGGGTGCCCCATCGTCGCCTGGTCGAGGACGCCGGGCCGGGCGTCGCAGACGTTCAGCAAGACCAGCCGCAGCGCCCGGCCGATGGTAGCGTTCGCTCGCGTGCCGGCGCCGAAGACGTTCACGCCCGCGTTCATCTCGAGCTCGGTGCGGACGGGGCCGTTGACGATGACGAGCGGCGCCGCGCCGCCCGTGCTGGCCATGCTGCCGTGCAGGCAGAACTCATCGGCGGCCATGGCCTGGACGGCCGCCACGACGACCGGCAGATAGGCGGGCAGGCAGCCAGCCATGACGGCGTTGATGGCAACCTTCTCGGCCGTGATCACCCGCGCCCGGTCCGGTACTTCGCCGACGACCGTCTCGGGGTCGAGTCCGGCGTAAGCCAGGAACTCCCGCACCCGCTCCTGCGTCGGCGGCACGACGGGCAGCCCGTCCGTCCAGCCCTGGCGGTAGCAGTACTCGATTGCCTCTAGCGTGTCGGGCACCTCGTGGCGGACCGACGTCAGCTCGCTCACCATTCCTTCATCTCCGTGGCCCGGCGCAGCGACGCCCTCCGAGCGCAATTCTAGTCGGGTGGCGGCGGCGCGGCAACAGCGGCGCGAGGGGATGGCGCCCCGAGCGGTCGCTTCGCGGGGAGGCCGGGCCGCCGCGGGTAGGCGGCAGGCGTAGGGGCCACCTTCTCGACCACCGTGAGCGCCCGGCCGTCGGCCAGGGGTGCGAGCGTCACCGGGTGGTCCTGCAAGGGGCCGCCGCCAAGCTGGCGGCTCGCCGCGTTGCCCGCTGCTCGCGCGGCCTCGTCGTCGCCGCGGCGGGGTGCGACCAGCAGCCCGCCCGGCCGCAACAAGGGCAGCGTCAGCTCGAGCAGGGTGGGCAGCGGGGCGAGGGCGCGGGCAAAGGCGACGTCGTAGCTCTCGCGGTGCCCGGGCTGCTGGCCGAGCGTTTCGGCGCGCTCCGACAGCACCTCGACTCCGACGAGCCCCAGCTCGGCCACGAGCTCCTCGAGGAACCGCGCCTTCTTGGCCGTGGACTCGACGAGTACGAAGCGAAGCTGGGGCAGCGCGATCCGGAGGGGCACACCCGGAAACCCGCCGCCGCTGCCGACGTCGACGCAGCGCAGGGGTGGCACGGCCTCAGGGGCGCCCCAGCGGGCGAGCAGCGGCTGGGCGCAGGTGAGGGAATCGAGAAAGTGCCGCGTCTCGATGGCGGCGGGCTCGACGATCGAGGTCAGGTTGACGCGCTGGTTGGCGGCGACCAGGAGCTCGGCATAGCGCCGGAACGCGGCCGCCTGCGCGTCGTCCAACGGTAGGCCCAGGGCCGCCGCACCAGAGCGCAACGTCTGCACCGCACTGCCTCTCGCTTGAGCCGCCGTCCCGGGCCGGGCTATACTCGAAATTGCCCTAGAAATTGTAACCACGTTGCGAGGTAATCGCACTATGGCCAGCGCCTCCCCACCCGACTCCGCCACGCCGATGCGCCTGGGACAAGCCGCCAGCACGTACCTGACCGGCCTGTCCCCTGCCGAGCGGGAAGCGCAGGCGCCCGCGCTCTCGCGGTTCGTCCGCTGGCTCGGGCCCGAGCGGGAGCTATCGGCCATCATCCCCATCGAGCTGGAGCGCTACCAGGAGCAGCTCGGCGAGGTCGGCATCGATCCGACCCGCAGCCTGGATGGTGTACGCGCCTTTCTGGCCGAGGCCCGCAAGCGCCGCTGGACCGAGACGAACCTGGGTGTCCACATCAAGGTGCGTCGCAAGAACGTCGTCTCGCGCTCGGCGAATGCCGGCGTGGAGCAGCGGGTGGAGATGACCCAGGCGGGGCTCGAGGCGCTGCAGGGCGAGCTACAGCGCCTGGAACAAGAGGTTCGCCCGAAGCTCACCGAAGACCTGCAGCGCGCCGCCGCGGACAAGGACTTCCGCGAGAACGCCCCCTACGACGCTGCCAAGCAGCGGCTCGCCGAGGTGCAGACGCGCATCAACTCGCTGCGCGCGCAGATCGCCGCCGCGGCGATCGTGGAGGGTGGGAACACGGAGCGGGCTGGTCTCGGGACGCGGGTGATCGTGCGCGACCTGGAGGAGGACGAGGAGCTGAGCTACACGCTCGTCGGTCCGGGCGAGATCGACGCCCGCCGCGGCCGCATCTCCATCCAGTCCCCCGTCGGGCGGGCGTTGTCCGACCACGTCGTCGGGGACACCGTCCAGGTCCACACTCCCGCCGGCACCGTCCACTATCGCATCGAGCGAATCGAGGCCCCGGATTGAGCAACCCCGATGGCCAGCACGGACCGCCGCGCGGCCCCGCCCTGACCGTCGACGGAGTCGTGGTCGAGAACAACGCCGTCCTGCTGATCCGCCGCCGCAACCCGCCGTTCGCGGGACGCTACGCCTTGCCGGGCGGGTTCGTCGACTACGGCGAGACCGTGGAGTCGGCGGTCGTGCGCGAGGTCCGCGAGGAGACGGGGCTCGAGGTCGTGATCGACCGGCTGGTGGGAGTGTACTCGGACCCCGACCGCGATCCGCGCGGCCACACCGTGAGCATCACCTACCTCGTCCATCGCCGCGGCGGGACCCTGGCCGGCGCCGATGACGCCGACGACGCACGGTTCTTCCCCTTCGACGCGCTGCCGCCGCTCGCCTTCGACCACGCGCGCATCCTGGCTGACGCGCGAGCCCTGCTGGCCGAATAAGGATGCGACGGTCGGCGCGGTAAGCGACACTACTCCTCGGCGCACCGCGCTCCGGAGTGCGGACCTCCAGTCGAATCAGCGGGGGCATCGTGGACATCCGTCTGGCCGGGGCCGTACTGGCGGGACGCACGGCCAGCGTCGTCAGCCGCCGGCTCGGCCGCGGCGGTGGCACCGTCATCGCCGGCCACGTCGCGCCGCGCCTGGCCCCCGATGCCCTGCGACGCCTCGCGCGGCGGCTCCGCCGGGGCAGCGTGCTGGTGTCCGGGACGAACGGCAAGACGACGACCAGCCGCCTGCTGGCGCACCTCCTGGCCAGCCAGGGTGTCAGCTACGTCCACAACCGGGCGGGAGCGAACCTGCTGACCGGCCTGGTGAGCGCCCTGGTGCAGGACGCCGACCCGTGGGGCGACCCGCGCGCCGACCTGGGCCTGTTCGAGGTCGACGAGGCCACGCTCCCCCATGCCCTCCCCCAGGTCAGCCCACGGGTCGTCATCCTCACCAACATCTTCCGCGACCAGCTCGACCGCTACGGCGAGGTACACTACGTCGCCGAGGTGTGGCGCACCGCCCTCGCCAGCCTGCCGACGCAGGCGACGCTGGTGTTGAACGCGGACGATCCGCTGGTCGCCAGCCTGGCCGGGACGGCGCGCGGGCGCGTGCTGTTCTACGGCGTCGACGACGGCGAGCTGGGCAGCCCGGGCGTCCCGCACGCGGCCGACGCGCGCCTATGTCCGGCCTGCGGCGCGCCGCTCCGGTACAGCCTGGCCTACTACGGTCACCTCGGCCACTATCGCTGTCCGGGCTGCGGCCTGGAGCGGCCGAGGCCAACGGTGCGAGCGATTGCGCCCACGCGGCTGGAGCCGTCGAGCACGGTGGTTCGCGCGCAGATCGGCGCGGAGCGGATCGACCTCACGCTGCCGCTGCCCGGGCTGTACAACGTATACAATGCCCTCGCCGCCATAGCGGGCGGCCTCGCCCTCGGGATCGCGCCGGCCGCAGCGGCCGGGGCGCTCGGTAGCTTCCGCGCGGCCTTCGGGCGGCTGGAGCGGGTGCCGGTGGGAGACCGGGCGGTGGCAGTGGCGCTGGTCAAGAATCCCGTCGGCTGCACCGAGGTGCTCCGCACGCTCGTCAGCGACCCAACGCCCAAGCCGCTCCTCGTCGCGATCAACGACCTCTTCGCCGACGGAACGGACGTCTCCTGGCTGTGGGACGTGGACTTCGAGCTGCTCGCCGGGCACGTCGCCACCGCGGTCTGCAGCGGGACGCGCGCCGAGGACATGGCGCTGCGGCTGAAGTACGCGCTGGTCGAGCCCGAGCGCCTGCAGGTCGAGCCGGACCTGGCCCGCGCCCTGCACGAGGGCCTGGCGCACACGCCGCCGGGCGGGGTGCTCTACGTCCTGCCCACGTACACGGCGATGCTCGCCCTCCGCGAGGCGCTGAGGCGCCACGGCGTGGTGCGGGACTTCTGGGAGGACTAGCGCGTGGAGCTACGGCTGGCGCACCTCTATCCCGAGCTGATGAACACCTACGGGGACCGCGGGAACGTGCTGGCGCTCGTGCGCCGCGCCGAGTGGCGGGACATCACGCTGCGCGTCGAGGGGCTTGGCCTCGGCGATCGACTCGACCCTGGCGCCCACGACCTGTACTTCTTCGGCGGGGGGCAGGACCGTGAGCAGGGGGTCGTCGCGGCGGACCTGGCGGAGTACAAGGGCGGCCCGCTCCGCGACGCTGTGGAGGACGGCGCCGTCGTGCTGGCGATCTGCGGCGGCTACCAGCTCCTGGGCCGCGAGTTCCGGCTGGGCAGCGGCGCGGTGCTGCCGGGCCTCGGCATCCTCGACGCCTGGACGGTCGCCGGGCAGCGGCGCAACATCGGGAACACGGTGGTGCGCTGCGACTGGGCGGGTCCCGAGGGCCTGCTCGTGGGGTTCGAGAACCACAGCGGTCGGACCTACCTGGGGCCCGGCTGCCAGGCGTTGGGCCGCGTGGAAGTGGGCGCCGGCAACAACGGCGAGGACGGGAGCGAGGGGGCCATGTACCGCGACGTCTACGCCTGCTACCTGCACGGCTCGCTCCTACCCAAGAACCCGTGGTTCGCGGACCATCTCCTGCGCCGTGCGCTGGTTCGCCGCTACGGTGCGGACGCGCCGTTCCCTGCCCTCGACGACCGCCTGGAAGCGGCAGCGCGTCGCGCGGTGCTGGAGCGCGTCCGCAAGATCGGCCGGGCGGCGCTCGGCGTGCGGTAGACCCGGATCGAGCGGGAATGAGTAGCGCATGGGCCAGGCCCCAGCGGTGAGAGCGACCCCGCACTTCTCGCGCTTCCGGCAGCTTGCCGGCGCCGCGGGGATCTTGATGGCGAGCTTCGTCGCCAGCCGCCTGCTGGGGCTGGTGCGCAACGCCGTGCTCGCCAGCTATTTCGGCGCCTCGCCGGAATACGAGGCGTACGTCGCGGCCATCGCCGTGCCCGACACGGTGTTCCAGATCCTCGCCGGAGGGGTGATGGGGGCCGCCTTCATCCCCGTGTTCACCCGCTACCTGGCCCGGGAGGACGAATCGGCGGCCTGGCGGCTCACCAGCTCGGCCGTCAACGTCGCGGCGCTGCTCACGGCCACGCTGGCCGTCGTGCTGTTCATCTTCGCCCAGCCGGTGATGAGCGTGGTCGTCCACGGCCGCAGCGCCGAGTTCCAGGGGCTGGCGACCAACCTCGTGCGCATCATGCTCGTCTCCCCGGTGCTGTTTGCCATCAGCGGGTTCGCCACGAGCGTGCTGAACTCGTTCCAGCGGTTCTTCTATCCCGCCCTCGCGCCGCTGATGTACAACTTCGGGATCATCCTCGGCGCCGTGCTGCTGCACGAGCGGTACGGGATCTACGGGGTGGCGATCGGCGTGGCGGCGGGGGCCGTCGGCCACCTGCTGATCCAGGTGCCCGGCCTGTGGCAGGTCGGCGCGCGCTACTGGCCGGTCCTCGATTGGCGCGAGGCAGGCGTGCGCGAGGTGGGGCGGCTGATGGTCCCGCGCATGTTCGGGCTGGGCGTGGCGCAGGCCAACCAGCTCCTGAACATCTTTCTGGCGTCCTTCCTGGTCGCGGGCAGCCTCGCCTACCTCAACTACGCCTGGCTGGTGCTGATGGTGCCGCTCGGCGTCTGCGCGATGGCCGTGTCCACGGCGGTCTTTCCCACTCTGGCCAGGCACAGCGCGGCCGAGGAGCGGGGGGAGATGCGCGAGCTGTTCGGCCTGACGCTGCGGATGATCCTCTTCCTCGCCGTTCCCGCCATGGTCGGCCTCGTCACGCTCGGCCGGCCGATCATCGAGCTGCTGTTCGAGCGCGACCTGTTCACGCCTGCCGTGACCAGCGCCGTCCTCATCGCGCTCACCTGCTACGCGCTGGGCCTGCCCGGCCACAGCCTGGTGGAGATCGTCGACCGGGCGTACTATGCGCTCCACGACACCATGACCCCCGTCAAGGCCGCGGCCCTCGCCGTGGGCATCAACCTCGTCGTCAGCGCGGCCGTGGTCGTGCTGGCCTTGCGCGGCGCCCTGCCCTGGGAGCACGCCTACGCGGGGCTGGCGATCGCCAACTCGCTCGCGGCCTGGGTCGAGGCGGTCCTGCTGGTGGTGTGGCTGCGCGGCAGCCTGGGCGGGCCGGATCTGCGCTCGGTGGGCCTCGCCCTGCTGCGCTACCTCGCCGCGGCCCTGATCATGGGCGCGCTCGTCGTGCTCCTCGGAGACGCGCTCGAGCCGCTCGTCGATACGTCACGGCTCGGCGGGCGCCTGCTCGTCCTCAGCACCCAGATCCTCGGTGGGCTGGTCGCCTACCTCGTCGTCAGCCACGGCCTCGGCAGCCGCGAGCCGCGGCTGCTCCTTTCCCTGCTGCGGCGGTAGACGATCCTGATTCGCCGGTCGCGCGCACGGCGCCTGGTATACTGACGCCAAGGCCGCCCGCTCGCGTGGGGTCGGCCCTTCGTCGAAGGGAGTTCGCGGCGCGAATTCTGGCACAGTTCGTGCGGGCCAGTACAATTCCGGTGGGCGCGCCGCGTCACGGGGCGTCTGCCAACCGCAGCACATCGACATCGCCGGGGTCGAGCTATGAGCACCACGGCCGACGACCCAGCCTTCCGCCGACACCTCGCGCCCGTGAAACCCAGCGCCGCGATCACGCTACCCTACGTACTCGCCGGCCGCTATCGACTGTATGCGCTCATCGGGCGGGGAACGCTCACCACGACCTACCGAGCCCTGGACCTCGAGAGCAGCCGCGTGGTCGCCGTCAAGCTGTTCGCGCCGGGCTTTGGCGCCGACGCCGGCTTCCAGGCGCGCTTCCTGGCCCGGGTTCAGCGGTTGACCGAGCTGGCCCATCCCGGTCTCGTGCGCGTGTTCGGCGCGGGCGCGGTCGACGACCAGCTTTACCTCGTGATGGAAGCTGTCGACGGTCTCTCGCTGCGCCGGCTGATGCAGCGACGCGGGCGCTTGCCCATCTACCTGGCCGTGCGCATCGCAGCCCAGATCGCCGAGGTCCTGGAGTTCCTCCACAGTCACGACGTCGTCCACGGCGACCTGCGGCCGGAGAACGTCCTGCTCGAAGAGGGTGGGCGCATCCGTCTCACCGACTTCGACGGGGGGCTGATCGCCGCCGCGCCGGGCGTCGTGCCGATCGAGAGCTTGACCCGGCGCGCTCCCTACCAGGCGCCAGAGCAGTCGCGGGGCGATCCGATCGACACCCGCACCGACATCTACGCTCTGGGCGCGCTGGTCTTCGAGATGCTCGCCGCCGAGCCGCCGAGTGGGAGCAGTGCTCCCGCGCCGGCCGCCCGCGGCCGCGCGCAGTCCCCGCCGTACATTCGTCACGAGCGCCCCGACGTCTGCTGGGGGCTGGAATACGTGATCCGCCAGGCGCTCGCGCCTGAGCCACGCGAGCGCCCGCCCAACGTCGCCGCGTTCCGCCGCGCGCTGCTCGCGCCGCCCCGGGAGACGGACCTGGCCGCCGGCATCGCCCAGTCGACTTGGGCCTTTCGCGCGGCGACCCTGGGCCAGAACTCGCCGACGCGGCGAATCACGCAGGTGCCGCGGCGCAGCCAGGGCCCACAATGGCTCAATCGCGGGCTGCCGATCGTCGCACCGCTCGCCGGCACCCTATTGGTGCTGCTCGCGCTGGTGCAGGTCTTCGACCTCACGCCGCCGCTCCTGGCGCCGCTGCAGATCGTGCGCGTGCCCGAGCTGCAGAACCGCATGTGGGACGAGGCCGCGGCGGCCGCTCAGGAAAAGGGTCTCGAGGTCGCCAAGGCCCGCCCCGAGCCGTGTGACAACAACCCCCGCGATTTCGTGCTCCGCCAGGAGCCGGCGCCCGGAGCCGTCTCGCACCGCGGGGCCAAGGTCAAGCTGACGACCTGCTCGGGCCTGCGCGTGCCGAGCGTCGTCGGCGAGCGCGAAGAACAGGCCCGCGTGCTGCTGTCGCAGCGCGACTGGACCGTGGCCGACGTCCGCCTGGTGCCCCGGGACGACGTAGCAGCGGGAACGGTGGTGGCGCAGCAGCCGGGGGAGGGGCTGATCTTGCCCGACAAGCAGCCGCTGATCCTCACCATCGCCCAGACGCCCTGATCTAGCCGCCCGGGACGACGCTGCTCTGGTACTTCGTCAGGGACGAATTGCTATGTTGTGCAGGATTGCACAACATAGCAATCTACTCCTGACAGACTGCTAGAGCACGCGGCTGCCCAGCGCGGCCTCGGGGTCCGGCCGCAGCAGGCAGTAGCCAAACGGCTCCCGCTCCGCGCCGAGGGTCAGGACCTCCGACACGAACGGGCCGACCCGCTTGGGCGGGAAGTTCACGACGCAGACCACCTCGCGCCCGAGCAGCTCGGCGGGCGTGTAGTTCGTGATCTGCGCGCTGGAGCGCTTCACGCCCAGAGGACCCAGATCGATGGTGAGCTTGTAGGCCGGCCGGCGCGCCTCGGGGAACTCTTCCACCTGCACCACGCGGCCCACCCGCATGTCGACCTTCTCGAAATCCGCGTACGAGATCATACCCGCTCACCGGGTGCCGAGAAACTCGCGCACCGCCGCGATGAGCGCGGGCGCGTTGTCCTCCTGGACCGGATGGCCGGAGCGCGGTACCTCGACCAGCTTGCCGTCGCGCAGCGCCTGGATCATCCGCTCGGCGAGGGGCCGCGGCAGGATCGGGCTCTCTTCGCCGCGGACCACCAGCGTCGGGCAGGCGATCGACCGCAGCGCGGCCCAGTAGTCGCCGGTTACGGGGCTCGGGCCGCGGCGCAGCCCGGGGTCCCACTTCCACTCGTAGCGGCCATCCGGACGCTGGCGCACCGAGTGACGCGCCACGGCCTGGCGGTACTCCTCCGGCGGATAGGGGTCCTGGCCGCGCAGGAAGTCGGCCACCTGCTCCGGGCTGTCGAACACGCCGGGATCCTCTGGTGCGCCGGGGCGCGGGGAGAAGGGCGGCGGTGCCTCGGGGCCGATGTCGACGATCACGAGCCGCTCGACGGCCTCCGGGTGGCGGGCGGCGTAGACCATGCTGTTCCGCCCGCCCATGCTCATGCCCACGAGCACGAAGGAGCGCAGCCCCAGCGCGGCCACGAAGCGCTCGAGGTCGGCCACGTAGTAGTCGGTCCCGTACTTGCCGTCCGGCGCCGGGCTGCTGTCGCCGTGGCCGCGCTGGTCGACGGCCAGCACGCGATAGTCGCGGCTGAGGTCGGCGGCGAACAGGTCCCAGGTGCGAGCGTGCGCCATGAAGCCGTGGAGCAGCACCATGGGTGGACTCGTCGGCGCGCCCCACTCTGCGTAGTGCAGCTCGAGACCGTCCAGTTGCACGCGCTGGTCGCGCGGTTCGGTGGTCGCCATCAGTCCTCCCCAGGCGTGGGCCGTTCGTGTAAGAACTCCTTGCAGAACGCAAGGTACCGAGCGTGGGTCTGCGACCCACACTCGGTATTGAAATACACTCTACCGGCCGCCGTCGAATGCAATGACCGAGCGCAGGGTCTCGCCGCGCTCCATCGCGCCAAAGGCGTCTTCGACCTCGGCTAGCGCGATGCGCCGCGTGACCATCTCGTCGAGCAGCAGCTCGCCGCGCAGGTACCACTCGACGAGCAGCGGGAAATCGCGGGTGGGCAGGCAGTCGCCGTACCAGCTCACGCGCAGCGAGCCGCCCAGGTTGAATAGCTGCGGCAGGTCGAGGGCGAGCCTGCTGCCAGCGCCCGGCACGCCGACCAGGACCGCCACGCCGGCCAAGTCGCGGCAAGCTAGCACCTGCGCCAGCACCTCCGGGTGGCCGACGGCCTCGAAGGCGTAGTTCACCCCCAGGCCATCGGTCAGCGCGCGGATCTGCTCGACCGGGTCGCCCTCGGTCGCGTTCACGGTGTGGGTGGCCCCGAAGCGCCGCGCCCACTCCAGCTTCTGCGGGGAGATGTCCACGGCGATGATCTTCGACGCGCGGGCGAGGCGGGCTCCCTGGATGGCGCTGGTGCCGACGGCCCCGGAGCCGAACACGGCCACGCTGCTGCCGGGGCGCACCCCCGCCGTGTTGATCGCCGCGCCCACGCCGGCCATCACGCCGCAGGCGATCAGGCAGGCCCGGTCCGGCGGGATGTCGGGCGAGACCGGCACGGCCTGGGCGGCGTGTACTACCGTGTACGTGGCGAAGGTTCCCAGGCCCATGACAGGCGGCGGGAACTGACCGGCCGGCGTGTGCTGGCGGGGCTGGCCGTTCAGGCTCGCGGCGCAGAGGTGGAGCTGGCCGATGCGGCAGAAGCGACAGGTGCCGCACGGCGCCCGCCAGGCCAGGATCACGTAGTCGCCGACGCGCGGGCGCTCCACGCCGGGCCCCACGGCCTCGACGATGCCCGCCCCCTCGTGCCCGAGGAGGATCGGCAACTGGCCGATGGCGCCGTTGCGGATGTGCAGGTCGGTATGGCAGACGCCGCTGGCCTGGATGCGAACGAGTATCTCCCCGGGCCCCGGGTCGTCCACCACGAGCGGCTCAGGCGCCACGGGCTCGTGCGTCTTCCAGGCGACGATGCCTTCGGCCTCGGTCGGCATACATCCCTCCAGTAATGAGTGATGAGTGATGAGTAATGAGTGAGGCTCGACTCATCACTCATTACTCGCCTCAGCGCACTGCCGCCGGCAGGCGCAGGCCGTAGCAGCGCGCCACGTTGTCGCGCAGGATCTTGGTCTTCTGGGTCTCGGTCAGCTCCTGGCGGTCGGCGATGTGACGCACCGAGTCCGGGAACGTCCCATCCCAGTGTGGGTAGTCGGAGGCGTAGACGATCATGTCCTCGCCGAGGCGGCTGATCGGGTAGGCGAGGTTCTCTTCGACCTCGCAGGAGATGTAGACCCGGCCGCCGGTGATGTGCTCGCTGGGCCGCCGGGTCAGCCAGGGCGCCAGCGACGGCAGCTTCTCGACGTGCTCGTCGAGGCGATCCATGAAGAACGGCAGCCAGCCGCAGCCACCCTCGAGGAACGCCACGCGCAGGGTGGGGAAGCGCTCGAGCACCCCGCCGCAGACGACGGAGGCCAGGGCGTGTACCAGGCCGAGGGGGAAGGCGAGCGAGTGCGAGATGAGCCAGTTGTCGTGGCGCCCGAGCGTCTCCACCCAGCGCCCGGCGCCGAGGTGGGCGTGGACGCAGAGCGGCACGTCGAGCGCCTGCACGGCTTCGTAGAGGGGATCAAAGTAGCTCTGATCGAGCGAGCGGCCCAGGTAGGTCGGCGAGACGTTGATCCCGACCGCGCCCAGGTCCTGCACGGCATGCTGCGCTTCCTCCACGGCCGCACCCATGTCGCCGAGCGGCACCAGGGCCACGAACTTCAGCCGCTCCGGGCTCGCCGCGCAGTACTCGGCGGCCCACTCGTTCCAGGCGCGACAGAGCGCCTGGGCGTAGCGGGCGTCGTCCGTCGCATTACAGTGGAACATGATGCTGGTGCCGTAGATGACGGCGATCTCGATGCCCTCGGTGTCCATGTCGACCAGGCGAGCGTGCGGATCGCTGCTGCCCTTCTTCGCCGCGGGGTGCGTGATCAGCAGCGACGCCCAGCGCCCCTTGCCTTCGACCAGCGGATTGGGAAAGCGGTAGCCGTCGATGATGTAGTTGGGCCGCCCGTGCTCGTCCTCGGTGCGAAAGGGAGCGCGGTCGCGCAGCTCCGGCGGGAAACGCTCCGCCCAGTCGATGTGCCACTCGGTGACGTGGCCGTCGGCGTCGATGGCCCAGGGTCGGCTCATGTTCGTCTCCCTTCCTGGCGGCGCCCGTAGCCGCGCGGCGCTACGAACTCCTTGCCGAACGCAGGATACCGCGTGTGGGTCTGCGACCCACACGCGGTATGAAACAGCCCCTAGCCGGGCGGGCGCAGGGCCGCCGGCCGCCGCAGGACGATCCGATGACCGTCGCGGGCGATGATGCCGCGCCGTTCGAGCGACGCGAGATAGTGGTTCACGCTCACGCGGGACGTCCCGATCATGCTGGCCAGCTCGCTCTGGGTGAGCGGGAGATCGATGCGCGTACCGTCTGGCCCCTCCCGACCGTGGAGCTCCGCCAGCTCCAGCAGCTTCCGCTCGAGCCGGCGGGGGACGTCCAGCAGGGCGAGGTCTTCGACCTGATCGGTCAGGCGCCGGATGAGGTTTGCCAGCGCCCCGCACAGGTGCAGCGCCACGTCGGGGTGCGCGCGCAGAAAGTCCAGGAAGGCCTCGCGCTCCAGGACGTGAGTGATGGTCGGCTCCAGCGCGATCACGGTGGCCGAGCGCGGGCGCTGATCGAACAGGGCCAGCTCCCCGAAGATCTCCCCGCCGGCCAGCACACGCAGCAGCAGCTCCTCGCCATCGTCGGTCGTAAGGACGACCTTCACCCGGCCGCTCTCGATGAGGTGGACGGAGGCGCCCGGATCGTCCTGATGGAAGATGACCTGGCCGCGCTTGTAGGGACGCCGGGCCATCATCGCGGCGAGGTGGTCCAGCTCAGCCGGCGGCAGCGTAGCGAACACGGGGCTACGCGCGAGCTGCTCGGGAGCGGCGGCATAGGCCATCGGCGACGACCCTCCCCGCGCCGATTATACTGCAGCGAGTCGCCGCTGGCGCTCAACGCGGCAGCGTCAGGTAAGCGTAGTTGTTGCGCGGCAGCGACAGGGCGAGCCGACCGCCGTCCGCGTCCAGCCGCCGCACCAGGAAGCCGCTCGGGTCGGCGAGCCAGCCACGGCCCGCGAAGGGCAGCGAGACCTCGGCCCGGGCCAGGTTGCCGATGTTGTAAACAATCGCATCCTGCTCGGTTGCCACCAGAAAGCCGTCGGACAGGGGCCGCTCGAGGCCGAAGGCCCGCCGCCACAGCGCCCGGTGCTCCGGGGTCGGGTCGGCGAAGGCTTCTTCAGGACGATCGCCGTCGACGTACTGCGCCTTGGCCCCGAGTACCGCCGACAGGTGCCGAGGCGCGATCACGGTGCCGCCGCGGTCCAGGTAGTCGCGCAGGCGCCGCGCCTCCTCCGCCGACAGGTCCTGGGCGTATCGGGCCAGGACCACGATGGTGGAGATGCGACCCAGATCCTCGCCTGCCAGCTCGCTGACGACGGCGGTGGGCACGTTGTTGCGAGCGAAGGCCGCCAGCCGGTGGAACTCGTACGACCGGAAGGCGAACGGGTCCACCGTGCGCGATGCCCCGAGCAGGCGGTAGGGGAACCCGGTGGGCGCGAGGATGAGCACGCGGGCGGCGCCCGGGCGGGCGGCCATGATCTGGCGCAGGCGGGACAAGCTCTCGGAGACCCGGGCGAACATCGTATCCGGATCGTAGGTCGTGGGGTTGCTGTTGTTGTAGAGCCCCTGGCCGTTCACGTTGTAGTTCCAGACGGCGATCCCCTGGAGCCAGCCGCCGGTCTGGCGGGCCAGCATGGCCAGGTAGTAGCCGTTGGCGACGGCGTCGGCGATGTTGGCGGGCTGGGGGCTGGCCTGGGCGAGCCCCCAGCTATTCGCCGTGGACCAGAGCCAGAAGGGGCGCCCATACCGCGCCGAATAGTGCCCCAGGCTGCGCACCAGGGTAAACAGCCGGATGAGCTCCGCGTCGTCGAGCGACATATCCGGCGGACCGTCCCGCGGATAGGCGTCGAAGGTCGGGTAGAAGGTCGGCGGCGTCCGCGCGAACACTGCCTCGACCAGCGGCAAGTGGAAGTGAAGGCGAGCCGTGGCGCCCTCGAAGGACATCGTCGTGGGCAGGTCGGGCTCGAGCGCAGCCCACTGCTCGGCGCTCCAGGCCGCGTACTCGGCGATGTAGTTCGACTGGAACGCGCCGAGCTGCATCAGGCGCGTCGAGTCGTCGCCCACGTCGGCGAATCCGTAGCCGTAGCGGGCGATGAACTCCGTTTCCGCCCAGGGCGAGTAATCGCCGCCCGAAGGCTCGTCGGCGAGGTTGAGCATCAGGATGGTGTCGCGGTAGGGGCGGACGAGCCGCTCGTCGACCCACTCGTAGTAGCGACGGATGTCCGCTCGGTAGTCTGGCGAGTAGAAGGACGCGTTTACGACCGTCGTGTCCCGACTCACGCCGCCGCGCGCGCCGCGCCGCAGCGAGTCGGGGTGGGCAGCGTCCCAGGTGCTGCCCATCTGGCTCTGGTACCCGACCGGCAGGACGGCCTTGAGGCCCTGCGCCCGCACCACCTTCAACATCCGCTCCACCGCCGCCAGAATCTCTTGCGCGTCGGCGTTGCGCGGGTCGTTTTCGTCCTGCAGCGCTTCGTAGACGGCGTAGGAGAGTCCCGGCTCCGGGCCCTCGACGTTGACCTCGCCGGGGTTGTTGTGTCCCAGCCAGACGACATTGGCACCGGCGGCACGCTGCCGCGCGACCATCTCCTCCATCTTGTCCGCGGAATCCTGCGGATAGGCTTCCGTCGCCCAGCCCGCGTAGCGCGGCCCACGCCCGTCGCTCTCCGGACGCCCCCCGGGGCTGGAGGCGGCCGCCGCGAGCGTGATGGCCGACCGCGTTGGGGTTGGCGAGGGCGCACGGAGGGCAGGTGCGGCCGACGGCGTGGCGGGCGGCGTCGCGTCGCGCGCGGCGACAGTCGGCGTGGCGATCGGGGCCATGGTGGGGGCCTGGGCGCGGCCGCTGGCGGCATCGCCGCTCGCCCCGGCGCCAGACTGGAACGGCGGCACGTCGCGGCGCACCGCGGAATCCGCCTGGGGATAGGCGGGCGTCGCCGGGATGACG
>Ga0070741_10010708_pt1 | contig 17213 bp, 11 predicted proteins | sample Coa_R1_4_FD_66440 | JGI IMG/M metagenome (GOLD analysis project Ga0070741, IMG submission 66440) | Surface soil microbial communities from Centralia Pennsylvania, which are recovering from an underground coalmine fire - Coalmine... | ecosystem: Environmental > Terrestrial > Soil > Unclassified ...
GATGATGTAGCGGTAGTAATCGAGCAGGTAAATAGCGCCGTCCGGCCCGACATAGAAGTTGACGGGCCGAAACCACGGATCCGTGGACGCCAGGAATTCGACGCCTTCGTGCGCGCGCGTGGCCAGGTAAGTGGCGCCTTTCGGCTTCAGCGCGTCGCGGTGGACCAGGTTCTGCGCCGGCTCTGCCGTGAGAGAGAACAGGCCAAGCGAAGGCCATGCGCCGCCCTGATAAACCGTGATGCTGCACGCCGACGTGAACGATCCCACGCCGCTCAGCATTTCCACTCGCGGATTCCGGGCGATGGGATAAACATCCGCGGCCGGACGATGGTCGGAAATCCGCTCCATCGCCGAGGCGACGGGCAGGTCCGGATTGCGCGTCAGGTATGCCGCGGGAATCACTTCTTCGCGAATGTGATCTTCGTTGCTGACCGTGAACTGATGACCCCAGGCATCGAAGCTGTGGCCGAACTGCGTGCTGCTGGAGAGATATTCGAGTTGGTAGGTGTCGGGCCGGAAGCGCACCATCCGCCGCGCTTGCTTCAGCGTCGGACCATCGGGCTTGTCCGGGAATCGCAGGTCGCTGCCGCGATCGCCGAACTTATCCGCGAATATGACCGCCGTGGCCGGGCCTTCGTGCGCCAGGTAGATCCAGTTGTCCAGGCCGTAGACCGGATTGTTGACGGTGTGCTGTGGATTGCTGAACGCGAATCCCGTGAGGACGACCTTGCGGATATCGGCCTTGCCGTCGCCGTCGGTATCTTCGAAATAGAGAACGTCCGGGGCGTCCGTCACGAGAATGCCCTTCTTCCAGCGCATCACGCCGGTGGGCATCGTAAGCTTGTCGGCGAAGACCGTGCGCCGGTCGGGACGGCCGTCGCCGTCTGTGTCCTCGAACAGGATCACGCGGCCGACTTTGCCCTGGACATTCAATGGATAGCCTGGATCCTCGACGACGTAGATTCGGCCGTTCTCGTCGACGTCCATGGCCACGGGACTGCGGATGTCCGGCTCGGTGATGTAGGGTTCGATGCGGAATCCGGATTCGAGCTTAAATCTCTTCAGCGCTTCCTTCGGGCTGAATGGCGGCCCCGGCCGGCTGCACGCCGCCAGCAAAACGATGAGTAGCGATATTGCACAGTTTCGAAGCGTAGTCATGGCGATAACGGCTGTTCGCGGCCTTGCGCCCGCTGGCAAGTCCGCCGACGGTGAACCTGACCATCATACGCCGGTTGGTGCGATTTCACCCTCAGCCATGCTCGAACCGACTTAGCTGGCAGCACGATTGCTGCACTTGGCCGGATGCCGTCACACGAATTCCTTTTCGCCACGGGGATAGAGTGCAGCTATCCCGTCGTCACCGGTAAAGACGGAAAAGATCTGCGCATTGACCAGATGGCCAAGTGCGGGCATTACGCGCGCTGGCAGGAGGATTTCGCGATCGTCCGCGAACTGGGGCTGAAGTATCTCCGGTACGGCCCGCCTTACTATTGCATCCATACCAGACACGGGCACTATAACTGGGAATTCACCGACAAGGTCCTCGCCGAATTAAAGCGCCTGGAGATCGAACCTATTGTGGACCTCTGCCACTTCGGCGTCCCCGACTGGATCGGCAATTTTCAAAATCCCGAGTGGCCGGAGCTATTCGGGCAGTACTCCGGAGCCTTCGCGCGACGCTTTCCCTGGGTGCGATTCTACACGCCGGTGAACGAGATTTACGTGACGGCGCTCTTTTCCGCGCAGTACGGGTGGTGGAACGAGCGACTGGCGTCAGACGAGAGCTTCGTGACCGCGCTCAAGCATCTGGCAAAGGCCAACCTGCTGGCCGAGACCGCGATCCTCAAAGTTCAGCCCGAAGCCCTTTTTATCCAGAGCGAGTCGAGCGAATACTTCCATCCGCAGGACCCGGAGGGGCTCGACCGCGCCACGGCGCTCAATCACAAACGCTTCCTGTCGCTCGATCTTTCCTACGGACACGACGTCCGCGGCGAGATGTACGAATACCTGATGGACAACGGCATGACGCGCCAGGAATACCACTGGCACATAAAACGGGCGCGCGCACTACGTCCGTATTGCGTAATGGGCAACGATTACTACGTCACCAACGAGCACCTGGTGCGGCGCACGGGGCCGATCAAACCGGCCGGCGAGATCTTCGGCTACTACGTGATCACGCGGCAGTATTACGAACGGTACAAGCTGCCGGTGATGCACACCGAGACCAACCTGGCGGAGCCCGATCGCGCGCCGTGGTGGCTGTGGAAAGAATGGAGCAACATGGTACGGCTGAAGGAGGACGGCGTACCCATCATCGGGTTTACGTGGTACAGCCTGACGGATCAGATGGATTGGGACACCTCGCTGCGCGAGGACAACCACAACGTGAATCCGCTGGGCCTTTACGATCTGGACCGCAAGATCCGGCCGGTAGGCAAGGCCTACAAGAAGCTGGTGGAGCAGTGGCGCGACGTCCTCCCGGTCGAAGGTTATTGTCTCCATCCACGCGGTTTGCGTGACGAAGCGGAGCTGCCCTGGGGCGGCGAGTGATACCCTGAATCGACACGGCCCGATGACTCACGAAATTCGCCCATGTCGACTGCAAATTTCGGTACGCTGTACAGGTCGGCCTTGCGCGCGACGCAGTCCGATTATCCGCGGCAATTGCAGCTGGGCCTCGATCTGATCTGGTAAATGCACATCCTGGGAATTGACATAGGCGGCACGCGGCTCAAGGCCGGGCTGGTGGACGATGCGGGTGCGATCTCGTGCATGACATGCAGCCGTACGCCCGCGACTCTCGCCGAGTTCCGGCGGGAGATGGAGCGCATCGTCTGTATGCGCAGCGCCGACGGCGTAGGCATCGGATGCAAGGGCATCATCAACTCCGCGACGACACGGGTGGAAGTTCTGCCGGGCACGCTGCACTATCTGGAAGGCCATCTGCTGGCGGACCTCGCCTCAGGCGCCGCGGTGGTCCGGGCGGACAACGACGCGCGCGCGGCCCTGGCAGGCGAGGTAGCGTGGGGCGCGGCGCGCGGACGTAGGAACGCCGTGATGCTGACGTTAGGAACGGGTGTAGGCGGAGGCATTCTGGCCGATGGCCGTCTGCTGCGCGGCTCCGCCGGAGTGGCGGGGCATCTCGGTCACCTGACGGTCGATCCGGAAGGGCCGCTCTGCATCTGCGGCAATCGCGGGTGCCTGGAGACAATTTTTTCCGCGCGGGCCATCGAGGGCGAGGCCATTGCCGCGGTGCTGCGGGGAGTTCATTCCACCTTGACCGCGGCCTTCGCCGCCGATCCGCGCCAGATCACCTGCGAACTGGTCTTCGCCGCAGCCGCCGCGGGCGACAATTTGGCGCGACTCATCTGCGATCGCGCGATCAAGTACCTGGCCGGCGCAATCGCCGGCATGTTCGGCGCGCTGGATCCCGAGGTAGTCATCCTGGGTGGGCAGATCGCCGAGGCCGGGCCCATCCTATTCGAGCCGTTACAGCGGCAGGTAACGGACCGGGCGCGGCGGCTGGTGGGCCACGATGTGCCGATCGTGCGAGCCGAGATTTCCGAGCCGGGAATTGTAGGCGCCGCCGCACTGGTCAAATTCGGTTAAGCGCTATGGCGCAGGCCACGAGGTCTGGCCCGCCGAGTTCGTCATCGTCACCTGCACGCTATCTACCGCAGCCGCGTTCCCTGTCACCGGGAACGACAGCTTCAACTGGAAGCTTCCGCCCAGCGTCGAGTTCGCGAAATAATCTTTGAACACAGTCCCCAGATCCTGCCCAATTTTTCCGGGAGCCAACACGGTGCCGTCCTTCTGCAAGAACGTGAACGTCGCCGCGCTCAGCGAGCGTGTGTTGTCGTAGCCATTCACCTGCACTGCCACTTCCGATTGCGTGCGCGTCAACTGCACCGTATCGATAGCAACCGGCTGCGGAGGAATCTCGATGCTGGCAGTCTCCTCCCAATCGCCCAACCGCGCCGTCAGCACGATTGTCCCAGCCGTCGTGCCTGTCTGCAGCGGGATCGCGATCGCCTGTCCGAATTGCGCGTCCGCCACTCCCTCGATCACCGTGAAGTCGATCGAGCGCGACGCCGTCGAGAGGAATTGGATGGCCGGATCGTCCTGCGCCTCAACCGACGGGTGGAATTCCAAACGGAGCGTACCTGCTCCGCTGGTTCGCGGCGGCGGATCGAAGTGAACCGCGGCCGTCGGCTGGGCGCCGCTCGCCGGTGGATCGCCCTTCAGATCCAGCACCACGATGGGCTTTGACAGCGGCGGTTCCACCGTCGAGCCACGCAGCGGAAAACGGCGGCGGTCGATATCCAGTTCGCCCTGTTGGGATCCGGCAATCACCGGCGCGTACGTGATGTCCAGCGAGGCGGAGGTCAGCGGATCAAGGGAGATGATTGCGGGTGTGCCGGGCGGCAACTGAAAAACGCTGCCGACGATCGCGAGCGTGGCGGTGAGCGGCTGGCCGGTCTCATTGGCGAGCACGACCCGGCGCGTTGCCCGCGTGCCACGCTCCGCCGCGCCGAAATCCAGGCCCGCTGACGTATCCAGCGGCCGGCGCGATCCGTTGTCGTCGACGTAGATGCTGAGTACCGGTATCCCCGTGCCCAGCACGAACACCTCGATGCCGTCGCTCTTCAACACCGAACTGTAGGTCGCGGCGATGGGAGGCCGAAAGCGAACGATGAAATCGAGCGAGCCGCCGGGCGCCAGGCTGGTCGGGAAGTCAGGCAGGCTGGCCAGCGAAAATCCCGTGCCACCGATCGTAATCCCGGTGACCGGCGCATTCGTTTTGCCGGCGTTACGCAGGCGAAATATCGTATCGACCGTATCTCCTGCCGCGGCCGGAGCCAGTTGTACCAGCGCGGTCACCGGCACGTCTCCGCTCTCACTCACCATCGAAAAGTTCAGTTGCGACCAAAGCGGAAACGCAGCCAGACCCAGCAAAGCCAGCCCGCGGATCATCGAGGCCCCTCTGCACAGGCTTTCATCGGCAGGCGGTAGACTGTCGCACCGTCGGAGGTGAGCCGGATGGCGAACGGTAGAGCGGCTACCCAGCCGGCGCTCATTGACTGCAACCGGGTCGCGGATTCGGAAAGCGTGATCCGCGTTTCGGATCCGCCTGCCCGGCGCAGGATCAAAGTCTTTCTTTCGAGCGTTGCACCTCGAGGCGCCGGTCTCATCGCATCGCTCCGTTCGCCGGCCGCCGGACCCAGCACGAAGGCGCCGGGAGTGCCGAATACCTGCCTGATCCTGCCGTCGCAATCGCGAATTGACCCAATCGCCGGAGCGGAAACCGACACGTCGGCGGCCCAGGTGACCGATGCGAGCGACCAGATAATAAGTACGCGAATCAGTGTCCCCATATCACGCTCCCAATCGAAACCGTGGGTGGGCCTATCGTGGTCGGGGGCGGTGGCGCCGGATGGCCGGCTGTGCTCGACGGCCGGGCCGCGACACCCGCGCCCACGCCGCCGGCGATCCCAGCGACCAGAACAGCCATGACGACCCATTTCCTCCCGGATTTCGCCTTCACCGAGTGCGGCCGTTCGGCAGAAGTTGCAGCCGCCGTCACACCGGCAATGGACTGGCGCACCAATGTGCCGGCGTGCGCCTGCTCCTTGCCGGCGGTGACGCGAATCAGGAATTCGCCGGGCGTGGTATTGGGGTGAATACGACGCACGGCGGCGCGGCCGTTGGCGTCGCTGATTTCGATCTCTGTTCGCAAACCGCTGGCGAACAAACCTCCGGGACCTTCGTCAGGCAGGCGAAAGCTGACTGCGGCGCCGGCCACGGGATTCCCGGTTTCATCGGTGATTTGGACCGTGAGCGCTTGCGTGCTCTTCGCACCAGGGAGGTACGTCGCGCCGTCTCCTTCCAGGATTTTAATTTCGAGTGTGGCGACTTGAGCAATCGCCAGGCAGGAAAACGCCAAAACCAGCGCTCCCGCCAGGCAGGCGGATTTCATTTGTGACGCATCGGCCGCAAGCGATTCCTTACAGCCGAATCTCGGCTACAGCGGCTGCGTGTCGTGCAGCGAATGCTTGGCCGGATTTTCCACAGTGTTCCGGTCCGTATTCCCGGGCGTTCGCATCAGCACCGCGGTGATATTGTCAGGCCCACCGGCATTCTTCGCTTCCTCGATCAGCCGCTTACACTTGTACTCCAGGCTGTCGCTGCCGTTGCCGTGAGCGCGTAGAATCTCTTCCATGCGGGCCCGATCCACGACGCCGTGCAGGCCGTCGCTGCAGATCATCAACATCGAGGCCGGCGACGGATGCACCAGGTAATAGTTGATCGCCAGCGGCGTTCCGGCGCCGATCGCCATCGTCAACACATGGCGCATAGGATGGCTGCGCAGGCTTTCCTCATCCAGGCCCAGCGGACGTCCGACGTCGTTTACCCACGTCTGATCCTGAGTAATGGCGCGGAGGCCGTTCTCATCCAGGATGTACGCGCGGCTATCGCCTACGCTGGCGATAGCCATACCTTCGTCCGTCTCGAGCGCCGCCACCAGGGTTGTGCCCATTCCTTCCAGGTTCGGATCGCTATTGGCCGCTGCCAGCACTTTCCGATTTGCCTCTTCCACCGCCGAAAGCAATACCTGGGAATCGCGGCGGCCGGCGTTCGTCACCGTCTCGGCTACCGTATCCACAGCCAGGCGCGACGCTCGCTCCCCGGCCTTTGCGCCGCCCATACCGTCGGCGAGGACGTATAGTCCCGCCTCCGGCTGCACCAGGCAGTAGTCTTCGTTATTCGACCGAACACAACCTTTATCCGATAAGGCGTATGCCTCTAACATGCTGTTCCATCCTACGCGCGACGCGAACTAATCCTGGCCCCACCCGGTGCTCTGGTAATTTTAGCCGAAACCCGGGACGTTCGGGGGACGGGTCAAATTCGGCGTCTAATGATAAACGCGTAATTCGGAGCCGCAACTTGTCAGAAGATTTCCGTTAAGTTTTCAAGCAATATAGTGTTTTTGGGCAAGGAAAGTTCTCAGCGAACTTGCAGGAGTTTGGCGTTTGTTTTCAATAAAGATAATGCCGTGCTCCTTCCCGCCGACCCGGATATGAAAAAAGGCAGGCAAAACGCCTGCCTCCTTGAACCACTTTTTGCGATTACGCCGTCGCTATGTGCCTTCCTGCCAGCCGGCCAGGTAGGCTTCCTGCTCGGGGGTGAGCCGGTCGATCTTGACGCCCATCGACTCCAGCTTCATCTTCGCGACATGCTTATCCAGATCCTCGGGCACCGCGTATACGCGCTTTTCCAGCTTGGCGTGGTTCTTCACCATATACTCGGCGGACAGCGCCTGGTTGGCGAAGCTCATGTCCATCACCGACGCCGGATGTCCTTCCGCCGCCGCCAGATTGATGAGACGGCCTTCGCCCAGCACGTAGACCTTGCGGCCGTCGCGGAACGCAAACTCCTCGACGAACTCGCGGGTCTCGCGCCGTGACGATGCCATCCGGCCCATGGCCTCCAGGTCGATCTCGACATTGAAGTGGCCGGAGTTGCACAGGATCGCGCCGCTCTTCAAATGCTCGAAATGGTCGCGTGCGATGACGTGCTTGTTACCCGTGACCGTTATGAACACGTCGCCGATCTTGGCGGCATCCATCATCGACATCACGCGGAAACCGTCCATCACCGCTTCAATGGCCTTGGTCGGGTCGACCTCAGTCACGATGACGTTCGCACCCATGCCGCGCGCCCGGCTGGCTACGCCGCGTCCGCACCACCCATAGCCGGCCACAACGACGTTCATGCCGGCCAGCAGGATGTTCGTCGCCCGGATCACGCCATCGAGCGTGCTCTGGCCCGTCCCGTAGCGATTGTCGAACAAGTGCTTGGTCAGCGCGTCGTTCACAGCCACGATAGGGTACTGCAGCACGCCTTCCTTGGCCATCGCCCGCAGGCGGATGACGCCGGTCGTCGTCTCTTCCGTGCCGCCGAGCACGCCGCTCACCAGGTCCTTGCGCTTGGTGTGCAGCAGCGTAACGAGATCGGCGCCGTCGTCCATCGTAATCTGCGGACCGTGTTCGGCCGCCGCCAGCAGGTGCTGGTAATAGACATCGTTGTTCTCGCCCTTGATCGCGAACACCGGGATGCCGTAGTCGCGCACCAGCGTCGCCGCCACATCGTCCTGCGTGGAGAGCGGATTTGACGCGCACAGTGCGATGGATGCACCGCCGTCGCGCAGGGTGATCATCAGGTTGGCCGTTTCAGTGGTGACGTGCAGGCACGCCGCGACTTTCACGCCCTTCAAAGGCTGCGTCTTGATGAACTGCTTGCGGATGGTCTGCAGCACCGGCATCGACTGGAACGCCCACTCGGTGCGCCGCTTGCCCAGATCGGCCTGGGCAAGATCTTTAATGTCACATGCAACTTGTGTTTGGGTATCGGCTGCCATTCTTCCTCTCATTGCTTAATTGCGGATTACCGCAGCTTGGCGAACACTGCGTTGATCGCCGTTAGTTCACTGCTGCTTCGGCGACCATGGCCGCTTCTTTCAGTGCGCTCGCCTTATCGGTTTTCTCCCAGGAGAAACCGTCTTCATTGCGGCCGAAGTGACCGAAGGCGGCTGTATTGCGGTAGATGGGCCGCCGCAGTTTCAAATGATCGATGATACCCCGCGGGGTGAGCGGGAAATGTTTGCGGATGAGTTCGACGATTCTGGCCTCGGGAATGGCGCTGGTCCCGAACGTGTTCGCCATGACCGACACCGGCTCGGCCACGCCGATCGCGTAAGCCAGTTGCACTTCGCAGCGGGACGCCAGACCCGCCGCCACGATATTCTTAGCGATGTAGCGCGCCATGTAGCACGCCGAGCGGTCGACTTTCGTCGGATCCTTGCCCGAAAATGCACCGCCGCCGTGCCGTCCCATGCCACCATACGTGTCCACGATAATCTTGCGTCCGGTCAGCCCGGTATCGCCGTGGGGACCGCCGACCACGAACCGGCCGGTCGGGTTGATGTGGTAGTGCGTATTCGCATCCACCATATTCTGGGGGATTACGGGATCGATGATGTACTTGCGGATCTTCTCGCGTAGCGTGGGGGTGTCGATCTCGTCGCTATGCTGCGTCGAAATAACGACGGCGTCGATCCGGACCGGCTTGCCATCGACATACTCGACGCTGACTTGGCTCTTGCCGTCGGGGCGCAGGAAATCGAGCGTCCGGGCACGGCGGACATCCGAAAGCTGCCGGCACAGCCTGTGTGCCAGCATAATCGGCAGTGGCATCAACTCGGGAGTCTCGTCGCAAGCGTATCCGAACATCAGGCCCTGATCGCCGGCGCCGCCGGTATCCACGCCCATGGCGATGTCGGGCGACTGCGACTGCACCAAATTGTGCACTCCGCACGTTTTGGAGTCGAAGCCAAATGTGGCATCGGTATAGCCGACGTGCTGGATGGTATCCCGGGCGATCTTGGGGATGTCTACGTAACAGGTGGTCGTGATTTCGCCGGCCACGATGCAAGTCCCTGTGGTAACAAGAACTTCGCAAGCCACACGGCCGGAAGGATCATTCGCCATCACGGCGTCGAGAACCGCGTCCGAAATCTGGTCAGCGATTTTATCGGGATGCCCCTCCGTCACGGATTCCGAGGTGAATATGTGTCTTTGCTTTTCTGCCATTCATGCGCTCCTGTGGGGCAAGCCGCCCTGCTCAGTGGATTTACGTAGGTCAACCGAAATGAAATAGACGCTTTAGTTTAACCAACGGCTTGAGCGCACGTCAAATCGCTTATGGTAACGCCGGCAAAGCAATTGTGACACCGGTTGTGTCGGAAAGAACCCTCTGGGAACGAGCTACCGTCCAATGCTCGGGGGAGTGGAAACCATTGACAACAGTAAGCAAATAACCACCAAACCCGCTAATGAAGCAGCCACCATCATATCTGACCTCCGAAGCCAGTCGTCCTCTAAACTGCAATTCAAGCGCCGAACAGGTTATGGTACTGTGGCGGTTATGGAACTCCGCCTGGCATTCGGGAAAACCGGTCTGACTATCGATCTTCCGCCGGGGCCCGATTACCAGGTTCTGGCGGCACGCTCCGCCACTGCGCTTGCGAATCCGTCTGCGGCGCTTGAGGACGCACTCGACCACCCTATTGGCTCGCCTGCTCTTATCGACATGGCGCACGGGAAGTTTAGCGCGGCCATCTCCGTCTGCGATATCACCCGGCCCGCGCCCAACCGCCAAGTGCTGCCGCCGGTGCTGCGCCGCCTCGAAGCCGCCGGCATCCCCCGCGACGGCATCACCATCCTTGTCGCCACCGGACTCCACCGTCCAGCCACCGACTCCGAAATCCGCGAAATCGTAGGCGAGGAGATCGCCGCCCGATACCGCGTGGTGAACCACGATGCCCGTATTTTGGCATCGCACCGGCATTTGGGCAGCACCGGCTCCGGCACTCCGGTCTACGTCGACGAGCGTTTCGTCTCGGCCGACCTCCACCTCACCCTCGGTTTTATCGAGCCGCACCTGATGCTGGGATTCTCCGGCGGCCGGAAGCTGGTAGCCCCGGGCCTCGCCGCACAGGAGACCATCAAGGTTCTGCACAGCCCGAAGTTCATGCGCGAGCCGCTCGCCGTCGAAGGCTCGATCGAGGACAACCCGTTGCATCGCGAGCTGTTGGAGATCGCCCGCATGGCCCGTCACGATTTCATGGTGGACGTGGCGCTGGCCCGCAATCGCGCCATCGCCGGAGTCTTCGCAGGCGATGCCGTCGCCGCCCACCGCCGCGGCGTCGAATTTGTCTCGCAGGTCATGCTCGAAACCCTGGACCGCCCCGCCGACGCCGTCATCACCACCTCCGCCGGGTACCCGCTCGACCTCACCTTCTACCAGGCGATCAAGGGGATCACCGCCGCGTCGCATATCGTGAAACCCGGCGGGAAGATTCTGCTGCTCGCCGCGTGCGAGGAGGGACCGGGCGCGCCCGAGTTCCGCCGCATGCTGGCCGAGAACCCGTCCGACAGCGCCTTCCTGGACCGCATCACGAAAGAGCCGGTAGAGGTGGACCAGTGGCAACTCGAAAAGCTGGCGCTCGTCACACGCAAGGCCGACGTGCTGTTCTATGTCCCCGGACTGCCGGCGGAATATCACGCGAAGCTTTGGGGCCGCACCTTCCAGACGGCGGCCGCCGCCGTGGAAGCAGTGACTTCATCGCTCTCCTCAGGCGCAAGAGTGGCTGTGATCCCCGAAGGCCCGTACGTACTCGCGCGCGCAGCCGCGGGGTAAAACCCGCGTACAATAGGTCTTCATCCCCATGAACGACCAACCTAGAAAGCGCCTGCGCAGCGAAATCTGGTTCAACGACATGACCGAGCCAGGGGAGACCGCCGTCTACCTGGAGCGGTTCCACAATTACGGGGTCACCCGGAAGGAACTGCAAGCCGGACGCCCCATCATCGGCATTGCGCAATCCGGTGGCGATCTCACTCCCTGTAACCGCATTCACCTGACGCTGGCCGAGCGCGTGAAGGCGGGCATCCGCGATGCCGGCGGCGTGCCGTTCGAGTTTCCCATGCACCCCCTCCAGGAGAGTTGCCGCCGCCCGACGGCCGCGCTTGACCGGAATCTCGCTTACCTGAGCCTGGTGGAAGTTCTCTGCGGCTACCCGTTCGACGGCGTGGTATTCACGATAAGCTGCGATAAGACGACGCCCGCGGCCCTGATGGCCGCCGCCACCGTGAATCTGCCGGCAATCATGCTTTCCGGCGGTCCCATGCTCGACGCCTACATCAACGGCAAGCTGGCGGGATCGGGCATGGCGCTGTGGGAGGGCCGGCGCCAGGTAGCCGCCGGCAAGATGAATGAGAGCGAACTGATCGACCTGGTGTGCGGCGCGGCCTCCAGCGCGGGCCACTGCAACACGATGGGCACCGCCACTTCCATGAACTCGCTGGCCGAGGCGCTCGGCATGTCCCTTCCGGGCTGCGCGGCCATCCCGGCGCCGTACGCCGAGCGCGCCCAGATCGCCTACTCGACGGGCCTTCGCATCGTGGATATGGTTCGCGAGGATCTCACGCCGTCCCGCATTCTCACGCGCGACGCTTTCGAGAACGCCATCGTGGTTAACAGCGCGATCGGCGGCTCGACGAACTGTCCGCCGCACCTGAATGCCGTTGCCCGGCACATCGGCGTACCCCTCGACATCCACGATTGGGAAAAGATCGGCTTCGACATCCCGCTGCTGGTGAATGTGCAGCCGGCAGGCGAGTTTCTGGGCGAGGGCTACCATCGTGCGGGCGGCGTGCCGGCGGTAATGGCGGAACTGATCGGCGCGGGCAAAATCCACACGGATGCACTCACGGTCACCGGCAAGACAATCGGCGAAAACTACGCGGGCGCGCAGAGCCGAGATCCGAACATCATCCGCCCATACGGCAAGCCGCTGCGCGATAAGGCCGGCTTCCTGGTAGTCTCGGGCAACCTGTTCAGTTCCGCGCTCGTAAAGACGTCGGTAATCAGCGACGATTTCCGCCGCCGCTATCTCTCGCGCCCGGGCTCGGAAAACTGTTTCGTGGCGCGCGTGATTGTGTTCGACGGCCCGGAGGAGTACCGCCGCCGCATCAACGACCCGGCGCTCGAAATCGACGAGACCTGCATGCTGGTGGTGCGCGGCGCGGGACCGGTAGGGTATCCGGGATCGGCCGAAGTAGTAAATATGACGCCGCCGGCCAGTCTGGCCAGCCAGGGCGTCCGGATGCTCCCGTGCATGGGCGATGGGCGGCAGAGCGGCACCTCCGATAGCCCGTCGATACTCAACGCGTCACCGGAATCAGCGGTGGGAGGCAACCTGGCGATCCTGGAAACCGGCGACAAAGTGAAGGTGGACCTGAACAACCGCCGCGTAGACGTGCTGCTGAGCGAGGAGGAGATCGCGACCAGGCGTGCCGCGTATCGGGCGCCGGAGTTGAAGCACGATTCGCCGTGGCAGGAGCTGTATCGCACGTACGTCGGCCAGCTGGAGACCGGGGGCTGCCTGGATTTCGCGGTGGGGTATCGCGATCTGCGCAAGACCGTGCCGCGCCATTCGCACTAATTCCGACGCCTAACCCGGAGTGCCGCCAACCGTCCAATGGGGAGGTGTTATGACAGCCTCCAATTTCGCCGCGTCCGTGTGGCAGGACCTGAAGTTCGGCATCCGGCTTCTCCGCGTAAGCCCGGGATTCGCCGTAACCGCCGCCGTCTCGCTTGCTCTGGGGATCGCCGCCAACACATCCATCTTCAGCCTTGTCGACCAGGTCCTGCTTCGCCTGCTGCCGGTCAGCAACCCGCGCGAGCTGGTGCAGTTTCAAATGGAGGGCGGACGGATGGGCGGGCAGAGCGGCGACGGCCTCCATACCTTTTCTTATCCTCTCTATCTCGCTGTCCGCGACCGGAACACAGTTTTTTCCGGGCTCACGGGTTATGTCGACAACCGCGTCAGTATGACGAGCGACGATCGCAGCGAGATGATTGCGCTCGACCTGGTCGCCGGCAATTTCTTTGCCGTCCTTGGCGTACGTCCGCACGCCGGCCGCGTCCTGGCGCAGGAGGATGACAAGCTGCACAACGGCAATCCCGTCGTCGTCCTGCAATACGATTTCTGGCAGAGCCGGTTCGCCGGGCGGCAGGAGGTGATCGGCTCGACCATCCGCCTGAATGGCTCACCATTTACGATCGTCGGCGTGGCCGCGCCGGAATTCGGCGGCACCAATGCCGGCATCCTCACGCAGATGTGGGCGCCCGTCAACACCCCCGGCATGCTGGCTACGCGTGTGGACAAGGACCTCGACGATGAACGCTACGCCTGGTTTTACGTGTTCGCCCGTCTCAAGCCCGGAGTGACGCTGCCGCAGGCCCAGGCCGCGATCTCGGTGCTTTACGACCAGCGCAAACAGGAAGAGGTGAAGGGCGAGTTCTTTTCCAAATTCCCCGATACGCGCGAACGGTTCCTGCGCCAGAATCTCACGCTGATTCCCGCCGACCGCGGCATGTCCTGGCTGCGCCGCGGCTTCGAACGCCCGCTGCTGGTGCTGCAGTATCTGGTCGGCGTGGTGTTGTTGATCGCGTGCACCAACGTTGCCAATCTGATGCTGGCGCGCGCCGCCGCCCGACGGCGAGAGATTGCCATCCGCGGCGCACTCGGCGCCAGCCGCGTGCAGATTGTGCGCCAGCTCCTGCTGGAAAGTCTGATTCTCGCCGCCGCGGGCGGCCTGGCGGGTCTCGTACTGAGCGCGTGGATGACCCGCGGGCTCGTCCGGCTGCTCCCATTAGATCCGGCGACTCTGGCGCTCTCGGTAACGCCCGACATGCGTCTGCTGCTGTTCACCTCGGCCATCACGCTGGCCGCGTCGCTGCTGTTCGGTCTTGTGCCCGCCTGCCGCGGCTCCGATGTTCCGGTATCGGCCACCCTGAAAGAAGAGGCCGGATCGGTGTCCGGCGGCCACGCACACGTGCGCCTGCGCAAGACGTTCGTCGCGCTGCAGGTAGCGCTCTCGTCGCTGCTGCTGATCGGCGCCGGGTTGTTCGTCCGGACGCTTACCAACCTGCGCAGGGTCGATCTGGGCATGCAAACTGAGAACGTGGTCATGTTCGGTGTTCGCCCGGCTGTTCAGTTCGACGAGCCTCGGAAGCTCCAGGTTTTCCGCAGCATGCTGGAAACTCTGAGCACGATCCCCGGGGTGAAAGCGGTGGGCGCCAATTCGACGCGACTGTTCACCGGAGGACGATGGGACACGCAGATCACGATTCCGGGAGTCGAGCCGAAAGACAGCAATCCTCCCTGGAGTTTTTTCAATGCGGTTACCCCGGGCTACTTCGACGCGCTCGGCATTCCTATCAAGTCGGGCCGCGATTTCTCCTGGGCCGATTGGACCAGCGGCAAAAAAGTCTGCCTGGTGAACGAGGCGCTGGTGCAGGAGTACCTGGGCGGGGCGAACCCGGTTGGCAGACTCCTGGGACAAGGACGCGCGGCGCCGACCGACACGGAAATCATCGGCGTCTTCGGCAACGCGAGGTATCACGAAGTGCGGGGCCAAGTCCCGCGCCAGACGTTCGTGAATTTTGCGAGGCGCGGGAGTTCGAGCAACATCACAGTCTACGCCAGGCTGCGAGGCGATCCGCGTCTCCTCATGCCGATGTTGCGCGACCAGGTGCGCCGCACCAGCCCGGATCTGGTGGTGTTCGACATGCGCACCATGGATGAACAGCTCAACATGCGGCTGGCCAACGAGCGGATTTTGTCATTCCTCTCCGGCGGATTCGCGCTGCTGGCGACGATCCTGGCGGTGGTCGGGTTGCACGGCGTTCTGAGCTTCGTAGTCACGCGGCGGACGCGCGAGATCGGCATCCGCATGGCGCTCGGCGCAGGCCAACGGACTGTGGTCCGCCTGGTAATGCAGGAAATGTTGGCCGTAATCCTGATCGGGCTGGCGGCGGGAGTTGCGGCGGCCTACGTGTCTGCCAGTTACGTGCAGACTCAACTGTTCGGCATCAAGCCGGTCGATTTCCCGGTCTTCATCGTCGCCACGGCGGTTCTGCTGGTCGCATCCCTGGCAGCTTCGATGGTGCCGGCCTGGCGTGCGTCGAGGATCTCGCCGCTGCGGGCGCTGCGGTACGAATAAGATTCCGGGCCGGCTGATCGTTTGAGACCCCTGCCGGTTTGCTGATTGCTCTGTTCCGCGGACGGGCAGCACGGGCGCTTATCAGGTCACGATCGGATCTTCATCGCGCGATATCCCCCTCCAAGGCCAAATCACTCCCCCGTGCTGCGAACTGCGTCCGGCGCGACGCCGCCGGCCGCCAGTACCTGCTGATACTTCGCGCGAGCATCCTTGATCTCGGCAAACAGAACCGGCAATTCCGCGGCCGAGTAGTGATTTCCCTCGATGAACCGGGGATTCTGCAGGCGCTTCTCGATAAAATCCAGAATCTTCATCCGCTTCTCGATTAGCGCCGGCAGTTGCGCCCGGTCGGCGAAGCTCTGCCCGTTCACCACCACATACACAGGCGACGTATGCGCGATGGCATCGTTATACGACCTGACTCGCGCCGCGACCCACTGGCTCTCCGCAACGGGTATCTCGAAATCCACCTTCAACTCGGTCTGCCGTTCGCCGCTCGACTGCACGGTCTTAATGACCTTTCCGTGCGCCACGACTTCCAGCAGCTTGGGCGCCCCGATCACCTGCGGCGCCATTGCCCGCGCGGTGATGTGCACCTTGGCATCCTTCCCCACGTTGACCGTGTCGCCAGGCTTTCCGCCGCCCGCCGTCAATATCAGCATCGGACCATTCGTCACGAAAGTGTGTCCCTCCTTCACCGCCGCATACCACGCATCGGGGGAGAATGTCGGACCCGTGTACGCGTAGGTCACAGACTCGCCGAGCGTGTCGCCGCCGGTGACGTCCGAAGCCGCCAGAGCCGTCAGCCGCACGCCCATGTTCAGGAAGTCGTAATAGTCTTCCACGCCGAGTTGGCGGTATTGCAGGATCTCGACAAAGTCGATCTTTTGCCGGATCACGTTGATGCTCGAATCCCACCCGGCGTGCAACTCCTGCGGTCTCTTCTTCGCCTGTCCTTCCGACCACGCCAGGTGGGCGTAGCCGCAAAGACCGCCCTGCTTGTGAACGCCGTCGCAGACGCGATCCATCAGATGATCGCGCTCGGTGTCGCGCACTACCGACGTCGTGTTCAACTGCATGAGATGCCCTTGCTCCGTTGGCCCCGGCCGCGGACCCTCATGTCCGGACGCGAGCGCGTAATTCCCTTTCTGATAACGGAACTCCTTGCCGTAGCCCATCTGCGGATGCCCGACATGCGTAGGCGTAGCGCTGTAGCTCAGGACGCTGGTCATGTGAATATCCTGCGCGCGCGCCCAGGTGAGAATGAAATCGTTGCGCCAGGGCTGATCGCGCCAGTCGTGAAACTCCGGATCGCCGGACCACCAGCCCATCTTCGGCATGTCCGTCCACCGCACGAGTTCAATGGTTCGGCCGACCTTCTGGCCGGCCGAAATCGCGATCTCCTGGAAAACCGGGATATGCTCGACGCCGTGCGCCACCGCCAGCCGCCATTTGCCCGCCGGCAGCGTAATGGTGAAGGGTTTCGGCACGAAATAAGCGACGGGTTCATTCCAATAAGGCAGTGCGGGAAGGCCGGCATAAGCGGCGTACGACCCGCCCTGCCGCATCTCCATC
>Ga0070741_10010709_pt1 | contig 17213 bp, 15 predicted proteins | sample Coa_R1_4_FD_66440 | JGI IMG/M metagenome (GOLD analysis project Ga0070741, IMG submission 66440) | Surface soil microbial communities from Centralia Pennsylvania, which are recovering from an underground coalmine fire - Coalmine... | ecosystem: Environmental > Terrestrial > Soil > Unclassified ...
GCCCACGGCCGCCGGAGCCGGCGCCGCCGCCGGCCGAAGGCCCCTGCGGCCGCGTCGTCGGCGCGCTCGGCCGCCTCCCGAGCGCGCGCGTGCTGCGCGGCATCATCGACGACGCCTGGGCCTCGGACATCCTGCCGCGGCGCACGAAGACGCTCCTGCTCGGGGTCGTCGGGAAGGTCCTCGGCTGCCAGCACGCCGAGGAGGAGGCGCGGGCGTTCCTCGCCGCGGACTTCTCGCCGGCCGAGGTGGACGACGTCTTCACGCACCTCCACTCGCCGCGCCTCGACGCCCGCGAGGCGCGCCTGGTGCCCTTCGCCCGCGAGACGGTGCGGTACCAGCCGGGCGCCGTCCAGCGGCGCCTGCGCGAGGTCGCGCGCGGGCTCACCGTCGCCGAAACGGTCGAGACCGTCGGCGTCCTCGCGCTCGCGAACACGGTCTGCCGCCTGAGCGTCGTCCTCGACGCCTGCTGATGCTCGCCCTCGTCCTCGGCGTCGCCGCAGCCGGCCTCGCCGTCCTGCTCCTCCGGGCGCGCCGGAGGATCGGCGCGCTCGAGCGGCGCCTCGAAGCGGCGGGCGAGGGCCTCGAGACGCTCCAGCGCGCCTTCTCGCGCTTCGCGCCCGCCGAGGTCGTCGAGGACTTCATCGCGAAGGGCACGTCGCACCGCTCGGAGAAGAAGGAGGTGACCGTCCTCTTCGCCGATTTGAAGGGCTTCACCGCGCTCTCCGAGCCGCTCGACCCCGAAGTGCTCGTCCGCATCGTGAACGGCTACTTCGAGCGCATGAGCCGCGCGATCCGGCGGCACCAGGGGCACGTCGCGGAGTTCATCGGCGACGGCATCCTCGCGCTCTTCGGCGCGCTCGAGCCGAATCCGTGGCAGACGAACGACGCGGGGCACGCGGCGCTCGCGATGCGCGCGGCGCTCGAGGACTACAACACGGCGCTTCGCGCGGAGGAGCTCCCGACGCTGGCGATGGGCGTCGGGGTGCATCGGGGGACGGTCGTCGCCGGCGTGTTCGGGAACGCGGAGCTCTCGAAGTACGGCGTCATCGGCAGCACGGTGAATCTGGCCGCGCGCACGCAGGGGCTCACGCGCGTGCACGGAGTGGACGTGCTCGTCACGGACGCGGTCGCCGCGGTGCTCGAGCCGCGCTTCCGGCTCCGCGCGATGCCGCCGACGGCCGTGAAGGGCGTCTCGACGCCCCTCGCGACGTTCGCGCTCGACGGCTTCGCCGGGGAGGACGCGGCGCTCGCGCGCGGGTAGCGGGTCGGTTCGCGGTTCGTACCGCATCGTGCGGGAGCACGGGTCGATGGTCGTCGTGCAAACCGACCCACGACCCGCGCGCGAGCCTGGTTGACGCCCGCGGCGGGCGCGCGCTAAACGAGAGGGTCGCGCGCTCGCAGGACGGAGCGGACGGAACGAGGAGGAGGGGATTCGGGGTCGATGTCCTTCGTCCACCTGCATCTGCACACGCAGTACTCGCTGCTCGACGGCGCGAACAAGATCCGGGAGCTGCTCGCCCACGTGGCGGCCGCCGGGATGCCGGCGTGCGGCATCACCGACCATGGCAACATGTTCGGCGCCGTCCAGTTCTCGCAGGAGGCGGCGAAGCACGGCGTGCAGCCGATCCTCGGCTGCGAGATGTACGTCGCCCCGGCGAGCCGGTTCGACAAGGGCGGTCGCGCCGACGACTACGAGACCGGCGGCAACTTCCACCTGATCCTCCTCGCCATGAACCGCGAGGGCTACCGGAACCTCTGCCGCCTCGTGAGCGCGGGCTACCAGGAGGGGCTCCACTACGGGAAGCCGCGCGTCGACAAGGAGCTCTTGCGCGCGCTGAACGGCGGGCTCATCGCGACGTCGGGGTGTCTCAGCGGCGAGGTGGCGCGCAACGTGCTCGCCGAGCGCCCCGAGCGGGCGCGCGCGGCCGCCGAGGAGCTGGCGACGATCTTCGCGGACCGCTTCTACTTCGAGATTCAGGACAACCATCTGCCGGCACAGGAGCGCGTGAACGCCGAGGTGAAGCGCCTCGCGCGCGAGATGGGCCTCCCGCTCGTGGCCACGAACGACTGCCACTACCTCCACCGCGACCACGCCGCCGCGCACGAGGTCCTCCTCTGCGTCCAGACGGGGAAGACGTTTTCCGACGAGCGGCGCTGGCGGTTCGAGACCGACCAGCTCTACGTGAAGACGCCGGAGGAGATGGCGGCTGCGTTCGCCGACGTGCCGGAGGCGATCGCGTCGACGCTCGAGATCGCCCGGCGCTGCGAGTTCACGTTCGAGCAGCGCTGGCAGTTCCCGGTCTACGCGGTGGGGTCGGGCGAGACGCTCGAGGACGTGCTCGAGCGGGAGGCGCGCCGGGGCCTCGACGAGCGGCTCAACGCGCGGCGGACGCTCGACTGGAAGCCCGAGCGGCAGCGTGCGTACGAGCACCGCCTCGCGCTCGAGCTCGCCACCATCGAGTCGATGGGCTTCGCGGGCTACTTCCTCATCGTCGCCGACTTCATCAACTGGGCGAAGGGGCAGGGGATCCCCGTCGGGCCGGGCCGCGGCTCGGCCGCTGGGAGCCTCGTCGCCTACGCCCTCCGGATCACCGACCTCGACCCCCTCGAGCACGGGCTCCTCTTCGAACGGTTCTTGAACCCCGAGCGCCGCTCGATGCCCGACATCGACGTCGACTTCTGCTTCGTCCGGCGCGACGAGGTGATCCGCTACGTGAAGGAGAAGTACGGCGCGGACCGCGTCGCGCAGATCATCACGTTCGGGACCCTCAAGGGGAAGCAGGCGATCAAGGACGTCGGCCGCGTCCTCGATTTCACGTTCGCCGAGACGGACCGGATCGCGAAGCTCTACCCGGAGCCGAAGCAGGGGAAGGACTTTCCGCTCGAGCGGGCGCTCGAGATGGAGCCGCGGCTCCGCGAGCTGCGCGACTCGGGCGAGCGCGAGCGCCGCCTCTTCGACCTGGCCCTCCGTCTCGAGGGCCTCATGCGGCACGCCTCGAAGCACGCCGCCGGCATCGTCATCTCCAACCGCCCGCTCACCGACGACGTCCCGCTCTTCGTCGACAAGGACGGGGCGGTGATGACGCAGTACCCGTACACGGACGTCGAGGCGATCGGGCTCATCAAGTTCGACTTCCTGGGGCTGAAGACCCTCACGCTGATCGACGGCATCGTGCGGCGGATCCGCGAGGGGCGCGGCGTCGCGGTCGACGTGAGCACGCTGCCGCTCGACGACCCCGCGACGTACCGGCTCCTCCAGGCCGCCGACACGATCGGCGTCTTCCAGATGGAGTCGGGGGGCATGCGGCGCCTCCTCGCGCAGCTCAAGCCCTCGTGCTTCGCCGACATCGTCGCCGTCCTCGCCCTCTACCGGCCCGGCCCCCTCGACAGCGGCATGGCCGAGGAGTTCATCAAGCGCAAGCACGGCAAGGAGAAGATCCGCTACCTCCACCCCGCGCTCGAGCCGATCCTCCGCGACACCTACGGGGTCATCGTCTACCAGGAGCAGGTGATGCAGATCGCGCAGGCCCTCGCCGGCTACTCGCTGGGCGACGCCGACAACCTGCGCCGGGCGATGGGGAAGAAGAAGAAGGAGGTGATGGCGGTCGAGCGCGAGCGCTTCATGCAAGGCGTGCGCGAGCGGGGCACGGCCGACGCGAAGCTTGCGGGCGAGATCTTCGACCAGATGGAGACCTTTGCCGCGTACGGCTTCAACAAGAGCCACTCCGCGGCCTACGCGCTGATCACCTTCCAGACGGCGTATCTCAAGGCGCACTACCCGACGGAGTTCATGGCCGGGCTCCTCTCGCTCGAGGCGGGCGACACCGACAGCACGTACAAGAACATCGCCGAGTGCCGCGACCGCGGCATCGACATCCTGCCCCCCGACGTGAACGAGAGCCGCGAGGACTTCACCGCCGCGGGCGAGAAGATCCGCTTCGGCCTCGGCGCGGTGAAGGGCGTCGGCTCGAAGGCGATCGAGGCGATCATCGCGGCGCGGCAGGACGAGGCCTTCACGAGCCTCCACGACTTCTGCCTCCGGGTCCGCGGCGCGGTCGTGAACAGGCGCGTCGTCGAGAGCCTCATCAAGTGCGGCGCCTTCGACTCGATCGAGCGCAACCGCGCGCGGCTCATGGCGGGCGTCGAGGCCGTGATGCAGTGGGCGACCAGCCGCGCCGAGGAGCGGGCGACGATGCAGATCGGCCTCTTCGGCGGCCCGGGCGCGCACGACGCGCCCCCGCCGCTCCCGGCCGTCGCGCCGTGGCAGCCGGAGGAGGAGCTGAAGGCCGAGCGCGAGGCGATCGGCTTCTTCATCACCGGGCACCCGCTCGACCGCTACGAGCACGACCTCCGGAAGTTCACGAGCGCGACGACCGGGACGCTCCGGACGAAGGGCGCGGAGCTGCCCCCCGCGTCGGCGGAGCAGCGGAACGGCCGACCCGACCCGCGCCCACGCGTCCGGCTCGGCGGCGTGATCCACACGCTCAAGCTGAAGAACAGCAAGAAGGGCGAGCGCTACGCGACCTTCGTCCTGGAGGACAAGGAGGGCGTCGTCGAGGTGATCGCCTGGCCCGACACGTACCGCAGGCACGAGGCCGTCATCCACGGCGGTGACCCGGTCGTCGTCGCCGGCGCCCTCGAGATCTCGGAGGAGCGCTGCCAGGTGATCGCCGACGACCTCGTGCCGCTCGCGCGGGCGCGGGCGCAGGCGATCCGCCAGGTGCACGTTCGCGTGCCGCTCGCACGCACCGGCCGCGACCTCCTCGAGCAGCTTCGCGCCGTGCTGGCCGCGCATCCGGGGCCGTGCGACGCCTTCCTCCACCTCGAGCGCGACGACGAGACGGAGACCGTCCTCGCGCTCCCCGACGCCTTGCGGGTTGCGGCGACCGACCAGATCGTCGATGCTGTCGAAGGAGTGCTCGGTGCGGGTGTAATGTACTTCCGGTGAGCCGACTGCACAGCACGAAGGTCGCGCCGGAGCGGGCCGTCCTGGTCGGCGTCGAGCGTCCGAAGACGCTGCTCTCGGCGCGCGAGTCGCTCGCCGAGCTCGCCGCCCTCGCCGACACGGCGGGCCTGATCGTCGTCGGGGACAGCATCCAGGCGCTCCGGCGCATCCACCCCGCGACGTTCGTGGGGCAGGGGAAGGTCGAAGAGGTGAAGGAGCTGGTCGCGCGGCTGCCCGCCGACGTCGCGATCTTCGACGACCCGCTCACGCCGGCCCAGCAGCGGAACCTCGAGAAGGCGATCGGGAAGAAGGTCATCGACCGGAGCGCCCTCATCCTCGACATCTTCGCGCAGCGCGCCCGGAGCCTCGAGGGCAAGATGCAGGTGGAGCTGGCGCAGCTCCAGTACCTGCTCCCGCGCCTCACGCGGCAGTGGACGCACCTCTCGCGCCTCGGCGGCGGCGTCGGAACCCGCGGCCCCGGCGAGACCCAGCTCGAGGTCGACCGCCGGCGGATCCGGGAGCGGATCGCGCAGCTCACCCGCCGCCTCGACGACGTCGAGCGGACGCGCGCGCTGCACCGCACGAAGCGGGCGAGCGTGCCGTTTCCGACGGTCGCGCTCGTCGGCTACACGAACGCCGGCAAGTCGACGCTCATGAACGCGCTCACGAAGGCCGGCGTCCTGGTCGAGAACCGGCTCTTCGCGACGCTCGACCCCACCGTCCGCCAGCTCCGGCTCCCGGGCGGCTTGACCGTCCTCCTCGCCGACACGGTCGGCTTCATTCACAAGCTCCCGCACCAGCTCGTCGAGGCGTTCAAGTCGACGCTCGAGGAGGTGCGCTCGGCGGACCTGCTCGTCCACGTGATCGACGCCTCGCATCCGAGCTGGGCCGAGCAGAGCGAGGTCGTGGAGCGCGTGCTCGCGGAGATCGGCGCGGCCGAGCGGCCGATCGTCCGCGCGCTCAACAAGGTCGACCTCCTGCCCGGCGGCCAGCCGCCGGCGGGCGCGGGGGCGGACGGCGTCCCGATCGCGGCGCTCGGCGGGCGGGGCGTCAGCGACCTGCTGCGCGTCGTCGAGGAGCGGCTCACGCGCGGGCTCGAGCGCGTCCGCTGCGCGCTGCCCTCGGCCCGGGGCGACCTCCTCGCGTGGCTCAAGCGCTCCGGCACGATCGTCGAGGAGTACTACCGCGACGGCACGGTGACGGTGACGGCGCTCCTTCCGCCGAAGGTCGCGGGCCAGCTCCGCCAGCGGCTCCCCGCCGGCGTGGAGCGCCCGTGCTGACGGACTTGAACGTCCCGAACCTGCTGACGCTGCTCCGGATCGTCGGCATCCCGATCTTCCTCATCCTGCTGGAAGACCTCCGCTACCGGGAGGCCCTGGTCGTCTTCGTCGCGGCGGGCGTGACGGACGCGCTCGACGGGGCGATCGCGCGGCTCACGCACACGAAGACGACGCTCGGCGCGTATCTCGACCCGGCGGCGGACAAGGCGCTCCTCGTGTCGTCGTTCATCGCCCTCGGCTTCATGCACCTCGTGCCGCGGTGGCTCGTCGTGATCGCGATCTCGCGCGACGTCGTGATCGTCCTCGGCTACTTCCTCCTCTTCGTCATGACGCAGCAGCCGATGGCCGTCCGGCCGAGCGCGAGCGGGAAGGCGTCGACGTTCTTCCAGCTCTGCTCCGTGACGCTCGTGCTCACGACGCTCACGTGGCCGGACCTCCTGCCGGCGAGGCTGATGCCCGTCGTGTTCGTCGTGACGGGCGCCGTCACCGCGTTCGCGGGGCTCGAGTACATGTACCGCGGCCTCGCCTGGCTCCAGGGCACGGGGCAGGCCGCCGTCACGCCGCGGTCCGGCGACGATGCCGAGCGCCGGCGCGCGTGAGCGCGCTCCTTGCGACCGGGCCCCGGTCGTTGGTATGGACGCCCCGGATGCCGCTGCGTGCCTGCCTCCTGCTCGCCGCCGTCGCGCTCGTCGCGCCGGCCCTCGCGCGCGGGGAGACGGCGCGCGAGATCCTCGACCGGCGGAAGGCGCTCGAGGACGGGGCCCAGCACTGGAACGACCGTCACGAGCGCATGAAGCTCACCATCGTCGACAAACGGGGCGGCGAGCGCGTGCGCGAGCTCGAGGTCTACGAGCGGCGCTTTCCCGGCGACGAGAGCAAGTCGATCGTCTTCTTCCTCGCCCCGGCGGAGGTGAAGGGGACGGGCTTCCTCGCCTTCAACCACAAGGGCCGCCCGGCGGACCAGTGGCTCTACCTCCCGGAGCTCCAGCGCGTGCGGCAGATCACCGCCCGGGCGCGGAGCGAGAGCTTCATGGGGACGGACTTCAGCTACCACGACCTCGACCTCATCCAGGAGATGCCGAGCTGGACGGAGGCGGACGCGCGGTCGAGCCTGCGCGGGGAGGAGACGGTCGACGGCACGCCGGCCCACGTGATCGAGCTCCGGCCGCAGCGCGAGGACATCGGATATCAGCGGATCGTCCTCTGGCTCGGGAAGGAGGACCTGGTCCCGCGCCGCCTCGAGCTGTGGGAGGGGGAGGGGGAGCCGAAGAAGCGCGTGCTCCAGTCCGACGTGCGGTCGATCGGCGCGATCCCGACCGCGCATTCGGTGAAGGTCGAGACGCCCGCCGCCGGCTCGCACACGACGATCGAGGTCTCCGACGTGCAGTTCAACCAGGGGCTCGGGGACGACCTCTTCAGCGAGCGCTTCCTCGAGCGCGGCGCGCGGTGAGGCGCGCGTAGCGTCGCGGCGGACCTTCCGCTATCCTCCCCGCCCGATGGAGCTGAGCGGGCGGTGGGCGCTCGTCACCGGCGCGGCGAAGCGGGTCGGCAAGGCGATCGCCCTCGAGCTCGCCGCCCACGGGGCGAACGTCGCCGTCCACTACCACAGCTCCGCCGAGGAGGCGGCGGCCACCGTCCGCGAGATCGAGGCGGCGGGGGTCCGGTCGCTCGCGTTGCGGGCGTCGCTCGAGCGGACGGCGGACGTCGACGCGCTCGCGCGCGACGCCGAGGCGCGGACGGGCGGCATCGACGTCCTCGTGAACAGCGCCTCGAACTACCTCCGCGTGCCGTTCGACCGGCTCACCGAGGACGTCTGGGACCTGACCCTCGACACGAATCTCAAGGCGCCGTTCGTCCTCGCGTGGCATCTCGGGCTCGCGATGCGCCGGCGTGGCCGGGGGACGATCGTCAACATCGCGGACTGGGCCGGCGAGCGGCCCTACCGCGACTACCTCCCGTACTGCGTCTCGAAGGCGGGCGTCATCGGCCTCACCCGCGCGCTCGCGAAGGAGCTCGCCCCCGAGGTTCGCGTGAACGCGGTCGCGCCGGGGCCGGTCATGCCGCCCGACGACATGGGGGAGGCCGAGCGCGCGGCCGTCGTGCGCGCCACCCCGCTCCGCCGCTTCGGCGCGCCGGAGGACGTCGCGCGCTGCGTCCGGTTCCTCGTCGCGGAGGCGGAGTTCACGACCGGCGCGCTCTTCCACGTCGATGGCGGGCGCGCGATCGGCTGAAGGGGCAGGCGTCTGACCGCGTACGTCGTCCGCCGCCTCCTGCGCGCGCTCACGACCCTCCTCGGCACGACGCTCGTCCTCTTCGTCCTGGTCCGCGTCGTGCCGGCCGACCCGGCCGTGTCGATCGCGGGCCCGAAGGCGGACCCGGAGACGTACGCGGCGATCCGCAAGGACCTCGGGCTCGACGATCCGCTCGCCGTCCAGTACGGCCGCTACCTCTGGCAGCTCGCCCACGGCGACCTCGGCCGCTCGTACGTCTCGGGCCGGAGCGTCGCGAGCGTGATCGCACAGCGGCTCCCCGCGACCGCGCTCCTCGCCGTGACGAGCCTCGCCGGCGGGTTCCTCCTCGGCCTCGTGGCGGGGCTCCTGACCGCGGCCCGCCAGGGCTCGCGCACGGACCTCCTCGTCCTCGTCGGCACGCTCGTCGGCCTCTCGCTCCCCGCGTTCTGGGTCGGCAACCTCCTCATCTACGCCTTCGGCTATCGGTGGGGCGTCCTGCCGCTCGGGGGGTACGGCGGCCTCCGCCATCTCCTCCTCCCCGCCGCGACGCTGGCGCTCTTCGAGTTCTTCTTCTACGCGCGCTTCGTCCACACGAACGTCGCGGGCACGCTCGCCAGCGACTACGTGCGCACCGCCCGCGCGAAGGGGGTGGGGCCCGGGCGGCTCTACCTCCGCCACGCGCTCCGGAACGCGCTCATCCCGATCGTGACGCTCCTCGGGCTCGACATCGCGGCGCTCATGAGCGGCGTCGTCCTCACCGAGACCGTGTTCAACTGGCCCGGGCTCGGGCGGCTCGCGGTGCAGTCCGTCTTCAGCCTCGACGTGCCGATCGTCGCGGGCACGGTCCTCTTCTCGGGCGTGCTCGTTCTCGCCTGCAACCTCGCCGTCGACCTCCTCTACGGCGTGATCGATCCGCGGGTGCAGCATGGCTGACGCGACGGCGCCCGATGGTGCGCGGAGCCGCCGCCTCCTCGCCGTCGGCGGCGTGCTGATCGCGGCGCTCGCGCTCGTCGCCGCGGCGGCGCCCTGGCTCACGCCGTACGATCCCGCGGCGATCGTGGTCGGGCACTACGCGGGGCCGCTTCCGGTCGGCACCCCGGGGCATCCGCTCGGCACGGACACCCTCGGGCGCGACCTCTGGGCGCGGCTCGCGTACGGCGCGCGCACCTCGCTCCTCGTCGGCGCGCTCGCGATGGCGATCAACCTCGTGATCGGCGTCGCGATCGGGCTCCTCGCGGGCTACTTCGGCGGGTGGGTGGACGCCGCGCTCATGTGGCTCGTCGACCTCGTGCTCACGATGCCGACGCTGCTCCTCCTGATCGTGCTCGCCACGGTCCTCCCGCCGACCATCTACACGATCCCGCTCGTGATCGGGGTCGTCGGGTGGACGACGTTCGCCCGCACCGTGCGCGGCGAGGTGCTGTCGCTCAAGGAGCGGGACTACCTCCTCGCCGCCCGCGCGCTCGGGGCGTCGCACGGGCGGATCCTCCTCCGGCACCTCCTGCCCGGCGTCCTCCCCGGCGTCATCGTGCTCGCCGCCCTCGGCATGTCGGCGGCGATCGGCATCGACGCGGGGCTCAGCTACCTCGGGCTCGGCGTGCCGCTGCCGACGCCGTCCTGGGGCCGGATGATCAGCGACGCGCAGACCTACTTCGCCGTCGCGCCATCGCTCGTCGTGCTCCCCGGCGTCGCGATCGCGCTCGCGGTGATCGGCTTCAACCTGATCGGCAACGGGCTGACCGACGTGCTCGGGCCGCGGCGCTCGTGAGCGGGCGCGCGACCCGCGTCGCGGCGTGCGTGCTCGCCGCGCTCCTCGCCGCCGGCTGCGCCGTCCCCCTCGACCCGCCGCCCGCGGGGCCGCCCGGCGGCGACGAGCCGCCGCGCCGCGGCGGGACGCTCCACCTGGCCGCGGGGGAGGACCCGAAGACGCTCGACCCCGCGCGCGGCTACGACACGGTGTCGTGGCTCTTCGAGCAGATGCTCTTCGACACGCTCGTCACCTACGACGAGGGGACGAACATCGTGCCGGACGTCGCGGCGTCGTGGGAGACGAGCCCGGATCGCCTGCGGACGACGTTCCGGCTCCGGCACGACGTCCGCTTCAGCTCGGGGCGCGCGATGACGGCGGCCGACGTCAAGTACTCGCTCGAGCGCCTCCTCTCCCGCGCCGTCCACTCGCAGGGCGCGGAGTTCTTCCAGGGGCTCGTCGGCGCGGCCGACTTCATGGCCGGCCGGGCGCCCGCGGTCGCCGGGATCGCGACGCCCGCCGACGACGTCGTCGAGTTCACGCTCACGGCGCCCGACGCGCTCTTCCTGCACAAGCTCACCATGCCGTTCGCGTCGATCGTCGACCGCGAGACGGTCGAGCGCACGGGCGCCGAGGGGTTCGAGCGCGAGCCGATCGGCACGGGCGCCTTCGTCCTCGCCGAGTGGACGTACGGGCAGCGTCTTCGGCTCGCGCGGAACCCCCACTACTTCCGGCCCGGGCTCCCGTACCTCGACGCCGTCGACGTGACGATCGGCGTGAGCGACCAGATCGCGTGGTTCAAGTACCCGCGCGGTGAGATCGACATCTCGGGCATCCCGGCGGCCGAGTTCGCCCGCGTGACGAGCGACCCCCGCTACCGGCCGCTCCTCCTCCAGCGCACGACGCTCTCGACGCAGTACCTCGGTCTCAACTGCGGGATGGCGCCGTTCGACCGGATCCCGGTGCGCCAGGCGATGAACCTCGCGATCGACAAGGCGCGGATCGTGGAGCTGCTGAACGGCCGCGGCGTGCCCGCACGGGGCGTCCTGCCGCCCGACATGCCGGCGTACGACCCGGCGTTCCGCCCCTACGCGCACGACCCCGAGGCGGCGCGCGCCCGGCTCGCCGAGGCGGGGCTCGGCGCGGGGTTCGACACCGTGCTCTGGGCGTCGCGCGACGACGGCTCGATGCGCATCGCGCAGTCGATCCAGCAGGACCTCCACGCGATCGGCGTCGGCCTCCGGATCAAGCCGGTCGACTTCCCGGCGCTCATCGAGGCGGTGCGGCACCCCGGGCAGGTCGCGCTCTTTCTCCTCGGCTGGGAAGCCGACTTCCCGGACCCGTCGAACTTCCTGACGGTGCTGCTCCACTCGCGGAGCCGGGAGACGAACAACAACACCTTCTTCGCCGACCCCCGGGTCGACGCGCTCCTCGACGAGGCGGACGCGCTCCCGCCCTCGCCGCGCCGACTCGCGCTCTACCACGAGGCCGAGGTCGCGGTCATGCGCGCGGCGCCGTGGGTGCCGCTCGTCCACCCGAAGAGCTTCGTCGTCCGCCACCCGCGCGTGCGCGGCTACCGGATCCACCCGCTCCGGCCGGCGCGGCTCGAGCGGGTGTGGGTCGCCTGGTAGGCGCGTCAGGGCGCGCCGCCGAACGGCGGCGGGACCTCGGCGAGCGGCGTCCGGCACGGGGGACCGTCCGCGAAGAACGTGCGCGTGCCGCGGCGGCCGACGAGGATGACGCTCGACGACCGGGTGCCGTACGCGCCCGCGTGCACGCAGAGGCTTCCCGGGCCGCGGGGATCGGCGGGCGTTGCGTGGTCGGCGAGCACGTCGCGCAGGCGCCGGACGAACGCCGCCTCGTCGCCGTCGGCGCGGAACGCGTCCCCGGCCGCGACGAACCGCCGGTGGGACGCCGCGATGCGGGGGCAGGTGGGGTCGTTCACGTCGAGGTTCGTGAGCACGTGGACGCCCGGCTCGAGCGCCGCCGCACGGGGCGCGCCGTCGCGCGCCTGGACCAGGACGACGGCGTCCTCGGGGTCGACGACGAGGAGGTTGAAGGGGTTGTGGTGCCCGGCGGGCTCACGCAAGACGCGGGCCGCGGCCTCGCGCGCCCGCCGCGCCTCGAGCGCGTCGAGGCAGAGGAGGCCGCGCGAGCGCCGCCCGGGGTCCGGCGGCGCGGGCGCGCGGCGGTTCAAGAGCCCCGCGACGAGCCCGGCGTCGTTCACCCCGAGCCAGGTGCCGCCCGCGACGAGGTCGCGGCCCCCGAACGCTCGGGGCGGCTCGTCGCGGAGGAGGGTGGGCGGCGCCGCCGGCCGCGCGAGCAGCTCGTCGCGGTTCGCCGCCACCACGACCGGACGCGACGGAAAGACACGGAAATAGACGGCGAGCGTGCACACGCGTCGAATCTAGCCGCTCGATTGTCATTGGGAAACCCGTGTGTTAGCGTTCGTCGAAATCGCCCGCCTCCGGCGCCCAGGAGCCCCCCACACGGTGTTCACCTCGATCGACGACGTCATCGCGCGCTTCGCGACGCAGCAGTACATCGCGAGCCGGACGATCGGCACGGTCGTGTACCTCGCCGAGCAGATGAAGAAGCCGATGCTCGTCGAGGGGCCGGCCGGCGTCGGCAAGACCGAGCTGGCGAAGGTCCTCGCCGGGGCGCTCGGGCAGGAGCTGATCCGCCTCCAGTGCTACGAGGGGCTGGACGAGGCGAAGGCGCTCTACGAGTGGGAGTACGCGAAGCAGCTCCTCTACACCCAGATCCTGAAGGACAAGATCAGCGAGGTGATCGGCAGCTCGCGCTCGCTCGTCGAGGCCGTCGACCGGATCGCGAAGGAGGACGACGTCTTCTTCAGCGACCGCTTCATCCTGCCGCGGCCGCTGCTCCGCGCGATCACGTCGGAGCGGCCCGTCGTGCTCCTGATCGACGAGATCGACAAGTCGGACAGCGAGTTCGAGGCCTTCCTCCTGGAGGTGCTCTCCGACTTCCAGGTGAGCGTCCCGGAGCTCGGTACGCTGCGCGCGAACCAGGTGCCGCTCGTCGTGCTCACCAGCAACAACGCGCGCGAGATGTCGGACGCCCTCAAGCGCCGCTGCCTCCACCTCTACATCGACTTCCCGGACCGCGCCCGGGAGGTCGAGATCCTCCGTCTCAAGGTCCCGGGGATCTCGGAGCGGCTCGCGGGCGAGGTCGTGTCCGTCGTGCAGCGGATCCGGAAGCTCGACCTGAAGAAGGCGCCCAGCATCAGCGAGACGCTCGACTGGGCGCGGGCGCTCATGCTCCTCAACGTGAAGACGCTCGACGAGCAGCTCGTGAGCGACACGCTCTCGACGATCCTCAAGTACGAGGGCGACATCCGCAAGGCGCAGCAGGAGCTCCGCGAGTGGGTCGACAAGCAGCGCGCGAAGGTCGCGGCGTCCGCGGTCGAGTCCGACAAGGACGTGCTGCACTAGGGCCGCCGGACGCGTCGCCGATGGACGCGAAGCTCGTCGAGTTCTCGGGGTTGCTGCGCCAGAACGGGCTCCGGGTCTCGCTCGCGGAGAGCATGGACGGCCTCCGCGCGCTCGACGTGCTCGGCCTCGCCGAGCGCGACGTCGTGCGCGCGACGCTCCGCGCGACGATGGTGAAGCGGGCCGTGGACGTCCCGACCTTCGACCGCCTCTTCGATCTCTTCTTCTCGGGTCTCGCCGACGCCATCAAGGAGGTGACGGCGGCGACGGCGGCCGCGATGGGCCTCGACGATCCCGAGCTGCAGCAGCTGCTCGAGGACCTCCAGGCGATGCTCGAGGCGGCGGGCATCCGGCTCTCGCCCCTCGCGCAGGCACTGCTCTCCGCGGACGCCGGGCGCCTCGAGCGGCTGCTCCGCGTGGCCGCGGAGCGCGCGCGCCTCGGCGAGATCCAGCACGGCTTCCAGGAGGGCCGGTTCGCGCACGGGATCGCCGCCGAGCTCGGCCTCGCGGACCTCGCGCGCGAGATCGCCCTCCTGAAGGAGCAGCTGCGGGGCGGGGGAGGGGACCGGGTCGGCGAGTTCCTCGATCGGCGGCTCCAGGACCTGAACGACATGGTGAAGGCGATGGTCCGCGGGCAGCTGGCGCGCCAGGACGTGACCCGGCAGGACCAGCGCCTCCAGTCGCTCGGCGAGAAGAGCTTCTATTATCTCTCCGAGGACGAGATCCGCCGCATGCAGGACGCGGTGACGCGCCTCGCGCAGCGGCTCCGGAACGTCATCTCGATACGCCGCCGCCGCGCGAGGCGCGGTAAGTTCGACTCGAGCGCGACGCTTCGCCGCAACCTCCAGTACGGCGGCGTGCCCTTCCGGATGGTCTTCGACCGGAGGAGGAAGGACCGCCCCCAGGTCATGGTCCTCTGCGACGTCTCGGACTCGGTCCGCAACGTCTCGCGCTTCATGCTCCAGTTCGTCTACTCGCTCCAGGACCTCTACTCGAAGGTGCGGAGCTTCATCTTCGTCTCCGAGCTCGGCGAGGTGACGAAGCTCTTCGAGGACCGTGACATCCACGAGGCGATCGAGACCGCGCTCCACGGCGACGTGATCAACGTGTACGCGCACTCCGACTTCGGCCGCGCGTTCAAGGCCTTCCATCGCGACTTCCTGGGGGCCGTGAACAAGCGCACCACGGTCATCGTCCTCGGGGACGCGCGCAACAACTACAACCTGCCGCACGAGTGGGTGCTGCGCGACGTCCGCGAGCGCGCGAAGCAGGTGATCTGGCTGAACCCCGAGAACAAGATGACGTGGGGCTTCGGCGACAGCGAGATGGACCGCTATGCGCCGTACTGCACCCTGGTGGAGGAGTGCCGGAACCTGAACCAGCTCTATCGCGTGATCGACCGGCTGGTGGCGGTGTGAGAACCGCTTCTGCCATTGACGGCGTGGACCGGCTTCTTCAGAATGGCCTGCATGGGCGAGCCCGAGCGGGAAGCGATGAACCGTGAGAACTTCATCCTCATGACGGTGGGAGGTCTCACGCTCGACCCCGTCACGAAGACGCCGATCGTCATCCTCCGCGACCCCGACAACAAGCTGAACCTGCCGATCTGGATCGGCCTCCTCGAGGCGACCGCGATGGCAACCGAGCTCGAGGGCATCAAGATGGCGCGGCCGATGACGCACGATCTCCTCCGCAGCGTGATCGGCGAGGTGGGCGCGGCGGTCGAGTGGGTCGAGGTGACGGAGCTGAAGGACAACACGTACTTCGCCCTCATCTACCTGCGCATCGACGGCCGGCAGGTGACGATCGACGCGCGCCCATCCGACGCGATCAGCCTGGCGCTCCGGACGAAAAGCCCGATCTACGTTGCGAAGAAGGTCCTCGAGGCTTCGAGCGTCCTCCAGCAGCAGATGGAGGAGGGGCAGGAGCAGAACCTCTCGAACGTCTCGCGCGACAAGTGGGCCGAGATTCTCGAGAAGATGTCGCCGGACGACTTCAAGTACAAGATGTGAGTGGGCGACCCGCGTCCACCCGCATGCCGTCCTCATCCCACCGCGTCAAGATCCGCCGGAAGGACCTCCGGCGCCCCGATGAGTTCAAGACGCTCGCGACCGAGGCCGGGGAGTGGCTCGTCGCGCACCGGGCGCTCGCGTTCGGCGTCGCCGGGGCGCTCGTCGTCGTGACCCTGGTGGCGCTCCTCGTCGGGTGGTACTCCGCGTCGCGCAACCACGCGGCCGGGGTGGCCTTCCGGAGCGCGCACGAGACGTTCCAGGCCGGGAAGTACGCCGAGGCGGCGGCGAGCTTCGGGGCGCTCGCCGACGAGTACGGCTCGACGTCGTTCGGCCGCCTGGCGGCCCTCTATCGCGGCCACGCGCTCGCCCGGCAGGGCGACGCCGCCGGCGCCGCGGCGGCGTACGAGGCCTTCCTCGCCGGCGGCCGCGCCGCGCCGTACCTCCGGCAGGAGGCGCTCGACGGGCTCGGCCACGTCCAGGAGGCGTCGGGGAACGCGGCAGCCGTCGCGTCGTACACCCAGGCGGCCGACCTCGACGGCCCGTACAAGGCGGACGCGCTCATGAACGCCGCTCGCCTCGAGGACGCCGCCGGTCACGCCGACACGGCGCGCGCGCTCTGGGCGCGGCTCGAGAAGGAAGCCCCGGACCCCGCGGCGCTCGAGGTCGCGCGCGCGAAGCTCGGGCAGCAGGCGAGTGCTGCTCCCCCGTCGGCGCCCGCCGCGGCGCCGCCCGAATCGCCCGCCGCGAACTGAGCTCCGCGGGGGGCGCGCGCCCTCAGCTCGTGGGCGCCGGGGACACCGTGCCGAGGTAGATCGAGGACGGGTGATCGGCGCCGAGGTAGAGCGTGTCGATCCCGGCCGACCAGACCGTCGTCGAGAGCGTCGGCGTCTCGTGCGGGAAGTCGCCGGTGGCGATCGTCAGCCGGAGCGCATGGCCGGTGGCGATCACCGCCGCCGTCGGGAAGATCTCGACGTCGAGCGCGACCGGCGCTCCCGGCGTGAGCGGGCGCTGCGACGCGCGGGTGTAGGGATGCCACGGCTCGATGAGACGCTTCCGAGCGTAGATCGAGCAGTCCGCGACCGTCGCGCCGCACGCCGCCGGCGTGACGGCGCGCAGCGAGGTGCCGTGAAGGGCGGCGTCGTGAACGTCGCGGAGAGGAGCTCGCTCGCGCGGTTGTCGTTCTCGCAGGTCGTCGTGCCGGCCGCGAGGCCCGCCGTCCAGGGTGACGGCCGAGCCCGGCGCGCATGAGCCCGCCGTAACGTCCGATAAGAGACGTTATGTAAACTTCTACGCGCGGGGGAGCGTCAAGCTCGCCGCGCGCCGCGGCAGGGCGCGCTGGCGCCTTGCCCGCCTGCCGTCGAGGCTACCTCCCCTCGGCGACGGTCGGCTCAGTTGAAGACGACGTAGAAGCCGAGCGGCGTGAAGCCCGAACCGTTCTGTGTCACCACGACCGCCTGTGCCGCCGTCGAGCAGTCACCGGCCGGGTCGCCGACTGCGGCCTGCGCCAAGCCCCCGCTCGTAACGAGTCCGCCCCACGCGGCGCTCG
>Ga0070741_10010710_pt1 | contig 17212 bp, 15 predicted proteins | sample Coa_R1_4_FD_66440 | JGI IMG/M metagenome (GOLD analysis project Ga0070741, IMG submission 66440) | Surface soil microbial communities from Centralia Pennsylvania, which are recovering from an underground coalmine fire - Coalmine... | ecosystem: Environmental > Terrestrial > Soil > Unclassified ...
CAACTAGGAGAGCGTTTAGAGGATGAGGTGATGCATCGCTTGTTGCCACGGGCTATTGCCACTTATAAAACTGGCGCACCGCTCTACTTTGGCGATGTCGCGGTAATGCCGCAGGGTATCAGCATCAGGCATGGCAACAAACTGCTGAACTGGGATGAGGTAGAGAATGTGACGCTCAAAGATGCAACCGTGAGAATCCATCGCAAAGACGACTCCAGGGATTGGGAGACGATGAACATCGCGGACATACCCAATGCGAGCGTGCTCAAAGGCGTTGTTGACTATATCTTGCGGGAACACGCGCGCAATCAGCATCCCCATATTACCGCTTTTAACGAGGGCACTGCCATCTGCTTTGGGGGTTTGAGCATCAGTCGGCAGGGGATAGAGCTTCACGATAACCAGTTGAGGCTTCCCTGGGGGGAGATTGCTGGCGTCGGCATCGGAGAAAACGAGGTGATTATCCATGCTAAAGGAAAAGTCCAGGAATGGTATACCCTCCCTCTATGGAGACTATCGGATACACCCAGGCTGCAAGAACTGGTAGAGTATATTATGCGTGGTAAACCTTAAATATGGTTCTGTATGTGCCATTCTGCCTAATTTATTGCTAAGCTGTATTTCCTATGCTATAGTGGCAGTAAAGCTCATGATTTACTATAGGTGTTTCTCTTTTCCATGCCCCTGGTTGCTTTTTCAATGGACCGCGCCAGGGCTGGAAGACTTTATCATAAACGGATGGTTGTAGATGATTAATGCGCAAACACAACAGGAATTGCAGGTATCGCAGGAAATCTATGACCTGGTGGCAGCACACCAGTTGGGTATGCCTACAGCAGAATATCGAACGCGCGTCGCATTTAAAATCTGGTTCGGGCTTTTCTGTCTTTTTCTCTCCGTACTCGCCTTGCTATTAGCGCTGCTGGCATTCTTGAACTTCTTACCCTTGCCAATGCGTTACACCCCCTTACATGTCCTGGTGGTTGGCCTGCTCTTGCTGGCATACGGGCTCTATCTCTCTTTCAAAACACTTCCTTTGCGGACAGCACACATGTATGTATGTCCCGCCGGGCTGCTACTCATCAAAGGGCGCAAAACGCACGTCATTCGTTGGGACACGATTGAAGCAGTCTGGCATAGGAACGATGTCTACGGTTATATTTACGACACCCACGTTTTCATTTTACGACTCGCCAATAAGCAGACCTTCAGATTCGATAGTAACTGGCGCGACCTTTTGAATCTGGGCGAGATCATAGCCAACGAAACAGCTCAATTGATGTTTTCTCAGGTGATGGCGGCCTACTACGCTGGCCACCCGGTCGCTTTTGGCGATCTCAAGCTGAGTTTGCAGGGCATCAGCGGACGCAAAAGAACGCTGCCCTGGCAGCAGATTAAAAACATCGATATCGGGGCAAAGGTTGTGACTATAGAGGCGGTCGGCGAAGGAACATCACCCTGGGGGCGTTTCCACATCTCCGGCATGCCGAATTTTCTCCTCTTCGAAAAAATGTTAGAAAGCGTCTGGACCGGGCAGCCTCTTCAGCAACAATGGTAGTCTCTCTTACTTTGCCAGCGGCGGTAATAGCTTAGCCGACACAACGGGTAACTGGCGGTAGAGGTCTGCGCCAGTTAAATGCGAACGCCAGCTTTTTGCCGCTTGTAAATCCTTGACGAAATCCGGCTGGAGATCGACTGCGAGCGCCTGCCAGATCAGGCTGATGGCGCGGCGAGCGAAGGCGATATTGTTACGCGGCTCGATACGATCCAGGTCTTCAAAGAAGAAGCCACAACTGGTAAAGCTGTATTGCTGGTAATATTGCGCTTCCAGCAAAAGCATAGCTTGCTGCGCCTGCCGCGGATCACTCGGCTTGCGCTGTTTGATCCCGTGGCGCGCCCAGAAGTTTTCTGTTGTCTCCCAGCCATTGCGTACCGCGAGATAATCATTGCGTGCAGCCCAGGGGTCAGCGAGGATCTTTCCTGCGTATTGCTCAAAAAGGCTATCGCCATGCTGCGCTAAATGGACCAGCGCCTGCCGTAACACGCCCTTCCAGCTACTATCGCCCTCGGTACATTCACAGCCGCTATCCCAGCGCGCCACGCCATGCCCACAGCTCCACGCGCTTGGCTCGCGTAGACGCGCCTCTTTCGTGGCCGGATGCATACACATATAGCGTTCCAATGTACATACTTTAAAGCCTGATGCGGCGGCTCCATGCTGGATCAGGCGAGCCAGAAACTTATCGCGCCAGGGCTTATGATGGCCGTAAAGCTCGCCATCGGTCGCCACCAGGATGAGCTGAGCGTCTCCGGCGGCAACTTTGCTCTGCATAAGTTGCTCGGGCAGATAGTGAGCGGCGAAGGCATCGGCGTCATTGGTGGTGTTCCAGTCGAAGGAGACGCCACCAGAGAGGGGGGCATTGTAGAAGAACACGGTCATGCTGCGCCCATTGTGCAGCGGCACAATGTATGGTTCTGTGGGATCAATCGGCGCGGTTGCCTGCCAGGGAGCAAGGATCGTATAGGTGATGCCGCATTGTGCCATCAAATCCAGGCACTCCAGATCCATCGCGGTCTCTGCCAGCCAGAGGCCGTGGGCCTCGTGGCCGTAGCGATGACGAAAATCTTGCAGGCCCCATAAGATCTGCGTGTACTTATCGCGGGGAGTGGCTAAGGGCAGGATAGTATGGTTATACGCCTGCGCCATCGCATTGCCGACGCGGTAACGCTCGCGATGATGCTGATCGGCTACAATGATTTGTTTGTAGACAGCGGGATGGGCTTTTTCCAGCCATGCAGCCAATGTCGGTCCCAGATCATAGCTAATAGCCTCAAAGTTGCCCTCTTCAGCGTTGGGCCGGTAACATTCGGCAGTAATTTTCTCGTTGTAGTTGGCAAACGGAGTAGCGCCAGGCTCTACAGGGATCGTGCCGGTAAATGGGTCCTCACGCGGCGGCTGGTAAAAATGGCCATGCATGCAGAGGTAGACCTGGCTCATCTTTGAGCCGCTGGAGGACTCATCGGGAAGAATCTGTTCAATCATATGTCTATCCTCGTCGGTATACAGTAAAAACAGCACCGTGTACCAGAACAGAGTCAAACCTTACGTCTAGTAAAACAACCAGGCAGAACTATTTATTCCTGAGAATATATATAGATGAGGAACATGTCAACCCTGTAAACCTTTCCACCTTTCCTGAACCTGAGGAGAGTTGTACGTTTTTGCTGATAGCGTATCCCCATTCAGACAAGTCTGGTACGTATCGCAAGTCCTTGTAGATGCAACCTGGGGATATGCCGGGCATATCCCCATTACGGCTCTATCACGGCTCACAATCCTGCCGGCTAACGCTGCTGACGTGCTGGTAGGGGGTCATCCCTCGCGGCTGCCCAGGTGAAAGCCTGGCCCCTACGCGCTGATGCCGCCCTGCGCGCTCATCATGAACTCCTCGTAGGCTTCGCGCAGCTTGGGGTAGCGCAGCAAGAAGAGCCCCGCGTACTCCTGAGAGAGCGGGCGCGGCTGGCGTAGTAGACGCATATTCACCTCTTTCAGCAGGCGATTCCCTTTCTTCCCATTGCACAGCTTGCACGAGGCCACGAGATTTTCCCAGGTGCTCTGGCCCCCGCGCGAGCGCGGAATGATGTGATCAAGGGTGAGATCGCGGCTCCGCTTGCCGCAATACTGGCAGGTTTCGTCATCGCGCAGCAGAATATTCGACCGCGTCGGTTGCAGGGCAACACGGGGCACGCGAACATTGGCTAGCAACTGCACGATCACGGGCCGCTCTAACTCAAGGCGACGCGCCCGGATGCTTTCCTCGATCAACTCGCGTACCTTCTCATCGAGAAAGGTCACTTTCCGCTTAGAAAGCAGAACGATGAGACGGCGCTCTGGAATGACCGAGAGAGGCTGTAGGGAGGAATTCAACACTAGAACAGGCATGAATAACTTACCTTCCTCTCTGTCAGAGCCGATAACTGTCGCAGACAGCGAGGACGATAACTGAAGCATTGCGGAAGACTCGACTCGCCGCTTCAGCCTCTACCGCGCCTGCAACGACCAGGTGGATAAGAATGGAGGTATCCTGCATGTCCAGGTGAGCCAGGTACTGCGAAGAGGGTACCATCCATCGCCCATATAGTACACGGTATCTCCGACGTACTATATGCCGTATGCGGTATTATCAGACAACAGCCTGCTAAAGCAGTGGCGTGGATCTGATACCCTTGCATCTGTAAAAACTCCTTCGTACCTGCTAGTAGAGATGTGACACATACTTTTCGTCGTCCGTAAGCGGAACGCACTCTGGACCCTTGAACAGGGAGTATGTGTGATCCTGGTCGGGGTGAGAGGACTTGAACCTCCGACCTCAGCGTCCCGAACGCTGCGCGCTAGCCGACTGCGCTACACCCCGGTCTGATTATCATGCAAGCTTACCCGCTGCACTTATCCGCTGAACCGAGCTTCGCCTTTCCACTAGTTCCAGGCGCTTACTCTGCTCATGCCTAGTATAGCATAACTTCTAGATTTTTGACAATAGCCAATTTGCGCAAATTCAGAGCTTTTATTGGCTTATCGCCAGAGGCATAGGGAGAATATGGTATAATACATTATATTAGGTACTAGAGAAATCATCTACATCAGAACGGTTCTGGCACACAGTTTTTGACGAACAGCCTTATACATGTTTTTATGAAGAGGAGCAACTCTATGAGTCTACCTGCAGATGGGGGTTCTGGCCCAACTATTGCCTATCCTCTAGGACGCCTGACCGAGAGCGCTCAGCGGCTCCGCGCTACTGCTCATCAGGCTCTGGGCACACACGAACAATCCTGGCAAGCAGTCCAGAATTATGTGAGGAGTTACCCTGAATTTTTGCAACCTCCACTCCTCAAACTACTGGACACCTATCAGCAACGCCTTCGCTCTACCTACACAACATATCTCAGCCTAGCTGATTGGCTGGATTACGCTCACGATCAGATGCAGCATACAGATAATACCATTGCTAAATCCTTCAACCAGTTTCTTGACAACCCGAAGGGATAATCATGCACAATGTTGAGATTTCCCCGGTGCCAACACTACGCTTGAGTCGAACTGAGCTGTACGTTCTCATTCGCCTGCTAAAGGCGAGCGGGATAGCAGGAATTGACTTCACCTGGTTTCAGATCCCTCCAGTTGATCTCCCGCGAGAGACACTTGTACGGACGGTTGACGAAGCTGTCAAATCGCTGGTTGCTCGTGGCTACCTGGTGCCTCTGCCAGAAGGCTCGAACGGGCCACTGTCATTTACTTCTTACATGGACCAGGAATCTGGCCAGCAAAACTGGAAAAAAGTGGGTATCCCAGAGGAACTCGCGACATTGCTAAGTACCTGCACATTTCCAGCTCAAAGCCTCGCACTGACCTGGCGTACTTCCAGAGGTGCAGAGTTGCTCTGGCTGCACACGCTCGATGAGGTTATTGTCGCTGTCACCAGTCCTCTGCCGGATATTTACCAGTTCATGGTTCTGCCTTCCTGGGATACTGCGCAGCTCATTATCCTGGAAGCGCTGGGCATCAAAGAGCAACAAGCTCCCCGTCAGCCGCTCCCCATAGGAAGGCTTCAAGCTAACGTCCTCCCCCTGGCGCGCAAGGCTCTTGAGATAAATGACCCCGCTCAGGCGCTTAGCCAGTTGACCGGTGCGGGCTTGCCAGAACCTACCGCGCTGGCGTTTCTGGAAGCCATCGGTGCCTGTACGACGCTCGCGAGGGTAGTTGTTACCAGCCAGGGACCTGAGCCGGACGGTCACGCACAAAGAGCAAAACTAGTTGCAATCATCACGCCTACAATCTGTTTTGTTTTGAGCCCACCCGATGCCTCTGAGGAAGCCTATACAGTGCGAGCCATGTCGGCAGATGAGGTGCGTGCGTGGATCACCGCTGCCTGGTCGGCACAGGTTGCGACACGTCAGAGAGCAACAGCCGGAAGTGCTTCAAACTGGGACCTTCCGACGTGATAAGAGAAAGGATAAGCAGGTATCATGAGTCGTCTAACGTCCTGGGAAGCGGCGCTGGTCAATCTGCTCGACAATTTTCACAGCGCGACGAATCCGCTCGATAGCAATTTTCAGAACGCGGTCCACGATTTTCAAAATATCGCCAAAGCCCTGATGGGCAGTGGCCCCGAGGCATTTCAGGGTCAGGCGGCCAGCGCGCTTGAGCAGGCTGTCGGTATCTGTCTCGCTCGCGACCAGGCGCTTATCGACGCGAATGTGTTAGGCCAGGGCGCTAAAGCTTCGACCGACTTTGCCCAAAAGATCAACGAGGCAACCAGTTGGGCAGATCCTTTCATTACCGATGAAACCGTACTGGCTGAAGTGCTCTCCGCGATGAGCATTTTCCAGGCCGCACAGTATGGAGCCAGCGCGATTCCTCAAGGGGTTGTAGGCTCGGTAGCGAAGCAGGTGAATCACCCGTCGCATTCCCTCGCTGCAGGGCTTGCGGCGAGGAACGCGGAGCAGACGCTGGGCGCTCTTGAAGGTATGGCCGATAATATCCACAGCGCAGTGTCTCCGTGGGAGCAAGCCCTCGCAGGCGATGTTAGCAACCATGCTGCTTTGTGGGAAACGGTAAAAGAGGTGTGGAACAAAGCCGAGAGCCTGTTTGAAATCCTGAAACAACTTGTGCATAACGACCGTTTCCAGAGCTTCGCGGATAGCCTCGAAAAGGACAAAGGCAGCTATATAGCAGCTCTTGGCTTCCTTTTGACCATGCTCGCTAATCCGCCGAAAGATCAAAATGAGTTTATGAGGGAACTGTATGGAGCGGGCTTGTCCTGGGGAGCAGCCTTTGTTCCGGGCCTTGATGTGGCAGTCGTTATCTTGGAAGGGGTCCACCAATTCGGGCCTGTGGTAGCCTCGGGACAGGATGCGGTTGCCACCGCTTTAAGCCGAGACTTTAACGATCCTCAACTCCTGGCCGAGTTACAATATACGGCCACCGGCATGAAGGAGGGTGCGGACAAGATAGAAGTAGGCTCCTTTTTTAATGATTTGGGGGCGTTCCTCTATGATGGAAGTACGTACTCGCAAACCTATGGGCAGCAGCTAGGAAGGCAGGCTGAGCTGCAAGATTTGCGCAATTTGGGTCGCGACACCTGGCACATTGTTGATGGCACCTGGCAATTCTCGACCAATTTGGTTGGGGGCGGCCTTGATGACCTGACAGCCCTGGCTTTCGGAAAAAACGATCCAGTAATTACGAATACAATCATTCACGGTATCAACGTCGGTACCCACTGGGTTGCCTCTGCGCCAGACAAGTTACTGCATGGAGCCGAGGATCTCGTTAACGATATTTTCTAACAAAAGACTATCCGGGGACTTTTTGGCAGCAGTCATAAAAATGACTGCTGCATCTGCTTTACCACCTTATCAGCTAACTCAAGCGAGTAGTTTTGCCCACGGTCGTGCGGATAGACCTGAAACATATTTGCCACCCATAATCCTTCGAGAGGGGTACGCAGGGGAGGAATATGCTGTCGATACTCGGTTGTCACAATCGGCTGGGCAAAGGGCGCATGAAAAAGCCAGCTCTCCTGAATCCAGGCAGGCTGGAACGCGGGTACAATGTGCTGAATATGCGGTACGAATTGCGCGATGACCTCTTCCTTACTCATAGTAAAGAGAGGATCGTTCATTGCGCGATAGTTACCGAAATACGCCAGGTGCCGCCCTCCGTATTCGGCGGGCGCGCGAAAGTTTGTATGCTCGACCATAGCCATAAAGGGGTAGCCACTATCGCAAATGTTGATCCAGTAGCAGTTCTCGGTCAGCTTGCGGTCCAGCGAGAGAATCAGGCAGTGCGCGCCATACGCCTGACCCCAGTCATATTTTGCGCGGTAGTCGTCCGGGAGCGCGGGAACGAGTCGGCAGGTGAGGCGCGTCGGCAGCGTTGAGAGCACGCGGTCAAACTCCCACGTTCCCTGGCCGGTCCTGACGTTCCAGCGCCCATCGATCTGTTTCACCTGCTCTACACGGGTACCGAGCAGGACTTTGCTTCCTTGCTGGCGGATGCGCTCTACCAGTCGTTCATAGACAAGCTGAAAGCCGCCGCGCAGATATCCGAGCTGCGTGGTACGATCATGGAAGCGCGCCCAGAACCAGGGCAGGGCGATTTGATCATAGAGCGCGCCAAATTTTCCGATAAATAGCGGCTCAAAGAGCATTTCGTAGGGATGTTTGCCCATCCAGCGGCGCAGCCAGGGATCGGCGGTCTTCCCTTCCATCGGGCCAGGTCCGCTGAATTTGAGAAAAGCCGCCACCGCCGCCACGCGTAGACGCTCATCGATACGCCAGGGCTTGAAGCGCAGGAGGGAAAGCGGCGAGTCCAGTTGATGGATCTCTCCCCCGATCAAGCTCACTGTGCGGGGCCGCAGCCATTCCAGCCGCTCGCCCAGCCCCAGCTCCTCTATCACGCTGATCGCCGTCTTATCCGTGCGGAAGAGGTGATGATAGAATTTTTCCAGCCAGACAGCGTCGATTTGAAAGCCTGCCGCCAGCCCACCCGCCACCTGCTCCTGCTCAAACACAATCACCGACTGACCGGCCTGAGCCAGTCGATATGCCGCCATCAGCCCTAATGCCCCCCCGCCGAGGACTGCGTATTCCATGCCAATTTTCCCATTCTTTGATGCAATGATGTATTCTAATTTTTGTTCATTCTAACACAACAGGAGCAACAACGGTATTGCTCATTTACCTGAAGCGGTGTATCCTGGACACAAATTGAAAATAAGGAGCTGTATTACGCGCTACCAAGCGACAATCAGAGCATGAATATACCTTGCACACATCTACTAACCTGCCCCGTCTGTAACGCGGCACTTGCCGAAACCGATCAAACGCTCAAATGCGCTAACCGACACAGCTTCGATATTGCGCAGGAGGGTTATATTAACCTTTTACTCAAAAGGCTGCCCGGCGATAGCAAAGCAATGTTACAGGCGCGACGGAACTTTCTTGAGCGCGATCACTATCGCCCCCTCTCTGATATGCTGAACGAGCTTGTTTCCGGCCATATCTATAACACCTCTTCACCAGTCAATATCCTGGATGCAGGTTGTGGCGAAGGCTACTATTTGGGCCGTTTGCAACAATACCTGACGGTCAGGCAACCAGTAATACAAAGTTGCTGCGTTGGCGTAGATATCTCGAAAGACGCGATCCGTATGGCGGCCAAACGCTACCAGGAAATGCTTTTCGTCGTCACTAATCTTAAAGAGTGTTTGGTCTTCGCTGATGATACGTTTCAGGTGCTCTTAAACATTTTTGCACCGAGAAATGCTCAGGAGTATGCTCGTGTGCTGGCTCCTGGTGGCTTGCTGGTGGTGGTTATTCCTGGTCCCACGCACCTGCTACAATTGCGTTCCGCTCTCCATCTCTTGAGCATTGAGCAGGATAAGCAGCAGCATATCATCGAGCAGTTTGCATCTCAGTTTGATCTTATTACGGCTGTTCCACTGGCTTACGAGATACACTTGACCGGGGCTGAGATTGCCCTGGCCGTGACGATGACGCCCAATTACTGGCATATGTCTGAAGAAACGAAGCGGGGCATGGCGGAGGTAACGGAGATGCAAACGCAGGTTGAGTTTATGTGTTTATTGTTACGGAAAAAATCTTACGAGGGGATGGTGTCATGAAGCGAATTCTTTTGACGGGAATGTCTGGAACCGGCAAGTCCACGATCATTGGCAATCTTGCCGCTCGCGGATACAAGGCTGTGGATGCTGACTGTGATGAGTTCTCCCAGTGGGTAGAGGTCGAAGGCTCCGCGGATGCCGAAATTACGCCGGTGGATGGGAATAGGGATTGGGTGTGGCGAGAGGATCGCATTCAAGACCTCTTGTCCTCCGAAGACGCCGATGTGCTGTTCGTGAGCGGGTGTGCGGAGAATATGCCGAAATTCTATCCTCAATTCGACCTCATCGTCCTGCTGAGTGCGCCGACTTCGATCATTGAACAACGATTGCATACCAGGACCACCAATCAGTACGGCAAGCGGCCCAATGAGGTCGCTCGCGTGCTGAGTTTGGTGGAAAGCGTAGAGCCGCTATTGCGACGTGCTGCCAGATACGAGATCGATACCAGTGCCCCTCTTGAAGAGGTCGTGGCAACCTTACTTCGACTGGTGCAGTCACCGCCATGATGCTTTCTCTGATGCTGGCATGGCTCACCATGCCAGCATTTTCGTCCGAAAAGCCTGAATCACATATATCAGCAAGACCGCGATGAGGTTTGATGTATATGATACCCGGCAAACATTTTCATCACATCAGTGCGTCACTTCCTGTCCTGGTGTCCAGCGCAAGTTTGGTTTGCGAGCGGCAAGGGCCTGGTCAAGTCGGCCCACAACGGTGGTGTGGGGGGCGGTCTTGACAATCTCGGGGTTGGTGCGCACTTCTGCGGCGATCTGGCGCATCACGCTCACAAAGTAGTCCAGCGTCTCGCGCGTCTCCGTCTCGGTCGGCTCGATCATCATGGCTTCATGGACGATCAGCGGGAAGTAGATGGTTGGCGCGTACATGCCGAAGTCGAGCAGGCGCTTGGCAATATCAAGGGCCGCAACGCCGAATTCCTCTTTCTGGCGCTGCGCTGTCACCACAAACTCGTGCTGGCAGGTTGGTGGATAAGCGATCTCGTAATCGGACTCCAGTTCGTACTTGAGATAGTTCGCGTTGAGAATGGCGCTCTCAGCAACGTGGCGCAGGCCATCGGGACCATAGGTGCGAATGTAGGTGTAGGCGCGTACCAGCACGCCGAAGTTGCCCATATTGGCACGCACCTTGCCGATTGATTGGGGGCCGGCCTCCTGCCAATAGTAGCCATGCTCATTTTTTGCTGGCAACGGGCCGGGCAAAAACGAGACCAGGTGCTCTTTAACGCCGATGGGTCCCGCGCCCGGGCCGCCGCCACCGTGAGGAGTGCTGCACGTTTTATGCAGGTTAAAATGCACCACGTCAAAGCCCATATCACCTGGACGCGTAATGCCCAGCACCGCGTTGGCATTGGCGCCATCGTAATAGAGCTGGCCGCCGACTTTGTGTACCATGCGGGCTATTTCCAGAATGTTGCCGTCGAACAGGCCCAGCGTATTGGGATTGGTCATCATAATTGCCGCGATATTCAGGCCGTTCGCCTCCAGCAGCACTTTCAGGTGCTCCATCTCAATGCCGCCGGTCTGCGGATCGGTCTTGACTTCCACGGCTTTGTAATCAGCCAGGGTCGCGCTGGCGGGATTGGTGCCGTGGGCATTATCGGGGATCAGGACGAGATTGCGATGCCCTTCGTTGCGGCTGTGATGATAGGCTTTGATCAGCATCAGCCCGGTAAGTTCACCATGCGCGCCGGCGGAAGGTTGCAGCGTCACGCGGGTCATGCCTGCGATTTCTGCCAGGTATTGTTCAAGCTCGTAGATCAACTGAATGGCTCCCTGCACTGTCTCTTCCGACTGCAAGGGATGGATGCGCGCGAAGCCAGGCAAAGAGGCCATATCCTCGTTGATCTTGGGGTTATACTTCATCGTGCAGGAGCCAAGAGGATAGAAACCTGTGTCAACGCCGAAGTTACGCTGCGAGAGGTGCGTATAGTGGCGCACCACTTCTATCTCGCTGACCTCGGGCAGAGGAGCTGGCTGCTCACGCAAGAGATGGGCAGGGATCATGCTCTCCGACGCTTCCGTGGGAACATCCATACTCGCCATTGTCGCTGCACGACGACCAGGGGCTCCCTTCTCAAAAATCAAGCTTTCGACGCTCATGCCTGCACCTCCCTCAATGCTGCGACCAGCCGGTCAATATCCTCTTTTGTGCGCGTCTCCGTTACGCAGAAAAGCATATAGTCATCCATGCCTGGATAGCTTTTACCGAGTGGATAGCCTCCAATGATATCCAACTTCGTCAGGTGTTGCTCCAGTTTCTCGGCGGAGATGGGCAACTTAACCACAAACTCATCGAAGAAGGGAGAGCTGAACGCGGCGGTAAAGCCTGGAATGGCGATAATCTGGCGGAAGGCGTAATGAGCTTTTTGCAGGCAGAGTTCGCTCATCTCGCGAAATCCCTGCTTGCCCAGAGCCGCGAGGAAGATCGTCGCGCCCACCGCCAGTAAGGATTGATTGGTACAGATATTAGAGGTTGCACGCTCGCGACGAATATGCTGCTCGCGCGTCTGCAATGTCAGGACATAGCCCGTCTGCTGCTTCCCTCCCTCCTCAATCGTCTGCCCAACGAGTCGTCCGGGCAGGAGACGCATAAACTTTTGCTTTGCCGCCATAAAGCCGAGCGCCGGGGCGCCGTAGCTCATCGTATTGCCGAAGCTCATCATCTCGCCTACCGCGATATCGGCTCCATATGCGCCAGGAGGGGCGAGGATGCCCAGGGAGGCGGGTTCGGTAATTGTCGTGACAAAAAGCGCCTTCCCTTTGTGGGCAACAGGCTCGATGGCGCGTACATCTTCGACGCAGCCAAAGAAGTTCGGCTGCTGGATCACAACGGCGGCGGTAGTGGGGCCGACGGCGGCATCAAGCGCCTCCAGGGATGTGACCCCGTTCTGCATCGGCACCTCTTTGACCGTGAAGCCGCGCGAGAAGGCATAGGTATGCAGCACGCGGCGATATTGTGGATCGACGGCAGCCGATATGACCACCTCACCCCGCCCGCCGGGACCGAGAGCCAGCAGGACCGCCTCGACCAGCGCCGTCGAGCCATCGTAGAGCGAGGCGTTGGCGATATCCAGCCCCGTCACCTGGCAGACCATCGTCTGAAATTCGTAGATGGCCTGTAGCATGCCCTGGCTCACCTCCGGCTGATAGGGCGTGTACGAGGTCACAAATTCCGAACGGCGCTGCAGATGTGGCACAACGCTGGGAATAGCATGATCGTACGTGCCAGCTCCCAGGAAAGAGATGGTCGAGTCTAAATTTTTGTTTTTTGCCGCCATCTGGCTCAGAAGGCGCTTCAGTTCTGGCTCAGGTAGTGCGGGCGGCAGATCAAGCGGACGACGCAGGCGCACGTTTTCCGGCACCGGCGTCAGCAAATCCTCAATGGTGCTGAGGTCCATATGCTCCAGCATCGCCTGCTGCTCTTCCGCTGTATTGGGTATGTAGCTCATATCAAACCCCCTCGGTGTCTGGAAGCTCCCCAGAAATAAATTGCTTTATTTGGGCACTGGCACACAAGGGGAGCTATGATGGATGTTATGGTACTGCAAAGTAGCATGCTTCTCCAGCATTGCCTGCGCTACAGCTTCAGAGAAACATGCTACTTTGGGGCGTTGGAGTTTCTTTAATTATACCGCAGGTTAGCGTCCCTGGATATACTTGACATATTCTTCAGCGTTCATCAGTTGATCAAGCTCTGCGCGACTGGAAGGCTTGATTACAAGCATCCATCCCTTATCATAAGGGTTATCGTTGATCAGTTCGGGGCGCTCCTTTAGCTCTTCGTTCACTTTGACAACCTGGCCACTGATAGGAGAAATAAGCTCAGATGTGGCCTTGACTGATTCGATATCGCCAAATTTTGCCTCGGAGGCGACTTCCTGGCTGCCATCCCACGGCAGGTCAATGTAGACAATGTCGCCGAGTTGATCCTGCGCATAGTCGGTAATGCCAATCACGACCTCATCGCCTTCAACCCTGACCCACTCATCTGTTCTGCTGTATTTCAAATTACCCGGATGATTTAGGCTTGCCATTATGTGTATCTCCCTTCTTCAGGACGATCTCCTGTTGCCAACAGTGTATTAGATAGTGTTTGATTCTCGTCGCCATCGCCCGTCAGGGCGAGCATCGGTTTTTTGGATGATGCCACAACGGGACTTCGCCCCGTTGTGGCATCATCCAAAATCGTTGGTGAGCGCCGCAGGTGCGAGCCCTCAGCGAGCAAGCCCGCGGCGAATACCGTCATCAAACATTCTCTACTTGCGCTTATAAAATGGTAATGCCACGATCTGAGCGGCAAGACGCTTGCCGCGAATCTCTATCTGTACAGGATGCCCAACCACAGCATGCGCGGCCTCGACATAGCCCATACCAATATTTTTGTGAACGGTCGGACCGGGAGCGCCGCTGGTGAGCGTTCCGATCTGCTGATCGGTGTCGTAAATAGGATACCCACCGCGCGGCACCCCACGTTCAAGCAACTCAATGCCGACGAGCAAGCGTTGCGGGCCTTGCTGCTTGACCTGGAGCAAGAACTCACGCCCGATAAAATTGCCCTTGTTCAATTTCACGGTCCAGCCCAGTCTTGCCTCCAGGGGATTGGTCTTTTCATCCAGTTCGTGACCGTAGAGGCAGAGGCCAGCTTCCAGACGCAGCGTGTCGCGCGCGCCCAGACCCGTGGGGAGCAGTCCGTATGGTTTGCCTGCTGCGAGCAGATCGTTCCACAGCCTGACCACATCCACCGGAGCGCAGTAGAGTTCAAAGCCGTCCTCACCCGTGTAGCCGGTGCGCGAGATGAGACAGTTTATTGCGTTCACCATCCCTGCTGCGCAATGATAGTAGTGAATGCCTGCCAGGTCGGTCTCAGTCAACCGCTGGAGAATCGTCTGAGCGGCGGGTCCTTGCAGGGCGAGCAAGGCAGTTGTATCTGATTGATTCGTGACCATAACATGCTGGAAGTGCTTCGCCTGTCCCTGCACCCACGCAAAATCCTTCTCGATATTGCCCGCATTAACCACCAGCATGTATTGCTGTTCCGCCAGGCGATAGATCAGCAAATCATCTATCACTCCCGCATCGGATAGGCAGAGTTGGGTATAGAGGGCCTGATGGATAACGAGGCGTGAGACATCATTAGGCACCAGGTATTGCAGGAAAGCCAGGGCATCCTGCCCCTCCACCTTGAACTCGCCCATGTGGCTCACGTCGAAGAGGCCCGCGTGGGTACGCACCGCCTCGTGCTCCTCCAAAATACTGCTATATTGCACGGGCATTTCCCAGCCGCCGAACTCCACCATGCGAGCTCCGAGTTGGCAATGTTGCTCGTAGAGCGGCGTGCGCTTCAGCCGGGCGACGGCGCTGTCGTGTGTTGTCATCAAAATACTCCAATGCGCTTCAGAAGGTGTTGCATCACTAGTGGATACCAATTTCACTATATCAGATTTTATGGCTGGCGTCGAGGGGAACACAACAGGCAGCAGGGCTTTTCAGTGTTCCTCTCCTCTGGCTCCTGCCAACTGGATTCGCGCCCCGTTCGGGACGCAGGGCAAGGGGAGAGGTGCTGGCAACGCCGCGTCGCGGCGTTGCCAGCACCTCTCCCCTTGCGAACAGGGCTTGGCCCTGCGAGCATGACGAAAACGGAAAAGCCCTGACAGGCAGCCCTACATACGGCAATGTATGTAGGGCCTGCTTGCTTACATTTTCCAGGGGTTTAGCGAATGGCTTGGAGCTGTGACATCGTTCTGGCATCATTGCCCGAGAAGGTGAGCTGCACCAGGAACGGCAAGAGCTGAGCCACGTTGGGAGAACCCCAGCCGGTAGCGGCATCCCAGCCTTTTTTGGCATCAAATCCTGTAATTGTCACGTTATTGCCATTGGCATCCGGGAAGGTAAAGGTGTTGTTTCCGGCAGTAACATCATGGAAGGTCTTCGCGGAGAAGCCCGTATGACCCAGAATATATAGCCCCAGGTTCAGAAAGCCCAACCGCCGGTGAGCCATCTGAGCGCCCAGTGCCGTAATCCCTGCCCATTGGGGAGATCCCGCGCTCGTGCCACCGAAAAAAACGACCCGATTCGGGCCTGCGCCAGAGGTACTCCATACGGCAAGCACGCCGCCATTGATAGCTGCATTGTATGAGATATCGGGTACGCCACGGAACTGACCAATGCCAGCGGTGCCGATCTGGTAGAAGGGCCTGTGGTAAATGGTGCTAAAGCCGCCACCGGTGCCAGCAAATAAATTAGGCTCGTTCCAGGCAACCTCGCTCTGATACGCGCCGGTTGTGAGATCAGCAAACAACTGTGTGCCACCAACAGCCGTTACTAATGGATCGCTGGCAGGCGAGCTAACGCTTTTGATAAAAGAATTGCCGTCGCATGTTGGCTGAGCTGCTCCCTGATCGCCGGAAGAGGCCAGCAACGTGATGTGCTTCAGCGTTGCTTCGAAGAAAACCTGGTGCTCCTGCTTTAAGATCGTAGGATCGACGCAGGACTCGGCCTCGCCGAAGCTCTGAGAGATCACATCGCCCAGGTTGTGATCGACTGCAAATCTGGTCGCGCTGAGGAGATCCGCGTCCTGGCTGGATTTAGCCAGCACGAGATCAATGGTCGCGTCGGGGGCAATGGCGTGCGCCCATTCCACGTCGAGCGTAATCTCACCGGCCCAACTGACCTGGTTAGCATCCCACTGATTGAACGGGGTAAGGCCATCGGGCGCGATGACATTGAGCGTGGTATCATTGATGCCGAAAGTCAGATCAAACATATGCAGATCGTTGGCGATAGTTGGGCTCTGAAAGGCGTCAATGATCACAATAGTGCGACCCTTGCCTGTAATGCCAGCATTGAGCGCACCCTGGACATTATAGGCGTTACGGATCTGCTGCGGACCATAACAGTGAACGAACGCTGTAGCTTGCTGGCAGCCAAAAGTCGCATTGGGCTGCGCCATGCCTGCAAACACATACTGCGGGCGTGTACTCACTGCATGGGGAGTAACAAAACCGGAAGCATGCGTCTGGGCGCCGTTCAAAAAAACTAAACCGACAAGCGTACTTGCCACTGCAAGCACCGCAACTATCAGATGAGATACACGACTGAGGGAGAGAATCCTTCCCTGCATTAAAGAACCTCCTGGTAACTGGTGAAAGAATACCGGTTAATGAGCGATTTACACAAGTGGCACGAAATAATTATAAGGGATAATATAACCTGGAAGCATCACCCTGAGGTTGAGATTGAGTTAAGAAGCGGTTAATTTATGGTTAAGAAAATGGCCAGTGGTATCTTTGGAGCTTGCTTGCCTGTGATAGCATCTTACAGAGCCACGAGCGCATGTTTAGAGTTGGCAAGACTGCTGTTATTGATCCGGCGATCTCAACCGTTCTGCCACCATTGCCAGGGTTGGTATGGCTGCAATCCCCTGCTGCTGGATAGAGAATGAAGCGGTGCAATTGGCAAAGTCAACGGCTTTTTCAGGTTCGCCATATTTGTACAGGTGGATCAGGA
>Ga0070741_10010711_pt1 | contig 17209 bp, 19 predicted proteins | sample Coa_R1_4_FD_66440 | JGI IMG/M metagenome (GOLD analysis project Ga0070741, IMG submission 66440) | Surface soil microbial communities from Centralia Pennsylvania, which are recovering from an underground coalmine fire - Coalmine... | ecosystem: Environmental > Terrestrial > Soil > Unclassified ...
TCGTCGGCTTCTTCCACGATCTGTTGAAGCTCCTGGAAATCAACGCCGAAATGGCTACAGAAGCGCCCATCCTCGGCAACGATCACCATCAGCGGCAACAGCGGACCGGCACGCTCGAGCGGCAGATAAACACGCTGCACCCGCTGGCCCGTGGCCTCGCGCCACAGCATCAAGGTCGAAACCGGATTGACGAAGCTATAGAGGATTGTCAGCAGGTAGGGCGCAAGAAAAACCGCGACGACAAAGGAAAGCGCGGGGCGCAGCAGGCGCGAGCGCCGGTAGAAGCTTTGAGATTCATGTCCCTCGGTCATGAATCTGGAGATTACCTCATTGCGCCCCGGTCGAGTGGCGGCGCGGCGGCCTTGACGGGCCGGCGGCGTGTCGGGCATTCCCAGCAAATGCCAACTTCTGCGGCTAGCGCCAAAACGGGGGCCGACGGCGTCTTCACGTCGCAGCTTGCGGTGCTCGCCGGCGAGATCGAGGCCCTCCTCGACCGGCTGCTGCGGCCGCCGCCCGACAGCGAAATTCAGCCGCCGGCGCGGCTTCTGGAGGCGATGCGCTACGCCGCGCTCGGCGGCGGCAAGCGGCTGCGGCCGTTTCTCCTGGTCGAGACCGCGCGGCTCTTCGATGTCGGGCCGGCGGCCGCTTTGCCGGCCGCGGCGGCGATAGAATGCATTCACACCTACTCGCTCATCCATGACGATCTGCCGGCGATGGACAACGACGCGCTGCGGCGCGGCCGCCCCACCCTGCACATGGCTTTCGACGAAGCGACCGCGATCCTCGCGGGCGACGCATTGCTTACGCTGGCTTTCGATCTGCTCGCGCGGGTGGAAACACACCCCGATGCCGCGGTTCGCGTCAGATTGATCGCCGAACTGGGATGCGCCGCCGGCGCGGCGGGAATGGTCGGCGGCCAGTTGCTCGATCTCGCGGCGGAGGGCCGCTTCGCAACCGCGCCACGACCCGGCGAAGCCGACATCGCCCGCATCGATTCCTTGAAGACCGGCGCGCTTCTGCGCGCCGCCTGCCGCATGGGCGCGATCATCGGCAACGCGCCGCCGGACGCGGGCACGGCCATCGACCGCTACGCCTCGGCATTGGGACAAGCCTTTCAAATCGCCGATGACCTCCTCGACGCCGAAGGCGATCCGGCGACCGTCGGCAAGGCCACCGGCAAGGACGCCGCGGCCGGCAAGGCCACGCTTGTCACGCTCCTCGGACCGCAAGGCGCGCGCGCGCGTCTCGCGGCGCTGACGGCGGAGGCCGAGGCGGCGCTGGCCGGCTTTGGCGACGCGGCGTCATCATTGCGAGCGGCAGCGCATTTCATCGCGGCGCGGCGGGCCTGATGAAGCACCGTGGCAGCTATCGCTTCTGGGGGCACGGCCTCTGGCGCACGGCGCCAAAACCGGTACGCATTCTTTCCCGGCGACCGCGCCTGGCGCTGGCCACCCTGATCGCCGTGGCGATTTATTTCCTGTTGCCGCGGGATTGGCACTGGATCACGCGCGCGCTTCTCGGCTGGGATTGCGGCGTCGTCTTCTATCTCGCCCTTATTTATGGCAACACCGTCCGTTCGACGATTCTCGACATCCGGCAGACCGCCGTGGTGGAGGACGAGGGCGCCGTCGCGGTGCTGGCGCTTACCGTGACCGCGGCGCTGGCAAGTCTTGCCGCGATCATCGTCGAGCTTGGCAGCGCGCCGCACGGACGCGGATTTGATCCTCTTCAGTTAACTCTGGCGCTATTCACGGTCAGCGTTTCGTGGGCCTTCATCCACACGATCTTCGCCCTGCACTACGCCCATGAATTCTACGGCGACGAGAGCCGCGGCCGTGGCTTGAATTTTCCCGGCCACGCCAGCCCCAACTATTGGGACTTCATCTATTTTTCCTTCGTGATCGGCATGACTTTTCAGGTTTCCGATGTCGCCGTCGAATCGCGGCGGATCCGGCAGACCGTGACCGCCCATGGCATAGTGGCCTTCTTCTTCAACGTCGCGCTGCTTGCGCTTGCCGTGAATATCGCCGCCAGCGCCATCTAGCGAGGAGCGCCGATGACCGCCACCGTGCAAACGCTGCTGCTGTTGCTGGCGGTGCTGGTCGTGGTCGCAATTCTGTCGCGGCGTCTCAACATCGCCTCCTCGATCCTTTTGGTGATCGCCGGCATCGTCCTTGGCCTGATCCCCGGCTTGCCGGCGATCGAACTCGCTCCCGAGCTTGTGCTGCTGGTGATGCTGCCGCCGCTGATCTATGCCTCAGGCGTGGCGATGAGCTGGCGGGAATTCTGCTTCAACCTCCGGCCGATCACGCTTCTCGCCTTCGGCCTGGTCGTCTTCACCGCCTGCGCGGTCGCCGCAACGGTCCATGGTCTGCTCGGCCTGCCGTGGCCCATCGGCTTCCTGCTCGGCGCCATTGTGGCGCCGCCCGACGCGGTGGCGCCGCTTTCAGTCGCCCGCCGCCTGGGCTTGCCGCGGCGGCTTTTGCTGGTGCTCGAAGGCGAAGGGGTGGCTAACGACGCCACCGCATTGATCCTCTACCGTTTCGCTGTCGCCGCCATCAGCACCGGCATGTTCTCGTTGAGTTCCGCCGTCGCGACATTCGCCGCGATCGTGGTCGGCGAAATCGCCTGGGGCATTGGCGTCGGCTGGGCCAGCCTCAACCTGCGCCGTTGGGCCCGCGATCCGCGGGTCGAGATCACCTTGTCGCTGATGACGCCCTATCTCGCCTATTGGGTGCCGCAAAGCCTGGGCGGGTCCGGCGTGCTCGCCGCAGTCGCGGCCGGACTTTACGTGAGCTGGAAAGGGCCCCTGTTGATCTCGGCGCCCACGCGGTTGCAGGGGATCTTTTTCTGGGACCTCATCGTCTATCTGGTCGAGGGTTTCATCTTCCTGATCACCGGTCTGCAGGCACGCACCGTGCTCGGCCGCATCGCCACGTTTTCGGTCAGCGACATTCTCGCGGCGGTGACCCTGACGACGGCCGTTATCGTCGCGGCGCGCTTCATTTGGGTTTATCCCGCGGTTTATCTGCCGCGCTGGCTCAACCCAGCGCTTGCGCGCCGAGACCCGTCGCCGCCATTGCGGCAGGTTTTCATCCTCGCATTCGTCGGCGTACGCGGCGTGGTCTCGCTCGCCGCGGCGCTGGCGATTCCCTTTCTTCTCGCCAATGGAACGCCTTTCCCTTATCGCGACCTCATTCTCGCCGTCACCTTCGGGGTGATCGTGGTCACGCTCGTGGGCCAGGGCCTGTTGCTGCCATGGGTCATTCGCCGGCTGGGATTGTCTCGTGACGCGGAGGACGAGCACCGACACGAAACCGAAAGCGAACTGGCGGCACGGCACGGCGCGCTCGATGTTGACCTGCAGCGGCTGGAGAAGCTGAAGGCGGACGGCAAGATTTCGAGCGAAGTCCTCGATCTGCTGCGTGGCCGCAACGGATTTCGCCGGCAGCAGCTCGCTGCTGAGACGCGGATTCAGGCAGCGGAAGCCAAGCTCGATCTCATCCGCGCCGAGCGCGACTACATCTATCACCTGATGCGCGAAGGCCGCATTACCGACGAAGCCCGCCGCCGGCTCGAGCGCGAGCTGGACCTGGAGGAGGCCGGGATTCTTTCGCGGCGCGGCGAGGATGGACCGCTCTAGCGCCGGGTCTTAATCCCAGAGAGACGACCGGTGACGCAATGAGGCCGTTGCCGGCGCGGAGGCTGCTACAATCCGCTGAACCAGTTGTAGCCCTGGTCTTCCCAATAGCCGCCGAGGTCCTTGTTGGTGACCGCCATGGCGGTGACGTATTTCGGATTCTTGAACCCGAGCTTGGTCGGCATGCGAATCTTCATCGGGAATCCGTAGGCGCGGGGCAAAATTTGATGATCGAACTTGAAGGTCATCTGCGTTTGCGGATGCAGCGCCGTCGGCATGTCGATGGTGTTGGAATAGCCCTCGGCGCAGCGGAACCAGACATATTTGGCGCGCAGGTCGGCGCCGACGCGCTTGAGGAATTCGGATAGCGGCGTGCCCTGCCAGGAGCCGATGGCGCTCCAGCCCTCGACGCACACATGCCGGGTGATCTGCGAAACTTCCGGCAGGGCATGCAGCTCGTCGAGCGTCCAAGGCTTCTTGTTGTCGACCAGACCTGAAACCTCGAACGTATAGGTTGCCGGGTCGACCGCCGGCGCTTCGTCCTCGCTGTAATAAGCATTGAACGGGAACGGGCGGGTGATCATGCTCTCAGGGTAGGTCGGCGCGAGCCGATTGGGGTTGAACAGTGCCGCCTGCGCGGCGTCGTTAAATTCCGAGATTTTACGCAGCACCGACTCGGCGGAGGGTCCGTCGATGATGTCGCAGCCCGTGAGAAAGGCCAGCCCGCCGAGGCTCGCGGCGCCGCGCAGGAAAAACCGCCGCGTCGTCGCGGGCATGAGCTTCGCCGCGTCCTTGATCAGCAAGCTTTTATCGACGCCGGGAATGACTTTGCGAATACGGCGCATGAGCGTGTCCCTTTACCGGCCCTTGATCATGGTGCGCAGGCTTTTCGGCACCAAAAGCGCCATGACCACATGGATTGCCACAAAGCCTGCGATCGCCGCCATGGCGAAGAAATGCACGTAGCGCGCGGCATCGTAGCCGCCGAACAACGACGTCAAGACCTGCAATTGCACCGGCTTCCAGATCGAAAGGCCGGAGAGAACGACGATGATGCCGGCGCAAATCACGCCGAGGTAAAGCAGGCGTTGCACGGAATTATACATCGAAAGATCGTCGTGCGAGAGCTTGCCGCTCAGCGCCGCCTTGATGTCGGCCGCGACCTCGGCCGGATGGATGGGCAGCAGCTTGCGGCGGAAGCGGCCGGTGAGAATGCCGAGGCTGACATAGGCGATGCCGTTGATCACCAGCACCCACATCGCGGCGAAGTGCCAAAGCAGCGCCCCGGCGAGCCAGCCGCCAAGGGTGATGGAATCGGGGAATTCGAAGGGAAACAGCGGCGAAGCGTCGTAGATGCGCCAGCCGGAGCCGATCATGACAAAAATCGCGAGCGCATTGATCCAATGCGTGACCCGCACCCATGCCGGATGAATGACGACGGGACTTTGCGCCGAAGCCGTGCCGCCGAGGTCCACCGATGCCATCGATCGTTCTCCCAACGCATTCTAACCGAATCAAGCAGGCCAGTCGCCCGGACGCAGCGCAATGCCGGGCCGCGCGCGGACCCGGCACGCCGCGAGGAAATTACTTGGCCATGTTGCTCGGGGCCATCGAGTCCTTGGACATGCTGTCCTGCTTCTGCATGGTATCGGACTTCGTTTTGTTGGCCTTGCCCGTGGTGCCTTTTCCCATGGTGTCGGTCTTGCCCATGTTGTCGGGCTTCGACATGGTCTCGGCCGCGGGCTTCGACATCGTGTCGTTGCTCATGCCTTGCGCAAAAACCGCGGCCGGCGCCAGGGCGAGGCCCAAGCTCATCGCGGCGGGCAGCAGCAAACGGAAATGCATACGACTGGTCATCGGGACACTCCTCAGAGATTGTCATGATGGGCGGATGCGCCATCGCTACTGCTTCGGCGGAGGCTAGGACCAGGTTACGCGCGCCCGGAAATTTTGCCGGCGGCAAGCATGCGCGTGCCGAACAGGCGCGCGCCGGCAACCACGGCCGCCACGGCCGCCAAATGCACCACGAGATCGACGGCCGCCGCGTCGTAAGGGTGAAAGAGATTGAGCAGCGTGGCTGACGCCGCGGCCGCCGCCAATCCCGCGGCGGCGGCCGTGCGCGTGGGCAACAGGGTAAAGGCTCTGCGCAACATGAGGAACAGCACCAGCGAGAGCGGCACCGAAAATCCGACGATGAAGCCGAGGCAGTCCATCGTGTCGCGCGGCGAGGCCACCTGCGTTCCCGGAACAAGCCAGCCGCGCAGGCAGCCGAGCCCGCTGGCCGCGATCCAGAGGACGGCGGCGGGAACCGGCAGCCAAATCCAGGCGCGCGAGCCGTCCGGCAAACTTAATCGGAAGGCGGCGATGGCAGCCAAGAGCGCAGTCAGCGCCGAGCCGAAAACCGCCAGCCCCATGTCCGGCGCGCTTTCGAGCCGCTGCGCCAGCGCGTGCCTATCGGCGATCATGCTCAAGACGATGCCGATTGCCAGGACCAGGCCAAACCAGCCGATCGCGCGCAACAGGGGCGACGCCAACCGGTGCACCGGCTTCAGATCGGAGGCCAGATTCCGGATCAGACCGTCGAGCCGTGGCTCATAATTTTCACGCGTCGGCATGGTGCTTCATCCTTCGCGCCGCTGCCCGCCCCGCAGCGCTTTTAGCGCGCGATGCAAATTCACTTTTAACGAAACCTTGCTGCGCCGGGTCAGCGCCGAAGCTTGGGCCAGCGATTTCTCCTCGAGCACAAGATGCTGCACCGCCTCGCGCTGTCGCGGCGGCAAGGAGGCGAGCGCCTCGTCGATGCGGCCGGCATCATCGGCCCGGTTAACGCCGGCGGCCGGATCGGCCGAGCTGTCGGCAAAATTGTCGAAGGCCTCGGGCGCGTGCACTTCGCGCGCGCCATGCCGGCCGGCACTGCGCAGAAGATCGATGGCGCGGCGCTCGGCGATGACGCGCAGCCAGGCGGTGAAGGAGCGGCCCGGATCGTAGGTCTGCCGCGCGCGATGAATCGTCAGCAGCACCTCCTGCACCACATCCTCCACATCGTCGGGCCGTACCCCTTGGCGGCGCGCCACGCTTTTGATCAGCGGCACGCAATCGCGCAGCAGGGTTTCATAGGCGATGCGATCACCGGCCTGGGCCGCCGCCATCAAGGCGGAGCGGCGCGCGTCATCCGCGGTCAGGTTTTGCGGCTCGGCAGTGGCCATGCGGCGCCCGGATCGCTCCATCGCGGAAGGCGGCCGTACCATAGCGGCTGGCGGCCGCGCCGAGTAGAGCGGGCGGCCCGCCGAGGCGGCGGCTGGAGCGGCGGTCACGAAGCCCATCCTTTTGTTTCCGGGCGAAGAGGCCCTAACCGGGACCAGTGATGGATTCTTTCGCCGCCGGATCGGAAAGGTTACAGGGGACGCGGTGCGGCCACCTTCGGGTCGGCCAGGAAATGCCGCCCGGTTAGGGGCTGGCGGCGGCATCCGGGGCGCGCCTCAGGTATACAAAATACACGCGATGCCGCTGTTGCTGCCATGCGGAAATGCCATTGCGCACAAGCGGTCGTGTGCTTATGCATGGGCCACAACAAGACCACCCCCCTGGAATGGCTGCGAGCAGAATGTCCCGCGAAAGGCCGCTGTCGCCGCACCTGCAAATCTACCGCCCGACACTGACGATGACGATGTCGATCGTGCATCGAATCACCGGCATGGGCCTGTATTTCGGCACCGCGATCCTGGCCTGGTGGCTGACCGCGGCGGCCTCGGGGCCGAATGCCTATGCGGTTTTCGAATCCTTTCTCGGCTCGTTCCTCGGCCGCCTGATTCTGTTCGGCTACACCTGGGCGCTGATCCACCACCTGCTCGGCGGCATCCGTCATCTGATCTGGGATGCCGGCTATGGCTTCGGACCGCATGAGCGCGAGTGGCTGGCGCGCGCGAGCATCGTCGGATCGGTCGGCCTGACGATCCTGCTCTGGGCGATCGGGCTTCTCGTCGTCGGGAGCGCGCGATGAAGCCGGAAGGATTCCACATCCGCACGCCGCTGGCGCGGGTGCGCGGCCTCGGCGCCGCTCACGCCGGCACCCGCCATTTCTGGCAGCAGCGGCTCACCTCGGTGGCCGGCATCATCCTGACCGTCGGATTTTTCTTCGTCGTCGGCAGCGTGCTCGGCCGCAATCATGCCGCCGTCGTGCAGATTCTCGGCTCGCCGCTGGTCGCTATCGTCACGCTGCTGTTCATCATCAACAGCGTCTACCATATGTGGCTCGGCATGCAGATGATCATCGAGGATTACGTGCACGACGATCTGCGGAAGCTCATCACGTTGATGGCAAATACGTTTTTCTCCATCGCCGTCGCCTTCGTCGCGATTTACGCCATCCTCAAATTATCGTTCGGAGTGTGAGCATGGCGACGAACGGTTCGCCGACAAGCGCCGCGGCGGTGAATGGCCGCGCCTATCCGATCGAGGATCACAGCTACGACGTGCTGGTGGTCGGCGCCGGCGGCGCCGGACTGCGCGCCGTGGTCGGCTGCAGCGAGGCGGGCCTGCGCACCGCCTGCATCACCAAGGTTTTCCCGACGCGCTCGCATACCGTGGCGGCGCAAGGCGGCATCGCCGCCGCGCTCGGCAACATGGGCGAGGACGACTGGCGCTGGCACATGTACGACACCGTCAAGGGATCGGACTGGCTCGGCGACCAGGACGCCATTGAATACATGTGCCGCAACGCGCCCGAGGCGGTCTACGAGCTCGAGCACTGGGGCCTGCCGTTTTCGCGCCGCGAGGACGACGGCCGCATCTACCAGCGCCCGTTCGGCGGCATGACCACGCATTTCGGCAAGGGCACCGCGCAGCGCACCTGCGCCGCCGCCGACCGCACCGGCCACGCCATGCTGCACACCATGTACGGCCAGGCGCTGCGCCACTCCGCGCAATTCTTCGTCGAATATTTCGCCATCGACCTGATCATGGAGGACGGCCGCTGCCGCGGCGTCGTGGCGCTCAGCCTGGAAGACGGCTCGATCCACCGCTTCCGCGCCAACATGACCATCCTGGCGACCGGCGGCTATGGACGCGCGTATTTCTCCTGCACCTCGGCCCATATCTGCACCGGCGACGGCAACGCCATGGTGCTGCGCGCCGGGCTGCCGCTACAGGACATGGAATTCGTGCAATTCCATCCCACCGGCATCTACGGCGCCGGCTGCCTGATCACCGAAGGCGCGCGCGGCGAAGGCGGCTATCTCACCAATTCCGAAGGCGAGCGCTTCATGGAACGCTATGCGCCCTCGGCCAAGGACCTGGCCTCGCGCGACGTGGTCTCGCGCTCCATGACCATCGAAATTCGCGAGGGCCGCGGCGTCGGCAAGAACAAGGATCACATTTATCTGCACCTCGAGCATCTCGATCCGGCGGTGCTGCATGAACGGCTGCCGGGCATTTCCGAGTCGGCGCGGATTTTCGCCGGCGTCGATCTCACGCGCGAGCCGATTCCGGTCATTCCGACGGTCCATTACAACATGGGCGGCATCGCCACCAATCATCACGGCGAGGTGCTGACCAAGACCGAAGGCAATCCCGACACGGTGGTTCCCGGGCTGATGGCGCTGGGCGAAGCGGCCTGCGTCTCGGTGCATGGCGCCAACCGGCTGGGCTCCAATTCGCTGATCGATCTCGTCGTCTTCGGCCGCGCCGCGGCGTTGCGCTGCGCCGAGCTGATGCGGCCCAACGAAGCACAGCCGGAACTGCCGAAGGACTCCGCCGACGCCGCGCTCAGCCGTCTCGATAAATTTCGCCACGCCAATGGCGGCACGCCGACGGCGCAGCTACGGCTGAAGATGCAGAAAGTGATGCAGAGCCATTGCGCGGTGTTCCGCACCGGCGAGGTGCTCGACGAGGGCAGCAGGCTCATCCACGAAGTGTATGCCGGCATGCCCGACGTTCACGTCACCGACCGCTCGCTGATCTGGAACTCCGACCTGATCGAGACGCTGGAGCTCGACAACCTGATGGCGCAGGCAGTCGTGACAATGGACGCCGCCAAGAATCGCACCGAAAGCCGTGGCGCGCACGCACGCGAAGATTTTCCCAAGCGCGACGACGAGAACTGGATGAAGCACACGCTGACCTGGCTCGACGCCGCGGGAAATGTCACCATCGACTACCGGCCGGTGCACACCTTTACGCTGACCAACGACGTCGCCTATATCCCGCCGAAGGAGCGGGTCTACTGATGGTCCAATTCACGCTGCCGAAGAATTCCAAGGTCGTGCACGGCAAAAGCTGGCCGCGGCCGAGCCAAGCGCGCCAGGTTACGCGCTACCGCATCTACCGCTGGGACCCGGAAGGTGACGGCAATCCACGTCTGGATACCTATTATGTCGACCGCGGCGATTGCGGGCCGATGGTTCTCGACGCGCTGATCTGGATCAAGAACAACATCGATCCGTCGCTGACCTTCCGCCGCTCCTGCCGCGAAGGCATCTGCGGCTCCTGCTCGATGAATATCGACGGGGCCAACACGCTCGCCTGCACCAAGGCGATGGACGACATCAAAGGCGACATCAAAATCTATCCGCTGCCGCACATGCCGGTGGTCAAGGACCTGGTGCCCGACCTGAGCAATTTCTACGCGCAGCACGCCAGCATTCAGCCTTATCTACAAACGGTTTCGCCGACGCCGCAGAAGGAATGGCGGCAAAGCCATGAGGACCGCGCCAAGCTCGACGGGCTTTACGAATGCATCCTCTGCGCCTGCTGCTCCACCGCCTGCCCAAGCTATTGGTGGAACAGCGAGCGCTTCCTCGGCCCCGCGGCGCTGTTGCAGGCGCAGCGCTGGCTCAAGGACAGCCGCGACGAGAAAACCGGCGAACGGCTCGACGGCCTGGAAGACCCCTTCCGGCTTTATCGCTGCCACACCATCATGAATTGCGCCAAGGTCTGCCCGAAAAACCTCAATCCGGCCCAGGCCATCGCCGACATCAAAAAATCGATGGTCGACCGGCAGGTGTAGCAAAGCGCGGAAGGCAGCGCGGAGGTCGCCATGAGCGACATGAATCGCTCCTCATCGCATCCCTGGCTTTCCTATACCGACACTATCGCGACCGCCCGGCGAGACCAGTTGCTGCTGGCCGCGCGCATCCTCGCCGGCTGGATCTACTTCCAAGGAAGCTGGGACAAACTGGCGGACATCCCGCGCTTCGCCGGCGGACTCGCCCGCCGCGGCGTGCCGCTGATCTTCGGCTATCTCGCACCTTTCGTGGAAGGTCTCGGCGGGCTTTCGCTGATGCTCGGCTTCGCCACGCGCTACACGGCGCTGCTGCTCATCCTGTTCACGGCCGGGGCGTCCTGGACCTCGCACCGCTATTGGCTGTTGCCGGCGGCCGAGCAGGGCCGGCAGGCCACGCAATTCTGGAAGAACGTCACGATGATGGGCGGCCTGCTCGCGATCTTCGTGACGGCGGGCGGACGTTTCAGCATCGACCGGCTGCTGCAGCGCCGCTCTTGAAGCGGCGCAACCAAGGCGAAAGCCCCCTTGATTCAAACAAGCTGACGGCGCAGCCTCATGGTCCGCTGGGGGCGGGCGTATGTGGCATCGTGTGGCATCGGCGTTGTTGGCCGGCGGGTTGGTCGCGTCTTGCGCCGGCCCGAGCATGCAGACGCCGGGCGTCTCCAGCGAGGAAATCGCCGCCGAGCAGCAGCGGCAGCAATATTTCCAGATTCAGACTTTCAATGCGCAGGCTGCGCGCCTGGAGAATGTCGCCTTCAAAATCAAGACGGCGAATGCCGCCGACTGTGCCGGCAACATCGTTCCACAACTCGGGTTCCGCGCCATCGACCAGCGCGACGTAAGCGAGAGCAAGCGCGCCATCGAAGCGGCGGCGCTGCAACTCGATCCGGATCGGCCGACCGTCGTCAGCGTTGTGCAAGGCGGCCCCGCCGTCCGTGCGGGGATGCAAGTCGGCGATGTGGTGCAGCGTGTGGATGGCCATCTGGCGCCGAAGGAAGAGTGGCCGTCCTGGCTCAATAATTACGTGAAGACAGTCGGCGCGACGCGGCCGGTAGCGATCGAAGTGAGCCGGCAAGGCCAGACAAAAATGCTGTCAGCCACGCCGGTATTCGCCTGCAACATTCCCGTCGAGCTCGTCGAGGACACGCAGATCAATGCCTATACGGATTCGAAAAAGATCGTTCTCTACACCGGCATCATGCGGGTGGCGCAAAACGACACCGAACTCGCGGCCGTGGTCGGCCACGAATTGGCGCACGTCACCCTGGGCCATCTTGCCAAGCGCCAGCAGAACCAGATCGTCGGCGGCGCGGCCGGATTCGTGGCCGATGTCGCGGTCGCCATGGCGGGCGTGAACACCGGCGGCGCATTCATGAAAAGCGGCGCCAATATGGGGCTCGCCGCTTATGCGACGCAATTCGAACGCGAGGCCGATTATGTCGGCGCCTATTACGCGGTCCGCGCCGGTTTTCCGGGTTCGGCCGAGCGGTTCTGGCGCGCGATGGCGCAGGAGAATCCCAAGGAGATTTTCTTCGCCGGCCTGCATCCCACTTCGCCCGAGCGCTTCCTGCAAATGCAAAAGACCTATGCTGAGATCGACGAGAAAGTCCGGCTGCACCAGCCGTTGGTGCCGGAAAAGCGGGTTGTCGTGGCGGAACCGGTTAAGCATGAGGATGAATGATCGTCGCTAGGCATTTCGGCACAGGAACCGGCTCGCCGGTGCGCCGTTAACCCGTTATGGCGGAACAGGATTCCCTTTCTCGCGTCTGGGACATCATCGGGAAGGTCGGCGTCGGCATGCTGACGACGCGCGCGGGCGGCGTCTTGCGCGCGCGGCCCATGGAGCCGCGGCCGAATCGCGACGAAGGCGTGATCTATTTCGTCGCCGACCGGCGCGGCGCCAAGGACGATGAAATCGAAGCCCATGCGGACGTCTGTCTGATCGTCGTCGATCATGGTAGCAGAGCCTATCTCTCCGTCAGCGGGCGCGCGGAAGCCGCCATCGACCGCGCCAAGGCCGCCGAAATCTGGAAGAAGACGGACGATGTCTGGTGGCCGGGCGGAGCCGGAGATCCGAACATCCGCGTCCTCAAATTGACTCCGCTGAAGGCGGAGCTGTGGGACGGACCGGCAAGTTCCGTTGCCGCCGCTGTCGAATTTGCCAAGGCGCGCATCACCGGCGAGAAGCCCCATCTCGGAGAGAACCGCAAAGTGACGGTGAAGATGTCACGCGCGCGCGATCGGCTTGTCGCCGGCCGCGAAGGCATCAGCCCGGCGGATTGAGCGCCACCAGCTCCGGAAAGGGCTTGTAAGCGACCTTGCTGCATTCGTTGCCGGCGACATCGATCAATTGGCTGAGATGCCCGCCGTAAAAATACGCGATGCGGTCGCCGGTACCGCTCGCATTATTGGCGATGTTGCGCCAATCGACGCGGACGCAAAGCGTGTAACGCTGAACGGTCTCGACCTGCGTTAGCACGGGATCGCTGATGGTCGCGGCGCGGACATGGACAAAGTCGCCCAGGACCTTGTGCAAAGTGGTGGCAACTTCGCTGCGGTAGCTGGTCGGGAAAAGGTTGGGATCGACTTCGGGCTCCTTTTTCGGCGTGAAGGCCGAACAGGCCGCGAGGGCGAAACCGGACAACAGCAGCAAAAACCTGCGCGCGTTTCTCCCCATGACGTTCCTCAACGAGAGGCCCCCAGCGCCTCAACGCAATTTCATCCGCCGCTTGCGCTGCCCGAGCGTGCGCAGGCGCAGCGCATTGAGCTTGATAAACCCTTCGGCGTCGCGGTGGTCATAGGCCACCTTGCCCTCTTCGAAGGTAACGAGCTCCTGATCGTAAAGAGAATAGGGACTCTCGCGGCCGATCACCGCAACCGAGCCCTTGTAGAGCTTCAGCCGCACGCGGCCGGTGACATATTCCTGGCTCTTGTCGATGGCCGCCTGCAACATCTCCCGTTCCGGCGCGAACCAGAATCCGTTGTAGATCAGCTCGGCGTATTTCGGCATCAGCTCGTCCTTGAGATGCGCCGCGCCGCGGTCGAGCGTGATCGATTCGATGCCGCGATGCGCGGCGAGCAGGATGGTGCCGCCGGGCGTCTCATACATGCCGCGCGACTTCATGCCGACGAAGCGGTTTTCCACAAGATCGAGCCGGCCGATCCCGTTCGCCTTGCCGAGGTCGTTGAGCGCTTTCAGCAGCGTCGCCGGCGACATCTTCTTGCCGTCGATGGCGGTGGCGTCGCCCTTCTCGAAATCGACGGTGATGACCGCGGGCTTGTCCGGCGCCCGTTCCGGCGCATCGGTGCGCGAATAGACGTAATCGGGCACGTCCCGCGCCGGGTCCTCCAGAACTTTGCCTTCCGACGATGAATGCAGCAGATTGGCGTCGACGGAGAAGGGCGCTTCGCCACGCTTGTCCTTGGCGATGGGAATCTGGTGCTTCTCGGCGAATTCGATGAGTTTCGTCCGCGAGGTGAGGTCCCATTCCCGCCAGGGCGCGATCACCTTCACGTCGGGCTTCAGCGCGTAATAGGTCAGCTCGAAGCGCACCTGATCGTTGCCCTTGCCGGTCGCGCCATGGGCGACGGCGTCGGCGCCGACCTTTTCGGCGATCTCGATCTGCTTCTTGGCGATCAGCGGCCGCGCGATGGAGGTGCCGAGCAGATATTGGCCTTCATAGACGGCGTTCGCGCGGAACATGGGGAAGACGTAATCGCGCACGAATTCTTCGCGCAGGTCCTCGACGAAGATGTTTTCCGGCTTGATGCCGAGCAGCAGTGCCTTCTTGCGCGCGGGCTCAAGCTCCTCGCCCTGGCCGAGATCGGCGGTGAAGGTGACCACCTCGCAGCCATAGGTGGTCTGCAGCCATTTCAGGATGATCGACGTATCGAGACCGCCCGAATAGGCGAGCACCACCTTTTTCACGTCGCCTTTGGGCATCAACTGCTCCTGCTAAAGCGGGGTGCCCGCCGGCGAGCACCCGGTAATCGCAACCGTGTAAGATGAGCCGCAAAGGGGCCGCGGATACCGGATCGCCCGGGCGAACCGGGCGATGACCAAACGAATGCGGCCGGACTATAGGCGGAACGTCTGGCTGTGCAAGCGCATCGCCCCGGAAGCGCCGGCGCTCAGGAGGAAGACGAGCGTTGGCGCATGCCGAGGAGAAAGACGGCCGCCATGGCGACGCCGACCATCAGGCCGCGCGAAAAGTCGGGGATCGCGCGCAGCTGGCTTTCCAGCGCGTTCGACATAGCGACGAGGCTCGGAACACCGCCTTGCACGTAAAGCAAAACGATGCCGCCCGCGGCAAGCGCGAAGGCGATGTTGCGGAACAGGGACGACACCACCAGCGCGCTCAGCAAAATCGCCGCCACGCCGAGGCCGACTACGAATTCTTGGCTTTCAAACGCTGCCACCGGCACCTCCCCAGATGACACGGCATTCCCTGAATGCCGGGTCAAGAATGCAATGTCCGGGGCCTCCCCGCAAGGGCATGGGGACAACCCCACCCGCCGGCAACGGCGCCGATTTAAGAATTTAGGCGCCTCGCCGGCGCGCCCGCCACGCGCCTGCCTTGCGCCCAGCGATGGCCCAATAGACGAAGCCGAAGACGACGCCGCCAGCGGCGGCAATATGCGCCGCACCGGCGCCCGCAGGCGGATCGTCGACGGATTCGGCAGCGCCATAGCCGCCGTGAAAATAGCCTGCCAGCAGCAACGCCGCGCCGACGGTGGCGTAGAGAAGCGGCGAGCGCCAGGCGAAGCTTTCGGCGACGCCGATGAAAACCAGCAGCGGCACGAAAAGAATGCCGCCGGTATAGCTGGAAGCAAATACCACCGTAACCCAGAAGCTGGCGCGCTCGCCGATGTCGCCGGTGAAGCCATGCCATTGCGGTCCAAGCAGCGCCATGGACATGACGATGCCGGAAGCCCAGGCCGCGGCGATGAGCGCGAGAAAGATGACGATCATGCGGCCGAGAAGAGACATGGAAGCTGAAGCCGCTTTCTTTCACCGCTCTCGAAGTGCGAGCGGAATGCTTCAATCCGTCATCGCCATGGCGCGCAGCGCCAGGCGTTCGCGGGCGGAGAGCTTTTCGGTGGCGCTTTTGAGCTGGCCGCAGGCGGCGAGGATGTCGCGGCCGCGCGGGGTGCGCACCGGCGAGGCATAACCGGCGTTGAACACCACTTCTGAGAATTTCTCGATCTGCTCCCAGTCCGAGCATTCATATTTAGTGCCGGGCCACGGATTAAAAGGGATCAGATTGATCTTGGCGGGAATGCCCTTGAGCAGCCGTACCAGCGCCTTGGCGTCCTCGATCGAATCGTTGACACCCTTGAGCATGACATATTCGAAAGTGATGCGCCGCGCGTTGGACACGCCGGGATAATTGCGGCAGGCGTCGAGCAATTGCGCGATCGGATATTTGCGGTTGAGGGGAACCAGCTCGTCGCGCAAGTCGTCGCGTACTGCATGCAGCGAGACCGCCAGCATCACGCCGATCTCCTCGCCGGCGCGCGCGATCATCGGCACCACGCCGGAGGTGGAGAGCGTGATGCGCCGCCGGGAAATGCCGAGCCCTTCCCCGTCCTGCGCGATCAGCAGCGCGTCGCGCACCGCCTCGAAGTTATAGAGCGGCTCGCCCATGCCCATCATCACGATGTTGGAGATTTTGCGCGGGCCCCCACCCTTCCCTCCGCCGCTTGCGGGGGAGGGATCAAGGGAGGGGGTCCAATCCCCCAGCCGGTCGCGCGCAACCATGATCTGGCCGACGATCTCGCCGGCGGTGAGGTTGCGCACCAGCCGCTGCGTGCCGGTGTGGCAGAAGGAGCAATTCAGCGTGCAGCCGACCTGGCTCGACAGGCACAAGGTGCCGCGGTCGGTCTCGGGAATATAGACGCATTCCACTTCATGGGGATTTTCGCCGGGATGCTCGCCGGGCAGGCGCAGCAGCCATTTGCGCGTGCCGTCGGCGGAAATCTGCTCGGCGACGACCTCGGGCCGCGCCAGCGTATGACGCGCGGCGAGCGCGGCGCGCAGCTCCTTGGAGACGCTGGTCATGGCCTCGAAGTCGCTGACGCCGCGCACGTAAAGCCAATGCCAGAGTTGCTGCACGCGCATCTTGCGTTGCGCCGGCGCCACGCCGATTTCCCCGAGCGCTTCCGCGACCGCGGCGCGCGACAAGCCGATCAGCGACGGCTTGGCCGGCGGCACGTAGCGCTCGAGCGGCGTTTTTTCGATTGGAGTTGTTGCAGCCGCTGTTGTGATCTGGGATGCCATGACAATTGTCATGCCCGGGCTCGACCCGGGCATCCATCTTATGCCGAACTTGTCTTCTTAGATGGATTGCCGGGTCAAGCCCGGCAATGACGAAATTCCAATAAGGTCACTTACATTCCTGGCCGACGCGGTCGAGCGCCTGCGAAATCCCCTTGAGCGAATAGACATCCGTGGTCTCGGTGCCGCGCGAGGACGTGCCGGTAATGACCATCTGCTCGCCCTTACGCATGGCTTCCACGAGTTTGCTCTGGTCCTCGTCCTTGGCCCAGGCGCCGTCCTCCTCGGTATA
>Ga0070741_10010712_pt1 | contig 17208 bp, 12 predicted proteins | sample Coa_R1_4_FD_66440 | JGI IMG/M metagenome (GOLD analysis project Ga0070741, IMG submission 66440) | Surface soil microbial communities from Centralia Pennsylvania, which are recovering from an underground coalmine fire - Coalmine... | ecosystem: Environmental > Terrestrial > Soil > Unclassified ...
GCTGCCTTCGGCTTTTGCCTCGGGGTTGGTCTCGTGCATCCGATTCAGGCAGCGGATAAAGGTTGATTTGCCGCAACCGGATGGGCCGATGACCGCAGTCGCGTGCCGGGCCTCAACGGACATATTTATGCCGTGCAGGGCCTCTGTCTTTCCGAACCATGCTTTTAAGTCACGAACCTCAACCGCAGTAGGCATATGGTCAGCGCGCTCCTCCCAGCATACGCCGCAAGAAAACGAAACGAACCAGGGCTGTTGTCCCAACAATGATTATGACTAGCGTGAGTGCCCCTGCCCAAGCCTGACGATGCCAGTCGTCGTAAGGCGAGATTGCAAAAGCGAAGATTTGCAATGGCAGGGCTGCAATCGGCTGGTTCGGACTGACACTCCAGAATTGATTGCCAAACGCAGTAAACAGGAGAGGAGCAGTCTCACCTGCCACTCGCGCGAAGGCTAACATAATGCCCGTGATAATTCCCGCTCGGGCGGTGGCCAGGGTTACGGATATTGTCGTTCTCCACTGTGAGATACCCAGACCGAACGCTGCTTCGCGAACAGCTTGCGGAACGAGCAGCAACATCTCTTCCGTTGTTCTGGTTACGACAGGTATCATCATGATTCCCAGCGCCACCCCTCCCGACAGGGCAGAGAAGTGATGTTGCGTGAGCACAACCAGCGAGTACGCAACAAGCCCAATCACGATTGAGGGTACGCCGTTTAGAACGTCCGCTGTAAAGCGCACAAGCTGGCCCATGCGGTTGCGACCATATTCCGCAAGGTAAATCCCGGCTCCCACTCCGATAGGAAGACCGAAGAGACTCCCAATCCCCAAAATTATCAATGAGCCAACTATTGCGTTGGCCATTCCACCACCAACCTCACCCACAGGCTTAGGTGTTTTGGTGATGAAATCCCAATTGAGGGAGCCCGCTCCTTTAAGAACCAGGTAAGCGAAGATCGCCACCAGCGTTCCCACAACCACGACTGAAAGGCCCGCAGCCATTCCAGTAAAAAAATAATTGACCAATTTGCGACGGAGACTCAGGTGTTGGTTAGACATTAGCTTTCACCGGCGTGCCACGGGTGACGCTCCATACCATCAGTCCCGCCAGGATATTTACGATGATCGTCACGATGAACAACGCGAGCCCAATTTCCATGAGCGCACTCAAGTAAAGATCGTCAGTTGCTTCTGTAAATTCGTTGGCAATCACGCTGGCCATGGTGTAGCCAGGCGCCAATAGCGATCTGGCAATTTCTGGACGATTGCCAATCACCATGGTTACGGCCATTGTTTCACCGAGCGCGCGGCCCAGACCGAGGATAATCGCCCCAATGATTCCTGCACGCGCGTTGCGGAGCACACCCATGCGGATCATCTCCCAACGCGTTGCTCCAAGTGCTAGTACGGCTTCTCGTTGGTGTTGAGGTACTACCGCAAGAACCTCTCGAGTAATGGACGAGATGATGGGGATGATCATAATGGCCATCACTACTCCCGCCGCCAGCATCCCGATACCGTAAGGCGGCCCCGCAAAAAGGCCGGTCCAGGAGAAATGTTTTATTAACCAAGGATCAACATATACCCGCATCAGTGGCACCAGAACGAAGACCGCCCATAGGCCATAGATCACGCTCGGAATCGCAGCCAGCAATTCCGTGGCAAACGAAATCGGTTTCCGCAGCGGGCGAGGACACATCTCGGTGACGAAAACCGCAACTGCGATGGCGAGAGGTACAGCGATAACCACGGCCACCAAGGAGGAAACGAGTGTACCGTAAACAAATGGCAGTGCCCCAAAGGAGCCCGAGACGGGATCCCAATCCGTACCAAAAAAGAAGTGAATTCCGAACTTCTGCCAAGCCAGAGCCGAACGCTGTATGAGCTCGATGACGACGAGGCCCACGATGGCAAGAACGACGCAAGCCGCCAGGAGCATCAAGCCCTTGAAGCCGGAATCCAAATTGACAAACGATCTTTTCCAGGCAGGCGCTTCGCGCGTTGAGTTCACGAGGGAAACTTTAGATTCGGATGACGCCATATGTATTGTAGCCGCAGGACCAAAGGCCTGTCCGGCGGACGATTCCTCACGAATATGCGGATCACTTGCTGCTCCCATGCGCGTGCTTCAGATGACTGTTCGGCTGGCTTTTGGATTCAAAGCCAGCCGATACTAATCAGTCGGCTTGCGGTCCGACGTTTTCGCTGGATGCCCTCTACCTGATTGCCTTGATCGCTTCCCGTTCTTTTTCTTTTACGGATTGCGGCAACGGTGCGTAGGAAAGCTGCGCGGTCATGGTCTGTCCCTGCTCCAGCATCCAGTTCAGAAAGTCGACCATTACCTTCTGTTTGTTCTTGTCCGACCACTCTGCCGGAATCAGTAGCCAGGTGAAGCTGGAAATTGGATACGCGTCTTTGCCAGGCGCGTTAGTTATCGAAACACGAAAATCGGGCGGCATGGACTTCATAGAGGCAGCTGCTGCCGTGATCGAATCCAGGCTGGCCTTCACAAAACTGCCAGCCGCATTTTGCACTGACCCATAGGAAATATTGTTTTGTACCGCGTACACTAGTTCGACATACCCAACCGCGCCTTCCATCTGGCGGATCATTCCTGCGACACCCTCGTTGCCTTTTGCACCGATACCCGTTGGCCACTTCACAGAGGTCCCCTTTCCGACCTGGCTGTTCCAATCAGGGCTGATCTTGGAGAGATAGTCGGTCCAGACATATGTTGTCCCGCTACCGTCTGATCTGTGCACCACAACAATCGGTTGGTTCGGAAGCGAAACACCCGGGTTAGCTTTTGCGATTGCCGAATCGTTCCACGACGTGATCTTCCCTAAGAATATTCCGGCGAGGACATCCGGTGTGAACTTCAACTCTGTTTTAATACCGGGAACGTTGTAGGCTGGCACGTCGGCGCCGAGTACCGTAGGCAGATGAATGATCTTGAACTTGGCGTCGGCAAGTTGTTGGTCGGTCATTGGCCCGTCGCTAGCACCAAAATCCACCGTCTTGGCTGTCACCTGCCGGATTCCACCACCGCTGCCAATCGATTGGTAATTAATCTCGATGTCTGGATGCTGATTGTGGTATTCGCTAAACCACTTTGAATAAATAGGATACGGGAATGTGGCGCCGGCGCCGTTCAGCTTGGTTTGCGCGGCCAACGGGAGCGCCAACACGAGCAAGGCGAAAACGGAGAAAGTTTTTTTCAAGTCGATCTCTCCTGGGAAATTTTCAGACGACCCTTGATTAAAAGGCCTGCTCAATTAAAGGACGATGAATTGCAGGTTAACAGTCAACAAAATTAATCATTTGTGCGGGCGTACGCAGGACATTCTTGGGCATTACTTGTCCAGGACGCCGTCCGTTAAATGCTGCCGCCGCAGGTGTTCAAGGTAAAGTTGCTCCGCTGACTTTTCATGCAAGCCAAATAAATGCCTCACGGTATGCCCGCTGACCAAATGGCAGACCTCCTCTGCCGCGTTCTTCACATGATCGGCGGCGCGCTCGACCGCCTGGGCCATGGTGATGACATGAACGCTGTCCGGCCCGCCGAACTGCAATTGCGGCTCCAGGTGCCGCATCACAATCAGATTGTGCAGCCTGTCCACTTGCTGGTCGGCCCGCAGGACCTGGAGGGCCCGCGCATGGTCACGATCAGAAAAGGCTGATTGCGTATCCGCAAGCATTTTCGCCAGCACCGACAGCATGTCTCCCAAGTCTCTCAAGTCCTGCATGTCAAGGCGAGCGCGTACCGCATCTGCCCGGGTCGAAAAAGAAAGCAGCAGGTCCCCCACGCGCTCGAGGTCGATCATGCACTTCAGGCAGGCGAGTTTTTCTCGAACCTGTTGCAGCGGGGTGTGCGCTACTTCCAACGCGACACGCTCATCAATTTCATGGTCCAGTTCATCCAACTCGCGTTCACAGGAGACAATTGTCTGCAAAGCGGAATGAGCGCCCAGAACCAGATCCGCAGCATTCTGGGCGGCCGAGATTGCCAGGCTGAAAGCGCGTCCAGCGAGCACAACCAATGTCTGGGTTTCACTTTCGCTATGATCCGCGCGCGTGCTGTTGTTTGACATCCAAAGACCGCCAGTAGTGGCCATATGAGACGGGCTGGAATAGCCCGATTGCCTTATATTGAAGGCTGGGTGTTTACAGTTTTGTGAACTCTGTATAAATGTATGGAATAAAGGGCGTGGGGCGCATTGCCGATGAGCTTCCGCCACAGTTTTAGCTGCTAGCCGTTCTGTTGCAAGGCTTGTATTAGAACGAGCCGAATCCACGAAGACAATGCGAATAGCGCTAACGAGAGTTTTGCTGGGAATTGTGCTGTGCGAGGCAGCTGCATCGGGCCAGGGAGGCACCCCTGCGGCCAGCCCGGCATCTCAGGATCCAGGCAAGATTATCCAGTTCCTCAGTGCGACCATCTCCTGGTATCGACAGCGTGCTTCAGAACAGAAGCTGGCGAACGAGCCATCTGATCTGACCTACCTGCAAGAGAACGCGCGCGTTAGCGACCAGGTCGTGCAACAGGCGTTTGAATACGCGCGAACTGAAGCACAACTTCGGAGCCGTCAGCGTGCCACCCAGCCTGCAACTCAAGCGCAGAGCGACAACTCACAATATCAACGGCTCAGTCAGGCACTGCAAAGGGTCGAGCAACAGATGAAAGACACGCAGTCCGAGCTGGAGGCGACCCGACGAAAGTTGACAGCTGCGAACCCGGCCAAACGGCGTGGAGTCCAGGCACAAGTGGACGAATTGGAGAGTGAACTGGGCTTGCTGGACGCGCGCCACGACGCATTGCAGACAATGGCCGAATTTGTCTCCTCGAGTGGAAACGGAAATAAACTGGGGTTCCGTGCACAGATCGAAGAGCTGGCGCGCTCGGTGCCGCCGGCATTGAGTGGCAGTTCAAATCCAAACCAGGCACAAGCGCAACCTACAGCCCAAACGTCTGCGCCGGCCGTTACCGCAGTGCCCGCCAAGGCACAACCTGGCGGAATTTGGGGTCTGGCTTCTGATTTGATTCGGCTTTCGGGCAAGATCCATTCGATCGATGACCAACTCTCGGCAACCGACGACCTAAAAAAATCTGCAGACGATTTGCGAACGCCGATTGTGAATCAGCTTCGAGATCTAATCCGCCAGGGAGATCAGCTGTTTGCTGCTGCGGACACGAGCGATCCGTCTCAGTTGGCTCAAGAGACCCAACAGCTCGACGCACTGCAAACGCAATTCCGGCAGGTCACTACCACGCTGCTTCCGCTGAGCAAAGTAGGTGTGTTGTTGAACATCTACAGCACCACACTCAGAAACTGGAAGGAATCGGTCCGCGACGAAGAGCACGATGAATTGCGTCAACTTCTGCTTCGTCTCAGTGTGCTCGCGATCTTAATCGTGCTGGTTTTCGCGCTTGGCGAGATTTGGCGGCGCGCCAGTTTTCGTTACGTTCACGATACTCGCCGCAGGTATCAATTTCTCCTCCTGCGCAGGATCGTGATCTGGACCGCGGTAGTCATCATCGTCGTACTCACCTTTGCGAGCCAATTAGGTTCGGCGGTCACATTTGCTGGATTGATAACCGCAGGTATCGCGGTAGCTATGCAGAATGTGATCACGTCGATCGTCGGATACTTCTTCCTGATCGGCAGATACGGATTGCGTGTCGGTGACCGAGTGCAGATCGCCGGTGTGACGGGTGAAGTCGTCGAAATAGGACTGGTCAGGATTCATCTCATGGAATTGGGTGGCCCGGCAGACTCACAGCCGAGCGGCCGGATTGTTGCCTTTTCCAATTCGATCGTCTTCCAGTCCGGTCCGGGGATTTTTAAGCAAATTCCGGGGACGAATTTTATCTGGCACGAGCTCAAGCTGACGCTGTCATCCGATACGGACTATCACCAGGCCAAGGAGAGGATCACGCAGGCGGTTGAGGCGGCGTTAGGGAAGTATCGCGACGCAATCGCAAATCAGCGAATCCTGGTCGAAAGAAGTCTTACTACTGTTTCCGCAGAGCTGCAACCCAAAGTCCGCCTGCACTATACGGCGTCCGGAATCGAAGCCATTGTCCGGTTCCCAGTTGAGATTGGCAAAGCAGCAGAAATTGACGACCACATGATGCGCGAACTCATTGCTGCCCTCGATCGTGACCCGAAAATGAAACTCGTCAGCGCAGAGATTCCGGTTGCAAAGGCGGCAGTCTGATTTCTAACTCATCTCAAAGCCTCGTCCAGAGCTGGTTTCAGAGGGACGTAGGAAAAACTTTGCACTCTGGAATTTTCTTCACAAACGCCACCTTGGCCGTTGACAATCCTCGTGCGCCGCAAGCAGAATAGCGGGCGCCGCCGTGGCCATCCATTTCGGCGCTCGTCTTCCAGCATGAGCCGTTTCTACAACCAGCCAGAGCACTGCCGTACAAACCGGTACTCAGGGATCAATGTCAACCCATCTTCCAAAGAAGATACGAAACAGTTCGCGAGTCCACTTCGCACGAACGTCAGCAGCTAAAACGCTAAAACGAGGATGAGAATGAGATTCCATTTATTTGCAGCAGGCGCCTTTTTTCTGGGCGCACTCACAACGATGAGCTTTTCGCAAATCAACTCTGCATCGGGCGCGATGCGTGTCGAGACGCTCGGGGCGGCGAATAAAAACGCCGTGACGCACTTCAACGTGTACCTGCCTTTGACGAACCAAGCTGCTTTGGAGAAGCTTCTGCGCGATCAAACCGATTCGAGCTCGTCTCGCTACCATCATTGGTTGACACCGGCCCAGTTCAAAGCCCAGTTCGGCCCCAACCGCGCCAGTGTCGCGAAAGTTACCGCTGCTCTAAAGAAGGCCGGATTCAGAGTCGTGGGGGAGAAAACTCAAAATTTAGAAGTTGAGGGTCCGGTTTCGGCGGTAGAAAAGATGTTTTCGACGCGCCTGATGCAAGTGCGGACGCCGAAAGGAAGGCTAAAGTTTGCGTCTGCCGAGCATCATCTCAGCCTTCCCAGGGAACTGGCTTCTGCAGGTGCAGTAATTCCGGAATTCACAACGCACCTGGCGGCGCATGTGCATTCCGCCAAAGGAGCTCGTCCGCTGGCGAATGCGATTCCCTTGTTCGGGCGCGATTCGCTTTTCCGGCTAAGCAATACAAATGCGTTCTATTATCCCAACGATCTGAATGAAGCGTATCAACTCCCTTCCTTTCAAACCGAAGTGAGGCCGCTGCGGTCGCGCCACCCGGCACAGATTGCCGGGGTGGGTTCGCATATTGGCATCGTGATGTCGTCCACAATCCTACCCGGCGATTTGGAAGCAACTTTCAATTCTGTAATCCCTTTGGGTGGTGGATTACAGGAGATTCAGGACTATTCGTCGAATTCGAACCTGCCTGTCCCGACAGTTAAGATTCGCCCAGTTGATGGCGGCAGCGGCCCGGTTAACCCAAACAGCGCCGACTTCTTCGAAGCTTCGCTTGATACGCAAATGTCCCTAGGGACAGCTCCGGGCGCGCAGGAAACACTCTACGATCTTCCGGAGCTCAGCGACAGCGCCGTCATCGATGGCTACACGGCTGTTGTTGAGGACAACGAGGTCGATGTGGTCAGCTCTTCATTCGGAGAATGCGAGTTGGACTTCACGGCGGCGTATAACGGAGGCGTGGATTTCACCGGTATTCTGAAAACCTTCCACTCACTTTTCCAGCAGGGGAATGCTCAAGGAATGACCTTCGTGGCCAGCTCAGGCGACAATGGCGCACTCGCGTGCGTTTCGGCAAGCTTCGCCAATAATCCAAGAAACGGTACTAATTTTGTGCCCGGCGTCGAAAATCCCGCCGACGATCCCAATGTAACCGCAGTCGGCGGGACCAACCTGATCACGACTGCGACCCCCGGTGTGGATGACGCCACTTACAGCTTTGAGAACGCTGATTTTGATCCACGAGTTCCAGCCGAATTTCAAATTGGCCCAAACACTGTCGTGACAGTGGGCAATAACACATGGGGTTCGGGAGGCGGATTCAGCAAGATCTTCTCGAAGCCTTTTTATCAGTATCTCGTCAATACCGGAAGCAATCGGCATCGCGCGGTCCCCGATGTTTCATTGATGATGGGTGGTTGCCCGGGCGATGCAGACTTGACTGTACTGGATTGCACGCAGGTGCCGCGTAGCGCGACGATCGTTTGGGTAGGTGGAGAGCCATTCCTGCTTATAGGGACCAGTTCGTCGGCGCCTGAGTTTGCCGGCGTGCTGGCGTTGGCCGTCGAGTTGAACGGTGGACGGTTAGGCAATGTGAATCCGCTGATCTACACTCTCTCGGCACTACAGACGATCGCTGGTGGGACCAATGCGCCAAAGCAGTTCCAGTTCTTTCACAGGTCGATTTCCGGAAACAACAACTTCTACAAGGTGAAACCGGGGCAGGCGTACAGCGAGGTTCTGGGAAACAGCACGCTCAACGTCAAGAACTTCCTGGGTCTGTCACAGGCAGCCCCTGCTGGCACACCCAATACACCCAGCAATCCGTAACCCCGCTTGTCAATTGGAAGGAATAACAAATTAAGGCAGTGGCCTCAGGGTCACTGCCTTTTTTCTTGTATCGAGCTGTAGATCAATGCAAAAGGTCGACCGATCGCCCGGCGTACTCGAGGACTCGGCCCGGAAGAACACCAAGATAAATCGTAACTGCGAGACTGAGGGCCAACGCGATCCCAAGCCCGGCAGGGATCGGAGAAACAGGCGCATCGGTGCGCGGTTCGCGCATGTACATCACAACAATGATTCGCAGGTAGTAGTAAGCAGCAATTGCGCTGTTCAACACGCCAATAACTACAAGCCCAACTAACGGATGATTGCCTTGCAGAGCGGCGCTGAATACATAAAACTTTGCAAAAAATCCGCCAGTGATCGGAATGCCGATAAGGGAAAGCAGAAACACAGTGAGAATCGCAGCTAATCCCGGCGAGCGGCGGCCAAGACCAGAATAATCTTCGAGCGTGACGTACCGCTCGCCCGCGCCCGCGAAGTGGCCGACGACGGCAAAAGCGCCGATGTTCATCGCGGCGTAGGAAGCTGTGTAGAACATTGCGGCGGGGATTCCGTTCGCTGGCAGGGAAGCGATTGCTACGAGCAGGTATCCCGCGTGCGCGATCGAGGAGTAGGCGAGCAGGCGTTTCACGTTGTCCTGCACTAGAGCGGCGATGTTGCCGATGGTCATCGACAGGGCAGCCGCTACCCAGATCAGCCAGACTCTCGCAGCATCTGGGGTCTTTGCTTCGAACATGATTCGCAATAGCACTGCGAACACCGCTGCCTTCGGGGCAGTGGACATGAATCCTACAACCGGGGACGGTGCACCCTCGTAAACGTCCGGCGTCCAAACATGAAATGGGGCGGCAGCGACTTTGAATCCGAGACCGACAAACATAAGAGCGACGCCAAGATAGGCGAGCAGCGGGCCGTGTCCGCCAGCATATTCAGCCAGCGAGGCGCTGATCCGCGCGATGCTGGTCGAGCCGGTCGCGCCGAACATCAATGCGACGCCATAAAGGAAAAATGCGGTCGCAAACGATCCCAGAAGGAAGTATTTAACTGACGATTCGCTACTGATTGCCGAACGGCGACGGAAACCTGCAAGGATGTAAGTCGAGATCGAAGAAATTTCTAGAGCGATGAAAATCAGCACCAGCTCGACAGCCGAGGACATCAAGTTCATACCGACAGCGCCGAAAAGAATCAGTGCGTAGTATTCCCCGGCCCGAATCTGCTGCACTTCCATGTACTCGTATGAGCTCAGAATGACGAGAATCGCCGACGCTGCGACTACGAAGTGAAAGAAGATGCTGAACGGATCGACCCGCACCATCTCCCAGAAGCCCAATCCCCAGTACTGCGGCTGAGCCTGATAGAGTGTTGCGGCCAGTGCAGCGATTGCACCCGCCAGGGCGATTCCCCCAAGCGTGCGCTGGCTGCGGCGTTCGTCCAAGATGGGATCGAGAAACATCACCAGCATGCCGAACAGCGACAGCACCACCTCGGGCAAGATGCGGATGTAGTCGACAGCACCTGGCAGTGTTTGCATCGTTTGAAGCGCCATCACCGGCCCACCACCTGGGTTACGTATTGGGGAAATACCGCGAGCGCGTTATGTACTGCGGGATCGATTGCATTCAGCCAGAGCAATGGGGCCACTCCCATGGCGAGCGCAACCACCGCCGTTGGCCAAAGGGCGACGCGCTCACGCAAATTAAGATCAGGAAGCAAATTGTTTTCTTCGTGCTTCACAACTCCAAAGAAGACGCGCTGGTACATCCACAACAGATAGCAGGCGCTCCAGATCACACCAGTAGCGCCGACAATCCCCCACCACATCTTTGTCTGGAATGCTCCACTCAGCACCAGGAACTCGCCGACGAATCCATTCAGCAGCGGCAAGCCAACTGAGGCGAGAACAATAAATAAGAAGAATGTGGAGTACGTTGGCATCGGAGTCGCGAGCCCGCCGAATTCCGAAATCTCGTAAGTGTGCCGCCGTTCGTAAAGAATTCCAGCCAACATGAACAATGCGCCAGTCGAGATACCATGAGCCAGCATCACGAACGTCGCGCCGTTAAGTCCTGCCTGCGTGAAGCTGAATATTCCGAGTACCACAAATCCCAGGTGGCTGATCGACGAGTACGCGATCAGCTTCTTCATGTTGGGCTGCACCATGGCGACCAGCGCGCCATAGACGATGCCGATCAGCGCCAGGGCGGCAATCCAGGAAGCATTCGCGCGCGATTGCTGGGGAAAAAGGCCGAGATTGAAGCGAAGCAGGCCGTAAGTTCCCATCTTCAGCAGAACACCCGCCAGCAATACGGAACCCGCAGTAGGCGCTTCCACGTGGGCGTCGGGAAGCCAGGTGTGGAACGGGAATAACGGGACTTTTACAGCAAATGCCACAAAGAATCCGAAAAAGAGCCAGCGTGCCGCCCCGGGAAGGTTGGGGAGTTGCCCTTGTTGGATTGCATTTTGGACGGCGACGAAATCAAAGGTGTGCGGCGTGGTGTTTGCGTACAACCATAAGATCGCGGCCAGCATGAACACCGACGCGATCATTGTGTACAGGAAAAATTTGACTGCAGCGTACACCCGGCGCTCATGGCCGTACATGCCGATGAGCAAGGCCATAGGAATCAGCGTCGCTTCCCAGAAGAAGTAGAACAGGAAGAGGTCAAGCGCGACGAAAACGCCAATCATCGCCGTCTCAAGCACCAATAACAAAATGAAAAATTCTTTCACTCGTTCGTGAATCGATTTCCAGGAAATCAGCACGCACAGTGGCGTCAGGAATGTAGTCAGTACGACCAGCCAAAGGGAAATTCCGTCAATCCCCATGTGGTAGTGAATGTTGGGAGTTGGAATCCAGGGTATGTTCTTGTCGAACTGAAAACCAGCCTGATTGCGGTTAAAGTGCGCCGGCAGGTGCAGGGAAACCACAAAAGATAGAAGCGAGATTACGAGCGAGAACAACTTGATGTCGCGGTCGCGGCGCGGAAAGAACAAGAGCAACAGCGCTCCCGCGGCCGGAACGAAGGTCACGAAGCTCAGAATATTTTTGTCCAGCCAGTTCATTGTGCGCGCAGGCCCACCCAAACCATGTATGCAATCACTGCAGCCGCTCCGATCGCGATCCACCCGGCATAAGAGCGCAAATTTCCGGATTGCATGTGCCTAACTTCGTCGGAGAGGTCGCGAGCGCCGCCGGCACTGCCGTTAAGGGTGGCATCAATGACGCCCTGATCAATTCCTCGCCAGAAGACAATTCCAGAGACGGCAATTAGCGGCTTCACAAATAACCACGCGTACAGTTCGTCAATCCAGTACTTGTGCGCGACAGTGGAATAGAGGCCGTGCAAGGATGCCGCGATCCTCGCAGGCAATTCAGGTCTTCTGTTGTACAGAAAATACGCGAGAAGGAACCCGAGCAGCGCCGCCGCAACAGAAATCACCATGAGCTTGGTTTCAAGTCCCGCTTCACCGCCCGGCGTCGCGGCCGCGCCTTCGAAAGTTACCGCCGCTTTGGCATTAGCAACGAACACTGGCGAGAGAAAGTTCGCAAAGCGGTTGTGGATACCTACCCATCCTCCCACAATCGACAGCAGCGCAAGAACCACCAACGGGCCGAGCATTATCCATGGGCTCTCGTGAATTCCGCCATGACCATGGCCATGCTTCTGTGGCGCGGGCGCCCCCGCCCGCGAATCGGTGTGCGTCGCATCTCTTCCTAAGTGGGTCCCGTGTCCGGCGTGTTCCTCATGTCCGTGTTCGGAGCCCGCTGCGCCACGGTACTCGCCGAAAAAGGTCATGAACAGCAGCCGGAACATGTAAAACGAAGTCAGGAATGCGGTAAATACGCCCACAAGCCAATAAATCCAGCTTGTTTGATATGCGCGCCAAAGAATTTCGTCTTTGCTGAAGAAGCCGGCAAATGGCGGGATTCCCGCAATGGCGATGGTGGCGATCGTCATTGTCCAGAAGGTGACGGGAATGTGTTTACGCAAGCCGCCCATCTTCTGCATGTCCTGCTCACCGCCGACTGCATGGATGACCGAACCAGCAGCAAGGAACAGCAGTCCCTTGAAGAAAGCGTGTGTCATCAAATGGAAGATCCCGGCAGAAAATGCGGCGACGCCGCAGGCCATGAACATGTATCCGAGTTGCGAAACCGTCGAATACGCGAGGACCTTCTTGATATCGGTTTGTGCGATGCCGATTGTGGCGGCAAAAAACGCGGTCAGAGTGCCGATGATTGCGACAACCATTAGAGCGCTGGGTGCGCGCTCGAAAATGATATGTGACCTCGCCACCATGTACACGCCAGCAGTGACCATCGTCGCCGCGTGAATCAGGGCAGAAACCGGAGTCGGGCCTTCCATCGCATCTGGCAGCCAGACGTAGAGCGGAATCTGTGCCGATTTGCCACAAGCTCCAAGCATCAGGAGGAGGGCGATTGCAGTGAGGAAGCCGATGCCGGTCGTCTCCGGCGCGTAGGGCTGGACAGCGGCGAAAACGGTCTGGAAATCCAGACTTCCAAAGTGCTTGATGATCAGAAACAGTGCGATCAGAAATCCGAAATCGCCGATCCGGTTTACGATGAACGCTTTCTTGCCCGCGGCTGCGGCTGAATCTCGCAGAAAGAAAAATCCAATCAGGAGATAAGACGCGAGGCCGACGCCTTCCCAGCCTACAAACATCAGCAGGTAGTTGCTGGCGAGTACGAGCGTCAGCATGAAAAACATGAACAGGTTCAGGTAGCTGAAGAATCGGTAGTAGCCGCCTTCTTCCCACATGTAACCGACGGAATAGATGTGTATGAGGAACCCGACTCCGGTGACGATCAGCAGCATCACCAGCGAGAGCTGGTCGAGCGCAAACGAATAGTCAATGATGAATGTGCCGGAGCGCAACCATGCAGTCATCGACTCTACATGCGGCAGTGTTAATGAGGAAAACTTGGCCGCGATCCACAAAGCCATTGCGAATGCCGCACCGCAAAAAATTAGCGCAACACTCGCGACCACGTGCCGCGAGAAGCGCTTGCCTAGCAGCCCGTTAATCGCGGCCCCCGCCAGCGGCAATAGTGGAATTAACCAGAGATGCAGGTCAGGCGTCATAGTTTGAGGAGGTTCACCTGATCGATATTGAGGGTCTCGCGTGTGCGGAACACCGCGATGATGATCGCCAGGCCAACCGCAGCTTCAGCGGCAGCGACAACCATTACGAAGAAAACGAAGACCTGGCCGCTCAGCTGCTGCCAGCGCGCCGCGAACGCAACAAACGAGAGATTCACACCATTCAGCATCAACTCGATGGACATGAAAACCGTAATGATGTTGCGTTTAATCAGAAATCCAGCAACGCCACAGGCAAAGAGAATGCCGCTTAACACCAGATAATAAGAAAGTGGGACCACTAGTCCTCCTTCCTCGAGCGTTGTGTTGACTCCGGGCGCGCCGCGAGCACAACAGCGCCCATGATCGCGATCAGTACAAGAATTGAAGTTACCTCAAAAGGCATTAGAAATTGATGGAACAAGAGGAGGGCGATGTCTCGAGGATGCCCGGGAAGCGCGCCGATCGCGGCGGAGCCCGCGTTTGCGTGCTGCAAGAGTGCCCAGCAAACGATAACCGTGCCGGCGAGGGCGCCTGGAATTCCGATTAAATACGCCACCTTGCTGCCGCTGGTGCGTTCTTCCTCACCGGCATTAAGCAACATGATCACAAAGACGAACAGCACCATCACAGCGCCGGCGTAGACGATCACCTGAATTGCCGCAACGAATTCCGCTCCGAGCAAAAGGAACTCCACCGCCAGCGCGCCCATTACGACCACGAGCGAAAGCGCGCTGTTAATCGGATGCCGTTGCACGAGCAGATTCACCGCCCCTGCCACGCAGATCACACCGAAGACCGAAAATAGAATCAGGTGAAGCATCGGAACCAGCTACTAGCTCCTGGCCTCCAGCTTCTAGCAAGCTGGCGTGATCGCCAGGAGCTAGCAGCTAAAAGCTAGTGGCTCATTTCAAGGCTTCAAGGCCACGACAATTGCCGTGATCATTAAATTCGCGATCGCGATCGGCAACAAAAACTTCCAACCGAATGCCATTAATTGATCGTAACGGAAGCGCGGCAACGTCCCACGCACCCATATATAGATAAAGAGAAAAACAAAAATCCGCAGCGCGAACCACAATATCGGCAAGATCTCCTGCATCCACTGAGGTCCGAATAATGGCCCGCTCCATCCACCCAGGAACAGCAGCGAAGCCAGGCATGCGACGGTGATCATATTCGCGTATTCGGCCATGAAAAACATCGCGAATTTCATTGCGCTGTACTCGGTGTGATAACCGGCAACCAGTTCCGTCTCAGCTTCTGGCAGGTCGAACGGAATGCGGTTTGTCTCAGCATAGGCCGCGGTTAAGTAAATAAAGAAGGCAACGATCTGTCCACCGCGGAAGACATACCAATTTGGTATGAAACCCCAGAAATGCCCTGACTGCGCTTGTACGATCTCACGAAGGCTGAAAGTTCCCGCCAGAATCAGCACCCCGACGAGGGACAAGCCAAGGGCGATCTCATAGCTGACCATCTGCGCGCTCGCGCGCAATCCGCCGAGCAGGGAGTACTTGCTGTTGGATGACCATCCTGAGAGTGCAACACCGTAAACCCCGAGTGATGTGATGCCAAGCACCACCAGCAAACCAATATTCAAGTCCGTGATTTGCAGCGGTATTTGAACACCACGAATCGTAAGTGCGTTGCCAAACGGGATAACGGCAATCGACGTCACTGCAAAGATCACCGCGATCATTGGCGCCGCGATGTAAAGCGGCTTGTAAACGTGCGGAGGCGTCAGGTCTTCTTTAAAAAGAAATTTCACACCATCCGCTGCAGGTTGCAATAGACCAAAAGGTCCAACGCGGGTCGGCCCCCAACGGTTCTGCATATGGCCAACCACCTTGCGTTCCAACCAAACGGTGTATGCGACTGCAGTCAGCAGCACGAACAAGATCAGCGCGATCTTGATCAGCGAGACGATGATGTAGAGAGTTAAGCTCAATTTTGTAATCAGTTGTCAGCCGCTGACCACTTGGGTTTCAGTCTGCGGGCACTTCCGCAGGTTCAGGGTTCTTGTTTTCAATAACAGAATTCAGCGTATTCGAATAACGTCCCAGCGTTCCTGAACTGAAAAGATTGTTTTTCGCGGGGACGATCAAGTTCGGATCCTGTTTGGCACCGGATCCCATCGCCTCAATCGCCGTGTGCTGGTCGTTCCCGGCCACCAACTCGATTCGTGAAACGTCGTATCCCGGCACCAGGCGCTGGATTTCATCCAGCGTGGCTATCGGGTCAAACGGGTTCATCTTCGGTTCGAGTCCGTGCGCCTCCAGCCACACACTGTGCTGGTCAGCTTCACCCGATTGTGCGCCACGCGACTGGCCCATGTCGGCGCGAACTCCGTGGCCGAAGGGAACCAGCTTGTGAACGTCGAATCCGATTGCGTCGGCGATTCGCACGATCATTTCAAAATCAGGTTTGGTTGTCGTGACCTCCCCGGCTTTCTTCAGTATCTGGATATCGCCGCAGGTGTTGGTGAACGTCCCAGCCTTCTCATAAGCACTGGCCGCCGGCAGGACGACCTCCGCGAGCGCGGCAGTCTCGGTCAGGAACATGTCCTGCACAACCAGAAACGTGTTCTTCAGGGTCGCTGGGCCGACGTCCAGCCTTCCCACCGGGTTCGCACCAACTACATACAGTGCCTTCAATCTTCCTGCACCGGCAGCGTCGAACATCTCCGGAATGCTCAGGCCCGGGGCAGTTGGCAATTTGCCCCACTCTTTATGGAATTGCGAGGCATCTGAAAGCGGGAAATATCCAGGCAGAAGATCGGGATACAGACCCATATCAGCTGCACCCCGCGAGTTGGCATAGTCTCCCAGGCAAATCAGCTTGGCTCCGGGAATACTAGCTGCAAACTTTGCGAGAGCCTGTATGCCATCACCACAAACTTCTGATCCGAAAACGATGACTAATCCGTGTTCGGCCAGGAGTTTGTCACGGAAGTGATCCCCATTGCGAACCGAGAGGCGTCCTTGCGCGCCCGCCAGGAAAGCTGCGAAGTCGTTGTAAGCACCCGCGGGAATCTGCACGAACTCAGCAGCCTGACGTCGCAGCTTAATTGATTCCGAGTTCACGACGTATAAACGCGCATTTTTGAGGCGAACATTGTTGCGAATCTGCCACGCCAACAGCGGATGCTCGTCAGTCGGGTTATTGCCAATCAGAAGGATTGCAGGTGCGTTGTATACATCGCGCATGCTGGCGGTCGCGCCCGATTTTCCGCGAAGCGCCGTAACGTACGCCGGGTAATCCACTGTACGATGGTGATCGATGTTGTTCGTCCCGAGTACAACCCGCGCAAATTTCTGCAGCAGATAATTCTCTTCGTTCGTGGTGCGCGTAGAACCGATTACGCCAATTGCCTTGCCGCCATCGCGCTCAAGAATCCACTTGAATCGCTTGCCAATGTGCTCAAAAGCCTGCTCCCAGGTTGCGGGAGTTAAGCGTCCACCGCGGCGGATGAGAGGCTGCGTGAGCCGGTCTTCGTGATTAACGAAGTCGAACGCATAGCGTCCCTTAATGCAGAGAAAGTCGCCGTTGATGCCG
>Ga0070741_10010713_pt1 | contig 17207 bp, 21 predicted proteins | sample Coa_R1_4_FD_66440 | JGI IMG/M metagenome (GOLD analysis project Ga0070741, IMG submission 66440) | Surface soil microbial communities from Centralia Pennsylvania, which are recovering from an underground coalmine fire - Coalmine... | ecosystem: Environmental > Terrestrial > Soil > Unclassified ...
TCATCATGCGCGCGACCCAGAAGAAGATGATGTCGAAGCCGGTGACGAGGACATCGGTGGGATAATAGCGGGCAAGCTCGGGCGTCTGGTCGGGCCAGCCGAGCGTCGAGAACGGCCACAGCGCCGACGAGAACCAGGTGTCGAGCACGTCCTCGTCGCGCGTGAGCGGAACGTCCTTGCCGTAATGCTGCTTGGCAAGGGCTGATGCCCCCGCCTCGTCCTCGGCGACGAACACCTTGCCGTCAGGGCCGTACCACGCGGGGATTTGGTGGCCCCACCACAGCTGGCGCGAGATGCACCAGGGCTGGATGTTCTCCATCCAGTGGAAGTAGGTCGTCTCCCAGTTCTTGGGCACGAAGGTCGTGCGCCCGCGCTTCACCGCCTCGATGGCGGGCGCGGCCAAGGTCTTGGCGTCGACATACCACTGGTCGGTGAGGCGCGGCTCGATCACCGCATTGGAGCGGTCGCCGTGGGGCACGACATGGACATGCGGCTCGATCTTCTCCATCAGCCCCATCGCCTCCAGCTTGGCGGCGATCAGCTTGCGCGCGGCGAAGCGGAACACGCCGTTCAACTCGAGGATGGTCGCTCTGAGCTCGGCGCTCGGCTCGACGCCGTGGGTGAAGTCTGGATTGGGATCGAGCAGGAGCTTCCCCTCGGGTCCCATGATGTTGACCATGGGTAGGTTGTGCCGCTTGCCCACCTCGAAGTCGTTGAAGTCATGCGCAGGCGTGATCTTGACCGCGCCAGAGCCCTTCTCGGGGTCGGAATATTCGTCGGCGATGATGGGGATGCGGCGGCCGACAAGCGGCAGGATCACGTTCTTGCCGACAAGATGCTTGTAGCGCGGATCGTCGGGATGAACGGCGACGGCCGTGTCGCCGAGCATGGTCTCGGGCCGCGTCGTGGCGACGACGATGTAGGCGCCGTTGCCGCCCTCGATCGGATAGCGCAGATGCCAGAGATGACCCTTGGTCTCGACCGGCTCGACCTCGAGATCGGAGATGGCGGTGAGAAGCTCGGGGTCCCAGTTGACGAGCCGCTTATCCTTGTAGATGAGCCCGGCGCGATAGAGCTCGACGAACACCTTGCGCACGGCGCGCGACAGGCCCTCGTCCATGGTGAATCTGAGCCGCGACCAGTCGCAGGAGCAGCCGAGCCGCTTCAACTGCCCGACGATGGTGTTGCCGGACTCTTCTTTCCACTGCCACACGCGCTTGATGAAGGCCTCGCGCCCCATGGCCCGGCGGTTCGGTTCTTGGCGCTCCATCAGCTGGCGCTCGACCACCATCTGCGTGGCGATGCCGGCGTGATCGGTGCCGGGCTGCCACAGCACATCGCGCCCACGCATGCGCTCGAAGCGGACGAGAACGTCCTGAAGCGTGTTGTTGAGGGCGTGCCCCATATGGAGCGAGCCGGTGACGTTCGGCGGCGGAATCACAATGGCGTAAGGCCGCGCGTCCCCGCGCCCGTTGCCGGCCCTGAAGGCGCCGGCATCCTCCCACGCGCGATAGATCGAGTCTTCGATTTGTTGCGGCTGATAGGTCTTGTCGAGCATGGCGTGGTTCAGGCGCGGAAACGGCCGCGCGCGTCCTACGCCGTCGGCTTCTTTGCTGTCAACCCGCGTGCGGCGCTTACTCGCCTCTGAGCCGCGCGGGGTTGTCTTTGAGCTCGTCCTTGAGCGCCGCGGTCAGCACCCGCGTCATGTTCTCGTCGAGCCACTTCTGGAGCATCGGGCGGAGCATGTCCTTGACGCTGTCCTCGAGCGACTTCGGGGTACCCGTAGCATAAGGCGCTTGCGACCCGCCGTTGACGTGCGTCACCGGCGTTTCGGCCTCGGGCTTCGCGGACCAGCTCGGCGGGGAGTCAAGCCCCCAAGCCTGGTCGCTTTGCGGCTCGCTCGGCGCCGCCTCAACCGCCAGGTCGGGCTCGCTACCTTCCGCCTCGCTACCTTCCGCCTCGACCTCGGTGAGCACGAGCTCGGCCTCGGCTTCGACCGCGGGCTCCGACTCCGCCGTCGACTCGGCAACAAAGGGCTCAGGCGACGGAACCGGTTCCGGGATAGAAACCGGCTCATAGGACGGAGCGAAGCCGGTGCTTGGCGAGGCCTCCATGGCCGGCGCCGGTTCGGGCATCGGCTGGAAGGCCGGCGGGGACGTGAATACGGGCTCCGGCTGGGGCTCGAACGAGAAGGAGGGCGACATCGGCACCTGTCCGGCGCGAAGCGCAGCAATAGCGCGCTCGAGCGCAGAGGCGGCCTCTTCGCTCGCGGACATCTGCCTCGGCGGAGATGCCTCCGCCGGCGGGGCCTCGGCTGCCGCGGGCTCAGCTTCAAAAGCGCCTGCCTCGGCAACCGGCTCTTCCTCGACGACCTCCTCAACAAGCTCGAGCTCAGGCTCCGGCTCGGACTCAAATTCCGGCTCGGCCGGAGCAGCTACTTGAGCGGGGCGCGCCGGTGCGGGGTTGAAGAGCTCGATCGGGGCCTCCTCTTCCACCACCTCGACCAACTCGAGCTCTTCGGTCTCCTCCTCGACAAGCTCAAGACCGCCGAGCTCAGCCGTGAGATCGAGGATTTCGTCTTCCTGCGCGGTTTCCTCGGGTGCTTCGGCAGCCTCGGCCGCCGCCTCCTGAGGGGCGCCGCCGCTCTTGCTCAAAACCCGGGCAATATCGTTGATGATCTCGTCGTCAGGCTCGCCCTCGCCGCCATCGAGGCCCTCGTCGACAGGCCGGCTTTGCGTGGCTGGGCGCTGCTGGCGCACCGCATTGGCTTCGTCATCGGAGATGATCCGACGGATGGACGCGAGAATCTCCTCCATCGTCGGTTCAGGAGCCCGCTCCGTGCTGCTCATGACTTGATCCCTTGCCGCCATAACAAGACCCTCGCATCACCCAGGCGGTCAAACACCAGGGGTAGCCCAAAAGTGCTTCTAGCTTAACACCCGTTAAGACCCAAGTCTCGATTTCGATGGGTGAACCGGCCCGATAGTTAACGCGCGGCCGCTGGTTTTGGTTCACTCGTCAGGCGCAGGAGGCGCCGGCGGGCGAAGTCCGAACCACTTGTTCTTTACCATGTCATAGTGCTCGATCGGATCGTAATAAGGCACTGGCAGGCCAAGCGTTTGTGCGTCCATGCGTCCGATCGCTGCGTACAGCGAATATTCGGCGACGACCCGGTCGCGAAGCGCCGTGACGAGGCCGATCTGCGAGTTGAGCAGCTCCCGCTGCGCGTCCAGAACGTCGAGGGTGGTGCGCTGACCGACCTTCTCTTCCTCGCGCACGCCGGTCAGAGCGATCTTGTTGGCATCGACCGCGGCCTGGGCCGAGGCGATGGCCGGACCCGAGGACTGCAGGATGCCCCAATTCGCGATCACGTCGGCATGCACCCGAAGCCTCGCGTCCTCGACCTCCTTCTTCAATTGGTTGTTGGTCTCCTTGGCCTGGCGGACGCGCGCCGCAACCCCGCCGCCCTGGTAGAGCGGCACGTTCACACGCCCCGTGACGGTGGTGGTGAACTCCCCTTCGAGTGAGCTGTCTCCCGGAATATCGGGAGTATTTAGAAAGCCGAACCGCTGCTGATATTGAGCTTCCAGGGTGGCGGTAGGAAGAAGCTCGCCCATGATCTGCTCGACGGCATAGAGCGAGGCTTCCTCCTGATAGACGGCGGCGAGGATGATCGGGTTCTCACCGTCGCCGAGCGTCATCGCCTCGTCGAGCGTGCCCGGCAGGAGATGTTTTATCGAAGGCGGCGTGACGAGGTCGCCGGGCGGATGGCCGATGATTTGCTCGTAGGCGGCGCGGCTCGTCTTCAGATTGGCCTGAGCCGCGGCGAGCGTGGCGAGCGCTTCCGCACGGCGGGCCTCGGCCTGTGCCACATCGGTGCGCGTCACCTCGCCCACATCGAACCGGTCCTTGGTCGCCTTGAGTTGCTCGGTCAGCACCTTCACGTCGTTCTCGCGCAACCGCACGATGGCCGTGTCGCGCACGACGTTGACATAGGCCGTGGTGGCGTCGAGCAGCACCGTCTGCTCGACGGTGCGCAAGCTCTCGCGCGCAGCCTGCACCGTCGCTTTCGCCTGGCGGACGGCGTTCAGATTCTGAAAGCCCTCGAATAGCGGCTGTGTGAGCTGAACCGACCAGCCGCGTGGGTGGCTTGTGCCCGTTGGCGCGCCGCCGGCCGAGGAGATGCCAAGTGCGCTACCGCTCGCCGTGGTCCCGCGAGGACGCGAGACATCGTTGTCCGTATTCTCGAAGCCGTAGTCCGCGCTCCCCGAGATGAATGGGCGCAAGCCCGACTTGGCGAGCGCGACCTGTTCGTCGGTCGCCCTCAACCGCGCGCGCTCGGCATTCAGCACGGGATTGATCAAGTAGGCATCAGCCAGCGCCTGCTCGAGCGTCTCGGCGGAAGCCGGACGACCGGGCACGACGGCGACGAGGAACGCAATTACGAGAGCAGCCCCGCCACTGAGCCGCCAAGACACTCCCGCGCAGGCCGACCTTAGGTGCCTGCCGATGACGCCTCGCACTTCCACACTCCCGCAAGTCGGTGACGCCCCCGCCCCTACTGCGGCCGAAGCCTTGGCGCTCAGCATAAGCAGGCTCCGGCAACCACGAAAGTTGCTTTGGGCCGAATTCCATAAAAAGCTCAAGCTACTGTGGGATCGGGGCAACAGTGCCCTCACGAGGCGGAAAAGCTAGAAAGCAAAGGTCCGCGCGCGCGAGAACCCAGGCAAGGGCTTGGCCCCCGCGTCGAAATGAGGCAATCCGCTGGTCTCCCCCGCAGCCTTGACGAAGAGATAGGCCCTGCCGAGGCTCGCCTTGTTGGCACCACTCGCGACGATCGCGACCAGCCTGCCGCCCTCGCGCAATTGCGACAATAACGTGTCGGGGACCACTTCGAGGCTGCCATTGAACAGAATCACGTCGAAGGGTCCCTCCCTCGCCGCCCCTTCCGCAAGCGCGCCCTCGACGATCGTCGCATTGGCGGCGGAGAGTTCGCCCAGGAGGCGCCTGGCCGCACTCGCAAGCTCGGGCTCGGGCTCAAGCCCGATCACGGAGCCTGCAAGGCGGGCAAGAAGTGCGGTCGAGTAGCCGGTGGCGCAGCCGACGTCGAGGACCTTGTCATGCGGTTCGATCGAGGCGAGTTGAACGAGCCTTGCGAGCGCCAGGGGCGGGAGGAGATAGCGCGCCGGCGCGCCGTCGCGGGACGGAAAGACCTCGACGCTCTCATCTATATACGCGAGGAGGCTCATGCGCTGCGGCACGAAGCGCTCGCGCGGAAGCTCGGCCATGGCCGAGAGGATCCTGCGGTCGGTCACCTCGTTGGTCTTGAGCTGCGAGTCGACCATGCTTTGGCGCTGACGCGCGAAATCGGCCATGCTTGTCCTCTGGAACCGCCGGGGTCGATTAACTAACTGGAGGGCGTGCTTATCATGAGCGGCCGCGAAGCTGCTAGCATTCCTCGGTCTCGCTTGTTCGCGGATATTGACAGAGGTGGGGGACGATCCAGTAGTTAGCGACTTTGAGATGGCCACGTGGCGGAGTGGTGACGCAGCGGACTGCAAATCCGTGCACCCCGGTTCGATTCCGGGCGTGGCCTCCAAGACTTAAGCGCCCTTAGCTCGATCTCTCCTTGCGACCCTAAGGACGCAACGGCGCAAGCCGGCTAGCCCTGCCCATCGAGCTAGCTCTTGGACGATGGCTCGCTTGCGGCCGGAGCGGTCTCAGCCTTTCCCCTTCTCCGGTGCCACCACACGGTGACCTGGCGGCGCCAGCGCCTGACGATGGGGATGTCGACCGACAGCACGAGGAGCCCGAGGGGAATCATCCAGAAGCCGAGCACGGGCAGGAAGCCCAATAGCCCGCCGGCGATAAGCACGATGCCGAGCCCGATGCGGATCGGCTTCGATTGCGGGAGATGAACGTGGCGGTCGAAAAGGCGGACCCTGTGAGCCATGCCGGCTTTCACGCCTCCTTTGGGCGAGCGAATAGGCCGGACATAGGAGTTCGCCGATGCCCCCGCAACCGCGCTTAAAGCCGCGCCGCTCTATGGAGCCGCCTCCCCGCGAAATCGAGCGGCAAGGCTCTGGAAAGCCGCGAGCCCTTTTGCTATCTAGCGGCAAGCAGGCGCTTTTCGAGGCGCAAAGACCCTATTCCCCGGTAGCTCAGTTGGTAGAGCAAGCGGCTGTTAACCGCTGGGTCGCTGGTTCGAGTCCGGCCCGGGGAGCCATTTTTTCGCGCAGGGCGTGAACCCATACGCCTCCGCCTAACGTTGTTCGGCAAGAATCGCGCATCGTGATCAAGCGGCGGTCTCTCATGCTGAGCCTCTTCGTTCCCACAGCGCCGTTTCAAGATTGGGGCGGACCTTCGTCCGGATCCGGCCCGATGGGCCGCCTCAGCCAGGTCTTCGCGGGACTCATAGTGATCGTAAGCCTCGCGGCGCTCACCCTGACGCTCGCCCGCGCCATCGTCATGCTTTCGTTCGGCGACGTCTCGGCGCTTCCGCAAGACTTGGAGCAGCTCCCGCCAAACGCTTAGGGGGTGACCATCGGAACAGCGTGAGGAGCGGAAGGCCTCTGGCCTTCCCGCTCCAGGATCGCGCGGCGGCTTTCGCTTGCGCGCACCGCGCGCTTTCGCCGCTTTAGCTCACCGGATACTCGCGCCCGACCAGGATGCCGCATCGAGCACGAGCTCCGTGATCGACAAACGCCGGCGGCGCCGTTTGGTTCGAGGAGCAGCGATTCAGCTGCCCCTCCTTTTTCGGAGCGGGACGAAACCCGAGGGGCGTGTCGGCGGTTTTGGTTTTGCCGGCGCGTCCCCCCTCCGGTTCCCCCCTCCGCGCGCCGGCCGGTTGCGAGACGCAACGAGTAGAAGCCCAGCCGTTCCCCCGCGCGCTGGGCTTCTTCGCTCGGAAGGAACGATCGCGACTCTTCTGGGTTTTATGGCTCGGGCACGAGAGAAGGGCAAAACCCCATGTCGAAACACTCTGAGGCATGCGCGGCGCACGCGGCGCGCTGCATCGAGGTGGCGGCAAAGACCTCGAGCGCGGAGGACCGGCGTGAATTCTTGAGCTTCGCCGCCGCTTGGGAACAGCTCGCCGCCGAAGTCGAGCAGAGCGAGCGGCTCGCCGCCTTCATCGATGGGCTAGGCGCGATCGAAGATAGCGCGATCGCAACGGACGAGCGGCCCCTGGCGTCCCCCGCCGGGGCGGTGCGCCGGCTCGCGCGCGCCATCACCGCCATTACCGAGGATGTCGCGCGGGACACCACGGCTCATCACCTGTCGCTTCTCCTCAAGCGGTGAGCCTATCGGCCGCGATGAGCCTCTCAGCTGTAGAGGCGAGGCGCGTTTGATCTCGCTTGCGCGAGCCGCGTGATCGCCTCGGCAAGCTTGCTCCCGTAGAGCGGCTTCGACAGCACGGTCGCCTCAGGGACTTGCTCATGGATTCGATCCATGAGGCCCTCGTCATCGCCGTAGGCGGTAACAAAAATCACCGACGTGGCAAATAGATCGTAGACTTGCCTCGCGACCTCGATGCCGTCGCGGGCACCGTTCAGATAGATGTCCATGATGGCGATGTCGGGCGGCTCATCCATCGCGATCTGAAGGGCCTCCCTCGCGTTCGATGTCACACCGCACACCTCGAAACCCAACTTTTTCATCTGCGCTTCGAGATCCATCGCGATCACGATCTCGTCCTCGACGATGAGCGCGCGGGGCAACGATACTGTCTGAGACATAGCGTGTCTCCAGTTCCTGGCAGCGCCCACCTCGTCATTAACGCGTGAGACGCCATCGGGTGCCATGCCTCTCGATCGATTTGATGGGCACTGCGTTGATCACGGCGAAGGCTTCGTCCTGACAACATGCCGCACCCCGCTCGGCGCGCGAGGGAACCGCGCGCCGCGCTGGCGCCACTTTGCTGTGCGCTCGGAGTGGGACCGGAACAACTGGAGATAATCGATGATCCATCAGGCACGACGAGGGGCGACGATCTTGGCTGGCGTGCTGAGCGTTGCATTGACCCTTCCCGCGGCAGCCGGAGCGTTGGCACCGGGCGTGGGCGCAAGCTTCGCCGTTGGCGACCCGCTGGTGAGCAACGTCAAGCATGGCGTCAAGGTTCATGTGAACAAGCACGTCAAGATCCACAAGAACGTCTATGTGAACAAGAAGGTGGTGGTGGTGCGCCCCTATAAAGCCTGGGTGAGAAAGCCCTATTACGGCACCTTCGTCGCCGGCGTCGCCCTCGGCACCATCCTCGCCGTGAATGCGATCCCGCCGGCGCCGGCCCCCAATCTCTGCTGGTACTGGGCCAACCCGGCGCATACGCGCGGCTATTGGGATTACTGCTACTAAAACGTTCGGCGCCTCGTTCGCCGCGTCGCAGACGAAAGAGAGCCCGACATGCTCAGGCATGCCGGGCTCTTTTACGAGTGCCGCGGCAAAGTCTTAGGCGGGCACGGCCTCGATCACGGCGACCGGACGCGCTGTCGGCGCTGTCGCCACGATGCGGTTGAGCTTGAGCCCCGATGAGGCGAACAGCTCGGCGAACTCGGCCTCGGTGCGCTCCTTGCCGCCGACCGTCATCACCAGCATCTCGATATCGAGCATCTTGGCGGGGGTCGGGTCCGGATCGTCGCCGACCACCATATCGCATACGAGCACGCGACCATTCTTCGGCAGCTTCTCGCGCATCAAGCGCAGAATGGTGCGGCAGTGATCGTCGTCCCAGTCATGAATGATGTGCTTCATGATGTAAGCGTCGCAGTCGTCCGGAACGCGCTCGAAGAAGCTTCCGCCTTCGACAGCCACGCGACCCTCAAGTCCGGCGAATGCAGTCTTGGGCAGGCTCCCCACCACCTCGGGCCGATCGAACAGGACGCCCTTCATCGCCGGGTAGCCCCTAAGAATAGAGCCGAGCAGCAATCCGTGGCCGCCGCCGACGTCGGCGATCCGCTTGATGCCGGTGAAATCGTAGGCTTCGACGATGGCGGGAACCGAGGCCGACGAGTTGGCGGTCATGGCTTGCTGAAACACCTCGCACTGGGCCGGGTGCTCGGCCAGGACCTGCCAGATGTCCTTGCCGTAGGCTTTGGTGACGCCGTCGCCGCCAGTGCGCAGGCAGTCGGTGAAATGTGCGTAGGCGCGTGTCGAGAATTCCTCGCCGAACATGATCGCCATGTAGCGGAGTGAGATCGGCGCGTCGGTCTTGAGCAATTCGCCGACGGGCGTAAGGGCGAAATGGCGCTTGGGTCCCTCCCTGAACACGCCGAGACTCGCGAGCATGCGCATGACGCGATAGAGGGAGGGCGCGTGGGCGCCCGTTTTGGCGGCAAGCTCCTCGACGGGGCGGGCAGTCTTGCCCATGTGGTCGGCGACGCCGAGCCGCGCCACGCCCGACAGCGAATAGGTCAGTTGTTTGCCAAACAAGAGCTGCGCGAAAACCGCCTGAGGCGGCAGCTCGGTGTGTGTTGTGCGATCACTCATGCTTCCTCCTCGTGCCATCGATTTGCGCGCGCCTTGTGCCCGCGAAACATGGCCGAGGAAAGACCGTCAAGCCCACGCCGCGAAATCACTGCGAGTGCTTGTCGTCGGAGTTGTCGGAATTGGGGATCGAGATCGTCGTTGTGTTCTCGACGAAGGTCAGGGTCACCGTCGTCCATGGATGATTGAACTTGATCGGGCCCGAGAAATCAGCGAGCCGCGCATCCTTCGCCTGGGTGTCGGCGTTGGTGATCTTGAAGGGCTTGTTCATCACGCTGAAGGAACGCTTGTTGCCCCACGACCAGGTGGTCTTGTTGCCGTCGCCGGTATCGATGGCGTCGGTCTCGGCGTGATAGAAGAACGAGGTCAGCTCCGAATAGTCGGCGTCCTCGAAGCAGCTATTCGGCTTAACTCCCGTCCAGCCCTCGGAGACCCAGCCGCTGCTCGTCTCGAAGGCGATGGCGATGTGGAGCGGGTATTTGAAGTTGTTGCAGAATTTGATCTTGGCGAGCGCCGGCGACCAGGACAAAAGAAGAAGCAGTAACGCGGCGGTGACGACCCGCATGGAACCCTCCCTGCCACCCAATTCGGGACGAATACAAGGGAGACCTTAAGCCGGAATGTCGTTCCGCGCCAAGCCACAGATTAGGAGAAGTAAAATCTTCCGGCGAGCGAAAGGGCCGGACCCCGACCCCTTCACCCCCGTATACGGCATTGGCGGGAACTCGAAACATCTGCCCGCCGGGGCCAATAATGCCGCTCCCCGGCGTTCGGTTCCGTGCTCTCAAGAGAGTTTTTTAAGTCGCCGCGGCGGGCACGAATTTCAGCGCCACGCCGTTCATGCAGTAGCGCTTGCCGGTAGGCGGGGGCCCGTCATCGAACACGTGGCCAAGATGGCCGCCGCAGCGGCGGCAATGCACCTCCTCCCTGACCATGCCGAAAGTATAGTCGGTTTCCACGGCGACGGCGCCATCGAGCGGGGCATAGAAGCTCGGCCAACCGGTGTGGCTGTCGAACTTGGTCGCGGACGAGAACAGCGGCAGGTCGCAGCCGGCACAGGTGAAGACGCCCTTGCGGTGTTCGTTGTTGAGGGGACTCGTGAACGGGCGCTCGGTGTCCTGCTCGCGCAACACGGCGTATTGCTCCGGCGTCAGGATCTTGCGCCATTCCTCCGGCGTGTGGGTGACTTCGAAGGTCTCGGCGGCGGCATTGGCTTTGGCACGCCAGCGCATGAGGCCAAGACCCGCCGCACTGAGGGCCACAACCCCGATTGCGCCCAGGGCAACGTTTCGTCGCGTAACCATGATCGCTCCTTTGAGTATTGCCGCTTTTGCCCGAAGATTGAGCCGCTCGTCTTTAGACTTCAATTCAACTTGCGCGCACGGCCGATCACGAGGCTGTTGATGCAACGGCTTCGATAGTGCCGGCGTTAGCCGGCGGAGGTCGGAAATGAACGCTGGAGAGTTACGTCTCTTGATCGTTGTCAATCCGAACGCGTCGCGGGCGGCTGAGATGTTGCCAACGCTGTCGGAGTGGTGCGCGCGCCGGGGCGATATTCAGCTCAAAGTCACTCGCGACAAGACGGAGCTCGAAACTATTTTGGACAAGGATGGCGGGGACGCCGAGCGTATCGCCATCGGCGGCGGCGACGGCAGCCTGTCTCATGCCCTGCCGCAATTGCTCAAGCTGAAGAAGCCTGTGGCGGTGCTCCCGCTCGGAACCGCGAATGACCTTGCGCGCACGCTCGGCCTCTCCACCGATCCCCTGACTGCGCTCGAGACGGCGCTCACCGGACACCCGCACCAGATCGACGTCGGGCTCGCCAACGGGCGCCCCTTTCTCAATGTCGCAAGCGTCGGGGCCGCTTCCAAGCTCATGGCGGCGCAGTCGCCGGAACTCAAGAAGAAATGGCGGGTGTTAGCCTATGCGATTGGCTTTCTGCGGTCGCTACGCCATATCCAACCATTCTTCGTCGAACTCGACATCGACGATTGCCCCACCTGGTCCGGTGCCGTCTACCAGGTGAGCGTCGGCAACGGGCGCCATCACGGCGGCGGCCTTACCGTCGCCGAGGACGCCGCGATCGATGACGGGAAGCTCGATCTCTACATCGTCTATCCCGGCACGTTCTGGCAGCTCCTGGCCTGCCTGACGCATCTCAGATTCGGGTTAATGCGGCCGAGCGTGCTCGACCGGCATACCGCAACGCGGGTGCGCATCAGGACGCCGAAACCACGGCCGGTGAACGCCGATGGCGGTCTTGCCACGACAACGCCGGTCGAGTTCAGCCTGCTCGCCAAGGCGTTGACGATCATGGTCCCGAAGGACCTCCCCTCGACGCCTCCGGGATTGAGCGCATTGAAGCAGGCGGAAACGGCCTAGCCGCGTGATGTCACCTGCGCAGCGGGAATCACGATCTCGCAGCGGACGCCCTTCTCCGGGAAGGAGAGCTTCACGTCCCCGTCGAGCGCCCGGCCGACGACGGATTCGATCATCGCCCGGCCGAACCCCGAACGCTCGGGCGGGACGACCTTGGGCCCTCCGCGCTCCTGCCAGGTCAGCTTGAGTTTCGAGGCCTCCTCGCAGAAATTCCACTGGATGCGAATCTGTCCCTCCGGCTGCGACAGCGAGCCGTATTTCTGCGCGTTGGTAACAAGCTCGTGCAAGGCGAGCCCGAGATTGTGCACCGCCTCGGGCTTCAAGATCACGTCTTCGCCTTCGATGGCGATCTGCTCGCCGAAGCGCTGCGCGTAGGTAAAGAGCTGCTGCTCGACCAGCATGCGCAACGAGGCGCCGTGCCAGTTGTCGGCAACGAGAAGGTCGTGCGAGCAACCGATGGCGCAGAGCCGCGCGCTGAAGCGATCGACGAAGTCCTCGACCGAGCGGGTGCGCGAGGCGGTCTGCCTGGCGATGGCGTGGATCACGGCAAGCAGGTTCTTCGAGCGGTGGGTCAGCTCCCTCAGCAGGAGGCGGAGCTGATCTTCGTTCGCCTTGCGCTCGCTGATGTCGACCGCGACCGAGGTGGCGCCGATCACCCTGCCCTCCTCGTCGCGCAGCGCCTCGATCATCAGATAGAAGGAGCGCTTGCGGCCGAGCAGGGTGAAATTCGTCTCGAGCTGTTGCGGCTCGCCGCTGCCCATGGCCCTGCGCTTGGCCGCCGCGATGGTCTTGGCGGCCTCTGCGGGAAGCACCTCCTCGTCGGTCTTGCCGAGAATGAGCTCGGGCACGAGGCCGGCCGGCGCGTTGTGCACCCAGGTGAAGCGCAGCTCCTTATCCTGGGTGAACACCGAGATCGGCGAGCCGCGCAACGCGATCTCGAAACGCTGCTTCGCTTCCGCGAGCTCCTTGGTGCGCGCCTCGACGCGTTCCTCGAGCTGCTGGCGCGCGGCCTTGAGCTCCTCGAAGGTACGAAGATGTGCGGCGACCTCGGCCTGGAGCCGGTCGCGCGAAGGAAGCCGAAGCAGCTCGGGCGCAAGTTTCCACATCACGATCGCGGTGGTCAAAGCGAGCAGCGCGGCGAGCGCCTTCAACACAGCCTCGACGCCGGCGGACGGCGTCCACAGGCCGGCGAGAGAGGCAAGATGAGCGAGGCCGATCGCGGCGATGAACAGGATGAAGAGCGTGGTGAGGGTCGACTCGCCGGCGTTCGTCTCCCCTCTCCGACGGTAAAGGTAGATCAGAGCCGCGGCGATGAGGAACAGCGAGAAAGCGATGACACCATCGGAGATGGCGTGGATGTAGATGATCCCCGCGGACGCCAAGTCAGAATGTTGCGCAGTCGGCATGAGAATAGTCGATGATCAGCCCGGATAAGGGCCGCAACTTCATCCCCCTAAACCGCTGTGAGGGCCAATAGTTCAGCGTGCGCAGTCTTCCAGGACCCGAATTTGGGTATTGGGTTGACTTTCGGCAAGCACAGCCGGCGAGACCAAGGGGAACCTCCTCGTCGGAAATGGCGTTTTTCTGCCATTCGAGGGCAAGCGACGCGTGACCGCTCGCCCCTCCTTAAAGCCCTCGAAACGATGACGCCCGCGGCCGAGCCCCATCCGGCTTGCGGGCGTTCTTGTCTCTAGAGCAGGGCCGCGATCAGAGTGATCAGGAACACGATCAGGAAGAGGAAGAACAGGATGCGCGCGACGCCCGCCGCGGCCGAGGCGATTCCGCCGAAGCCGAACAGGGCCGCGACGAGAGCGATGACGGCAAAGATGAGCGCCCATGTCAGCATGTGACCCTCCCAGGGTGGTGGTTCGGCGTCGCGGCGAAGGTTCCTTTTCTCTCCAGCAACGTGCGTCGTCGGCTTCGGTTGCGCGCGGGCATCCCTAGAAGCGGGCGACGGCGGCAAGTAGATCGCGTCCGGTGAAAGGCTTCTTCACCAGGGGCGCGGTCCGATAATTGGGCGGCAGTTGCTCGCGGCCATAACCCGAGACGAAGGCGAAGGGAATTCCCCGCGCGGCGAGCGCGTCGGCGATGCGGCCGACCGGCTCGCCGGCGAGATGGGCGTCGAGCAGCGCGCCGTGCACCTCCTCGCTCTCGATCGCCTGAAGCGCGTCGCCGACATTGGCGGCGGGGCCTATGACGGCGAGCCCCGCCTGCTCGAGAACGCCCGTGATATCGAGCGCGATGAGAAACTCATCTTCGACGACGAGAATGCGTGTTGCTGCCATGGGCTAGGCACCGACCCCGCGGCCCTCCTCTCCTGAGTTCATGGTATTTGCCGGCTCCGATCAAGTCCCTCGAGGCACGACACGAAGCTTGCAAGTGGAACGGATAAGCGTGCCGAACGTTAACCCGTCTCTCGTAAGACGAACCCCCCCAATGCGACCCTCGGCAGGGCCGCGAGCCAAGGAGTATGTTGCAATGAATTGGGATCGAATCGAAGGCAACTGGAAGCAGTTCACCGGCAAGGTGAAGCAGCAGTGGGGCAAGCTCACCGACGACGATCTCGATGTCGTCGAGGGCCGCCGTACCGAGTTGATCGGCAAGATCCAGGAGAGATACGGAATCGCCAAGGACGAGGCCGAGAGACAGGTCGACAACTGGATCCGCAACATGTGATGTCGCGATGTCTGCCGCGGCGGCGGAGCCTTAAGACGCCGCGGCGGACGTCCCGTCCAAGGGGCACAGGACTAGTCATGGCATAGGGATTAGTGTCAGGTTCCCTCTGCTCGCAATAGAGCGCGGTGAGGACCGGCTTCACCGCTCCGAGGGAGAGGCGACATGCTGACGACCGTCCTCATCATCATTCTCATTCTCATTCTGCTCGGCGCGTTCCCGTCCTGGCCTTACAGCCGCGGGTGGGGCTACGGCCCCTCGGGCGTGGTCGGGCTGATCCTCGTGATCCTCTTGATCCTGATCCTGCTCAGAAAAATCTAACCCATCCGCACTTGTCGTGCTCCGTGCCAGCGGGCGTCCGGTAACCACTTTGGGTAAGGCCCCGGTTGCGGTTGCCCGATGACCTCTCACGCCGGCATGACAAAGTCAGAACTTACGCGCTCACCGCCGACGGGCGGTCGCGCAAATGCGCGCGCCGCTCGAAGAACAGCGCCTGGCTCACGATCGCCTTCACCGTATCGGGCTGATAGGGCTTGGTGATGAGGAAGGCGGGCTCCGGCCGCTCGCCGGTCAAGAGCCGGTCGGGATAAGCGGTGATGAAGATGACCGGTACCTCGAAGGACGCAAGCATCTCGTTCACCGCATCGAGGCCGGAGCTTCCGTCGGCAAGCTGAATATCGGCCAGCACGAGCCCTGGCTTCGCCCTGGTCACCGCCTTGACCGCCTCGGCATGCGTGCGCGCCACGCCGGTGACGCGATGGCCGAGCCCCTCGACGATGCTTTCGAGATCCATGGCGATCATCGGCTCGTCCTCAATGATAAGCACGTCGGTCGCGACCTGCGCGGCGATCTCGCGGCCCGCCGCTTCGACCAAGGATTGCACCTCGTCGGCAGGAACGTCGAGAATCGTTGCGGCTTCCTCGGTGGTGAACCCTTCGACCGAGGTCAGCACGAAGGCCTGGCGCGGAAGCGGGGTGAGCTGCTCGAGCCGGCGGTCGATTGCGGTTACGTGTCCCTGCGGCGCCTCCGCCTTGAGATTGACGTCGAGTGAGTTCCACAGCCCGAGGAAGGTGCGGTAGAGCGCGACCCGCGGATCGAGGCTCGTGTCGAACTGAGCGGGGTCGGAGATCAACACCTCGAGGGTCGCTGCGACGTAAGCGTCGCCAGCGGCCTGGGTGCCGGCCAGCGCGCGCGCGAAGCGTCTAAGGTAAGGAATATGCGGGGCAATCGCCTTCGATATCGGCATTGGGCTTGAACTTCCGTGTGGTTAGGTCGAGATCATTTTCTCACGAACCGGCGCGGAGTGGTAACCCAAAAACCATATCCCAGCGCTTACAAACGCTCTCAAACCAGGCTCGGTTCCCGGCCGCGGAACCATTTGGCACCTTAGGCGTTTTTCTACCCTCGCACCGTAGGAAATCCGCTATCTTCAGCGTTGGCGAGGAGAGCGGATAGGGGACGGTCGTGAACCGAGGCAGGAACAGCAAGGACCGCCGGCTCGCTATGCCAGGCGCAAGAAAGAAGATGGATCAGACCGTCGAAGCCGGGACGTCCGCCGATCACCGCGCTTCCGGCGAGGATGCGGCCCTCGCCGAGCCGGAGACGGGACTGTCTCCTAATCTACAGGCCCACATTGGCCGGCACGTGCGCGCGGTCTTCGACGAAGTTGCGCGCGAGCCTATTCCCGAACATTTGCTGCGCCTCCTCAAGGATCTCGAGCGGAGCGGAGACAAATAATTGCAGCACCAGGTGTCTGCGAGCCTGAAGGATGCCCTCGTCGCGGAGATCGGCAATCTGCGCGCCTTTGCCGTATCGTTATGCGGCGACAAGGAGCGCGCCGACGATCTCGTGCAGGAGACGTTGTTCAAGGCCTGGAACCATCTCGAGTCCTTCAAGGAAGGCACCAACCTGAAGGCGTGGCTGTTCACCATCCTGCGCAACACCTATTTCTCGGAGCGCCGCAAGCGGAAGCGCGAGGTCGAGGACGCCGACGGCACCTATGCAGCGCGGCTCGCCACCCATCCGGAGCAGCACGGGCATATGGACCTGCAAGACTTCCGCGCCGTCCTCGTGCGGCTTCCCGACGACCAGCGCGAGGCATTGATCCTGGTCGGTGCCGCAGGCTTCTCCTACGAGGAGGCCGCCGTGATCTGCAATTGCGCCGTGGGGACGATCAAGAGCCGGGTCAATCGGGCGCGCAATCGGATCGCCGATATGCTTGGACTTGCCGAACACGAGGTCGGAGACGGAGACGTCGGCCTGTCCAAGTCGGCGTAAGCGCTCCCCCGCCGCTTTACCGATCGTTTGCCGGCGCTGATGTAAGCTCGTGTATAGCTCGCCAAAGGCATCCGTGCCGGGAGCCCGCAACCAAGGACTGGAGTGAGCCGTGACGACGCTCGATCTCGACAAGGCTTTGCTCGATCCCGCCACCGTGTTCCATGCGCCGCATGAGGTGCTTCACGCGGAGGGCCTCTCCACGGAACAGAGAAAGGCGATCCTGCTACGCTGGCAGGAGGACGCCGAGGACTTGATGCGGGCCACCGGCGAGGGCATGCCGCCTGAGGGACAGCGCAGCCCGGGCGAACTTCTTCGCGCCGTGCAGGACGCGATCCAAACGCTCGACCGCCAAACTTCCCATAAGGGCTGTTGCTGCTAGCTCGATCGTTCTTCGTCGG
>Ga0070741_10010714_pt1 | contig 17206 bp, 15 predicted proteins | sample Coa_R1_4_FD_66440 | JGI IMG/M metagenome (GOLD analysis project Ga0070741, IMG submission 66440) | Surface soil microbial communities from Centralia Pennsylvania, which are recovering from an underground coalmine fire - Coalmine... | ecosystem: Environmental > Terrestrial > Soil > Unclassified ...
GGGGCCCGCCGCCAGGAAGACCGAGGGCGGCGGAGAGCCGCCTAGCATGGCCCGTCATGCAGTCGGAAGCCCCCCCGCCCGACGCCTACCGCGCCCCCGTCGGGACGCACGACGTCCTGCCGCCGGAGTCGGCGCGCTGGGAGGCGCTGGTGGCCGCCTTCGCCGCCCGGGCCCGCCGCTTCGGCTACGGCCTCGTGATGACGCCGGCCTACGAGCACGTCGAGGTGTTCCAGCGGGTCGGCGAGGGCACCGACGTCGTCCGCAAGGAGATGTACGAGTTCGAGGACAAGGGCGGCCGCCGCCTGGCGCTGCGGCCGGAGGGGACGGCCCCCGTGGTGCGGGCCTACATCCAGCACCGGCCGACGCCGCCCTGGAAGGTGTGGTACCTCTCGCCCCACTTCCGGCACGAGAAGGCCCAGAAGGGCCGCTACCGCCAGCACCACCAGCTCGGCGCCGAGGTCCTCGGCGTCGACGACCCCGCCCTCGACGTGGAGGTCATCTCGCTGGCCCAGGGATTCCTCTCGTCGCTCGGGCTGTCGCGCTTCCGGCTGGCCATCAACTCGCTCGGCGACGGGCAGTGCCGCCCGGGGTACCTCGAGGCGCTGCGGGCCTACCTGCGGGCCCACGAGTCGGAGCTGTGCGCCGACAGCCGGGCCCGCTACGAGACGAACCCGCTGCGGGTGCTCGACTGCAAGGACCCGGGCTGCGTGGCCGTCACCGAGCGGGCACCGCAGCTGCTCGAGCACCTCTGCGCCGACTGCAAGAGCCACTTCGAGGCGGTGCAGGCCGGGCTCGACGCCATCGGCGTGGCCCACGAGATCGCCCCCCGGCTCGTGCGGGGCCTCGACTACTACACCCGCACGACGTTCGAGTTCGCCAGCGAGGCGCTGGACTCGGCCCAGAACGCCCTCGGCGGCGGCGGACGCTACGACCGCCTGGCCGAGGAGATGGGCGGCCCGCCGTCGCCCGGCATCGGGTTCGGCATCGGGATCGAACGCGTCCTGATCGCCTGCGACGCCGAAGCCGTGCTGCCGGCGCCGGCGCCGCACCTCGACGCCTTCGTGGTCGACGCCGTCGGGCCCACCGGGGTCGGGGGTGACCCCCTCGGCGCAGCGGGCGTGGAGGTGACCGCCCTGCTGGCCGAGCTGCGGGAGACCGGCCTGTCGGCCGACCGGGCCTACGGCGGCCGGTCGGTGCGGGCCCAGACCAAGGTGGCCGACCGGTCCGGCGCCCGCTACGTGGTGCTCGTCGGCCGGGCCGAGATGGAGAGGGGAGCGGTGGCGGTGCGGGACATGGACTCGGGCGAACAGGTGGAGGTCCCCCGGAACCGGGTCGTCGCCTGGCTCCACGAGCACTGCAACCCCTCGCTTCGGGACACGACGCACCGGGAACTGGGGCGCTGAGCGGCATGGCGATGCGGACGCACTACGCCGGCAGCCTCCGGGCCAGCGACGAAGGCGCCGAGGTGGCGCTGTGCGGCTGGGTGGCGCACCGCCGGGATCACGGCGGCGTCGTGTTCATCGACCTGCGGGACCGGGAGGGGATCGTGCAGGTCGTCATCGACCCCGCCGCTCCCGGCTGCGCCGACGCCCGCCGGCTCCGCTCGGAGTACGTCGTGCGCGTCGAGGGCGCCGTCCGGCGGCGGCCGGAGGGCATGGTCAACCCCAAGGAGGCGACGGGGGAGATCGAGGTCGGCGCCACCCGGGTCGACGTCCTCAACGAGGCGGAGCCCCCGCCGTTCCCGCTCGACGAACGGGTCGAGGTCGACGAGACGCTCCGGCTCCGCCACCGCTACCTCGACCTCCGCCGGCCCCGCATGACCGCCAACATGATCACCCGGGCCCGGCTCGTGTCGGCCATGCGCCAGGCCATGGAGGCCGCCGGCTTCGTCGACGTCGAGACGCCGACGCTGACCCGCTCCACGCCCGAGGGGGCCCGCGACTTCCTGGTGCCGTCCCGGCTCCAGCCGGGCACGTTCTTCGCCCTGCCGCAGTCCCCGCAGCTCTTCAAGCAGATGCTGATGGTCGCCGGTCTCGACCGCTACTACCAGGTGGCCCGGTGCTGGCGCGACGAGGACCTCCGGGCCGACCGCCAGCTGGAGTTCACCCAGCTCGACGTCGAGGCCAGCTTCGTCGACCAGGAGGACGTCCTCGCCTTCGTCGAGGAGGCCGTGGCCACCGGCGTGGAGGCCGTCACCGGGGAGCGGCCGAAGCCCTTCCCCCGCCTCACGTGGGCCGAGGCCATGAACCGCTTCGGGTCCGACAAGCCCGACACCCGCTTCGGAATGGAGCTGTGCGACCTCTCGGCGCTCTTCGCCGACAGTACGTTCAACGCCTTCAAGGGCAAGGGCGTCGTCGGGATCGTCGTCCCCGGGCAGGGCGAGATGGGCCGCAACCAGCTCGACGGGCTCGTCGACCGGGCCAAGTCGCTCGGCGCCGCCGGCCTGGTCTGGATGCGGGTGCGCGACGCCGGCGTCCTCGAGGCGCCGGTGGTGAAGTTCCTGTCGGAACTGGAGCAGGACGGGCTGCGCACCGCCCTGGCGCCGTCACCCGGCGATCTCGTGCTGATCGTGGCCGACCCGACGCTGCGCCGGGCCCAGTCGCTCCTCGGAACGCTGCGGCTCGACCTCGGGGCGCCGGAGCGCATCGACGAGCCGCTGCACTTCACCTGGGTGGTGGAGTTCCCGCTGTTCGAGGGGCTCTCGCCCGCCAATCCGGACGGGACAGGGAGCAAGCCGATCCCGGCCCACCACCCGTTCACCCGTCCCCATCCCGACGACGTCGACAAGCTGGAGTCCGACCCGCTGGCCGTGCGGTCGCTGGCCTACGACCTCGTGCTGAACGGCATCGAGCTCGGCTCGGGGTCGGTGCGTATCCACGACCCGGCGCTGCAGTCGAAGATCTTCACGCTGCTCGGCATCGAAGAAGAGGTGGCCCGGGAACGGTTCGGGTTCCTGCTCGACGCCTTCCGCTACGGCGCGCCGCCCCACGCCGGCTTCGCCGTGGGGCTCGACCGGCTGACGATGATCCTGGTCGGCGAGTCGTCGATCCGCGACGTCATCGCCTTCCCGAAGACGCAGTCGGGCGGCGACCCGCTGACCGGCGCCCCGGCCGCGGTGGACCACGTCCAGCTCCGCGACCTCGGGATCATGCTCCCGAAGCCGAAGTAGCCGCCGGAGCCCGGGCCAGGCCGCTACTTCGTCGGCGACGGGCGGGAGTACTGCTCCTGCCAGGTCTGCCCGCCGTCGGCGGTGGCCAGGACGGCGTCGACCGGCGGCCCGTTGCCCGTCGGGATCTTCGTGCCCAGCACCCAGCCGGCCTGGGCGTTGAGGAACGACGCCGCCAACGGCGACGACAGCGGAGGCACGGGCCGGTCGGGGCCGAAGACGGTGCCGCCGTTCGTGCCGACGACGACGCTGACCGGATTGGGGCTCTGCGGCGGGGTGAAGAGGACGAAGGCGGCGGAGTCGGTCCCGAGGGCGCTGATGGGCCCGGGATACGAGCCGCCCTCCCGGCGGGCCTGGATCTCCTTGGGCGCCGTCATGCCTTCCTTCATGACGGCCGTCCACTGCCCGTCGGCCGTGCCCCGGTAGAGCACGTACGGCGAGTGGCTCATGGCGGCGTTGGCCCCGGTGAAGAGGGCCCACACCACCCCGCCCTTGGCGCACTGCAGCGCCTGCGGGTGCCAGCCGTTGACCTCGGCGTCGCCGGGAACGGCGAAGACCGACGTCCAGGAGTCGCCGCCGGTCGTGCTGTGGGCGACGCGGTTGCCCACCGCCACCCAGCCCTCCTCCTGGCTGGTGAAGCAGACCGCCTCGGCGCCGCAGGGCGGCATGAGGTCGCCCCAGGTGTGGCCGCCGTCGCCGCTGCGGTAGAGCTTGCCGGCGCCGACGCCCCAGCCGAAGTGCTCGTCGACGAAGTGCACCTGGCGCAGCACGGTGCCGTCGTCGGGGGAGCCGTCGCCGACCCAGTGCTTCCCGCCGTCGACGGTGTCGTAGAGCGCCCGGTCGCCCACCGCCCAGGCGTGGACGGCGTCGACGGCGTCGACCTGCAGGAACGTGGCGGCGCCGGTGTAGCCCGGCGTCCACGTGTGCCCGTCGTCGGTGCCGAGGATCGTGCCCTTCCCGACGACGTACCCCTTCTGGGGGCTCACCATCTGGAGGTCGGCGAGGTTGCCCGGGCTGCCGAGCTCGGCGGCGGTGCGGATCTTCGGGCAGCCGGTCGGGGCGGCGGTCGACGCCGTCGTGGGAGGCACGGTGGTCGTCGTCGTCCGGGAGGCGGCGTTGGTCTTGTCGTTGGACGTCGGCGAGCTCGACGTGCAGGCGGCGGCGAGGAGCAGGCCGGCCACCGCCAGGACGCGCAGTCGGGTGATCACCCCCTCATCTTGACCTGCGGCGGGCTCGCTACGGTGGCGGGGTGCCTTCGGGGGACGACGACCTCTTCGGCTCGGCGGCGACGGCCCGGGTGGCGGCGTCGGCGCCGCTGGCCAGCCGCATGCGGCCCCGGACCCTCGACGAGGTCGCCGGCCAGCAGCACCTCCTCGGCCCGGGCAAGCCGCTGCGGGCGCTGATCGAGGCCGACCGGCTCTCGTCCTGCATCCTCTGGGGCCCGGCCGGGACGGGCAAGACGACGATCGCCCGGCTCGTGGCCCGGGCCACCGCCAAGGCCTTCGAGCCGATGTCGGCCGTCACCGCCGGGGTGAAGGAGGTGCGGGAGGTCGTCGACCGGGCCCGCCGGCGGCTGGGGGAGCAGGGGCAGGGCACGATCCTGTTCCTCGACGAGATCCACCGCTTCAACCGCACCCAACAGGACGCCCTGCTCCCCCACGTGGAGGAGGGGCTCCTGACGCTGATCGGCGCCACCACCGAGAACCCGTTCTTCGAGGTGAACGGGCCGCTGCGGAGCCGCTCGACGCTGTTCCGGCTCGAGGCGCTGTCGGTCGACGACCTCCGGGCCCTCATCGACCGGGCGCTGGCCGACGCCGACCGGGGGCTGGGCTCCTCGCCGGGCGGGCCGTTCAGCGTCGAGGAGGACGCCGCCGCCCACCTCGCCGCCCGTTCCGACGGCGACGCCCGGGCCGCCCTCAACGGCCTCGAGGTGGCCGCCGCCCTGGCCGCCGAGGCGGGACGGTCGGCCATCACGCTCGACGACGCCGAGACGGCGATCAACCTCCGGGCCGTCCGCTACGGGCGCGACGAGCACTACGACGTCATCTCGGCCTTCATCAAGAGCATCCGGGGCTCCGACCCCGACGCCGGCGTCTACTGGCTGGCCCGCATGCTCGAGGCCGGGGAGGACGCCCGCTTCATCGCCCGGCGCCTCGTCATCCTCGCCTCGGAGGACGTCGGCCTCGCCGACCCCATGGCGCTAGTCGTGGCCACCGCCGCCGCCCACGCCGTCGAGTACGTCGGCCTCCCCGAGGCCCAGCTCAACCTGTCGGAGGCGGTGATCTACCTGGCCACCGCCCCCAAGTCGAACCGGGCGGCGCTGGCCATCTGGAACGCCCGGGAGGACGTCCGGAAAGGCCCGTCGGCCGAGGTGCCCGTCCACCTGCGCGACGCCCACTACCAGGGGGCGAAGACCCTGGGCCACGGCAAGGGGTACGTCTACCCCCACGACGCCCCCTCGGGCTGGGTCGAGCAGCAGTACCAGCCCTCGGACCTGGCCGGCCGGCGCTACTACGATCCGTCGGAGCACGGGCACGAGGCGGCGGTGCGGGCCCGCCTGGCCCAACGGCGAGCGGAGCAAGGGGAGGAGCCGGAGTGACCTGGGTGGCGCTGGCGCTGGCGGTCGTGGCCGCCGGGCTGGCGGTGGCTCTGGCCGTGGCGGTGGTGGCGCTGCTCCGGACGATCCGGTCGCTGCGGCTCGTCGTCGACGACGTGCACCGGGAGGTCGGGCCGCTGCTGGCCAGCCTGGAGGCCGACGCCCGCCGGGCCGGTCAGGGCCTCGACCGGGTCGGCGATCTCGTCGGGGCGGCGGAGTCGGTGACCCGCCGGGTGGACGGAGCCTCCAAAGTGGCCTACGCCACGTTCTCCAGCCCGGTGGTGAAGGTCCTGGCGGTCGGCCACGGCGTGAGCCGGGTCAGCCGGCGCCTCCGGGGGCGGCCGGAATGCTGAAGCGGATCCGCTGGCTGATGATGGGCATGGGCCTCGGGGCCAGCGCCTCTGTCTGGGCCCAGCGGCGGGTGAAGCTGTGGCTCCGGACCTACACGCCGCCGGAGGTCGCGGCCCGGGCGGCCCGGCGCTCGACGGAGCTGGCCGGGCGCAAGGCCGGTGACGTCCGCAGCGCCCTGGCCGAAGGCCGGGACGCCATGCGCCAGCGGGAGGCGGAGCTCCGCCGGCAGATCGATCCGGGCGGCGGCGGCCGGTCCGCCGACGCGCCGAGGCGGGACCGGGGCGAGGGGTAGGGTCGAAGTCCATGGAGATGGACAGAGAACAAGCTCGCCAGCTGGCCCAGACCATCGCCTGGGGCCGTATCGCCATCGGCGTCACCGCCCTGGTGGCCCCCGGACTCCCGCTGCGGCCGTGGGTGGGCGACCTGGCCGGCGACCGCCGCGGCAAGCTCCTGGCCCGGTCCCTCGGCGCCCGCGACCTCGCACTCGGCCTCGGCGTGATCCTGGCCATGAAGCACGACGCCCCGGTGCGGGGCTGGGTCGAAGGGTCGGGGCTGGCCGACGCCGGCGATGTCGTCAGCACGCTCCTGGCCTTCGGGAAGCTGCCGAAGGGCGGCCGGTGGCTGGTCCTCGCCTCGGCCGCCGGGGCCGTCGCCACCGCCCGCCTCGCTTCGCAGTACGTCGACGCCGACGAAACCGCTCCGGAGCTCGACCTGTCAACGGCGTCGGTGGGGGCCGAAACCGCCTGACCACGCTGCGTATAGCCTGTCAGCCGATGAAACCCATGACCGCTGACGAGCTACGACGCGCCTTCCTCGGGTTCTTCGAGGGGAAGGGGCACACGCCGCTGCCGTCGTCGAGCCTCGTGCCCAACGACCCCACGCTGCTGCTCACCACGGCGGGCATGGTGCAGTTCAAGCCCTACATGCTGGGCGAGGAGAAGCCGCCTTGGCCCCGGGCCACCACCGTGCAGAAGTGCTTCCGGACGACCGACATCGACATCATCGGCACGACGACCCGCCACCTCACCTTCTTCGAGATGCTGGGGAACTTCTCGCTCGGCGACTACTTCAAGCAGCAGGCCATCCCGTTCGCCTGGGAGCTGGCCACCACGGTGTTCGAGCTCGACCCGGAGCGGATCTGGGTCACGGTGTTCGAGACCGACGACGAGTCGATCGAGATCTGGGCCGGCGACGTCGGCGTGCCCCGGGAGCGGATCCAGCGCCGGGGGGAGGCCGACAACTTCTGGGCCATGGGCCCTACCGGGCCGTGCGGGCCGTGCTCGGAGCTGTACTACGACCGGGGTCCGGACTTCGGCGAGGAGGGCGGCCCGGCCGGCGGCGGCGAGGAGCGCTACGTCGAGTTCTGGAACCTCGTGTTCATGCAGTACAACCGGGCCGAGGACGGGACACTCACCGACCTGCCGCAGCGCAACATCGACACCGGCGCCGGGCTGGAGCGGATCCTGGCCCTGCTCCAGGGTGAGCACTCCGTGTTCGAGACCGACGTCCTGCGCCGGATCCTGGCCGTGGCCGAGGCCACCACCGGCCGGGAGTACGGCGCCGACGCCAAGGCCGACGTGTCGCTGCGGATCCTGGCCGACCACGGCCGGGCGATGGCCTTCCTGCTGGCCGACGGCGTCCTGCCCACCAACGAGGGCCGGGGCTACGTGCTGCGCCGGCAGATCCGCCGGGCCGTCCGCCACGCCCGGCTGCTGGGCTTCGAGGGCGAGATCACCGGGCCGCTGGTCGACGCCACCGTCGAGACCATGGGCGAGGCATACCCCGACCTGGTGCGCCGCCACGACTTCGTCCGCCAGATGGCCGCCCGGGAGGAGGCCCGCTTCGGCGAGACGCTGCGGCGGGGTCTCGACCTGCTCGACGACCTCGTGGGCCAGGGCGACATCTCCGGCGCCGACGCCTTCTTCCTCCACGACACGCTGGGCTTCCCGGTCGAGGTGACGGCGGAGATCGCCGCCGACCGCGGCCGCTCCGTCGACATGGCGGGCTTCACCGAACGGATGGAGGAGCAGCGCCGCCGGGCCCGGGAGGCCCGGGCGGTCAGCGTCCCCGGCGCCGGTGGGCCCGGGCCGGGCGAAGGCGCCGTCGCACCGTTCTATGCCGAGCTGCTCGACGCCTCCGGCCCCAACGAGTTCACCGGCTACGCCGAGACGGTGTCGGTCGGGCACGTCATCGCCCTGCTCGACAAGACCGAGTCGATCGGCCGGGCGGAGCACGGCCGCAAGGTCGACGTGATCCTCGACCGCACGCCGTTCTACGCCGAGTCGGGCGGCCAGGTCGGCGACACCGGGACGATCGAGACCGCCGACGGCACGCTGCGGGTGCTCGACACCGTCTACGCCGTCCCCGGCAAGCTGATCCTGCACCGGGCGGAGGTCGTGTCCGGCCACGTGGCCGTGGGGTCGGAGGCGACGGCCCGCATCGACGTCGCCCGCCGGGAGCGCACCCGCCGCAACCACACCGGCACCCACCTGCTGCACTGGGCGCTGCGCGACGTCCTCGGCGACCACGTGAAGCAGGCCGGTTCACTGGTGGCCCCCGACCGGCTGCGGTTCGACTTCTCCCACTACGAGTCCGTGCCGGCCGAGATCCTGGCCCGGGTGGAGACCCAGGCCAACGAGGAGGTGCTCGGCAACGGCGCGGTGCGGGTCTACGAGACGACCAAGGACCACGCCGAGTCGATCGGTGCCATCGCCTTCTTCGGCGACAAGTACGGCGACATCGTCCGGGTCGTCGAGGCCGGCGACCGCTCCAAGGAGCTGTGCGGCGGTACCCACGTCTCGGCGCTGGGCATGATCGGGCCGATCAAGGTGCTGGGGGAGAGCTCGATCGGCGCCAACGTCCGGCGGATCGAGGCGCTGACGGCGACGGCCACGCTGGCCCACATCGGGACCGAGGAGGCCCGGCTGCGGCGGGCCGCCGAGCTGCTGCGGGTGGCGCCGCAGGAGGTGCCGGAGAGCATCGAACGGTTGCAGGGCAAGGTGAAGGAGCTCCAGGAGGAGCTCGACGCCGCCCGCGCCCGCCAGGCCGCGGGGGAGGCGAAGACGCTGGCGGCGTCGGCCTCCGGTGGTGTGCTGGTGGCCCGGCGGGACGGGTCGACCCCCGACGACCTGCGCCGGCTGGCGCTCGGCGTGCGGGACGAGATCGGCTCCGGCGTCGTCGTCCTCCTCGGCACCTCGCCCGACGGGACCAAGGCCGGGCTGGCGGTGGCGGTGAGCTCCGACCTCGTCGGCAAGGGCGTCTCGGCGGCCGAGGTGGCCGGCGAGGCGGCGAAGACGCTGGGTGGCGGCACGGCCCGCAACCCCGAGCTCGTCACCGGCGGCGGGCCCCGGGTGGAGAACGTCGAGGCGGCCTTGGAGCAGGCCCGCCGCAAGGCCATCGGGGCGGTCGAGGCGGTCGCCGGCGCCGCCGGGTGACGCGGAGCCTGCCGTGGCCGCGCCGCCGGGTCGGGTGCTCGGGGTCGATCTCGGCTCGCGGCGAATCGGGCTGGCGCTGTCCGACCCGCTGCGGGTCCTGGCTGTCCCGTTGACGGTGCTGGCGCGGACCGGCGACCCGGCCGCCGACCATGCCGCCATCCTGCGGTCGGCGGTCGAGAACGAAGCGGTGCTCATCGTGGTGGGGCTGCCGCTGTCGCTGTCGACGGGAAGGGCCGGCCCGGCCGCCCGGGCCACGCTGGACGAGGTGGCGGCGCTGCGCCGCCGGGCCGCCGACCTCGACCCGCCGGTCCCGGTCGAGACCCGGGACGAGCGCCTCACGACCGTTGCCGCGCAACGGTCGTTGGCCACCGGCGGCGTGCGGGCCCGGGATCGCCGGGCGCTGGTCGACAAGGTGGCAGCGGCGGTGATGCTGCAGTCGTGGCTCGACGGGCAGCCCCGGAGCGGCTCGTGACCGACATCCCGGGCCCCCCGGAAACCGGCGTTCCTGAGGGTGGTACCGCAGCCCTGGGGAACGCCGGTTCGGGCCCCCCGGAAACCGGCGTTCCTGAGGGCGGTACCGCAGCCCTGGGGAACGCCGGTTCGGAGCCGCCGGGCGGGTACGGGGTGGGGGAGCGACGAAGGTGGCGGCGGAGGCCCCCGGGCCGGGCCGTGCTCGGGGCGCTGGCGGTTGTGCTCCTCGTGGCGCTCGGCGGCGGCCTGTGGCTGTACCGCCAGGTCAACCCCGGTGGCGGGCCGGGGGCCAAGGTCGCCGTGGACATCGAGCCCGGCACCAGCGCCGCCGGCATCGCCGCCGCCCTCGACGCCAAGGGCGTCGTCACGTCGGCCCGGATCTTCCGGGTCTACCTCAAGCTCAGGGGCGGCGCCGGCACGATCCAGGCCGGCGAGTACGACCTGCGGAAGAACCTCTCGATGGGCGCCGCCCGGGCGGCGCTCGAGCGGGGGCCGAGCATCAAGTTCCAGAAGCTCACGATTCCCGAGGGCCTGACGCTCGACCAGATCGGCGACCGGGTCGGGGCGCTCCCCGGCCGCAGCAAGGTGTCGTTCCTGGCCGCCGCCCGATCGGGGGCCGTGCGCTCCAAGTGGCAGCCGCCCGGCGACACCAGCCTCGAAGGCCTGCTCTTCCCCGACACCTACCTGATCACCGACAAGGAGGACGACGCCGCCGTCCTCCGCCGGCTGGTGGGCCGCTTCGACCAGGTGGCGGACGAGATCGGGCTGGCGACGGCGGCGCCGCCCGCCGGGCTCAGCCCGTACCAGGTGATCGTCGGCGCATCGCTGGTGGAGAGCGAGGCCAAGGTGCCCGAGGACCGGCCGCTCATCGCCTCGGTCATCGCCAACCGGCTGCAGAAAGGGATGAAGCTGCAGATCGACGCCACCGTCCTCTACGCCCTGGGCGGGCACAAGGACCGCGTCCTCAACCGGGACCTCGAGGTCGACAGCCCCTACAACACCTACAAGGTGGACGGCCTGCCGCCGACGCCGATCTCGGCACCGGGCCGGGCGTCGCTCGAGGCCATGCTCCACCCCGCCGACACGACGTTTCTCTACTACGTCCTCTCCGACAAGGACGGCAAGCACGCCTTCGCCACCACGCCCTCGGAGTTCGAAGCGCTGAAGGCCGAAGCCCACCGCAAGGGCCTCCTGTGACCCCGGCCGCCGGGCCCGCCCGTCCGCCGCTGTCGGGCCACACCCGGGTCGTCGGGGTGATCGGCGATCCGGTCTCGCACTCGCTCTCGCCGGCGTTGCACAACTCCGCCTTCGAGGCGTTGCGGCTCGACTGGGTCTACGTCGCCTTCCCCGTGCCCCGGGGCCGGGGAGCGGACGCCGTGGCCGCCATCCCCGCGCTCGGGCTCGTGGGGTTCAACGTCACCATGCCCCACAAGGAGGACGTCGCCGCCGCCTGCGACGAGCTCACACCCGACGCCGCCGCCCTCCGATCGGTCAACACCGTCGTCGCCCGGCCCGGCGGCCGCACCCTCGGCGACTCCACCGACGGGCCGGGCTTCCTCGACGCCCTCGCCGACGAGGACGTCGCCGTCGCCGGACAGCCCGTCCTCGTGCTCGGCGCCGGGGGCGCCGCCCGGGCCGTCGTCCTGGCCCTCGGCCGCGCCGGCGCCACGGTGACCGTCGCCGCCCGCCGGCCCGAGGCGGCGGAGGCCGCCGCCGGGCTGGCGCCCGGCGCCCGGGCCGTCGCCCTGGGTGCGGTGGCGGCGACGCCCGGCCCGTCCGCCGCCGGGGCCGTCGACCCCGCGGCGTTCTCACTGGTGGTCAACGCCACTCCGCTCGGCATGTCGGGGGGCGACCCGCTCCCCGTCGACCCCGAGGCCCTGCACGCCGGCCAGACGGTCGTCGACCTCGTCTACCACCCGGCCGACACGCCGCTCCTGACCGCCGCCCGGGCCCGTGGGGCCCACGCCGTCAACGGTCTCGGCATGCTCCTCCACCAGGCCGCCCGGTCGTTCACGCTCTGGACGGCGGAGGCGGCGCCGGTCGACGCCATGCGGGCCGCCGTCACCGCCGCTCTCGCCGCCCGCTGACCCCCGCCGACCGACAGCCGTTTTTCGAGAAACCCGTCTGGGAGACGGGTTTCTCGAAATCGACCGGTTACTTCGAGCGGGCGTTGGCCAGCAGCGCGACGACGGCGCCGCGGTCGAGCCCGTCCGCCAAGGGATCCGGGTCGTCGGTGGCCTCCGTCGGCTCGGCGTCGACGACGGCCGCCTCGGCCGGAGCCGCCTGGCTCCGAGCGGACTTCGCCACCGGACGGCCGTCGCCGGCCGATGCCGCAGCAGGCGCCTCGGCCCCGGCGGGCGCCGGGGCCTGGTCGGCGGCGTCGATCTCCACCAGGCCGGCCTGGACGAGGCTGCGGAGCACTTTGCAGACGGTGAACTCGCCGCCGTCGAGCACCCGGATGAGGGCGCTCACCCGGCGCCGGCCGTCGATGCCGGTGACCACCCGCCACTGGGCGGCATCGAGCGTGATGGGGCCCGAAGTCCCGGAATTGGCGCCCGGCGGCTCGGGCACGAGCCGGGGCCGGGCCTCGACCGACGGGATGACGGCGATGATCTCCCGCCACTCGGCCATCCGCCGGTCGGTCTCGGCCAGCAGGCCGGAGACGTCGACGGCCCGCTCCGCCGGCCACGACGGCCGGCGGTCGGCCTCGAACTCGAACGAGCCCTCGCTGTAGCGGAAGAGCTCGAAGCACACGTCGTTGAGCCGGTCGAGGACGTCGCCGCCGGCGCCGGGGGGCGGCGGGCCCGTCTGGCCGCCCGCCTCGCCGGCGCAGACCTTCCCGTCGGCGAACCAAAGGACGCCCGAGCCGGCCTCGGCCCGCACATGGAGCGCACCGGTCTTCTTCGTCCCCGACAGCAGTTCGCACAGCTCGGGGAGGCTCAGGGTATCGAGGGTTCCTTGGAGCGACACGGCGCCGTCCTGCCTTTCCGGTCCCGCGGCCAGCTAGTGCGGTTGTCGGCCGGGCCCGGTCGCCGAGTGAGACGGTGTCGACAGTCTTGGGTGATCGGGGAAGAAGAGGGAGATACCCTCGATCAAGACATTCCTAAGGGGGACGCGATGCTGCCGGACGAGGTCCTCGCCCACGAGCCCCGGGTACTGACACAGGCCCAGCGGGAGTCCTATTTCGCCAACGGCTACCTGCTCGTCGAGGCGGTGGTCGACGCCGAGTGGCTCCAACGCCTCCGGGCCGCCACCGACGAGATGGTGGACCGCAGCCGGGCCCTCAGCCGCTCCGACCGCATCTTCGACCTCGAACCGGGCCACACCGCCGACGAGCCGCGCCTGCGCCGCCTCACCAGCCCGGTGGACCACCACCCGGAGTACTGGGCCTTCGCCTCCCAGTCGGTCCTTCCCGACATCATCGCCGACCTCGTCGGGCCCGACGTCAAGTTCCACCACAGCAAGCTCAACTTCAAATGGGCCAAGGGCGGCGAAGAGGTCAAGTGGCACCAGGACATCACCTACTGGCCCCACACCAACTACTCGCCGCTCACCGCCGGGCTGTACCTCTACGACTGCGGGCCCGACCAGGGGCCGCTGATGGTCGTCCCCGGCAGCCACGAGGGAGAGCTGTTCTCGCAGTACGACGCCGCCGGCACGTGGACCGGTTGCCTTTCGGAGGCCGACGTGAAGTCGGTGCCGGTGGAGACGGCGGCCGAGCTCACCGGCCCGGCGGGATCGATCACGATCCACAACTGCCGGGTCGTGCACGGCTCCCGGCCCAACCACGCCGACGCCGGCCGGCCGCTGCTGCTCAACGTTTACTCCGCCGCCGACGCCTTCCCCTACACGGCGAACCCGCTGCCCTCCAGCCACGCCGGCGAGATCGTCCGGGGCCGGCCGGCGCTGTGGGCCCACCACGACCCCCGGCCGTGCATGGTCCCGCCGGACTGGTCGGGCGGCTACACGTCGCTGTTCGCCATCCAGCAGCAGGAGCGCTGGGAGGACATTCAGAGTTCCACCTGAGGCGCCGATATCAGGGTGGAACGTTCCTTTTCCCCCGGGGACACCCCGCGCCCCCGGGTCCACCCAGCCAGCCGGAGCCCGCCCTGCTCTTCCGCCAGCCGCTCGGCGAGATGCTGCTGTCCGAAGGCCTGATCACGCAGGCCCAGCTCGACGCGGCCCTGAAGGCCCAGGCGGAGCGCGGCCTGCCGATCGGCCAGCTCCTGATCGAGGACGGCGCCGTGACGGAGGCCGTCCTCATGGGGGCGCTGGCCCGCCAGCTCGGGCTGGAGTTCGTCGACCTGGCCGAGTACCCGATCGACCGGGGGGCCGTCGCCCTCCTCCCCGAGGCCATGGCCCGCCGCCTCCTGGCGCTGCCGATCACCTGGGCCGACGATCGCCTCGTGGTGGCCATGGCCGACCCCGGCAACGTCCTGGCCGTCGATGACCTGCGGGCGGTGACCGGCGCCGAGATCCAGGTCGCGGTGGCCACCCGCACCCAGCTGGCCGAGGCCATCGACCGGTTCCACCGGCTCGACGCCGAGGTCGACGAGGTGGCCCAGATCGCCGCCGAGGAGCTGGCCGAGGACGACGACGCGGCGGTGGCCCGAGAGGGCGTCGAGGACGCCCCGATCGTCAAGTTCGTGAACCTCCTGATCGCCCAGGCCGTGGCCGACCGGGCGTCCGACATCCACGTCGAGCCGACCGAGACCGACCTGCGGATCCGCTTCCGGGTGGACGGCGTCCTCCACGAGGTCATGCACTCCCCCCGGTCGATCCAGGGCGGGGTGATCAGCCGGCTCAAGGTCATGGCCGACATCAACATCGCCGAGCGCCGCATCCCCCAGGACGGGCGGATCTCCCTCAACGTCGCCGGCAAGGGGATCGACCTGCGGGTGGCCACGCTGCCGACGGTCTACGGGGAGAAGGTCGTCATGCGGATCCTGGACAAGACCCAGGCCCGCCTGACGCTGACCGACCTCGGGTTCCACCCCGCGGTCCTGCCCCGCTTCGAGGCCTGCTTCCGCAAGCCCTACGGGACGATCCTCGTCACGGGGCCGACGGGGTCGGGGAAGTCGACCACCCTCTACGCCACCCTCAACGTGATCAACTCTCCGGACCGGAACGTCATCACCGTGGAGGACCCGGTCGAGTACCGGCTCCCCGGCGTCAACCAGGTCCAGGTGAACCCCAAGGCCGGCCTGACGTTCGCCTCGGCGCTGCGCTCGATCCTGCGGTCCGACCCCGACATCGTCCTCGTCGGCGAGATCCGGGACCGGGAGACCGCCACCATCGCCATCGAGGCCTCGCTGACCGGCCACCTCGTGCTGTCGACGCTGCACACCAACGACGCCGCCTCCACGCCGATGCGGCTGGTGGAGATGGGCGTCGAGCCGTTCCTGGTCATCTCGGCCCTCGACTGCGTGGTGGCCCAGCGCCTGGCCCGCAAGCTCTGCGACCGCTGCCGGGAGGAGTACGAGCCGACGCACGCCGAGCTGACCGAGGCCGGCTGGCCGTCGGCGCTGCTCAAGGCCGAGGGGCCGCCGCTGCTCTACCGGGCGGTGGGCTGCGCCGCCTGCTCCCGCACCGGGTACCGGGGGCGTCTCGCCGTCCACGAGGTGATGGTGATGAGCGAGGAGATCCGCCGCCAGGTGGTGGAGCGCTACTCGTCCGACGACATCAAGAAGACGGCGCTGTCCCAGGGGATGCTGACCCTCCGGGAGGACGGGCTGGTCAAGGTGGCCCAGGGCAAGACGACGCTCGAGGAACTCTTCCGCGTCATCGCCTGAGCGGGTTAGCCTCGCCGTCCGTGCGACGTCGGGGCCTCGCCGTTCTCTGCCTGGTGATGGTGGCGCCGGCGGCGGGCGGCGGCTGCCGCGGGAGCGGCGGCGGCCCGGAACGGGCGGCTGGACCGCGGGCGATCTCGGCGTCGGCGTCGACCGCCCCCGCCGCCCCGGCGGAGCCGGGTGCCGTCACGGTGCGGGCCCACGAGTACGGCTTCGACATGCCGGCCGAGGTCGAGGGCGGCGTCGTGCGCCTCACGCTCCGCAACGACGGGCGGCTCAAGCACGAGGCGGTCGTCGTCGGCGCCGGCGACACGCCGCTGGACCGGGTCGAGGCCGACCTCACGCCGGTGGTGACCGGCCGGGGCACGCCGACGGCCCCCTACCTGCACTTCCGGGGCGGGGTGTCGCTCGTCCCGCCGGGCGGCGCGGCGACGTCGACGCTGACGCTGCCGCCGGGGCGGTACGTCCTCGTCTGCAGCCTCACCGACGCCGACAGCACCGACGCCGCCGACCGGGGCCCGAAGGCCGCCGCCGAGCGGTTCCACTACGACCTCGGCATGGCCACGCCGTTCACGGTCCAGACGGCGAACGCCGCGGCCATGCCGCCGTCCGACGGCGTCCTCGTCGCCCGGGACTACGCCTTCGACGTTCCGCCGCTGACGCCGGGCGCGAAGACGCTGACGTTGCGCAACGACGGGCGGCAGGACCACACCGTGGCGGTGTCGGAGTGGGCCGACGGCGTCGACGCCGCCACGGCCAAGGCGTCGTTCGACGCCCTGCTGGCGGCGACGCCGGACAAACCCCCGCCCGACGACGTCGTCGTCCCCGACGACGTGGCCTTCGCCGGCCCGTTGAGCGCCGGCGGGCAGACCACGTTCACCATGGAGTTCAAGTCCGGCCGGACGTACGTGTTCGCCTGCTACATGTCCGACCGGTCCGGCGGCCCGCTCCACGCCGGCGGGAAGGGGATGGTGGCCTACGCCACCGTCCCCGCCGGCTAACTGGAGCGGCTGTCGGTTACGCCGTCTTCATGCCGGCCGCGGCCTCGAGCCCGAGCTCGGCCACGGCCTGCTCCCGCATCTTGAACTTCTGGATCTTCCCGGTGACCGTCATCGGGAAGTCGGTGGCGAACTTCACGTAGCGCGGGACCTTGTAGTGGGCGATCTTGCCCTTGCAGTACTCCTTCAGGGCGTCCTCGGTCAGGGTGGCGCCCTCCCGGACCTTGACCCAGGCCATCAGCTCCTCGCCGTACTTGACGTCGGGGACGCCGATCACCTGGACGTCGCTCACGTCGGGGTGGGTGTAGAGGAACTCCTCGATCTCCCGGGGGTAGATGTTCTCCCCGCCCCGGATGATCATGTCCTTGATGCGGCCGACGATGTTGACGTAGCCGTCCTCG
>Ga0070741_10010715_pt1 | contig 17206 bp, 26 predicted proteins | sample Coa_R1_4_FD_66440 | JGI IMG/M metagenome (GOLD analysis project Ga0070741, IMG submission 66440) | Surface soil microbial communities from Centralia Pennsylvania, which are recovering from an underground coalmine fire - Coalmine... | ecosystem: Environmental > Terrestrial > Soil > Unclassified ...
GTGGCCGGCGCCATGTTGGCGCCTGAAAAATTCATCCTTTGCCGGATGGACAAAGCGCTTAAACTTCCGCCAGCGCAGCCGCCGATGTGGCGAAATGGCAGACGCAACGGACTTAAAATCTAGTGCTTGTCCCTCGTAGCGTTTTCGCTCTCTCGCACAGTTGCGAACATGAGCGAATGGAAAAGAACAGAAACGACCGTGATACGGTCAACGGTGCGTCAACGGCTCCCGTTTTTTTGCTTGTAACGGGCTTTCAGGATCGCGTAGAACACGCCGCCATGAAAATCCTCTCAGCGATATACTCTTTGATGATAGCCGCGCTCCTCCTGGGGGCAGCGTGTTTGACCGGTTGCGCTTCAACAAACTACGAAGCTCTCGAAAGTAGCGGGCCTATCGTTGCCCAAGGCCAATACGGAACGCGCAAGGTCGTAGATGGCATCGACATTTGGACGTTTGGCGCGCCTCCGAGGAAATACCGCGTGCTTGGCGTAATCAACGACACTCGCGGTGGCGGGCTGATACCGATGGCTGGTTATTACAGCGGTGTTGCTGCAAAGGTGAAGCAGTACGGCGGCAATGCGGCAATCGAAGTGTCCAGCCAGCGTCAATACGTCGGCACAGCGTCTTTCGCTAACGCTTCAACAACGACGACCGGTGGATTCTCGGGCACCGGCGTGAATTACGGAAATTATTCCACTGTGAACGGCACAATGAATACCACTTCGAACACATTCGCCTCTGGCGCATCCGTTCCGATGTTCAAGCATCACGGAACGTTTCTTGTTGTGAGATATCTATGAAATTACAAATAACGACGCTCGCGATAATGCTTCTCGCTCTGACAACCCGAGCCACCGACCTAGTGCCCTACATCGCGATGCCTGTCGGGGTTGGCTATGCCATAGACGCAAAGGGGCACCGCTGCCCGAACGCGCTCTGCGTCAGAGACGTGGTGTTTGCTCCTCATCCTCAATATCCCAATAAGTTACGGTCAAACATTGGCGACACCGCCGGTTGGGAACGATACAAAGGAGATGGTTTATATCGACTCGTGATTGATCCGAACACTGGGCGCGTCAACCAAGTCACAATAATAAAATCGACAGGATCAAAGCTCCTCGACACTGAGACGATGGACACATTCAAGAGATGGATTTTCAAACCAGGTCGTTGGAACGAAGTTACAATCCCCATCAGTGTTCGCACAAAGCAGGTAGGAGTAACGGTTGGATGACGGGGGGACAGTTTTTTGGCGGTGAAATATTTATGAAACGAACGTTGCTGGCTGCACTCCTGTTCGGCCTATCATCGGCGATGATTTGGGCTGGATGTAAATCCGACTGCCGAGACGAGTACGACTCGGAGGTCGAATCATGTCATGAACAATACGACGACCCTGATTCCGCCGACGAGCTCCAGCAGTGCATCCAGGAGGCTAAAGACCAATACGAATCCTGCATCGAAGAATGCGATAGCTAATCTTGCTTCGTGCTGATCTGCGAAGGCGAGTTAACGATAATCTCGGGTTTGCCTTTGTACAAACTGATTTTCCCAGATACGGACACTGTTTTGCCTTCATACTGCTGAGGATTGGAGAACTGCCCAGCGCTCGACGCGGGGACAAACGCCGTGAACGCTTGGTTCGGATACTTGCCGCCCATGTTCAAAAAGATGTTGCCTTTTCCAGACTGGTGCGTGCCGTCAACGGTGCCGGTTACTGTTGCTGTTTCGCCAACGTGCCTTGCCGCTTCCTGTGGCGTGTAATTGAGGCCTTGTGCATTGAGCGAGGCAACACAGATGAATGCCGACAGGGTGAGAACTGTTCTTATTTTCATGAGGCCGGGAGATTAGGTAAAAGCGTTCGCCAATGTCCAGAATAAATCCCGCTGCTCTCGTTCTGGTAGTTGGAATGCTTTTGGCAGCGGTACCCGCGATCGCTACGGAGGACGCCGACCTTCGAGACCTGGACGTGACGAGCTGGGATTGCGTCAATCAATACGACGGAACGGCACAAAGCCAGGACGCCAAAGAGCGCAATCGCATGAAGAATCGCTGGCCTCCAAGTGATCTGTCTGCGTTTACAGTGGAACCGCTCGACACAGCCGGGTTCCTAAAAAAGATCGCAGCGTATGACGCCAGCCTACAAGCGCAGCGCCGTGGGGAACTGACCGCAGCACAGAAGGACGAGCTCGATAGATACGAGAATCAGATCGTTTCTCTCACCGGCTGGCTTGTGGTGGCGTACCCAGGGCCGCCAGAAACAACCAATTGCGCGAGTCCAGAGTTTCACGATTGGCACTTAGAGATTTTTGAGAATCCGAGCGACCACGCACCTCAACAGGGCGATCCGACGCCGATCATTTGTGAGATTGCACCGCGCACAGAGCAGCGTATCTACCGAGACGGCATAAAGCTTGAATCGCTCGCTGGGTTTCTGCGGTCGCTAGACGTGAGCTACCGAGCGACAGGACATGATGCCTGTAAGGTCCGCGTGACTGGTTATCTGACATGGGATGACGACCACAATGGGAGCTCAGATGTGGGCGCGACTGTCCAGTATTTTAGTAGTAATGGCTATCATCACCCCTGGCGCTCGACAGCGTGGGAGATTCACCCCGTCATTAAAATTGAAGTGATTGAGTGAGCCTCTCGCTTTGTTCTTTTCTTAGAATGGCCACGATTCATAATCCCCGGCCCATGAAATCATTTGTACTCCTCGGATTGGTTCTGATCGCTTGCGGGCTGGCGAGCGTATCAGACGCAGAAACAGTCAAGGGAACCCGACACCGCTCGAAGATTCACACGCGCGCCACTTGCACGGGAAGCGACCCGTGCAACGCGTGCAAGAACTGCCGCTATTGCGGACACTGCGCAAAAGGCGGAGGCACCTGTGGTGTCTGCCGATAAGGATGTGAAATACTCGAAGCTGATTTCAGATAAGCTGAGTAAAGCCGCTTGGACTCGGGGCTGTCTGGTTGCGCTAGGCCGAAGCTCCTGCCAAACCCGTTCGAATATCTTCGCATTTTCTTTCAATCGCCTGATACGCAGCATGAATGTCTTAACAATCATACTTGTTCTGCCAGCGTCACTCGTACTCGCCGAAGATTTCAAAACACTAAGCGGAAAGGAATATAAAAACGCGAAAGTAAGCCGTGTTGAGCCGGATGGAATCATGATCAAGTTTTCGGGCGGAATTGTAAAGATTCCATTTATCGAGCTATCGGCCGACGTGCAGAAAGAATATGGCTATAATTCGAGCGCTGCAGCGGCGTACTCAGCACAAGAGTTCGAAAGGCAAGCCGCGATTGCGGAGCAAAAGAGAGCCGAGGAGCAACGTAGGGTCGACGAGCAACGTAGACGTGAAGAACGACGAACGGTTGGCAGCCAGAATCCCACGTCAACGCAAGTTCAATCGGAACCGAAATCCACCACGGGTTCGCAGGACACCGGTGTGGTAGACCGGAGTCCTTGCCCTATACCAAACGCCACATTCTTAGGAAGAATTGTTTCAGTAGTAAATAATGGGGAAGCGGTCTTGGCGGTCGAACCAAACCAATATTTTGGGCTTTCACCAACAGCTGGCACTGCTGTTTACGTATACGCGCAATTCGGCAATGTTGTCGACGGTGATTGGTTCAAGTTCCAAGGAACGTGCGTCGGTCGAGTCCAATACCATACGGCGGCAGGAGCAATGGCAACCGTATGGGGGTATCGCGGCAGCGTAACACGGACTCCGGAGGGTCGAACGTATTAGCGAAGGGAAGGATGCAATTCTCCTTATGGAAAGCAAAAAGGCGCAAAACTGCGGTGATCTGAAGTACTGGGAGATCGTTGCCGACAAGCTCAGCGCAGCCGGCTGGAGCTGGGGTTGCGTCTCAGCCGTGAATCGCGAAGGGCGAATGATCTGGATTGTGGATGCCCACAGAGACGACGGTAAACGGTATGTGGTTCGCTCCGATGTACTGCTGACGGCGTTTCTAGAACTTGAGAGGATCACGCACGAGGTAGCGGTCTCAGCGCTCGTTGGTGACAAGTCGAACCGAGTCTGACATGCCACTCACCCCCGAGGAGTTCTCACATGTCGCGGCTCATATCGGAGCGGCTGTATGGCAGATCCAAGTTCTCGAAGAGACGGTGGCCCTGCACCTTGTATTAGTTCACAAAGTCGATGCGAAAACCGCACGGCGAGATATTGAGGCAATGTTTGCCAAGGCGTCAAAACAGACATTAGGGCAACTGCTCCGCGGTATTCGCGACTCCCAGAAAAATCCATCGGACTTACTGGCACTCTTGGAGACTTTCGTGCATGAGCGAAATTGGTTTATCCACCATAGCCGCGAAAAACGTAAGGACCTCGATTCAGATAAAAAGCGCGCTCAATTCGTGGCGAGAATTGAGGCATTGGCCGCCGACGCTCTCTCGCTAATGACCAGGTTCCAGGATCTGACTGAAACACATTTAATTGCACGCGGCTTCGACCGCGCGAAGATCAAAGCACGAGCTAACCAAATTTACCGGGAATGGAACACGGAGACCTAACCGTTTTTCGTTCACCGCCTCGCGACCGCTCCCATAAGCCGCTCCCATTCATCGAGGCCGCCCCTAAACCCGAGCTCGCACGCGGTATCGAAGCTCAAGCGGGCTGCCATGTCTCGGCGCTTGCCGCTTTTCGTGTCATTGACGTTCCGATAATGGCGGCGCGAAACGTAGATGTGCGACGCGAGGGGATCTTGCTCTGCTTTCATCTCCGCAAGCTCGGATTCTACGTCGCGCATTGCAGCAGAAAGCCGCTCCAAGGCATCTTGAAGGCGAGACGCACGCATGATGTTCATGTGAACATGTTAAGGCCTGAGGGTCAAGCCCCCGGCATTTGATTATTCATCGTTCTTGCCATCACGCCCTGCGGTGGTTTATCACTTCTCCGTTAGGCCTATGGACATTATTGCTGAGATTGATCAAGCCACCGACCTCCTAAACAAGTCTGAGGTGGATAAGGCCCGTTTCAAACTTGGCAAAATTCGTCTCGCGGTTCAGAATCTTATACAGGAACGGACCGATACGCTGACCGCATTACGAGAAGCGGAAGAACACCTTCAGGCCGCACACAGCCGTCGCATAAAGGCATCGCAAGCGCTGAGCACGATCCACGGTAATATCGCGGGCAGCGACGGCTCAAAGAAAGGAAATGGCTCTCGCCGCAGAAAGTAAGGGGGATGAAGCGGTGACACTGGAAGAATGCCAACAGCTTCCGCCCGAAGGGCAGGACCACTTTGGGCGATGCGCAGAGTGCGGGGAAATGTACGATCGGCGCAGCTTGGACGAAGTCCTGTTTTATTGCGTAGATCACAGGCCACGGGTCGATATTCAGTACGCGGGCTGGGAAAAAACTGTGAGCACTTGCTAGAAGTAGCAAGCCCATCTATCCGACGTTGCTCATCTTTTTCTCGTTAGGGCCGATAGTGCGATGCAGCGACTTATCGTCATTGATTTCGTCGGAAGAATGCTTGAGTACAATTCCCGCATCGTCTGTAATCGGTCAACCTATGAAAATATTCGTTAACATTCTTATCACCATTGCGGCTTTAAGCTTGGGCGGCGTCGCCTTGGCTCAAGAGAAAGCTCATGTAGTCACAGGGCGAGTCGTTTCGATAGAAGCAGACGGCACGGGAATGCTTGTCCAAGTTGGCAAGAAAAGCCTGAGCCTTGGCATCCCTAAAACTAAGAATACCCAAACGCCGAAAGTCGGCGATACAGTGAGGGTGAATTATACGGCGCCGGAATTCCACGCCCGTTACGATCCTGACGGTATGGCTACCAAGATCGAAGTGGTAGCTGGCTCAAAGAGATAAGCGCACGCATTAGTCCAAAAGGAAAAAGCGCGTGCTTTTCAACACGCGCTCTCTCCCTGCTTCTTTGCTTATTCTTTCCCGAGTTCCGCGAGCCGCTCCTCGTCCTCGCGGGTCCAGCGCAGCTTGTCATCAATCGTGGAGATTGTATTTCGTAAACAGTTCCAGTCAGGGACGCCGAAGTCTGCTTTCTCTTCATCCTGGTCGGCTGTACCGAAAAAGATCAGACGCTCCAACATATCAGTCAGATTCAGACCGTTCACGTCTGCGTAGGCCATGAAACGAATCTGCGTTAATGGATCAAGCGTGAAGTTCCCACTGTTTTTCCCATCGCTAATGGTGAATTTAATTGGTTGCATGGCGACTGCTTTAACAGATAATCGATTATTAGGTCAAGCAGATTTTTGACAGATAATCCAATATCAGTTTAAGCTCTGTGAAATGAGTAACGGCGCAGCAAGAGCATTGGTGAAACTCGCACGTGGCGTGCCCAAGCGATATTCAAAGGCTGAGCGCGATCGGCGACGAAGGCGCCTCGCGGAAGCGAGGAAGAAGCGCTGGGTGAAGAAGCGTCAGTAGGATCAACGGTGCGTTATGGCAACTTGGAGTGACATAGAAAGCAACCTCCATCGGCTGGAAGACCTGGACGAGGCGAAGCTAGAAGAGTTGTCGCAGGTGATGCCACCGCTATCGTTCAACCGAAACTTTGATCGTCAGTTTGACCAGGCACAGTTGCGCATTCGACATCAGCTTGATCGGCTTAGATCCGAGCGCTTTTCTCGGAGAGAGGACAACCTAAATCAGGACAAATGGTACAAGAAGCCGATCGGAATAATTGCGTTAACTGTTGGGGCCGGTGTTCTTGTTGCCGTCATCAAGTATTTGCTCGGCATCTGAGGGCCGCCCGTACAATTGAGACGCAAAGTATTGAGTTGAGGCCGAAGGTCAGGTAGAACGGCGCGGTGAGTAACCGCGAACCCAAACGTGAGGTGAAACGCGCCTCCGAATCCATCGTTCAATTGCCCACGTGGCTAATAGCTGCAACCACGGGAATACTAGGAGCAGCTGGATGGGGGCTGATCGACTGGCTAGCTCCATCCACAGCCCAATGGACATTACCAGCGCGATTAGTACTCCTGACGCTAGGAGCAGCAATCCTATGCGTTGTTTGTCTAGGGCTATTATGTCTTCGTCTTTGGCTACGTAACCGAAGGCGGATTGCGTTTGGCCTAATGTGGGATGCAGATCGGAATCCGATTTGCCCCGGTTGCCATGGACCAATTTTCCCGACTGACGAGAGGCATTTTTGGTGCTCGCTTTGCAATTCGAAGTTTGGGCTTTACGATCCGTCCGGCGAGAGCGATTGCACTTCATATGAAATACTTGCTGCTGTTCAAAAACACGGCCTCAGGGTGAAGCTCGTCCCAAAAACTTGATAACATTCCGGCCTATGAATTGGGACTAGCTCCGAGTCCAATAGCCCTGAGGATCTGCCTGAACATGTGAACACAAAGCAGAGAGCGCGCTGAACCAGTCGCTTAATTCCTCAACTCCTTTTACTACAGCGACGACTCTTGGAGACGCTAACACTCGCTCGCGTCGCATTTTGTGCCCTTTAGGTCGCACTAGCTTCCCGACCACCAACACAATTGACACACTTATTGGGGGAAAATCAGGATGCAGCATGCAGTATCCAGCGTACGCTTCCGCGTCAGACCAGTTGTGAAAAACACTCGCGCCGTCTTGTTTTTCGCTCGTAACAAACGTGTCGCCAACATGAACGTTGGAATGCGGCAAGGTCTCGCCTATTTGCGGGGCTCCAGGCACAAACCTAAAACCCGCTTTTAGTCCGTATTTCTTTTCAGCCAGCAACCTAGCCTTGTCCATGCGCCCGCCCAACAACAGGGCGTGAATCTCGGGATCTCGATTATTCATTTTTACCGACCGCGCTAAGTGAGGATTCGCGGCTGACATGACTGGCAGGCAATCCGTATTGCTCGTAGATCTGGCTGCGTTGGCCTGGCAGCGGGTAAGTGGCAGCGCCGATGTGTTGCAGGGTTACCGCGGGATCGGCATAGATCTCAAAGCCGAGCCTTCTTGCAAGCCTACACAGCCCCCAGTCTTCGGATTCGTATTTGCGGACACCGTCGTAGTCTTCTTGGACCCCAACTGGGAAGAAATCCCATTCAATGCGCCCCGTGACGTAATCATCGCTGAAAGCAATTTCAGGTAGCTGCCTGGCCATCTCCTCAAACACTTCGCGCTTTACGAGCAGAAACCCGGTCCCAATGTTGCGAACTCTCACTAGCCCTCGATGATCAGGGGGCGGTTTATCGTGCAATGGATTGGCGACCCATTTGAGTCTTCTCTCTTGTTTGATCGGATACAGACCGCCTACGATCGCCTCGTCGTGAGAGACTAACCGCGCTACCTGCTCGGGCGTAGCTATTATGTCCGAATCCCACCACAAAATGTGGGTGCAATCTGTTTCGAGGAGGAAATCAGCAGCTAGCGTGTTCCTTGCCCGCGAGACAAGAGAATCGCACGCGGTTTTGAACATTGTGGCTGGGCTTCGCGGGCTACGAGAAACCGAGATTAGCGCGTGAACTACAGACGGATGCACTCCGCTATAGACGGGCATAGCTATGTAAATTGAGAAGAGGTTGTCAGTCACAACGTTTCTTGCTGAGCGTCGCACGGATCCGATTTTCGAAGTCGGGAAATTGTTCTAGATAAACGGTAATCTCGTCAGGAGTTTTTCCGGCAGCGCGGCATGCGCTGGCGAATGTCATGCCAGCGGCCAGCGAAGCCAGAATTGTTTCCTCTGTTTTCGGACCCCTGCTCCACGACCAGACTCTCTCATTCGGCGGACGTGGTATCTCGGTGTTGTGCGGACGCCATAAGTGCAGACTGTGAGAGTGGTAATTGATATACTCGACTGGAGGAACATGTAGCTGCATGGCGGTTTCATTGGCTTTGAAGAACAGACGCTTTACGTACTCCATTTCCGTCCAGTCGGGAATTCTATCAGTTCGCCAGACACGGACATGGTCCCATCCGTCGCAGCTGCCAGCGCCGACCTCCAGCGGCTTTCCGTCTACCGGGCTAGGTAGCCTGAACGCGCCAACTGTGTCATCGCCTGGCCCTCCTTGGCGAATTATCTCTGGGCCCCTACGACGCCAGCGGTCTATGTCTGGCTCACAAAGGTTACGCATGATGTTCGCCGTTGCCTCCATGCCCTCTGGGTTGTCGTATGCGCCTCACGCGAGCGCACAGGCGCTCTGCGCGTAGTTGCTGCACCAGAGGCGGCTACGCTGCTCAATCCAAGTCGCCTGAGGCCTGCTTGCTCAGCCACTTCGTCAAAATGTGTTTTTGGCGATTGAACAGCGTCTTCTCCGCCTTCATATCCGTTAGCACCTGCTCGATCTGTCCAATCCTTTGCTGCACCAGAGCGCGAGCTTGCTCAGCATCATCGCAGTTTTCGATTATGACTTCGTAGCCCTGAAGCAAGATTCGAGGTTGTGTATCCTTATTTGTGTCCATGTGTTTACGGTCCGCTGTTATGTCCAGTATGACGGAGCGGCGATGATATTCTGTTGCGCCGTGATACCGCCGAGCCATGCAATTTCCCACGGGAATTTAGGAACCGAGCTGATCGGAACTGAGTTCGCTAGGTTAGTAAAGAGATTGATGTCGTCGTAGACGCCCCAATTGCCAGGGCCGATGCCTACTTGGATAAGTACCGTGCCGAGTGAGATATTTCTGTAGATCAGCGCTCTCCCGCCAGAAACATTGTTTGCTCCAATTTCAGGAACGTACAAGCCCTCAACAGTTGCGTCACCCTGCACGAGGCAGCCGCTGGATAGATCAGCATCATCGATCCTTGCCACTGAAACAACGTCACCGGCACCGCCGCCACCCTTGACCGTCCATGACGTTACCTGGTCTGGATAGGTTACGGACTCAGTGCTTTCGTACGCTGTGACTGAATTGTCTTTTATGTCCCAGGCTGAACCAGTCCATTGAATGCGCTTATTGTTTGTTCCGGTGCCTACAAGGAAGTACTGCCGCTTCCCGTTGGAGTCTGATCCGCGTAGATAGAGGCCATTGTACCCAGTCGTGGAGCCAGTGACATAGCAGGCGGTATGCGTATCGCTTGGGGTTCCGTAGGTGAATGTAATGTTTGGCGCGACGAACGTTACGGTCTGCGTGGTGTTCGCCTCATCTTTCCATGTGGCAGCATCCCACGGGTTTGTAGTACCAGCGTTTTGATGGAACTGCCTCGCTCCCGTGCTGTCATATATCTCCCAGATAGAACCGTTCCATTGCAGTGATGAGATACTAGAGCCAGTCTTGTATTCGTATCCGCGCAAATAATATCTCGCTTTCGCGTTCAGGGTGCCTACGGGCACGTAGACCCCTGTAATGGTAACAGTCCCGCCGGTCTGCGCCGTAATCTTGGTTACATTTGTGACAACTGCCTGCGTTCCAGCCGTGACCAGGTAGCTCGCTAACGACAGCATGTCGTTATATGTCATTGTGGAGGGTATCCCGAAGCTGACAACTCCCTGACCTGCGAGGATATCCAGAATCGCCTTGATAGCTTGCGCGTTCTGGGCTGTCGTAGCAGTTGCCGTATCCCTTGAAGCCGTGCTGGCCGTGCCTGTCCATTGCCCCCAGGTGGTAGTCGGGCCGCTTAGAATCTTGCGCCCGGCGGTGTTCACCTGCGTAGTGTCAACCGGTATGGTTCCACCTACGACATTTGGCGTGAGGTTGAACAGGAGGCTGCCATCCACCCCTGCAGCATCATTCCGATACGGGGCGTCAACGTAACCGTCTGTGTCTGCGGCAGAACGCAAGATGGTCCATGTCCCCGACAGTAACAGGTGAACATCTACGTAGCTTGTGCTTCCCTCATGCGAAACCCTGACAGCGTCCATTGCCGGGGTGAGCGCGTTAGATGCAGCGTTTCTTTTTAGGTGAATTGTTCCTTCGGGCGAGCCTCCAGTGATGCTGAAGTCAATCTCGAAGTCGCCAATGTTACCGTCGCCAGAGTCAGCCCGTTTCAGCCTGAACCCGCCAGCGGCAGGAACAACGCCCTGATATACGCGATACCATCCAATATCCGTGGTCTGGAAGGTGGTGACAGACTGGCCAGTCCCGCTACTAGGCGGAGTTGAGCTTATGCCGCCATCGTTATTAATCTGAGAGGTCCCGATTACCGTATTTGAGCCAATCCACATGGCTACAGCCTCCGGTGAGTAGGCATCAGCCTTTAAAACATCCAAGTTTGCGCCGCTGTTCTGGGTGACTACCCATTCCACATAGTCGCCGGTCTTCATCTGGTAAGCGGTCGCAGTGGTAACTTGAACTGGCTGGCTGGTCGCGGGGCACGTGCTGGAGGAAATCACCGTCGAGCCGTTAACCCTGATGGCTGCTGTTCGCTGTCCTGTGCCGTTTGCCGCGAAACTGGCGGTCAGCGAGAAGAAATAGATTCCCGGAACGGTCACGGTGAACTTGCTCGGATCAGTGCTGATCCAGCCGCCGCTACTGAACCTGGCAGTGTCGAAGGTCAGGGCCGTAGCCGTACCGTGGCTTAGCGTTGTCGCCGTGCTGTTCGTCAGGCGGGCCCCTGCGAGCATGGCGCTGCCAAAGCCTGCTACCCGTTGCCAGTATCCAGCGCCGCTAAGCGCGTTAACCTGGTTTTGTGGGTCGCTTGGGTCGGCTGTTCCCGGCAGGAACTGCCATCCTGTGAGTTGGGATTCGGCTGCTATGACGGGCAAAATTATATCGCTAAAGCTGAAGTTGTTGGTGTCCAAGGCCTCGATGCTGCTCGCACCACGAAGGGCTGTTACTTTAGGCTGAGGGATGCCACCGGTTAACGTGAGTTCTGGTTCAATGATTACTGAGGAGGGCATTTATCGTCTTTCTATTTGTGTCTTGTTGATACTTTGTGTGTTGATGTTCAAGAGGGCCTTCTGTGGGCTGTTCGGCCAAAAGGGATTGCGAAGTTCATGATTCTGCCGGCACAAAGAAGGCTGGTAAGCCAAGCGTCCTTGCGGTTGATACCGCCTGCACGATGTCCGGGGTGAAAACGCCGTCCAATTCTTCGCACTGAATGATAGGCCAGTTTGGCGGGACTGGTACCCCAACGGCCTCGATGCCGTTTGTTTCATTGCCTATTGTCGTAGTGAATCCGAATTCATGCTGCTCTCTCATTGCAAACCTCCATGTTAACTACTTCTACTATTTCTGCCGCAGGGGCAGGAAATTGTGGTTTTGCTTCCGGGTCGAACCCTAGCTTTTGCGCAGCGTATGCTACCCCTAGGTAGGTAGGACGGTACTGATACGCCCAGCCTTTAGGCAACCGCCTAAGCTTCGGGCTGCGCCACAGCATCCCGGCGGATACAAGGCTCCGAAGCGACCTCGAAACTGACATAGCATCTAATCCGATGCGATCGCCTATGAAGCGGCAGGCCAGAACATCTTTCCAGGCATTGGCTATCCCCTCCCATTTATCTTTCAAATGACGACGCCGACAAAGCCCTTGAAAATGACCCAGAGCCGCTTTCAAAACTTTCTCATCGTTTTTTGTTACAACTCCTTTAATAAGCATAGCGCCTGCTTCCGGGGAGCAAGTAGAAGCTTTAGGCGTAGAATTGAAGCAGTAGCCAATGAGTCTGTCTGCTTCAGAAAGCGGAAGGCCTGAGCGTAAGGCAGCTTGCGTAAGTGCAGCCCTGTCGCTGTCGGAAGTCTTGCCTCTGTGGTTGTACGAGCCTGCCAGCTTTAGTAGCCGCGTATGCCTCTGGCCTTTTGGTCCTAGGTCTAGGATGCTGCTTTGTCCGGTTGCCGGGCAGGTAAGCATATACGTCCTCGTGCCTGCGGGCTTCGGCTGCGCGGGTCTGGCTTTCAGCCATTCCGGGACCTGCGCGATCGGATAAGAAAACGGATCCCTGACCCAGAGCCGCCCTGGCGCAGGAGGCACGACCACGTAACTGCCGACACACTTAATCTCAAGGCTATCGGGCCTTGTGAAGCTTGGAAACGGAGTTGCCGACCAGAACCAGTAATGCCAGCCGTCATTCGTCTCAGCAGTTACTGTCTCGGGTAGGTCGGTCAGCTTTGCTAACGCCTCTTCGCCTCCATTGCGGCTGTCTACGTCCAGCACGACAAGGTAACCGCCAGACTGCAGAGGGAAGCCAGTAGGCACGCCTATCTGCACTAAGTCCTCAAGGTAATCAACGTCGCTGTCGTATTTCCCGAATAACTCGTAAATGCTTTTGTCAGTTTTCAGACCGCCCCGCTGCCAACGCTTAATCTTTGGAACCTTGTTAACGACAGGGATTACTCCTAGCCCAAGGCTCCAACGAATATTAGCAGCGTGCTTGGCGACGCTTGTGGGCGCCAGAATATCGGCAATTCTATTCTTCGCTGGATCAATACAGCGGCTTTGTAAAAGTGCCTTCATAAGTACCTCAACGTGAATGGGCGAAATTTGCGCTCCGCTCTCTCCGTGACCCATTTGTGCCATGTTTCGGGCAATACCTGGCTGGCCTTCGCACTGTGCGACGGCAACCATTTGAAGCGCACCTGAATTTTGCGCTCACAGGTGCAGCCATGACGGCGAGCTCATATTCGCTCACACCATCGGCTAAGCTGGCGGCTGCGCGTTTCTCCTCCTGTGTAGTTGCTTGCCCAAGTCTCACCTTAGATAGCGGCGCAACACACTGCTCAAAGTAGATGCACCGCCTAATCGGGGGCTCTGCCAGGTAACATTTCCCTGGTCGCCGGAACATGTAACTGCTGAGGTCATCGGCAATGCCAATACCGGCGCAGTTGCCCATGCTATCGCAGTTAGCGCACTCTGTTTTAGCTACTTGGAGGCTAGTCATACACGTATAACCCCTTTCCGCCCCCTCTACGCAGCGTTAGCCTTCGAATCTCTTGATCCAGGGCTTTGAGGTCCCTACGCGCCTCTGTCAGGGTAGGAAAGCCATCTCGGGAAGGTTTGGTGTCGCTGTTCTCAGTGGACGCCGCGCTCGTATCTGGGCGTGGCGGTTCGGTGTGTAGTTTCTTGCTCATGATTCGGACTTACGTTGGGTGTCAGGCGGGGCCGTCGAAGTGACGCTTGCCTTTGTGAAAAGGGAGCTAAGCCGCTTGCTCGCGGCGTTCCCCTCTACTTATACAACGAAGTCGAAGGCATGTGTTTTAGGAAAATGTTTCGTCCCGTATGATTTTTTCTTACTTTTCGGCAACTAGCCCTAAAGACTTGAACATGCCTCGAATGCTGTCTTGGCCAGCGCCATTCAGCCATGTGCGCATTCGATCACGCTTGCCCCGGCTGGAACGGCGCTCAGGGAAAACGCCTACCCACACCAAGTTATCGCCGCCGTAAGCACGTGGTATAAGAACGAAGTTACAGGGCATGACAACGCAGTACAATGCCCCTGGCGGACTGCTAGCCGGTAACGATTTTCCACAGATGCCCCCAGGAGCAGTTGCTGCATCGCCAACCTCCCACTCGGCTTGCTCTGCTCCCTCGACTTCACCGCCTTGGGACGGATGCGCAAAGGCATATTTAGTCTCGCGGACACGCCTGCTTGAGTGTTGCTTAAGAGTGTCTTTGACTAAGTTCTGCGCGATCTTAAATATCCATGACCGTACTCTGCCACTAGGACGGTATTGCCAGGCCTTCTGTTGCACCCGCCTAAACACGTCCTGAACGATGTCTGCAACGTCCAGGTCTGATAGACTGAACTTGCTGCGAACGAACGTGTCGATCGTGTCGTAGTATTTGCGATACAGTTTGTCTAGCGCGTTCGAGTCGCCTGCGGCTACTTTAGCGATGAGCGCTCGGTCGTCTTGCTGCGATTGAGCACTCATAAGCAAGGGTCGTTATGACGCGGCGTTTTTTTGCCCGCGCGGATATTTTGTGAGAGTGAGCTCAGCGTAACATGGGGTGGCATGTTTGCGGGGGGTGGCAGGGGTGGGTCGGGGTCGTTGCGCCAAAAAATCTGGCGCTGCAAAGCCGTGATCATTGCTTGCCCCCGATCGTTGACCCTGCTTCAAGGAACGCTTCAAGGTCCGTGCGTCGGATGCGCAGGAGCTTACCCGTGGGCTTGAGGGCCTTTAACCTGCCTGACCGGATTTGCGTTTCGAGGTAACGCGGCGTGCAACAGATGTAGTCCGCAGCTTGCCGTTTGGTTAGAATTGCCGGGATTGCCGCTCCGGCTTGCGCAATAATTGTATGCATGTAGGCACACCCTTTCCGTAAGGTGTCCCACGGCGCGTGACTGGCGGTGTGAAACGTTAACCGCTTACTTAGCTTTTGCCCACGGCCTTACTTGCCTTGCAATAATTGCCTAGCGTTGGGGCGGTCTTGTTGACCTGAGGCGAGGATTTCAACACTTCGAGTGGAACGTTGTTGCACGCTACGATAGGTGCGACCACTCAATAGGTTTAATGTCTTCTTGTCCTCTGACTTTGCGCGGATTTCTCCCCGCGTTTCGTCTGAAATCGATTCTTCCAATTCACGGCGACGCTCGCGTTGAGCATCCCTTAAAACCTTGCCTAAGTACGCTCTTGCACGTCGGATTTGTCGCCTGTTATCCGATGTATAGACAAAGCTGCAAATCTGCTGACCTTGTCGCTGTTCAAGATAAGGAAAGAGCGAGCCTTGTGTAAAACCTTCAGCAATTTCTTTAGCCTTGATAGCTTCCAAGAGACGGCGCTTCTCCTTATTCCAATGCCTGCACTGCTTACTAGTACCTCCGCTGTTGCGAATCCTTTGTTCTAGTACGGCCAGCTCGCTTCGTAACTCTTCAAGAGTGCGACGCTCCGCAGCGGCATCGCCGAGCGTAGCCCTGATTGTCGTGGAAAGTGTGACACCAGGGAAAACGGGCACTGAATGCGAAGGCGGGGGGACCATTAACGCAAACCATCCTAGCAAAGTTATAACATAAACGCAAGCAAAAAATTCGGGAATCTTCGACTTAGTTAGCTTGTGGTCGCAAAAGCTACAACGTTCCTGGTCTTGACCTCAGGAACCAGCCCCCAATAACGCTCTGCTTCTCCTGGCAACACAAGTTCGCGATAGGTGTTGTATAGCATCACCGGCGAAGTGTGCCCTAGTTCGTGCGCCACTTTCGGTGCGTCGCCAATAGCCGCTAGACGATAGGAGGCGTACGAATGCCGAAGTCCATTCTGGGGCCAGTGCGCAAGCCCGGCTTTTTTTCGGACGCGCTCAAGACTGCTTCTGTGTCCTTCGGGGAGTAGACGGCCTTTCAACTCGCTGTAAGGCCGCAACCATTCAGCGAGGTTAGGCTGTATTGGAATTATTCGACGCCTCGCGCTCTTGGCTTTTGCGCCTTTGATCTCGATATGTCCCCGTGCAAGGTCAATCTCGTGCCAGTCGAGCCGCTTAATTTCCGCGTCTCTGACACCCGCGAAGGCTCCGATTGCTAACATCGGAAGTACAGCGGGAGCGACGCGCTCGGCAGCCTCTAAAAGTGAGCGCAATTCGTCGACTGTGAAAATCTCAGGTGGATTCTCGGGCAGTTTTGGCTTGGCCGTAAATTCAATTGGATTCTCGCCTATGATCCGCCGCTGCTTTGCGAATGAGAACAGTACGCCAATATTAGCACGAAAGTTTGCACGAGTTTTGGGCGAGCCTGGAAGCGCACGAAGCCACTTGTCGAGTTCTTCTACTGTTATTCCGGCGATCGCACGCTTGCCAAAATCGCTAGAAAAGGCGGAGGCTTGGCCTTCCGGGCCTGCCAGTATGTTCCGCAGATCGCGCAGATAAATTTCAGAGCGGCCATCTTTGCGTTTTGCTTCGAGCAGTTCCGTTACTAGCTTTTCCACAGTGATCCCGTGACGGCGCACACGCTCCAGATAATCAACTCGAAATTTAACGGCATCACTGATTCTTTCTCCGTATCCGGCAAGCGTGTTGCGGGCATGAATAAAGTCCGACATTTCGCGCTGCGAAAGCCCGACCGCTTCCCGACTGTGAATTTCGAGGAGAGTTTTTTGTCGCCTGGCCTCCGCGTCAGCTTCTGTGCGTGTCGTGAAAAACTTGCGCCCCTTGCCGTATGCGCGAAGATCGAGGACGAATTTATACTTCAACGAATGCTTGTACGGTCGGACTTCCACTTTTGGTTTTTTCATGCCAAAATGGTCGCATGCCGTCAACATCATGTCAACTGTAAATTACCTCTAGTTTGTTATTCAGGCGTAAGATCAACATTGTATTATACTTGCCGATGTGGCGAAATGGCAGACGCAACGGACTTAAAATCCGTTGGGCCGTAAAAGGCCCGTGCCGGTTCGAGTCCGGCCATCGGCATCTATGAAAAGGA
>Ga0070741_10010716_pt1 | contig 17206 bp, 19 predicted proteins | sample Coa_R1_4_FD_66440 | JGI IMG/M metagenome (GOLD analysis project Ga0070741, IMG submission 66440) | Surface soil microbial communities from Centralia Pennsylvania, which are recovering from an underground coalmine fire - Coalmine... | ecosystem: Environmental > Terrestrial > Soil > Unclassified ...
GCTCAGTTGCCTCTCGCGTGCCAGTTTCAACACGAGTGGTACCGAGGACTCACCCACTAGAGGATGGCCTGGAACTGCATAGATTACTGGCTGTCGTGCCGCCAGCGTGCAAAGCTCCTCAGCCATCTGTTGATAGAGCGTACTCCAATCAGCAGCCTCATCATAAAGTCTATCGAACGATTCTATTTGTATGCCTGGTATAGTAACCTTGAGGGGTTCAACAATCGGATGAATAATTGTACGAAAGTAGATAGCTTGCTCATGTGCAGCAGCCTGTGCCAACGCCTTATGCGCCTCAAGCGTCAAATTGTCCAGGCTGCCCGGTCCAAGCCCAACAATAGTAATATCTGCTGTCACTTGTGTCATCTATAAAAAAAATCCTCTCTGCCTGATCATTCTCTCTCTGTGGAGGCTTGATGATAGTGTAGCGAGTGTATTTATGTGTGTCAAATGACACCACGAGACATCCCAAATTTTTTGAACGCCCTATTCAGATGCACGCTGAATTCCCGCCTGCGGCGGGGACACATGGAAAGAAGTTCTCTTCCCATGTGTCCCCGCCGCAGGCGGGACGGCGATGATCTCAAACAGATAGCATTGTCGAATAAGCGACAACGTGCTATGCTATTTCTGAAGAATATTTCGTTGCATTCAAATGAGCACGAAGCGATATTTGCGAGACGAGCGTTTTTGAATGTAGATAGGTATTAAAAATACGGCGACCGTCACTCAATCATCGGTCGAACAATACAAGGAGGTTCTAGATGGCGTCCGTTGAAAGCCAGAAACCCGACTGCCCGGTGTGTCATCAGGCAGATCAAGTAAAGACTTTACAAGCTGCCTACGCTTCAGGCGTAGAGCGTGCTGCACCGCCTGATATGCCAACAAAACATGTTAGTATGATGACCTTTATCTCTATCGGCATCGTCCTGATTGGCGTATGTGTTATCCTGATCCTCATACTCATTGGCGGATTAGAAAATAACTTTCCCTTTGTAGCACAACTTGCCCTTGCTGTGGTTACGATCCTTTGTATCCTTACCACTCTGGGACTGTCCTATTATGCCTTCCAACGCGTCGTGAGAGGTGATACGGAGGCATCAGAACAGTATCCTGCCTGGGACGAGGCAATGGAAACCTGGCGCAGCCTTTACTATTGTTCACGCGATGATGTCGTGTTCGATCCCAAGGCAAACAAGACACTCAGTAATGACCAACTGGCAGTTATACGCGCCAGCGGTCAGCCAAAGGGAGAAGTTCAATCTGCCCTGGCACGCCAGCATTAATTTTCCCTTTTCTATCTATCAAAAGGCATACTCCTGTGAGAGCTTGCCATGCATGATATCGCACCTGCGGGGCTCTCAAAATGTGCTATCAAAAAACTTTTCACGCATTCAGCGCGAAAAGTTTTTTGATAGCACATTTTGAGAGCCCCGCAGGTGCGATATTGTATTCCATTACAGACGGGATGCCTTCCGCTTGTTGCGCTGTTCACGTCTCTGCAATATGCCTCGCGTCTGCAAGCGCAGCGTGAAGCGCCGTCGTGAGGAACCATGGATGAGATTGAGCAAACGATCACGCTCCCTTACCTGTGCTCTCTCCTGATCACGCAGGCGCAACCAGAGCCGTCTCTGGCTGCCAGCAGCAACAACCTGTTTCCCTTCAATCAGAAAAGGTATAACCACTTCTGCTACACTGGGTGCAGCTAGCATGGGGGCACTGTGATCAGCGGAGATTACGACATGGTTGGGATGCGGACGACGAGGCCTTGCGGTAAGCGCATCACGTCGCCCCCACACAAACAGTACTGGCACTCCTGGTATCTCAAAGGGTGCGCGGCCCTTGCCTGGTAACTCACACAGCGAGCGCACCAGAATATCCAGGGACTGTAGCTCAATTTCTTTTTTCCATACATGGGTATAGTCGGTGCGCCGCCCGTTGAAACCCAGGGCCCGTACCAGTCCGTGAAGACGCCAATCCGAGAAAAGCCAGTGCGTCAACGTTGGTGGATGTGCTGTATGCAGCAAACGTACAGCAAGCGAGCAAATTTCAGTCAGATAGATCGGGCAGAGGAAAACAGAGCGCGTGACACGCTGGGGATAGCGCTGCACATATGCCTCGGCTGCTCGCGTGCCCGAGGAATAGGCCAGAATTGACCATTGCTCAATCCCCAGAGCCTGGCGAACTTCCTCTATTGCCTCAGCGCATGCCGGATAGTATGGTTTTGCGAGATCGACCTCTGGCGAGCCGCCAACACCTGGCAATTCGATCATAATCAGTTGAAAATGCGGTTTGAGTAGCGGTACCAGGTTCTGCCAGATCGTATAGGTCACACCCCAACCATGTACGAGTAAAAGTGGTGCACCGCACCCTTCAAGTCGGTAATGCAACATCAGTACGTTCTCTCAAGCGTTATTTTTTCACTTGCGCAGCCGCGCATGTACCAACCTGTCCAAAATTGGAGGAGTACACAATAACGCCTCCTCCAGATAATAGCAGTATCCACATCATACCCCGTTGCCCAACAAGAATAGTGATTACAATACATCTATATTACCATATTGTTGAGCAATCTACCAGTACTCCAGTAAGCGCGTATCATCGATGGTCACAAAGAAAACAGTGTTTATGCTCAATTTGCACGAAGAGCAGATTGAGCATAAACACTGTTTTCTTTGTGACCATCGATGATACAAATTCTCCCTGAGAGTGTCAGGCTATTGGAGCGTTACATCGCCAATTGGCACACGTTATACCTACAGAAGTACAAGAACACAGCCTATGGTAATGCCAGGTATCCTTGTAGAGGCATAAATCACAGGGGTACGAGAAGAGGAAATCCGCTTGTTTTCCTCTTCTCTCAAGAAGGGATCAGAAAGGAGGGAGAGCAAATTCATGCAGTTAGTTGAGCAGCACTGTATCAGGAAGAGTGATTCACGCTATGCGCTGATCGATGAAGCGGCATTCAAGTCCAAAATCTCTATAATGCTGCACTGTATGAGATGCGCCAAGCCTTCTTCAACGATAGTACTTACCTCAACTACAATGCACTGGACAAGTTGATGAAGCAGCATGAGGCCTACAAAGCCTTACCAGCCAAAGTCAGTCAACAAATCCTGGTGCAGCTAGCCAACAATTGGGAGTCCTTCAAAGAGGCAAAGAAAGCCTACTATGAAGATCCGTCTAAGTTCACTGCATGCCCGAAAATCCCGAAATACAAGCACAAAACCGAAGGGAGAAATCTCCTCGTCTATACGCTTCAGGCATTGAGCGGAGTTGGAACTATGATATGTCTATTATAGAGACGATGAAGGGTGCCAAATGGTAGCTCAGCCCACAATTCTTATCCTCACCTCCAAAACAGGGGGTGGTCATGTGAGCCTGGCCGAATCGCTGCGGAACCAACTCGTGAATGACTATAAGATACACATACTTGACCCGCAGCCACACTTTTTTCACTTGCATTATCGGCTTGTGAGCCGTTATGCGCTCTGGCTGTGGTCGGCGGAATTCCAGCTTGCTGATACGCCACGCAGAGCACTCCAGGCCCATCGTATCTTTACTCGCCTCGTCGCTCGTCCACTGGCCGCCGCACTGAAGCAGATGCAACCCGATCTCGTGATCACAACTTACCCATTTCTTACTTACGAGGTGATGCAGGTCCTCAAAAAGACTCGCTGCCATGTGCCGTTCGTGATGCTATTTACCGATCCGAATGGAGTGCATGCTTCGTGGTTGACCGAACGCGGCGCAGCTGCTACGCTGGCTCCGACGCGCGAGACATATGCCCAGGCCCTCTCGGTTGGCTTCGCGCCCGAACGCCTGCACCAGGTTGGCTGGCCCGTGCGTGAGCAATTCTACAGAGTCGATCCCTCTCAACGTGCTCAGACGCTCGCAGAGCTAGGTCTGGACCCCGCCCGCTTCACTGTTTTCTTACAAGGCGGTGGCGAAGGCGCTGCCCAGTTTGGACGCACCGTCGAGCGCGTGCTGGCGATCAACGCGCCCCTGCAAGTCATCCTGGCGACGGGCACAAATCAAGCGCTGCTCGCTCGTTTCCAGTCGGTGAAAAATCTCTATGCATTGCCGTTCACAAGCGAGATCGCGCCATTTATGGCTGCCGCCGATGTGATCATGGGCAAAGCCGGGCCAAACATGCTCTTCGAGTCTGTAACCCTGGGCAAACCTTTTATCGCCACAGCCTATATCCCTGGACAGGAAGAGGCAAATCTGGAGTTTATCCGCCGCCACAAACTGGGCTGGGTGGCCCTTTCAGCGGAGCAGCAGCAAACATTGCTCGCGCGCCTTGCTGCCCAGGGTCCCGAACTCCAGGCTATGACTTCTACAGTCAATAGCTATCGTCAATGGAATATCAGGAGTACTGAAGCAATTGTGCCGATTATTCGGGACCTTACGTATTAACATTGTAGTATAATCTTTTCATTATGCGCTGAGCAAGCTATAATAGAGTAACTATCTGTCATTTGAGCATCGGTTGCAGGAGCAAATTTATGGCTGAGGTTGGTAAAGCGCGCTTTCTGGTGCGTTTCTGGGGGGTACGAGGGAGTTATCCCACTCCTGGAGAACATACGTTGCGCCACGGCGGGAATACATCCTGTCTGGAAGTACAGGTTGGCGCACATACCCTCATTTTTGATGCTGGTAGCGGCATCATCCGCCTGGGCAGCGACCTGATGAAACGTGCCAATGGACAAGCGCGTCTTGATCTGGCGCTCTTTATCACTCATGGTCATGGAGATCACCTGGTAGGATTTCCGTTCTTTGCCCCACTCTTCGACCCGCGAACCAACCTGCATCTTTTTGGCCCTCAGCTTGCCGACAAAGATATTGAGCAACTCGTCACGCCTCTGATGTCTCCCCCATACTTTCCTGTAGATGTACGCCACCTGCCATCGCAGCGCACATTTTATACAGTACGTGATGACGAGTGTATCACCTGGCTGCCTGGTGCCAACGAGCCAATTGTGAGTGCCTATAACCAATACGAGGATGTAAGCACTTCCCCGGAGGAGGTGCGCGTGCTGGCAAAGTTCACGCACTGTCACCCGCTCAATGGCGCGGCTGTCTACCGTATCGAATATGCCGGGCGACGTATGGTGTATGCAACCGACGTGGAGTGGCGCAATGGCTGCGAAAGCGACTTCCTGGAGTTTGTAGAGGGCGCGGATCTACTGATTCATGATGCCCAATATACGAAGCATGACTATCAACACGAAAAACAAGGGTATGGGCACAGCACGGTAGAAATGGCAACGGAGGCAGCCCTGGCGGCACACGTGCATGAGCTGGTGTTATTTCATCATGAGCCAACCTATGACGATAAGCAGTTAGACGAGATGGAGGCACAAGCCCGCACACGTTTTGCACGAACCTGTTCTGCATGTGAAGGTATGGAGATCGATCTTTTAAAATAGATAAGGACTGAGAGAGGTACATGATAGCAAAGATAGATGTTTTGCTGGCGTTGATGATCATAGTCTCATTTCTCGTGGCGATTCCACTACACGAGTGGTCACATGCACTGATGGCTTCCTGGTTGGGAGACTCTACACCACGAGCTGAAGGACGACAACAACTTGGTCTACGCCCGCATATTGATCCTATAGGAATATTGCTGTGTATAACCCTGGCCCTTCAGCCGGTCACTTTAGCAACTCCTGTCGGTCTGGGCTGGGGCAAGCCTGTTAAGCCCGATCCCTGGAAGATGCGTGTCGGAGCGAATACCGGTGTGCTGCTCGTTGCAGGAGCCGGACCATTCTTTAGCCTGATTGTCGGCCTATTGACAACGCTGCTTGTGCGTCTCCTATTCAGTTTCGTTCCCCTTGGCTTGCTACAGAATATGTGGTTTTTACGCCTGCCCCAATTGCTGGTCGTCTTTGCCACAGTGAATGTAGGCCTCGCCATTTTCAATCTGCTGCCACTCTATCCCCTGGATGGCTACCAGATTCTCTATACGCTGCTCCCAAGCAAGCAGGCCATACAGTTCGCACGCTCGGCCACCTATGGACCATTTATTATCCTGGCGCTATTCTTCTTCCTGCCCTTCCTGGCAAACCTGGCGCAAATGGGCGATTTCCCGCTGTTCCACCTGGCATCGTTGATCAGGCAGGGAGCGATTTCTCTGATGGCTCTGGTATTTGGTACTCCGTTCCCCCGGAGCTTCGGCATTCTAGACACGCTCTACTTCTTGTATCCTGGCGGCTAAATCGCGTGTGGAATGCGAATTGTGTGATTACTATGAGGGACAATACCCATAAGCAGGCAAAATTGCTACTCTCGGGGCCAGAGCATTTACAAAGCAGGAAAGATACATCCTGGTTGCCAAAGATGGCCTATCGGCTGCAACAGGTGCGTCAACAACTTGGCTTTGTTGCACCACTAACGCAGAAGGATTATCAGGAGGTACAGCACTGGCTGGCAGGACCGGCATTTGAGCTCTTTCTCACGATGTCACAGGCCGATCAACAGCACAGCCTGCGTGTCTGCCGTGGCTTACAGGCTCGGGGCTGCACAGAGCAGGATCTGCTGGCCGCAGCGTTGTTGCACGATGTAGGCAAAGCAGAGGGACGCGTACCATTCTGGACACGCCCCGCTATTGTATTGGGCAAAAGGTTGGTACCGGGCCTGCTGACACGCCTGGTAGTCGCACCGCTTGATCAAAAGCATATGCCAAAGTGGCGGCGCTCCCTCAGCTATGCCTGGTGGCATGCCGAAGTGGGCGCGCAACTGGCCGAGGCAGCTGGACTTTCGCAGCGCGCCGTTCTCTATATTCGCACGCACCACCAGCCCGACGGGCCAGCAGCGGAGCTGCACGTGGTAGACGAGGTATCGTAGGTTATGTTAGAGCAGATCAACACTGATGCGCTCCTAGAAGCTCAATCCCAACAAGAACGCTACGTTGTACACCTCCCTATTTTTGAAGGGCCGCTTGATTTGCTGCTCCACTTGATCGAGAAGCGGCAGATGGAGATTACGACAATTTCGCTGGTAGCAGTGACCGATCAGTATCTTGAGTATCTGCGGCAATGGGAGGCTGAAGCGCTGCCCCTGGCAAACATGGCCTCGTTTGTTGCTATCGCGGCGCGCCTGCTCTATATCAAATCACAAAGCCTGCTGCCACAAGCACCAAGAGAAGAGAGCAGCAGCGAGGGTGAGAGCGCCGCCGAGATGGCAGAAGAGTTGCAGCGCCACCTGCTGGAGTACAAGCAGGCGAAGGAGATTGCGAAAATCTTGCGCCAGCGCGAGGAGGCCGGTTTACAGACCTATGCACGTTCCGGCTTGTTGGCAGGCATCGAAGCGCAACTGGCCTGGACACCTCCCACACTGCTTGGCATGGAAGCACAAGCGCTGGCACGCGCCTTTCAACGCCTGCTCGAACTACAGGCAAAGGATGAAGAGAATGGCGCGGACCTGATGCCTGTAGCGCGTGTACGCGTGAGCGAACGCATTGCCGAGATCATGAGCCGTCTGGAGGAACGCCCCACTATTTTGCTCACTGAAGTAATCGAGAATGAGCGCTCGCGGCTGGTTATCATCGTGACATTTCTAGCTATCTTAGAGTTATGGAAATGGGAACGCATCACCGTCAAGCAAGAAGAGCTGCTTGGACCAATTATGCTGGAACGCGGCACCCGCTGGGCCGAAGAAGGACACGAAGACGTGGACGAGGAGTATTGAGAGCTCCAACCCTAGAGGTCACTAGTGCTACCATGTCGGCCCTGACCAGCAACGAAACGACGTGCTCCCTCTACAGACTCTCCCGAATGAAGAACTTCGAGGCCTCGGCGCGTCTCGTTGCCGAGTGCTTCCGCCCAAGAAAGTGACCACTGCTCATACACAGATAGCCGATCAGAGCGTAATCCGCGTTGAGGGAAACGAGCGAGTTCCTCTGCGAGTGCGAGGGCTCCAGCAAGTGCCTCTCCTGGCCGTGTGAGGCGGTTAGCAAGACCCATTGTTAACGCCTCCTGCCCGGACACGCCGCGACCGGTGAGAATTAAGTCAAGCGCATGACTTTGTCCAATAAGGCGTGGCAGGCGTATCGTGCCACCATCTACCAGTGGCACACCCCAGCGACGATTAAATACACCGAAGATCGCATTTTCTGCTGCCACGCGCAGATCACACCAGAGCGCAACTTCGAGTCCCCCGGCGACCGCATAGCCCTCGACTGCGGCAATGACCGGTTTGGAGAGTAGCATCCGCGTGACGCCCAGTGGCCCATCCCCATCTTCACTCACAATCAACGTCCGTGTGCCGTCAGCGACAGTCTTGAGATCGAAGCCTGAACAGAATGTACCTTCGCTTCCGCTCAATACAGCAACTGCCAAAGCATCATCGCTGTCAAATTCGCGCAACGCCCTGGCCAATGCAGATGCAGTTGGCCCATCGATAGCATTCCTCACTTCTGGTCGGTTGATCGTGACAACAAAAGTTGTTCCTCGCTTCTCTGTCAATATCGTTTGCTTCCGATCGTCGTTTGTGCTCACGTCGTAGGACATAGAACTCCCCTTACTGCTTAATCTACTATTGAGTGGCAACGGCGCGTGGCTACAACCTCACAAAAGAGCTGGCTACCCACGTCCCTAATCGAGAGTGAACAGCATCTCATCCTCATCATGATATCATATACACTTGCCCAGTAGCTCTTCTAGCTCGCCGCTGTTTCCTACACTCATCGCACAAATTTGAAGTGAATGGCAAAGAAAAGCTTCCCCCACCCTTGTCATATAGGAAGACACGCGCTATAGTAGAGTCAGCATATTCCACTTTTTCAGAGCCAAAAAAGAACTCTCAGCAGAGGAGCAACATGTTAATAAATATTATCATCACACTTCACGAATATAACGCATTCCTCGTTGTGGCATTGGGCTTGATCGTAGGAATCTGGGGCCTGGTCCTTTTCTTCAGGAAAAAGGAGGCGAATCGGCCCTGGCGCACATCGTTGACCGTGATGGCTGTTTTAGCTGCAATCCAGGCATTGTTCGGTATCATTATGGTACTCACAGGCCTGAAACCGGGGTCAGGAACCGGGCTGTATTATTTACACTACGTCTATGGCGCTATCGTCGTATTAGCGATACCGGTGGCTACGACATACGCGACAGGGGGGAAGAATCCGCGTAGAGACCTGCTGATACTGAGCATTGCCGCCCTCATCCTGGCTGCTGCCGGCATTCGTGGCTTGATGACGGGCCTTTTACCCAACGGCTAGTGCTGTATCCTCAAAGCGGATCGAAGAAAGAAGGGTGTAGCACAGTCTTTTCAGCAGGCTCGCAGCAAAGCACAGTGTACGAGGAAAACCCGAAGAGATCAATTGATTCTACACCAGGAGAACTCTATGCGCGCTTCTTTTATCCATGTTGCGGACACCCATCTGGGCTACGAGCAATACGGTGTACGCGAGCGTTTTAACGATTTCAGTCGCACGTTCTGGTCGATTACGCGCGATGCCGTAGAGCGCAATGTCGATTTTATGGTGATTGCGGGCGACTTATTCAATAAACGCGCCATTGATGCACAAACGCTCATCCATGCGGTCGAAGGATTGAAGGCGCTCAAAGAAAAGAACATTCCAGTTCTTGCAATTGAGGGCAATCACGACCGCAGTTACTACCGCGACGGTATTTCCTGGCTGCAATTTCTCTGCTACCAGGGCTATATCACCTTACTCGCGCCCGTTATGCAGGATGGCGCGCCTGTGCTGGACCGCTGGCAGCCCGATAACATGCAGGGGGCCTACGTTGATTTACTGGGCGGCAAGCTGCGTGTCTATGGCCTGCCCTGGCAAGGCTCGTCCACGATCCGCATCCTGCAAGGTATGATCCAATCATTGCGAGAAGCGCGCGCCGTAGAGGAGGGCAACGGGATCGAGTATCGCCTGCTGATGATGCACACGGGCATAGATGGCTACGTGCCACGTATCCAGAACCTTCCCACAAGGGCACAGTTGCAGCCATTGCAGGAGTACGTTGACTATCTGGCATTGGGCCATGTCCACAAGCCCTATGAAGAGGCTGGATGGATCTATAATCCTGGCTCTACTGAGACCTGCGGTGCGGAAGAGACGCAATGGGATGATCGCGGCTACTATTATGTCGAGGTCGATACCGACGAGCCCGAACGCATCATCGATCCCATGAAAAAAGAGCGCGTCCACCATGCTGTACATATCAGAAGCAATCGTCGTCCCTTCGTGCGCCACGACCTGCGCGTAGATGGCCTGACCGAACCGGATGCCCTCTATGCACGCCTCGAAGAGTATTGCAAGCGCGAGGGACCAGCACACCAGCAGACAAATTCGCGTCCCGTAGTACAAATCCACCTGATCGGCACGCTAGGCTTTGACGCTGGCTCGCTCGATAATGCAGGCATGGAAGAAATGGTGCGCAACTATTTCCAGCCCCTGCACGTACGCGTCGATAACAACACCAACGACCAGGACTACGTCCCTGACGATGGCGAGATCGATGGACGTGATCGCTCGCTCTGGCACGAACTGGAGCGGCGCATCTTCGAAGAACTCGTTGGACTTGATGCACGCTACCTGCCCAACAAAGAGCAGTGGAGCACCGTGCTCGCCGACCTCAAAGCCTCCGCCCTGCGCAAAGACGAACCCGCCCAGATCGCCCAGTTTCTACGCGACAAACGTGCTGCTCTATTAGGATTATAAAAGAGGAATATGAGAGTGAACAATCCTCATATTCAAGTCCGATCACCTGCCAGAAGTGATGCTGGCAGGTGATGGATTTGAAGAGGTAGAATGCGACATAAGGAAGCGATCATCTATTGATAAGATTGGGGATCTTGAATGTGAGTCTGTTTGAGATCATGATCAGGATAAGGGTAGTACCGTTCACCTTCTTCATAAACAGCTTTTGACTGGAGCGTAGGGATGTTCCATTCATCGTCTGCAGCTGCTTCCGCAGACGGCATCGTTTTGTAGCCGTCCTCGTAGGAGATAGGATCTTCCACGGCCTGCTTAGGGATACCCCGTGGAGGGAAATCTCCCACAAGGACACCGATGAGCCTCTGGAGGTTGGTGAGACTGGTGATAATTGGTTTGAGAAAGAGGAAGAGCAGGAGAGAAAACACAAGTGGACCAACGAAAAGTAATCCAGTATTTGTGAGCACGGCCAGCCCATAAAAACTTAGCCAGCAAAAGACATGTAAACCTGCATACGCTATATACGGCTTCCCCCTGAAAAAACTCCAGACCAGGCTGAGAACAGCCACAATAAAGCTTATCCATAGGGAGACGTTGAACACAAAAGTAGCAAGGTTGTAGAGGTTCAGGACACCATACAAGAGCAGATAACTGAGAAGCCAAATTATGTACCAGGCCAGACTCAGCAAAATCCCGACACTGGCTGATCGAAGTGCTTTTGGATAATCAAGCATAGATTTTTTCTCCTGATAAAACCTAAAAATTGTCGCTTCATTTATACAGATGTTTTCTATACAGATGTTTTCGCTTTTACTGTTTCGCGAGATCCTTTAAGCGTTTGGATGCCATTGAGATAGCATAGGTAAGCTGTACCTCCTGAGCAAGAGCAAGCGCCTGCTCAAAATTTTCTCGCGCTTGCTCCGTCTCTTTTTGCGCAAGGTGAATATCACCGAGAGTGAGCAATGAGAATATGATACCGTCCTTTTGCTTCTGATCTTCTGCAAGAGCATAGGCTTGCTGGGCATGAAAATGAGCGTTTGCCAGATCTTTTTGCGCCATGTATACGTCGCTTACTAACAGGTGAGAGTGAGGCAGCGCCGACCGAAAGCCGATCTCTTCTCGCAAGTGAAGGGACTTGAGAGCATAGTTGAGAGCCTGTTCCAGATCGCCATTTTCCAGAGCGATGCCGCTCAGATGACGAGCAGCATAAGATGTTTCTAGTTTGTGATTGTGCTGCTCGGCAATTTGCAGAGATCGTGTATAGTACGGCTGTGCTTGCTCGTTCTGGCGACGACGCTCATGAACAAGCCCGATATAGAAGAGGGCCTCACTCATAACTCGCGTATCTTGCAGCGCTTCTCCGCGCTCCAACGCTTGCTGAAAATACGTGAGAGATCGGCTGGAGTGCTCTTGAGCGCCATAGAGATCACCAGCAGCATACAATGCCGCATTCAATCCTATGTAGTAGTGAGCCTGGCCAAGTAAGGCCAGAGCGTTGACAATACCTCGCTCATCATGTGCAGCTTCGGCAACCTGCTGTGCGCGTTCCACAGTTGCCAACATCGTATCAACGTCCAGGCTTGTCAGGAAAAATCGCCTGATCAATACTTTGCCGTATTGCAACAGAAGCTTGACTTGATCCTGCGGCTGCACAGCGCTTGCCGCTGTAAGTTGTGCGCCTGCTTTGAGAACGGTCAGAGCATCGTCTAACCTACCCTGGAGGTAATAGACCTCTGATATATTACAAAGAGCGTGTACAAGTGTGGCATAGTGTTGAGAGAGGGTGTCTGGAGAGGATGAGAATTGTTGTTGCATTGCATATCCTTCCGCTTCGCTTTATAAATGATAGAGACAGAGCGATCATGATTTTTTACTCCCATAGTCGGCCCTGCATGCCAGGCTGTATTTATCCGATTATTTTATTAAGAGCCTTCTTAGGTATAACATAGTTTTTCATGGTTTTCAATGAATACGGAATAAAGCGTAGCCTGCTCAATGTTTTGAGAAAACGAAACAAAGATATTCTATGATAGAATCTAGAAGCAAGGATGCTCTATTAGAAAAACCTGGACAGCTTGTTTGTGTTGTTAGAGGAGATTATTTGATGAGGTCCACATCTGGCATCATGGACGTACCGCGCATCGATGCCAACCTTGGCAAATTCTCGCAGGCGTGTACTGTCATCCTCTCGGGTCTGGCCTTTGTATTTAATCAGCCATTGCTTGTGCTGATTACTGCACTGGCCCTGGCGATCAGCGCGCTCTTCCCTGCTGCGAGTCCCTATCGTTTGCTCTATAAGTATGGTGCACTTCCGTTACATTTACTGCAACCGCGCATTATTGAGGACGATCCCTCACCACACCGCTTCGCGCAAGGCATTGGAGCTGTGTTTCTGATTGCCTCAAGCATTGTGCTCCTGCTGACGCAAGCCACTATTGTGGGTTGGATACTCGACCTGATCGTTTTTGTATTGTCGGGTATCAATCTAGTTGTTGGTTTTTGCGCAGGCTGCTTCGTGTATTATCACCTGGGAAGACTCGGATTGCTTCCCCGTGTGCGCTATGAGGGCGGTTTCCACTGGCGAGGGGTGTAAGTATGACTTCTGACATTCTGCTACGGCTTGTTGTATTGTTACTTGTTGCCCTGGTCATGTGCCTTTTGCTCTGGTTTGGACGACGCCTGGTAGAGAAAAGCCGTCAACGCGCGCTCTCGGCTACGCCTTTTAAGCAAGAGAGCGTAGATACCCCAAAGGATAGAGCTTTACGTGTACGCGTCCTGGCCTTTACTAGCGAGGATTGCCGGCAGTGCCACCAGTTCCAGGAGCCAGTGCTGCGCCGGGTGATAGAGGCGCGCGGCGATATCGTCTCCGTCGAATACATTGATGCCCCCAGTTCTCCCGAGTTGACGCAGCGCTACCAGGTTCTCACCTTGCCAACAACAGTTCTGCTGGACGCAACTGGCAAAGCGCAGGCCATCAATTACGGCTTCACCAACGCTATGCGCCTGCTCAAACAGGTAGATGACATTTTGGAACAGGAAGCTTTAAAAATCGACTGACCTCCATCCTCATCTGAAAATATATTCCCTTCCCATTTTTCCTAAAGGGAAAAATGGGAAGGGAATATATTTTCAGATGAGGACTGATTTTTTTGGAGAGACTGATCTAGAGGTCTAGACATCTTGACAGATCACAGGAAACTAGCTTATAGTAGTAGTATCTTTGGGTACCCGAATTGATAAATGTTTCCTTTCTCAGTGCAAAGTGCTCCGGGAAGGAGGGAAGGCGCTGCTGCCTACTACACGTATCTGTTTCCAGCGATAATCGGCAAATGTGCTCTAGCGAGCGAGCACATGTTCTCTCTTATTGCGCACAAAAGGTTGTTTTCATTTTACTTTTATCGTTGTGCCTATTAACTCTTTAGGTAGAGGAGAATTTACGATGAGTTCAGCCAACACCTCGTCTATTGCCAGCAGTGGCGGCCTCAGTACCGGAGACCGCATACTGGCAGCCTTGCAGACCCTTGGTCGTTCACTGATGCTTCCTATTGCCGTGCTGCCAGCGGCAGCCCTCCTGCTGAGGTTCGGGCAGGCGGATATGCTACAACTCGTGGGACTAACCCAACAGCAACTTCCCTGGCTGGGGGCGGCCGGGAACGCCGTATTTGGTAACCTGCCGCTTATCTTCGCCATCGGTATTGTGATAGGTCTCACTGGCGAAGCTGGTGCCTCGTCAATTGCCGCTCTCATTGGTTTTCTGGTATTTACAGGGGTCTTCAATACGGTTATTCCGCAGGTAAAAGGTGCCCCTGACCCAAACATCAACATGGGTGTGCTTTCAGGTATTCTTATAGGAGTGGTCTCGGCCTGGTTGTATCGCCGCTTCTACGATATCCGCTTGCCAGATTATCTGGCCTTCTTCGGTGGGAAACGTTTTGTGCCCATTATCACTGCCTTTGTTGCGCTGATCCTTGGTTTGATCTTTGGCTGGATCTGGCCTACCATTCAGATTGGCATTAATGCCGTGGGTGTCGGCATTGTAAGTCTTGGCGCAGTGGGCGTGGGCATCTATGGCTTCTTGAACCGTCTGCTGATCCCGCTCGGTCTTCATCACGTACTTAATACCTACGTCTGGTTCCAGCTTGGTACCTATCATGGTGCAACAGGAGACCTGAACCGCTATTTCGTGGGCGATCCTACAGCCGGACATTTTATGGCTGGCTTCTTCCCCATCATGATGTTTGGCTTGCCCGCTGCTGCTCTGGCAATGATTCGCCACGCTCGCTTCTCCAAGGTTGCTGCCGGTATTTTGCTCTCAGCAGCATTTACCTCATTCCTGACCGGTGTGACTGAACCCATCGAGTTCGCATTCATCTTCGTAGCCCCGCTGCTCTTTGTCATTCACGCCTTGCTGACGGGAACAGCACTGGCGGTGTGCTACCTGCTCAACATCAAGATCGGCTTCGGCTTCTCGGCTGGCCTCATCGACTACCTGCTTAACTTCGGTAAATCGAACACGACCAATCCGCTTTTGTTGCTTGTCGTTGGGGTTGTCTACGCCGTCATCTACTACTTCCTGTTCAGCTTCTTCATCACCCGCTTTGACCTGGCAACTCCTGGTCGTGGAGAGGCTTCGACTGGTCTGAGCGCTGACTGGATCTTGCCAGAAAGCCAGCGTGGACCCAGGAAATCAGCAAAAGCCACCTCGGAGGCCACAGCTGAAGAGATCCCGGTGTCGGAGGATCGCGACGATGTGCTGGCCCGCAACGTTCTTGCAGCTCTCGGCGGCAAGGAGAACGTGAAGAGTGTGGAAGGCTGCATTACGCGCTTGCGACTCTTTGTGGAAGATCCGACACAGATTGATGATACGCGTCTGAAGAGCCTGGGGGCATCTGGTGTGATTAAGCGCGGCAAAATCGCCCAGGTGGTGCTAGGCACACAATCTGATCGCATCGCCGAGCGTATAAAGCGTTTGATGAAAGCGCGCAGTTCCGACGACGCTAGTGAATAATAACAGGTAAGGCTATCATGGCAGAGGTATACGTTCTTGCGCCCATTGACGGTACAGTTGTTGATCTGGAAAACGTACCCGACGAGGTGTTCGCACAGAAAATGGTAGGCGATGGTCTGGCTATCGATCCATCTGGAGCAGTGGCCGTAGCTCCTGTGGCAGGGGATCTGGTCAAACTGTTTCCAGGGGGCCATGCCTTCGGGATCGCGATGAGCAACGGCGTTGAGTTGATCGTCCACCTGGGACTTGATACGATTGAACTCAAGGGCCAGGGCTTCCAGAACATTGCCACGGAAGGCCAGGCCGTCCAGGCTGGTGACCCTATCGTTCGCTTTGATCGCGCAACGATCGAGCGCCTGGGCAAGGAGATGATCAGTCCGGTCGTTTCCAGCGGAGAAGGAACGATCACGCGGCGAGCCAGTGGCACCGTGAAAGCCGGACGCGACGTTCTCTTTGTCCTTGAGATATGATGTAGCCATAAGAAAATTTTCATTCATCATATGCTCAAAGAGCATATGATGAATGAAAATTTTCTTATGGATATAAGAATTCATAGGATAGATTCAAATAACGATGACTTTGTTTTTAAAACATGGAAAAGGGGTGACATATCTCATGGAACGAACAGTAATACTTGGCAGCAAATCGGGCTTGCATGCTCGACCTGCCGCCGTATTTGTACGACATGCAAAGGGCTTTCAGAGCCAGATTACACTCTCAAAAAATGACAAGGAGGTCAATGGCAAATCTATCATTTCCGTTCTCTCGCTTGGCGCTGAGCAGGGAGACCAAGTGCTTCTCAAGGTTGACGGTGGTGATGCTGAAGCCGCCATCGCCGAGTTAGTACCGCTGCTGGAGGGAGATCTGGGATGAATATGCTACACGGTGTAGCTGCATCGCCCGGACTGGCTATCAGTCCTGCTCATCTGATTCGTCCTGTTCCACCAGTCGATATTGAGGCGCAGCATGCAGGAAACGCAGCAGGAGAGATAGCGCGGCTGGCACAGGCCATTGAGCAGGCCATTGCTCGACTTGACGTGCTGCTGAGCGCCGCCCAGGGTCAGACAGTTGATATTCTTGAGGCACAGCGCGAGATGCTGGACGATCCCGAGTTAAAAGAGGGAGCCGATGAACTGATCAGCAGTGGTTTTACCGCCGAAGCGGCCATCACACGGGTCGCAGCCAGCTATGCCGAACAACTCGCCAGTTTGCCCGATGCCTACCTGGCAGCACGTGCGGAAGATGTGCGCGAGTCTGGTCGTCGTATCGTGGCGGAACTGCAAGGCATCTCATTAGAGGTTCGTCTCGACAGCCCTGCTATTCTGGTCGCGCAAGACCTCGCCCCTGCCGAGACGGTTGGGCTGGACCCCAGGTTCCTACAGGGCATCGTCACCGAATCGGGATCGTCGACGGGTCACCTGGCAATTGTCGCGCAAGGTCTGGACATTCCTGCCGTTGTGGGCGTATCCAGCGCGCTCACTCAGATCGCAGAAGGTTCCATGCTGATCATTGACGGC